>JAAUYB010228948.1_pt1 | contig 53578 bp, 12 predicted proteins | sample 7278071 | NCBI WGS metagenome assembly JAAUYB01 (sample SAMN14350121, study PRJNA611818) | marine sediment metagenome | isolation source: surface marine sediment (1.8m) | place: French Polynesia: Moorea | collected 2018-08
CCCACCCCCCACCCACGACCACGAAAGACGCGGTACCGAAGGCACGATCACGCGGTCAAGCTGCATAGTGGTATACCTTCTGAAAACCCGTGGTGCTCCACCTCTGTTTTGGGTTCCTCCGACGCGAACAAACACACCCCGTGCCGGTAAGCACGCCGTTGATACTTCAAAATTGGATGTCCCTGCTTTATAACGTTTTACGGGTGCGCTTGTTCACGCTACTCTGCCGGAATGTAGCGTGAAAAAGCCCCCACGTAAAAAGACCTGAAGTTGGAACAATGACCTGATCGTCTGAATAAAATGTGCTTACCGGCATGGTGGGGGTTTATTCGCGCCGGACAAACCAATATTCAACGGCATGAAAAAGACAGGTTCCGAAGGCAAGAGCATGCGGTTTAGTTGCGAAGGGGATTGCCTTCGGAAAACGATTGGTGCACCGCGTGGGTTTTGGGTTCCTCCGGCGCGAACAGACCCACCCCATGCCGGTAAGCACGCCGTCGATACTTCAGCACTGAATGTCCCTGCTTTATAACGTGTTACGGGTGCGCCTGTTCACGTTACGTTGGTAGTTCCGGGAGGCGGCGGTTGTAGCCGGTTTCTTCGATCAGGCGGCGGGCCTCGGCGTAGTGTCGGGCGGCGCGGTCGGGTTGGTTGCGGGCCTCGGCCAGGCGGGCTTCGGCCAGGGCGATGTCGGTGAGGTGCAGCTTCATCTCGCCGCGTTCGGCGATGTGGCGGGCTCCGTTCAGGTCGGCCTCGGCCGCTTTCAGGTAACCTCGGTCGATGTTGAAGGCCGCTCGGGCAAGGTGGCCTCTTGGGACATGGTGCATCGAGTTGGCCTTGCGCAGGGCAGTTAGCGCGTCGTCCAGCAGGGTCGCCGCTTCCTCCGGCGTGCCCTCACCGGTGCGCCAGGCGGCGTGAGCTGCACGGCCTAGGATAAGTTGATCCAAGCTCATATCCAAAAGCCAGTTGTTTCTTTTAGAAACACCTAGAGAGTACTCTGCCCGTTCTTTGGCACTTCCTAGCTTATTTTGGTCTACCAACAAATCATTGTAAAAAAATGCTGGCGTGGAGGACAAATAGGCATTCCCTCGTTCCTGCGCCAAAGTATCAACCTCGGCAAACAGGGCCGCGGCCCGTTCGGTTTCCGCCGCCTGATGACGGGCATTGGCCAGTTGGGTGCGGGCCACCATCTTCCAGAAGCTGTCGTCGGACTTATCCGCAAAGTCGACGACCCGCGTGGCCGCCTCGACCGCCCGCGGCACGTCACCCAGGGTCAACCACAGTTCGCTGAGGTTGCCTTCATTCATTGCTGCGAATTTCCAATTTTTCTGCGATAAATATAATTCGGTACAAGCAGCTAACGGCTGGGTCGCCTCACGCAAACGGCCCAGCGCTCGCAAGCCGAAACCGGCCCAGTTGAGGACGAGCGCCTGATCCGCCGCCGTCAGCCCCGGCGACGGGGTGGTCCAGGGGGTTTGGAAAAAGTTGGCCACGGCCGCCAGGTCGGCGCCATAGGCCCCGAGTTGGTGATTCAGATAGCTCTCTTCTCCCCGAAGCATTCGTTTCAAGTACACTTCTTCCGCCGACTCCTGGTGTTTGCCGGCGCGGCAACCGTGGGTTACCGCGCGGAAGAGGGGTTCCATCTCGGCCAGGGTGTCCGGTTGCTCTTTTTTCGGCTGTTGACGGTAATAGTGGTACAGGCGCTCATGGGCGGCTTGGAAGGTCTCGGGGTGGTTCTGTTCCAGTCTGGCACCGAAGTGTTCGCGGACCAGCGGGTGGGCGTCCAGTGAACCCTCGGGCCAATCTTGCGCCGAGAGCAGGCCCAGATCGCGTAGGTGGGTGATCGTGGCCTGCCATTCGCTTTGGTTTAGTCGTCTCAAGCCTTTGGTGAATTCCAAGAGTGGATTGGATACACTTCCAAACAAGCGGCGGAGTTTGCCCATAAGCCCGAGCTTCAGTTCGGTGTCGCCGAGTAAGGCATCGATTGCTCCCGATTCCACTGGACGGTCGAATAAGCCCATAAGGAAGAGCAATTCCAGTTCCGGGGTGTCGTGTAGCCAGGTTTCGTAGGCCCTCATCACCTTGAAGGCGTGTTCTCCCTTGAGATCCTCGTCCTCCAGGTTGGGGATCTTGTCGCGGCGACGCAGATCGCCGTGGTGGGCTGATTTCAAGTAGCGGCCCAGCAGGGTCAAGGCCAGGGCGTGACCGCCGTATTCGGTGACGGCCTCGGCTCGTTCTTCATCGTTGCCGTCCACGCCCAGATAAGCCAGGAGTTGGCTGCCGGCCTCAGTGTCCAGATGCTCCAGATGGTGGCCGGCGGCCAGGCCGTCCAGGTCTTCCACGACGATGCGGGTGGTGATCAGGCAGAGGCCGTTCATCTGTCGGGCCAGGGCGCGGAGGAGATGTTTCATGCCCGCATCGCGCAGGCGGCCTTGCATGACGCCCGGGGGATGTTGCAGGGGTTCCAATCCGTCCAGGATCAGCAGGGTTTTTTGCTCGGCGATCCGATCGGCCAGGCGTTGGGCTTTGGCCCAGGCATCGCCCTCGCTTGGGTCGGGATCGCCGAACCAGCGCAAGGCGTGGTCGATGAAGGGGTCTGAACTGACCTGGCGGTCGTCACCCGAGCCCTGGCTGTAAAAGCTCCAGGCATAGACCCGTTTGGCGCCGTGCCATTGGCTTTGTTTCATGGTGGTGATCCAGCGGTTGGCCAGAGCGGTTTTACCCACGCCGCCCCAGGCTACCAGGATTTGAATGGCGGTGTCGTCATCGGTCCAGGCGTTGTCCAGCATGGTTAGTTGTTGGTCGCGGCCGAAGAGTTTGTCCGGGGTGATCGGCATTTTGCTGAGTTGGATACGGGGTGGTTTTTTGGTCGCGGGCGACAGTTTGGTGTCGGTTTTGCCCAGTTGAATGAGCAGGCGGTCCAGTTCCTCGCCGTGTCGGGCCGAGTCGCGGAAATCGGCCCAGGTGAGCATGGCGAGTCTGGGTGGGAGTTCGCAGTCGGTCAGCATGATAGGAATCAGGGAGCGGCGGAAGCCGACCGGGTCGGCAGTTTGGGTCATCAGGGCCTCGAAATGGGTCCATTCGCTTTTGACCCAATTGGGGGTAAACACGGCCAGGGTCCGCTGACTATGCAGAACCGCATTTTCCATATTGATTAAAGCGGCCAGACCCAGGTCGAAATCGCGGAAATCGATGCAGACCGATAATCCCGCCGCTTCCAATGCGGGCAACAGCCATTCCCGCACCCAGGCATCTTTGGAACTGTAGCTGATGAAGACATCGAATCGATAATCGGTCATGAGGCGGGCTCCGGGTTGGTTTGGGTTCAGCATACTGGAGCGAAGCGGGCTTGTCTATAAAACCATGCGGATTTGGTGGGGTGGATCGGCTCAGGGAAATTTGGTGTGGGTGGGGTTTTAGGAGCCATGCCCGTGGAGGACGGCAATACGTGCCGGAGACCATGATAAAACAAGCAATGAGGTATTCCCGGGAGCGCCGGCGTCCCGCCGGCTGCAAGCGAAGCGACGAAGGAGCAAGCGCGAATTGTTATGGCTTTTCGGATGTTCTTTTTAACCCGCTGGAGCGAACCGCCTAATTTCGCCATGGCGAAATGAACGGTTTGCAGCCCGCGAGACGCGGGCGCTCCCGGGAATACCTCATTGCTTGTTTTATCATGGTCTCCGGGGTGTGTTGCCGGCCTCCGCGGTCTGTTTGCCGGTGGGGCATGACAATTGTTGTTTCTTCGGCTCATGCCGGCATCAGGCAAAATTACCACGGGCCAAGGTTTTACGTTAAATCACATAAAAATGGTTTACAGCCTCGTACAAAGTTCGGTAGTCTATACAGTGCAAGTACACAGGCGTTCGTTGTGCCCGTATCGTTTTCCTATTTACGAACGAGATCAATGGAGATCGCCTGATTAAAACATCAGCTTGTCCTTCTTCTATTTGTTCAGGTCAAGATTTTATCTGAGAGGCGATCCCATGCTCACTCTGCTGCTGTCGCTGGCTTTTGCGTTCCAGACTCCGGAAGCCGTGTTCGACGTCCAACGGTTCTCCCTGTCCGTGGAGCCCGTCGAACAGACCTTTATCCTGGGTAACTCCGTCGACGATCTGGTCTTTCATTTGGATTATCGCGGGCCCCTGACCGCCGGTATGACCTTTGAGGCCGAGTTGATCGGTCCCGGGCTCAGTGCGCCCAAAACCATCACGGCGTCCGCCTCCGGTCGGGCCATGACCGTGGCGGCGGCAGACCTGAACAAGGAAGGCGATTATTACCTGACCGGTATTCGCCTGGTGAGAGACGGCAAAGTAGTAGCCTTCGGCCTGCCCGATCAGGCGATGATCGAGGTCATTCCCGAAATCCTGGTGACCTCGGTTCAAGTCACCGAGCTGGGGCAGAAGGAATTGGAAGCTCGCGGTTACCTGTTCAGCGACAAGGATTACCGCACGCTCTCTTTTCAGTTGGCGTTGGTGATGGGCGCTCGCGAGCATGACATCGAAGTATCCCTGGCCGTGCCTCGCACCAGTGAATCCAGCTTTGAACCCATCTTGATCGAAGACCCCTTTCAGCCGCCCGTTAAAGTCGTGCCCATGTTCGAACTGGAGCCCCTGCCCGATGAATACAGTCCCGATCGCAATGTCAAGGAAAGTGCGCCGAGATACGATGTCTTCAGCCTGTTGTTGATTCCCGGCGATATGAGTTATCTGAAAAAGCAATTCTCGGTTACCGCCGTGGTGGCCAACGTGTCGCCGCAAGGTACGCAAGCCCATGTGACCCGGCTGAAGGCGGAGCTGTTGTTGCCCTCGCCCGGCGATTTCGGCCTGCCCATCACCCTGGACGGCCCCCAGGTTCGCGACGTGGTGAATGCGGGCGAGGACCGCCTGGTAGGCACGGCCGACGACAGCAACACCCTGGACCCCGGTGAAGAAGGCAGCGTGGAGTACCTGGTTCGCGGCGAAATTTCCGGGCTGTATACGGTCAAGGCCGTCATCAGCGGTGAAATCCAGTTGCCCCAGGGCACCGTCAAGCTTCATTCCCAAAGCCAGGGCCGTGTGTTGGTGCGTCCCGATGAATACACCATTACCATGGAACACCCCGATACCGTGGCCGAGGGCGACGCTTACCAGATCCACCTGGACTTCAATAACACCGGCAGCACCGTTCTGGAGAATGTCAATGTCTCCCTGCCTGCCGCCGCGCTCATCGGCACCACCCTCGACGGTTCCAGCCAGGTGCAATCGATCGGCAATATTGCGCCCGGCGAGACCAAACGCGCCACGTACAATATGCGCGCCGAGATCAGCGGCGAGGTGGTGGCCAGCTACTTCAAGATAGAAGGCGAGGTAGAGGGCAACCTGCACCTGCGCGTGGGCATCGGTGAAAGCGGCGAGCGCTTGACGCCCTATGTGGTCAAGTTCCCGCAATCATTCGACGACAACCTACCGTCCGAGTTGGTGACCCAGTTACGGCGCTACGCCAAGAAGTTGCTGGACTTCGGGATGATGCGCGAGGACGAGTTGCCCGCGGGTTACGTGAAGCCCGCCAACGGCGTGCGCGGCCGCTTGAACCGGGACTGGGCCAAGGCGGCCCGTATGATGGACCTGGGCATCAGCGAGCGCGAGACGGCCGTGCATATCTACGCCTCCTGGGTGCGTTCGTTGGGCGATCCCGTCACCGACAGCCTGCGCCGTAAGTTGTTGGAAGACGACCTGGGCGTAGACGCTCATTTCGGCGCCTGGTTGGACAGTGTGTTCACCGGTCTTTCCGGCGAGCAGATCATTGCCGCCATGGCTGAACTCCTGGAAGATGTGCCCAATCTCTTTCTGGCCGTGGTCGAAGGTAGTTCTCTACAGGTCACACTGGAGCACAACGGCAACTACGCCACACAGTTGGGCCTGCACGGCGTGCCTTTCGGCCAGGTGCTGCCCATGGGAATCGATCGTTACCTGGTTTGGCTGTCGGATGCCGAAACCGCGCCCAAGTTGACCCTGGGCGGCTCCAATATTCAGGCGGCCGTCATGTACGACGGTCCCGGCGGGCGGTTTGCCTATAGCGGCGGCGCCTGGAACCCGAGCGGCAGTCTGAAGCTGGATTTTATCGATAAAGACAGCCTCAGCGTGGCCCAGTCAGGCAAGCTGCCGGAAATCCTGACCGGCGCCCCGGTTGCGCCCAAGGCGTTTACGCTCGACAGCGTGGTGCAGACCAACCCGGTCGAATGGCCCAAGGCCGACAGGTACGGCCGCACCGTCCTGCTGCTTTTCTCCAAGGCGATCGACCTGAACAGCCTGGACCCGCTGGAAGAGCGCTTCCTGATCAACGGCAAGCCGGTGGTGGCCGTGACCACCGAGTTGGACGGCCGTATCGTCGTGGCCTCGGCGGCCATGCCCCTGGGTCCCTACAAGCCGGTGACCTATGACCTGGGTGAAATCACCGCCCGCGACGGGCAGACCATTGCGGCGCAACAGGGCACGGTGACCACGTCCAGTTTCTTCACCGGCGTTTCGGTGGCCGGTCGCGTGGTCGACCACGCGGGCAGCGATTTAAGTCAAGCGCGTGTGTTCCTCTACCAGAGTGGTTATTGGGAGTTAGAATCGAATGGGGTGAACGATCCTCGTCTGGATTTCCCGCTGGGCAGCAATCACCATTTCAAGATCTTCGACGAGACCACCCTGAGCCCGGACGGTTCCTACGGTTTCGACTTTGTCAGTGATCCCGCATTGGGATTCAAGATCGGCGTATTGCTGGGTGACGGACGTTACCAGGAGCGCATGTACTTCCCGCGCGGCGTCAGCCAGGAGGTTCAGGCCGACTTTGCCTTCGTGTACATGGGTGGTGTCGAGGGTTATGTTTATGACGACAACGGCAACCCCATTGCGGGCGCGCCCATCTACCTGGTCAACCAGTACAACCCGCTTTCGGCGGCGCTGACGTATACCGACATGGCCGGTTACTACAGCGCGGCCAATATCGAGGTGGGTTACATCCAGGTGAAGTCGCGGCAGGGCGATAACATCGGCTGGGGCTCGGGCTATTTGACGGCGGCCGACAGTCCCGTGCGTATCGATGTGGTCATCGACAATCCGGTCGCCTCGTTCGCGGGCAAGGTGGAATACCAGGACGTCGCCGGCAATCCCACGCCCATCGAGGGCGCCTTCGTGGGCGTGTTGATGAACGAAACCTTCGAGAGTTTCGCCAATGAAATGAGCTACGGCATCTCCCACACGGTCGGCGTGCGCACGGAAGCGGACGGCACCTATAACCTGGACAACATCCCGCCGGGCCAGGGCCGTTTGGTGGTCTACCATCCCGCCTACAGCTTGCAGGAGTTGTCGGTACAACTGGTGGAGGGCGTCAACCCCGACCAGAACATCACCTATTCGTTCGCCGAGTTCGAGGGCGGCGCCGTCACCGGATTCGTGCAGGACAGCAGCGGGAATCCGCTCAGCGGGGCTCGGGTTTCCGGCAACAGCATGGTGGTTTACACGGGCGCGAACGGCGGCTTCACCCTGGACGGCATTCCCCTGGGCCGCGACGTGATCATCAGCGCCGAAAGCGCCGACGGCAGCGCCTCCGGTTCCGCGTCGGTTTATCTGGATCTGGCCAACCGCACCTACAGCGGCCTGCTGATTTCGCTTTACCAGCCGACCATCGTTTCCGGTACCTTGACCAACGCGGCCGGCGAGCCCATGGCCTATTATCCCATCGCCAAACATATCGAAGTCTCGGGCGCCGCTAAGGCCGATGCCCGGAGTAAAAACGGTTACGACTGTCAACCCTTCGCCTATACGGATGAATACGGGAACTGGTCGGCCGAATTGGAATGGGAGCCGGACACCCTTTACGCCTTCGCCGCGATCAACTCCCCGCGCCTGGCCGAGGTGCGCGACGTGTTTATCGATCCGGCCGATCCGCAACCGGTACACATCATACAGCGCGCTACGGCCCCGGTTTCGGTGCAGCTGTTGGACGCCGCCGGCAACCCGGTGGTGGGCGAGGTCCAACTGACCCAGGAAGTGGGTGACCCGGACTGCAACTGGTGGGGTCTGCGAACCCAACGCAAGCTGACCTTGCTGACCGATTACGAGGGCCGGGCGCACTTCACGTTTGTCAACACCGGCCCGATCACCCTGACTGGGAACAGCATCCTGCTGGGTCAGGCGACCAATCCGCCGATCACGTTGACCGAGGCGGGCTTGAGCATGCCGATCCAGTTCGACCAGAAGGACCTGGGCAGTATCCTGGGCCAGGTCTACAACGTGAACGGCATCGATCTGGCCCCGGCAGGCACCAAGGTCTACGCCTACGTGGGCGTGAGAACCTTCCTCAACGGTCCCGACAGCATGTCGGCCGTGACCGAGGTGAACGAGCAGGGCGGCTTTATCTTCGATGGACTGGTTGAAACCGGCGCATCGCACAAGGTACACCTGATCTTCTACAACGAGACCGAGAACCTGTTCGCCGAGGCCCATGTGAATATGCACGGCAGCCTGGTCTACCGCCAGGACGTGCAATTGAAACGCCGCAGTACGGTACGGACCCGGGTGATCAATTCGGACGGCAGCCCGGCCGATTTTGCGACCGTACGCCTGGACTATCGCGATGTGACCATGTCGTCCGGCGCAAACGGCTGGGCGGCGACCATGACCAAGGCGGGCGGCACGCACCAGGTGACGCCCTCGCAGCCCTACCACGATTTCGAGAACGTGCCCTCCGGTCCCATTCGCCTGTACGCGGTCGGCCCCAACGGGCTGATCGGCATGCGGGAATACGCGGCCCCGGTGGACGGCGGTCTGGTGGACGTGACCATTCGCCTGGAGGCGCCTTCCAATATTCGCGGCATCTTCCTGGATCACCTGGACGCGCCCATTGTGGATGCGGAAGTCCAATTGCGGCGCGGCAACGAGTTGTTGGAGTCGTTGTTGACGGGCAACAGCGGCGACGATTCCGGGAAGTTCGCGTTCCTGGAAATGCCCATGCGCAGCTATAACCTGCGCGGCACCGACCCGCTGACCGGCCACCGGGCGCACGCGGAGGTACGCACCTCGCCCTTCCAGCCGGACGTCTTCGTGAACCTGAAGCTGGACCCGGTCATCGACCTGGAAGGCGTGCTGACCGACGGTAACGGCGCCCCCGTGGTGGGCGCCATGGTGAGCCTGACCCACCGCGACTTTGCCCTGCCGCTATTGACCGGAACCGATATCAACGGCCGCTACCGCTTCGACCAGTTGCGGGCGGGTGAGTATTCGTTGGTGGCGACCAAGCGCGGCATCAACGGCAACGCCGCCGCTTCGGTGGACCTGCTGGGGCAGACCGGCGATACGATCACCCAAGACCTTGGCTTCGAGCGCACGCTGGACATGACCGTCAAGGTGCTGCAAGTGGACGGCACGCCGGCCGCGCGGGTATTGGTACAAGTCCATACGAGGCGCTACGGGCAGCACATGTCGTTCACGGATGATCAGGGCGAAATGCGATTGTTGCAAATGCCCCTGGACGAATACAAGGTAGAGGTGGAAGATCCCGCCACCCTGGCCAAGGCATTCGCCACCTGGCGTCTGACCGATTCCGAGCCCGATCAAACCGAGCGCACGGTGCGTTTCCCCGGTTACGGCTCCATCGTTGGCTCCGTGCTGGACCAGTTGGGCAATCCCCTGGGCGAGGCCGTTTCGGTCAGCTTCAGTCACGCGTCGCAGAGCGCCTGGTCCTACACCACCGAACGTACGGTGAATACCGACATCGACGGCTTCTTCCGCATCGGCCGTTTGCCGCTGGATACACCCATCACCCTGAAAGCCTACAACCCCATTACCTTCGAGTGGGACGAAACCCGGGTGACCCTGACCGATCACCTGGAGGAACAGGAAGCGAGCCTTACCTTCCGGCCGTCGACCTCGGTCAGCGGTACGGTCACCTTCAGCGACGGCACGCCGGCGGCAAATGCCCGCGTGCGCATCAGCGACCCGGTACCGTTCGAGGTGCGCACCGACGCCCAGGGCGCCTACACCATGAACTCGGTGCCCACGGGCGAGATCGAGTTACGCGCCTTCGAGGATCGCGGTTATCGCGAGGGCAAGAAGGTCATTACCATCAACGTGCCGCTGAACGGCATCCTGGTGCCCGTCGTCAACCAGGACATCGTGCTGGAAGGCATCGGCGCCATCGACGGCATGGTGCGCTACATAGACGGTTCGCCGGTGACGGGCGGTCAAGTAACCGCTTACGACAAGGACACCGGACGCCGGGTCAAGTCCACGGCCATTTACGCCGACGGCAGCTTCCACTTCCTGAACATGCCGCTGGACAGTTATGAACTCCTGGCCTACGACCGCAAATACGGCCGCGAGACGGATCGCGTGGACGCCGTGTTGGCGACCGACGGCGCAATGATCACGCCGGAACTGCAAATGCCCGTGGATTACACCATCTCCGGCCAGGTGCTGGACGCCCTGGGCGCGCCCGTGGTGGACGCCGTGGTGGAAGTCTGGTACTTCAAGGGCAGCGGTTACCGCCGGCTTTACAGTGCGGCCACCAACGACCAGGGTTACTACCAGGTAAGCCGGGTCTTCCCGGGCCAGTACCGCCTGGAAGCCTATACCCGCGACAAACTCTACTCGGTGAACCGGACCTTGCTGCTGGACAGCGACAAGCCGGGCACCGACCTGCTGCTGGAACCGCGCGCCTGGATTCTGGGCACGGTTTACGACCAGGCCGGGCTGCCCTTCAACGGCGGCACGGTGACGGTCACCCAAAACGGCGTCGCCTTCAAAGCGACCGTGGAGCCCGACGGCGAATACTATATCGACGGTCTGCGCCCCGGCGCCTACGACATGGACGTCTCGGTGGCCGGCGGATGGGTCCGTTACCAGGACAACGGCTTCCTGGCCGAGGGTCAAAACAGCATCCCCGTGGAGACCGGACCCACCGTCAGCCTGTCGGGTCAGGCCTTCTTCAACAGCGTCAACGGCGGCGGTTTCTCGGCCTACCTGGTCAACGACCAGGGCATTCGCCGACCGTTGACTCTAGATGCTTCCGGGCAGTTCACCATGTCCTTCATCCCGGCGGGCATGCCGGTGAAGCTGGCCATGTCGCGCATGCCCTACAGCCGCACGGTGGTGCTGGGCGCCTATCACCAGGACACCACGCTGGCCGAAGCCTATACCCTGGACAGCACGCCGCCCGTCATCACCCATTTGGACACGCTGCCCGCGACGGTTTACGCGCCCTATACCTTCAACTTCCAGGTGGTGGATTCCGAGCCGGACAGTTGGATCGACCCCAACGGCACGCGGGTCTGGCTGAACGGCAAGGACGTGACCGCTCATTTCACGACTACCGGCACCACCATCAGCGGCGGCTTTACCACCTTCCCGGTCGGCACCGTGCGCGGCGACAACTACTTGAAGGTGCGCGCCTACAACCACAGCCGCGCCATCGCCGAACAGACGATTATCTTCAACGCCGACCAGAACGGCACGCACATGGTGGTGCGGCTGAAGCACAACAACAGTTACGTGGACGGCAGCGTCCGCGTCAACGGCGAAGTAAAACCGGTGACAGCGACACAGGGCGCGGTCTACGAAAGCCTGCCGTTGGGCCCGTTGGACGTGGTGGGTTATAACGACAACTACGGCTACCGGCGCAATATCACCGTCAACAACAACGAGTTCACCCAGTACGTAACCCTGGACCTGGAAGAATACGCCGACTACGTGGGCCGGGTCCTGGATCCGGACGGTCAGCCCGCCGCCGGTTACCCGGTTCACCTGGTTTATTACAGCGATGTCTTCACCGAGACCACCGACGCCGCCGGCAACTTCAGCTTCGATTACATGGAACTTCGCCAACATGACTTCTTCGTGGACCATAACAACCTGTACGTCTTCGAGGACCTGCCGAAACCCATCCACAACAAGCAGGTCATCGTCATCGGCGACGTGACCCTGCAAGGCCGCGGCACGGTGACCGGCACGGTCTACGATTCGGACGGCATCACGCCCATGCCGAACCTGACGGTGACGCTGCAATACGAGGACGAGGGCCGTTACCTGCCGGACCAGACCACGGTGACCGATGCAAGCGGTTATTACTCGCTGGCCGATGTCTGGACCTATCCCTTCGTAGTCTCGGCCTACGACCCGGTGATCAAACGCGGCGGCAGCGCCGAGGACCGCATCAATTTCCCCGGCCAGATCCTGACCAAGGATCTGACCCTCTCGCCCACCGGCACCATCACGGGCATCTTGCTGGATCCCACGGATCAACCGGCAGCGGGTGAAACGGTGACTTTCGAGCACCTGGGCGGCAGTTGGTACCGGGAAGTCGCCACGGACGCAAACGGTCAGTTCTCGGTAGAGGACGCGCCCAGGTCCCATATCCGCGTTGCGGCGGTTACCCAAAACCAGGACTGGTTGGTGGAGGACGTGAACCTGTCCTACAGTCCCGACCAGAACAGGACGTTGCGCCTGAAGGCAAATGCGCTGCCCACCATCGACACCGACGGCCTGGCGACCGTTTGGGACCCCGACCACCCCTACTCCGCCAGGGTCCAACTGCGCGACGACTATGCCCTGGACTATGTGCAAATCGACTTCAGCGGCGTGTATACCGATTCGGTGACCTATGATTTGGGGGGATATCGAACGAGGGCTAAAACCTACGAGGTGAGCCCGCAACCCACCCTGGCGGAAGGCCCGATGACCATTACCGTTACGGTTGCCGATAAGTTGGGCGCCGTTCGCCAGGAATCGGTCTTGGTGGATGTCCGTTTCGATGCCGACGGTCCGACCATCGCCTTTGCCGGCCCCGCCGAGGGCGCGATCTACAATGAAGGCGATCCCGTGACGGTGGAAGTCACGCTTACCGATCCCAGCGGCGTGAACCGCGCCGAGTTCTACCTGGGCGACGAACTGCTGGGGACGGACAACAGCAGTCCCTTCCAGTTGCATACCTTCGCCCCTGACGTGGCGGTTGCCCAAGACATCAGCTACACCATCCGCGCCTATGATCAGGTCGGCTTCCAAAGCACGGCGCAACGGACGATTCACGTGCTGCCCGTCACCACAACGGATGCGCCGGATGTGAACCTGATCTCGCCGGTCAGCGGCATCGTTGCCCCCATTTCCATGGATGAGACCGAGCTGCACCTGCCTCTGGTTGCCGAATTGTCGGATGCCGAGGGATTGAGCTATTACGAATGGCGCGTGAACGGCGAAGTGGTGTTTGCCGGCAACCTCTACGGCAAGCAGATCCCCCAGAACCTCACCTATACGATTCCCGAAAACCAACGCAACGCGGGCCGACTGGACCTGTCGCTGACGGTGCGGGAACTGGGCGGCCTGGAAACCGTGGTTGAAACCCAGGTTTTCGACATCCAGGGCACGGTGCTCACCTCCAACCTGGAACTGCCCAACTGGGACACCTCGTCCTATGACGGGCAATCCCTGATTCTGGTAGGCGGCACCCACACCATCGACGGCGAGCACCAGTTTACCGACCTGGTTCTGGTGAACGGCGCGGTCCTGACCCAGACAGACTCGACGAGTTTCGATGAGGTCATCGCGAGCACTAAAATCAAGGTGGACAACCATCTGGCGCTGCACCACGGCACCAGGGTGGATGTGCGCGATAAGGGTTATCACTACGATCCCGTGGACGTGGAGCGAAGCATCGGCAGTTTTGCGGGCCTGGGCAGGAACCGGACGGACGAACGCCGAACCTACGGCTCGCCGTTCCGGCCCGTGTTGCCGGGCGCCTGGGGCGGCGGCGGTGCGATTAAACTGGAAGCCGCGGACATGTGGATCGTCGGTGATATCGACGCGAGTATCAAACCCGTCGGCAACCACACCGATAAGACCGGCGGCAGTATTTGGGTTATCGCCGACCGGTTCCACGGCAAGGGCTCCCTGATTGCCAGCGGCAGGATCGTGGGCGATCCGTTCGAGTACATCCACCACGGCTCCGGCGGGCGCATTGCCATCTACGGCGACTTCCAGGGTCACGTGGAAGCCTACGGCGGCAGTACGGCCGGCGCGGGCACCATCTATCGCAGAATTCCCGACGTGACCAAGCTCGACGGCTACCTGGACGTGCTGGAAATCGCCAACAAACCGGGCAGCGCCGTCGGCAACAGCACGCCGATTCCCGCCTTGATCGACATGGAAGTAGGCGTCGACGTCAACGGCAACACCATCATGGAAGGCGGTCAGCCCGTCGCGGTGTTGGATGTAGCGGACCCGAATTTGTTGACGCCGGGCAGCTATATCGGTCACCACATTTCCAAGGCCGGTGAATATGAAACCAGTGCACCCGTGGCGGAGCAGAACCTGACGCAATTGCGGTCGGCGCCCGGTGAAAGTTTCGGCAGCTTCGTCGCCGGCGACCGCATCGAGGTGAATTACAAGCTGGACGAGATCCGGGTCTATGACGGCGGCAACTACCACATGTTCGGGCGTGCGCCGACGGAGAAGCTTACGGTCGAAAACGCCGGATTGAGCACCTCCGGTCCCGATGCCGATATGAGCACGGCCGATGTGACCTTCACGGGCAATATCACCCTGGACGGCAACTTCTCATGGGGTCGCCTGACCCTCGACGATACGGTGACGTTTACGCTCACGGGCGATTCCAAGGCGAACGACCTGGATGTGCTAAGCGGCGTCCATACCCTGAACGGCAGCGTGACCGCGGCGAATACCATCAACATCGCCGCGGGCGCCACGCTGCAAACGCCCTACCGGCTTCGCTCCTCCTCGCTGAAGCTGCATGCCTCGCATATCACCCTGGACGGCCTGGTCAAGTCGACCGACACCGGCACCGAATCGGGCGCTATCGGCAGCGGCCACGGCGGCCTGCCGGGCGGCGATCATCGGTCGGGCCAAACCTACGGGTCGCTCTACTATCCCACCACCTACGGCAATGCCGACTATTACACCAGCTATGCCGGCGGTCATATCACCATGAGCTTCGATCGGCTGGATCTCAACGGCACCGTGGACGTGCGCGGTCTCGACTGGCGCGGCAGCGCGGGCAGTATTCTGTTGGACGGCAACCCCGGCAGCGTGCTGGCCGGCGGCGGCGTGCTGGACGCGAGCGTGATCGTGGACCAAAAGGACGGCGGCGGCGGCCGGATTGCCGTGCTGGTTCACGACATCACCGGTTTCACCGGCCAAACCCATGTTCAAGGCACCGCCAATCCCTGGTACGCGGCCGCGGGCGCGGGTACGGTCTACTTCCAAACCTTCGATTGGCCGCTGGGTAAGTTGCTGGTGGATAACGCCGGCCGGGTCACCTATGACGGTTCCACCCTGCTGCCGGGACTGGGGACACGCACCGCCGACACCACGACAGGTGACGGTCCCGTGATCACGGGCAGCAACTTCCCCAACAGTCTGAAGGGCCTGTACGTGGCGGTAGACGGCTACGATCCCGTGCGCATCGCCTCCAATACGTCCACGGAACTCTACGCCGAGGAAGGTCAGAACTTCCCGCCGCTGGCCGCGGGCGACACCTATGCCGGCCTGCACAAGCTGAATGTTCTGGAAGTGCGCGGCGAAGCGAGCTTCTACAGTCCCGATCCCATCGAGCTGACGGAACCGGCCCTGGTAACCGGCGGCGCGGATATCGGCGGCACCGTGGTCGACCAGCCCGCGGCACCGGCCGTTTACGACAACACCACGGTAACCCTGATCGATCCCAATATCACATCGCTCACCCTGAACAATAACGCGATCGCCACCGCCGAGGTGCCGCTGAATCTGGAAAGCCTGACGCTGTCCGGCGGGTCTCAACTGATCTACAAGGACACGGTCAACAGCGGTGCGGTGCTGGTGGACGGCTCGCAATTGCACTCGTCCACCAAACAAGGCCAGGCGTTTACGGCGACCTCCGTGACCCTGACCAACGGATCTGTATGGACCGTGGCCGACCGGGTCGGGTCCACGCCCTGGATCTTGTCCGCCCATATCTCCGGCGCCCTGAGCATCGACGCCACGTCTACCGTCACCACCACCGGCGAGAACAAACGCGGCACCGCACATACGCCCTGGTCGGGCAGCAATTATGCGACGCCCTCCCACGGCGGCTTCGGCCAGTACAAGGCTCACGCCTACGGCAATAACTACCCGGTACAAGGCTCCTTCGCGGATCCGAAACTCTACGGCGGCGAAAACGGCGGCGGGGTGATTCACATTACCGCCGACACCGTCACCAACGAGGGTTCCATCATCGCCGACGGCTTCGAGGGTCCGGGCGGCTCCATTCAACTCAGGGTCAACAACCTGACCGGCGCCGGATTGGTTTCGGCCATGGGCGGTGACGCCACTTACGGTGAGGCCGGCGGCCGCATTGCCGTCTACTACAACCTGGACGACAGCTTTCGGAACACCATGACCTTCCGCATGGAGCGCGCCTTGGCCGAGACCTTCGGCAGTTACAGTTACGGCGGTTCGGGCACCTTGTTCTTGAAGGGCAGTGCGCAAACCCACGGTGAACTGATCGTCGACGCGAAGTTCGACCAGATGGGCGATGCTCCCGAGAACTTCAATATGGACGCCCACGAACGGATGACGGGCATCACCGGACCCGCGCAGTTGGCCCTGTCGATTGCCGACGACGACGCCGATCCCACGGTCATCCGCGAACTTTCCTGGACGAACCTGCCGCCCGGTCTGGCGGGCCTATATGCCCGTTTCGACGACGGCGGTACGCCCCGCTTCGTCCAAATCACCGACAACACCTTCAACTCGATCACCCTGGCTGAACCCGTCAGCAACCTGGTGGCGTCCGGCACGGTCATCGACCTGGTGCTGCGCTTGGATCGCCTGACCCTCGAGAACGGCGCCCAGTTGCACTTCAAAGGCATTATCGAAACCGATGAGCTGGTTCGCTCCGGCGATGACCTCAACAGTGTCTGGTGTCGCGACCTGGTGACCCCCGACGCCACCTTCGTCGTTGCCAATGAGCGGCTGCGGTTGAGAATGACCGAGCCCGACTGGTCGACCGTGGACGTGCAGGTGAACAACGCCGACCTGTTCATGGACATGCCCGTCACCATTCGCGACCTTGCCATGGTGAACAGCACCATGACCCATTCCTATATAAACCGTTGGACTATCGAAAAGGGTTATGTGGACATCACCGCCCGCCATGTCACCCTAGATGCCGACTCTGCCTTCAACGTGGACAATAAGGTCGACCTGAAGGCACCCAACGGCAGCGACAACCCGCACGGCGGCTACAGCGACGGCATTACCAAGGTCTACGGTTCCGTTTTGCGGCCCGCGACCTACGGCCCGGCTTACGGCGGCGGACGCATCGAGCTGAAGGCCGAGACCATTTCCGGCGGCCGTTACACCGCCGATGTGGCCGCGCCCCGTGTCAACGGCAACGGCAGCGGCGGTTCCGTATGGCTGGAGGCAACCACGATTACCGGGAACATCCTAGCCACCGCGGACAGCTACGACGGCGGCCGCGTTGCCCTGATCGGCAACCTGAGCGGCGCCACCTACGAGGCGCATGCCTATACCCTGGACAACCGCGATCCGCAGGCGCCGGGCTCTGTGTTTGTCAAAGACGCGTCCCAGGCGTACGGCACACTGTCCTTCCCGCAAGAACCGGGACGCACCACGGCGGATCACGCGCTCATTCCCACCATTCCGCTGACCACCCTGGACCCCAACTTCACGGCTACCTACGACTTGGGCGCCCATACAAGCCAATTGAGCCTGCCCAACCTGAGCTTCGTGTTATCCGATGTCAACGCGCTCTACAGCATCGTTGCCGACTATACGGGTTACGAACTCGTGGTGAACGGGGACACGGTCAATACCTATCCCGTAACCGCGAATGAAATGTCGGGCGATGAAGCGGTCTTCACGGTGACCGGCGACCTGAGCACGCTGATGCAAGGCGACCAGATCCAACTGGCGCTTCGCCTGGATGCCATCGACTTCTGCGCGGACTGCACCGTGGGCCCCGACCACCTGCTGTTGTTGGACGACAACGATCCCTGGCTGGAAAGCTTTGCGGTCGCGCCCCTCTACGACGGCAAGCTCATGGAAAACGAACCCTTAACCGTAAGCCTGCGCGCCGATGACCACGTGGAGGTGGCAACGGTTGCCGTGACCTTCAACGGGACGACCCTGAATGCCTCGGGTGAGGGGCCCCACGATTTCGTTTTCCACGCGCCCGCGACCGGGGCGGTGGAAACGCCCTACACCATTTCCGTTACCGTCACCGATACGACCGGAAATACCTTTGTCCACGAACCCATCTACACCGCGGCGCCCGCGCCCGAACCGGCCTACGAGGTACAGTTTATTACCAACACGGGCGCGGAGACCGGTCTCGACGGTTGGGTAATCGCCTCCGGTTCCTGGTGGTCGCGCACCGGTGAAAACTACAGCATGACCCCCTTCGAGGGCGACAAACTCTTCATGGGCGAGCTGTACAACGGCGCGACCGAAATCTACCGCGAGATCGATGTCACCGCCTATCGCGAGTCGATCGATACCGGTTCCCAATCCTTCCTGGCCGAGGTCATGACCGCGGGTTACAACTCACAAGATCGAATGGCGATCGCCGTGGATTACCTGGACAAGAACCGCGCGCTCATCAGCAGCTTCCAAACCGATTGGGTCAGCAGCTATCGAGTCTGGGTACCGATCAAGCAGCATGTGATCCCGCCGCTCGGCACCCGGCACCTGCGTTTGCGCCTGATCAGTTTCAGGGGCGAAAACCAGACGACCCGTACGTTTTTCGACGCCGTCAGCCTGGTGGCGGAACCGCGCCTGACCACCACCGATCACGATCTGGAGATCGGCACAATCATCGCGCCCGCGAATGTCTTCATCACCCAGGGCTTCGACATGGTGATTCCGGTCCACAACCCCAGCCCGCACACCGAGACTGATGTCGGCGTTCACGCCTACGACGACACCACCGGTTTGCAGTGGTCCACCACCATTCCCTCGTTGGGTCCCGGCGAGACCGTGGACGTGGTCTTTACCTACGCACAATGGGATGACCAGGAAGGCGTCCACTCCTTCCGCGCCGTGGTGGATACGGTGACCGGCGAAACCGACAGCGCCGACAACACGGTGACCTTCCCCATCGAATTCACGCGGCCTACCCCCGTCGTGAACAGCAACCTGCTGGTCAACGGTAATTTCGACGATCCGCCCCAGGTGGGCTGGACCACGGTATCGGGCAACGTGACGCAAGAAACGGCCTCCATCTACGCAACCGCAATCGACGGCGATACTTTCGCGGGTCTGGGCACCGGCGCGGCCGCCTACCAGCAGGTCAACGTTTCCGCCTTCTCCGCGGCGATCGATGCGGGCACCCAGCGGTTCGGCTACATGGGTTACCTGGCCACCGCAACCAGCAACGATTACGGCAGCATGGCGATCGAGTTCCTGGATGCCGATTTCAACTCGCTGGGCATATCGAGCAGCGACAGCTACGGCAGCAGCCTCTCCTCCTTGGATTGGCACTATGTTGCCTACCAGGCTTCGGCTCCCGCGGGTACCCGCGCCGTCCGGCTGCACCTGTATGCCAACCTGTCATCAACTCCCAACGGCGCCTACTTTGACGCCCTGTACCTGGCCGGATTGAGCGGGGCGCAAACCCCGCCGGCCCCGCTGGTCTACTACCGCTTGGATGCCGACGATATCGCCGGCGGCCAGGTGATGGATTCCATGGGCTTACAGAACGGCGTCATCGGCGCTGCCGATAGTCAGCCCGGTATCATCGGCGATGCCTTACACGACAACGGCGGCATTCAAGTGGCCGCGCAACCTGCCTTCGACTTCCCCGGCAACCGTCTCAGCTTCCAGATGTGGTTGAACGCGGACGCCTACGACAACCTGAACCCGCAACTCATGGGCAAGGCGGGCGTCTTCCGCTTCTACCGATCGGCGAATGAGGGCCGCTATGTCTTTGAAGTGACGGACGCCCTGGATCAGTCTACGGTTTCGGTGACTTCTCCGGGCGACCTGGGACAGAACAAGTGGCATCATCTGGTCGGCGTCTACGACGGTGCGGAACTGATCCTCTATTACAACGGTCAGCCGTTTGCCCATGCGCCGTTTACCGGCAATATGGATACCGCGATCAGCGATCTTTGGGTCGGCGACATCAATCATTTCCAGGGATCGGTGGACGAGGTCGGCTTGTGGAATGTCGCCCTGACGCCCGACCATGTGATCGAACTACACCGCCTCGGCCGCGAGGGCGCGGGTTACGGTCTGTTCGATGCATTACCGCCCGTACCGGGCCAGGGCGTTGCGGGACCGCTGTACTTGGGTAAACTGGACTCCGGTCAAAGTTTCCAGGCGGAAATCACCGTGGATGATCAATATCCGGATTACGTGACCGCCGATTTCAACGGTCAATCCGCTACAGTCAACGCACCGGGTCCCTACCAGTTCAACTTCACCGCGCCTGCACCGGCAACGGTGGATGAAGTGCATACCGTCACCTTCACGGCCTACGACCAAAGCGGCAACAGCAGTACGGCGACCCTGGATGTCACCGTGCGTCCTGCCGATACGGAAAACCCGGTCGCCACCGTGGTCTCGCCGGTGGACGGCTCTTCGATCGATGCCGGCGTGCCCGTGGAGGTGACCATCGCCGGCGCGGACAACCAGGCCGTACGCCGCATCAGCGCGACCTTCAACGGTTCGACCAGGGAAGAAATCTTCACCGATGCGGAAACCGGGCCGAACAAACAGGCCGTCTTCAACTGGCTGGTTCCCTCGGAACAGGGCATATCCTATACGCTGGATGTGACGGTGGAAGACCGCTCCGGTAACCTGGGCACCACATCCGCTACCTACACCTCGAGTACCGGTCAAATGGTGATGCCCACGGCGCACTGGACCTTCGACAACCAGGATCTGGTCGACGGGTCGCCCCGGGATGTCATCGGTAATTTCAATGCCCACTACAAAACCGCCCAAACCGGCAATGCCTCGTACCTGACCTCGGGTCAAAGCTTCCGATTCCGCTACAACAACCAGATGGTCAGCGTGGACGGTCACCCCGACCTGGAGTTCGGCAACCAGATGACCGTTGCGACCTGGGTCAAATTCGATTCCTTCAACATCTACGGTATCGTGACCTACGGCGACTCGGCGGCCACGGGCGGCGCCGACGGCGAAGCCTGGACCCTGCTGACCAGACCCAACGGCACGGTGACCTTCCGGGTCAACAACGGCCAGGAGATCGAGATGACCGGGTTGTCCGTCAACACCTGGTATCACGTGGCGGCATCGTTCGACAGCGGCAACATCAAGCTCTACCTGAACGGCGCCGAGGTTGCGAACGGTACGGTTGCCGAGACGACCATACCGGTGGTGCCCAACAGCTATCTGGTCTTCGGGAACCACCATCCCTGGACGCAGAACCACTTCGCCGGTTATATGGACCAGGTATTGTTGTGGGATCAAGCCGTTCCCCCCTCGACCATCAATCAAATCTACCAATCGTGGGTGGATCAGGCGCCCGTTGACCTGAGAGCGCCGGAACCGATTACCAACCCGACCGTTACTGACGAAACCACGGACGGCTTCACGCTTTCCTGGTCGGCATCGCCCAACCTTCAGGGCGATCTGTTCGGCTACCGCGTCTACCTGGACGGCACGGAGGTTGCCGTCACGGATGCGGTCACCACGTCCTACAGCTTTACCGGCTTGCAGCCCTTCACCGAATACCTCTTGGAAGTCGCCCCGATGGATGCCGGCGACCGCGTCGGCCAGAAAACCGCGATCACAGGCATTACCGCCGCGCTCGACCAGTCCTGGCTGCCGCAGCCGCGCGCCTGGTACACCATGGATAACGCCGACGGCAGCACGGATGCGCAACAGCGCCACAACAGTAACTATCGCAGCAATACGACCGGTACCGGCGGCATCGTCAATCAAAGCAACCGCTGGACCAGCAGTTCGCACCGCTTCGAGGTTCCCGATGATCCCTCGCTGATCGACGGCAACCAATTCTCCATGAGTTTCTGGTACCACGCCACCGATATCCAAACCAGGGGGATCTTGGGTTACGGCACCGCCTCCAATGAAATGCTCGGGGTTCATCAAAACAACCATGCCAACGGACGCTTCCTGGCTTTGAGCGTGGACGGCACCGAGTTGAAGACCGGCCGCAAGTGGGCTCGGGACGGCCGCTTGACCCAGGTGCTCAGCACCAACCGGTGGCACCATGTGGCCTTCACCATCGACGGCAACCTGGCAACGCTCTACTTCAACGGCGACAAGGTAGTGGAAACCACACTGCCGATTGCCTCCATTCAACCCGTGATCGACGGCTGGCTGTCGCTGGGTCACCGGCCGAGGTATACCCAGAATTTCTACGGATACCTGGACGAGGTCATGATCTGGAACCAGGCCCTGGGCTCCGGGGCCGTCCGCGCGATCTACCAGAAGAACGCGGCGGGGCAGAACTTCGACATGAGGCCGCCGGAGGTTCCCACGAGCCTGAAGGCCCGGCCCGGCAATCAGGAGTTGCTGTTATCCTGGACCACACCCACGGCAACCGCTGCTGAAGTTGCGCACTTCCTTTTGAGTGTTAACGACGGCCCTGAAATCCAAATCGCGGCGAATCAAACCGGCTATACCTTGACCGGACTCTTGGACGACACGGTATACGATCTGAGCCTGGTTTCCGTGGACGCCTTGGGCAATCGGTCGGTCGCGGCCCAAACCATTACGGCGACCCTGCCGGCGACACACGCCGAGATTCCCAAGCCCTACCACTACTACAGCCTGGACAACGGCCGTCACTCAAGCGGCAAAGCCTATGACCTCATGTACCGTCAACACGCCAATTACGCCTCTGTAACTACCGGTCAGGGCGGAATGGCGGGCCAGTCGTTCCGGTGGACCAGCAGCAGCCATCGGGTAGAAGTACCCGACACGGGTTCCATGCTCCCGACCGACAAGTTCAGCGTGGCGCTTTGGGCGCGGATGAGTAATTTCAGCAACCGGAGTCTGATCACCCACGGCAACGGCAGCGCGGAAACCTTTGCTGTCGTGGCCCGGAATACCGGCCAGGGGAATTACGTCCGGCTGATCATGACACCGACGCTCCTCGATTACGGTGCGACGATGGGCGGTAACAATCGAGTCGCTCGACAGTTGAGCGCCAACCGTTGGTACCATATTGCCCTGGTTTACGATACGGGCCAACTGAGGTTCTATGTGGACGGCCGCCGCGTAGGCGAAGCCGCCGCAACCCCGCAGAACCTGGAAGACGTCTGGTTGAGTTTCGGTAGACGACCAAGCACCAACTGGTCCTTCTCCGGTTACCAGGACGAGATCGGCCTGTGGCACGAGGCCCTGGACGATGCGTCGGTAGCCCTGATCTACCAGTCCGGTCTGCACGGCAATTCCATCGACCTGACGCCGCCGGAGTGGGTATCCAATCTCCAGGCCTCGACCACTGCGGACAGCGCAACCATTAGTTGGACGCATTCGGCCGATTCTCTGGGCGATTTGGATCACTACCGCTTGGAATTCGAGGGCAAGGCGCCGGTGACCGTTCTCAAAACCAGCAACAGTGCTACCGTGAACGGTCTCCTTCCGTTGACACGCTACAACTTCAAGGTCTTTGCCGTGGACAGTTCGGGCAACGAGGCCGAGGGCAGGTCAGGCGATTGTCTCACCCTGCCGGCCGGTCATCACGGCCTGCCGGCGCCGGAGGCCTACTATACCTTCGACAATGCCGATATTTCGAGCGCCAAACCGCTCGATGTCATGGGCCGGCATCACGCCAACTACGGCACCGCGACGACCGGCCAGTCGGGCGTCATCGACAAATCCTTCCGCTTCACCAGCAGTAGCCACAAGGTCGAAGTGCCCGATATGAACGGGCTGGTAAGCGGCGATAAGGTCACCATGGTCACCTGGATCAAGGCCCAGGATTTCTCCAACCGCAACGTCTTTGCCCACGGCAACAGCTCGGCTAACAGCTTCCTGATCAATGCGATCAACAGCGGCGGCTACCAGTTCGAGGTCGAGGTCAACGGGACCAAATTGAAACACGGCGCGCTCATGGGCGGAAACGGGGTTCTGGTCAGTCAGTTGAACACTTATCAATGGTACCAGTTGGCCTTCGTCTACGATCTGGGCAACCTGTCCATGTACCTGGACGGCAAGCTCGTGGGACAGACAACGGCCAACCTCCAGATCGCGGTCAACGCCTGGCTGGTGATGACCGCCAAACCCACAAGCGGCTATTTCTACGGCTATCTGGACGAAACCATCCTCTGGAACCACGCGCTGACCGAAACGCAAATCGGCCTGTTGTACCAAACGTGGAACCAGGGACAACCTTTGGATATCCGTCCGCCCGAAAATATTTCCAATCCCAAGGTGGAGGCCGATACTAATCAGCTGACATTGGAATGGACCCACTCGGCGAATACCCACGGCGATCTGGACCACTATCGCGTGGTATTCGAAGGACAAGCGGATCAACAGGTTCCGGCGATCCAGGCAAGCCTGAACGTAACCGGCCTGCTGCCCTTGACAAGCTACGACTACACCATCTACAGCGTAGATGCCCTGGGCAATGAAAGCAACGGCGTCAACGGTATCGCGGTCACCTTGCCCGATACGCCGGCGCAATTCACCCGACCGGAAGCCTGGTACACTTACGAGGACGCCGATCGGAACGGCAGCCTCGCCTATGACCGCATGGACACGCATGACGCCTACTACGGCTCTTTGTCCACCGGCCAGTCGGGCATGGTGGGCAAATCGTTCCGCCTGACCAGTTCTTCCCACAAGCTGCGCATTCACAACGACCCGTCGCTGATCGGCAGTCAGGCCATGACCTACGCGAGTTGGTTCCGGGCTTCGAATTTCAGCAACCGCAACCACGTGATGCTGGGTAACGACAGTAGCGAGGTCTTCAACCTGTCGCTGCAGAACAGCAGCGGTGACCATATCCGGTTGGAAATAGGCGCGGGTAACCAGTTGACCGCCGGCTCCATCTGGGGCCATAACAACCGCCTGGTTTCCGACATGTACGACACCTGGTATCACGTTGCCTTTACCTATGACCAGGGCACGGTCAAACTCTACCTGAACGGCCGCAAGGTGAACGAGGCTTCCTGGGCTGTCGATTTGTTAACCGCTCCCGCCGACAGCTACCTGGGTTTTGGTCGGCGCGAAAACCCAACCCGCTATAGCTCCACCTACCTGGACGAAACCGTGCTCTGGCCCGAGGCGCTGACCGAGGAACAGATCGGCCTGTTGCACCAGTTGGGTCGCAAGGGTTACGACTTCGACGGTCCGCAACTGGACCTCCAGCCGCCCGAGGTACCCACCAGCTTGAGCGTGGTCCCCGCGACGGACGGCATCACGCTCAATTGGACCGCTTCCGTGGATAGCTTCGGCGATCTCTCGGAATACCGGCTCTACTTGGACGGCGCCCATGTAGCGGACGTCCTGCCGGGTGTAAGCAGCTACCTCTTCCCAACGCTTACCGCCGACACCACCTACACGCTGGGCATCAGTTCGCGGGACACCTCGTTGAACGAATCCCGTATCGTCACCCTCAAGGCGGCTACTCTTGACCCGGCCGGTATCGCCGATCCGGTTGCCTACTGGACCTTCGACACCGCCGACAAGGCAGGCAACGAGCACCAGGACCTGGTGGGCGTTAACGACACCAGTTACACGGTTGCTAATTCGGCTACCGGCAAGGTGGGCGAGGCGATCCGCATAGATTCCAGTAGCTACGAAAGCCGGGTCGATGCGCCGGTCCTCAACCTGACCGATAAACTGACCGTGTCCGCCTGGATACGGCCGGTCAATATCACCAACAACGGCGGCTACATCACCTTGGGTTCGGAAACGCAGGATGTGTTCTCGCTCATCTTCGTCAACGATGCAAGCAACGGACACCGCTTCGGCTTCCAAACCAACAAGGTCACGGATCTGCAAATCATCAGAACCGATCAGCACACCGCGGGCGACGGAACCGTCCTGAAGCAGATCGATATCCACAAGTGGTATCACGTGGCCGCGATCTTCGATCAGGGTCAAGCATCGCTTTACCTGAACGGCGAGTTGCAGGAAACGGCAACCTGGAACCTGGCCGCCCTGCCCGTTGCGGTCGACCCCAAGCTGTACTTCGGCCGCTACCACGTGGGCACCGATATCAAAGCTTACAACTACCTGGACGAAACCGCGATTTGGAACAGCGCCCTGACCCCTGAGGATGTCCTGGTGCTGTACCATCGCGGGGTTCGCGGCGAACGCCTGAACTCCCAGCCCGCGGCCAAAGACAACGTGGTTGCCGGTGAAGACTACGACTACCTGGTCTTGGAAGACGGTCACTACCGTTTTACCGGCCTGGACACCGAAAAGTCGCTGTGGTTGTACAACGCCGTTTTGGAAGTGGAAGACCACCTGCGCGCCGCCGACATCCACCTGATGGAAGGCAGCGTGATCACCCACAAACCGCTCGACCGTCATGAGGATTCGCCCGTGATCGAAGCTGACCTGATCGAGATCGACACCACCTCGCGTATCGATTTCGACGGTCTGGCCGGGCTGCCCGATGACCTGCCGGATGTTTCACCGCTCTATCCCAACCGGGCGGGCCGGGGCGATCGTGCCGGCGGCGCCGTCAGCCTGAAGAGCTGCCTGCTCATTCTGGACGGCGCTGTTTCGGCCCGTGGTCTCGACGGAGACGGCGGCAGCATCCTCATTGAAACCGACATGATCAGCGGCAGCGGCGTCATCGACGTCTCGGCCGACAACGGCGCGGGCGGCCGGGTTGCCGTTCACGCCAACAACGCCCTGAGCTTCGAAGGCCGTGTGATCACCGGCAGTGAAAGACCGGGATCGGTAGTCTTCGAACAACACGGCGATACCCTGCAACAGGGAACCCGATACCCGTTCAAGCAAGACGAGGCGGTTCCGATCGAACAACTGAGCTTCAGCCTGGATGTGCCGATCGAACCACGAAAAGGGAAAGACGGATACACCATCGAGGTGGACTTCGATCCACAAGCCTACCTGGGCCTGTGGTACCACTACGACGGCAAGTATTACCGAGTCCGCGAGATCCGGCAGACGACCTCTGAGCGCCGGCGCTTGTACCTACAGGAGCCCGGCCGATGAGAACCATCTTTACCCCGACCCACTATCGCAAAAGTTCCAGGAGAGATGTTGTGAGCAAGCGACTTGGATTGATGACGTTGATGTTATTCCTGATGGGCGCGCCCGCCTGGGCGCAGGGCGGTAATGAGCCGCCGACCGCTCGCCGCTACGTAACGGGTCAGGTCTTGACGGACGCCGACAGCCGGCCGGCAGCCGGTATCTCCGTCTCCTTGAGCAGCCCCAATCAAAGCTTGCAGGCGACCACCGACGCCGACGGTCGTTACCAGGCGTACGTGGTCGGCTACCCGATCGACGTCAAGATCGAGGCAGCCGGTTACATCGCCATGCATCGACGGCTGGAAAATCCCAACGGCGCCTGGCGTGTCCCCGATTTTCGCCTGACGCCCAGAAACGCCGCCGCGACCTCTCCTTACACTTTGGCAACGGGAACGGTTACTACCGGCGGCGGTCTGGCGGGATCGGCCCAAGTCACGGCCTTCAGCGGCCAGGCCCTGCCCGCGCTGTTGCCCATGGGTTATGCGCCTCTGTACGGTATCGAGGTGTCGGGCAGCATTGGGACCGGCAGCCTGATCATCGAGGGCAGCCTGCCCTTGTCTCTGCCGATGAATCATCCCGTGCTGTTGCTGCGTCGCCAGGAAAACAACTGGACCGTGGTTGCCGGCGATACCCTTTCCGGGGACCAGTTCAATGTCTCCTACCTGAGCACCGGCGACGGTATCTACCTGATTGCCGCGCGCGACAGTTTTGCCGGCGGAACGGCGCCGGTTGCGGGCGACACATTGACCGAAACCGCGCCCGCTCAGGTGCCCGGCTCGGCACTGTCGGCGGCAGGCGCCGTGCCCGCATCGGTTTCGATTATCGAGGAACCGCAAACTTCGGTCCTGTTTCAGGCTCAGGGCGGCGCGAATCTTCTCTCCGGTTCCCGTGTCCGCATCGGCGTTACCGAGACGCATCGCTATTTCGAAAGCGACGATGCGGTTCGTGAATACGCTATGGACCTGCATGTCTACGGATACGGTCAAACCACCCTGACCGGCAGCATGAATGTGCACAGCCGTATCGATGTGAATATCGACACCACCGAATCGGCTCGCCTGAACTTTGCGGCCCGCAACGAGCAACCTCTCAATCTGGAAATCCCGGTGGACGGTCGTTATGTGGCGGGTCCCATGACGTTCGATTTCAGCGAGGCAATGACCGATCCGGTCGCCATGCGAATCGGCGCCGTCACCCCGAACATTCCCGGCCTGAGAGGCGTCGGCAGTGTGGTCGCGGGTTTTGAATGGGAACTGGGCGGTACACTCAGCGGAAATCCCCGCCTGGCCTATCGCGGCGGTGATCACGCGGCCATGGTGTTGCTGCGTCAAGGCGCGAACAGGCGGTGGTTCGATGTCGGCGCCCTGACGAAAGTAGGCCGCGTATGGCGCAACGACCCGGCTCGTTCCGATTTAATGTCGGCAGGGAAGTATGCCCTGGTTGCCGTGAACAATCCCCTGAGTGAGATCGAGGGAGTCGTCAGCGCGGCGATGGTCCCACGCGCGGGTATTCATGTGAAAACGGACCTGGTCCCCTGGTACGGCTTGACCGGTGCGGCAGGGACCTATATCTATCACGTGCCCCAAATTTCGCAAACCTTCAACGCTACCGACCCTGTCACCTTGGAACGGGGCACGCGTACCGTGGATGCAAGCACGGCCCTCCCGTTGATTACCGGTCAGGATATCAGCCTGGCCGCGCCGAACTTCGTGTTGGTGAACCATTCACCGAAAGCCGATGCGCCGTTTGTTCCTCTGCTGCCCAAGATCACCCTGGAATTCAATCTGCCGTTGACCTATGACCGGACTATCCTGGAAAACGCCGTGTCGCTGACAGGCCCGACCGGTGCGGTCGGTTTGCGGGTCTTGCGTACCGACACCGGTCTCCTGGTTCTGCCGCAAGTCGCACTGACCGCCGACAGTGACTATACCTTCTCGGTGGCCGCAACCATGACATCCCTTGTCGGCGGCAATTTGACTACACCGGCCTCGTTCAATTTCCATACGCGAACGGAAGCCGATAACGCCGACCTGGACCTGACCCGCTTCCTGCTGGAATTGGAGGCAGGCCAACTCTACGTTACGGCCGCGTCCGACCTGTACCCTGACCGCACTCGCCTGAGCATTCTCAACGAATCCAACGCGAGCAGTCTCGATGTGCAAATGCGTACGACCGCCGACTTCAGGCAAGCGGTAGACGGCCAGGCGGGCGATCAGTTCTTGTTGGAAGCGGTCACGCCTGACGGTGAAACCTACTCCCATGTCATCCAAACGGTGAAGACCGCGCCGGATACCTACAAGCTGGGCGCAACCGCCTTCACGGTGCCCGTGGGCGCGGGGCTGTTAAGAGTCGATGACATTCAAGACGGCGTGGGTCGTGAAATCAAGATAGAGACGGTGCCGGCTCAGACCATCGAAGATATGGCGAGCAGCAATATAGCCTTTGAAGATGCGCCTCCCTTGACCACGCACTACTCGCTGGTGATTGAATCACTGGACGGCGGCGATGTACCGTCTTTCGAGGGCCGCATCGAGATGGGTATTGACAACGTCTCGGAAGATGCCTTGGTGAACCTGTTCATGTTCGGTGAACAAACCATGCCGGCCGCACCCGGTTCACAAGAAATGCAAACCTTTATTGCGGCCCGGGTCAGTGACAGCAGAATCGCTGCAGACGCTGTCGCCGCCCCCGCCAAGACCCGGGCTTCCGGTAAATTCACGCTTACCCTCATGATGATGGAAGTAACTTCCCAAATTCTTTCGGCCAACAGGCTGTTCTTCGGCCTGATCAGCACCAGCACGCAACAGGCTTCTTTCAACCGGTTCAATGTCAGGACCGTTCGAGACGACAATGTCAATGTCCCGTGGCCCGACACGCCAAAACCCAATTGGAATGTATCGGAATATTACGAGACCAGTAGAAGCTGGATACATGCTCCGTATATTCCCTTCTGGTACAACGCATCCCCGGGCGCCGCGGGCGGTCATATTCCAGGTGGCATCACCGACAAGCACGGCGAAGCCAAAGGTGTGTTCCGATACGCTCCCATAGCCACGGTCACGTCCACGGACCCCCTGACCGGTCAAACGGTAAAGGGCAGACTGGCCTTTCTCCATCGGGCTCTGGACCCCCTCGGCAGAGCGCTCGGTTTTACCGGAATGCAATATGTGCGCTTTACCAAAATGCCGGAGGGCACGCCGCCGGAATCGGCCGTGGAATTTGAATGGGAAGTTGGCACCGTCACGCCGATCACCAATTACTTTCAAAAAAGCACGACGCTTTCCGAAGAGGCCAATGAAGAAAAAACCGTACCCATGGATGCCGACCTGCGACTTCGGGCCCGCATCGAGGTTTCATCGGACAGCCAAATCGACCTGGTGGAGCTTTCGGGCAGCTACTCCACTTTGGATGATGTAACCATCAAGCAAAACTCCGCCGTGGTGATGCTTCCCGCATCCATTCTTACGATTGCCAGACCTTTGCAATTCACCTTCACGGTAACCAAAGACGGCAATCCCCTCGATATCAAACGCCGCCTTCTGGTGACCGATGACCAGGTCGATCCCGATGTGGAGGGCGCGCCCTTTGTGCTTTCCGGCCCCAAGGGACTCGATATACCCGTCAACGAACCCCTGGTGGTCCGTATGTCCGAACCTGTCAATAACTGGCTCGCCGGAATGCGCCTGAAGACGGGATTGGACAACACGGTCGATGTGTCGGTTTGGAACGAACAGGGATTGGAACTGGTCAACACCGACTACTCGTCCCTGGTCTACATCCAGCCGAAAGAAACGCTGTCGTTCAACACGGACTACACATTGGAAATCACCAATGTGAAAGACCAGAGCCTCAACGTCATCAACGAAGGCACGCCTGAAGAACCTGAAACCTATGAGACCATGTTCCGAACAAGGGATCTACCAGAGAATGTAACCAATCTCCTCAATAACGACTGGTCTCACTTTACCGCCACCTGGTACCACAACCTGTTACTGGTAGCCCAAACCCACCAATACCTCCATGAAGACACATTCTACCTGTTCGATTACCGCAACCCTGACGACCCCCGGTTGGTTTGGCAATACAGGGTCAATATGCCCGATACCATCAACCCGAGAATCGCCTTGTTCACGCCGGACAACCTGGCCGATGACGATGTTTCGTTGGCGCCCCCGTCGCATTCCGCCCTGGTCGATAATATTCCCGTAAACTCAATCATTACCTACGTCGGCTTGAACGGCGCCTATACCCAGTTGTCTCTACTTTCCTTCCGGGGTGAGGCTTTTAAGGATGAGGAAATCGATCGCCTGGGCACCATGAACATCAGTGAAAACGGTTTTATTCGAGACCTGGTGCAGTACGGTTCTTATCTCGGTCTTTGTTTTTACGATTTCGAATTGAACGGCGGCGTTGTTTTCTATGACCTGCGCACCATTATGAATCTCCATAGAAACCGCAATCCCTACTACGCGGAACCCTATGAAGATATCTCCTGGATGGACTACGTCGGGAATATCAATCTTACCAACCCGAGTACGCGCTATCCCACGCCCAGAAAGCCTTACGATACGACGGCCTTCTTCCGAACGGATGAGGACGGGTTCCTTGCGCCGACGCTGCTCATCTCCGGCCGAGACTTTCCCGGTATCTATCCCTTCGAACCGGGCACCAGGCAGAACTATCAATCCACCTACTTCTATCCCGATCTGCCCCAAGTAGACACCCGTTTCCTCGCGCCCACCGCCTATCCTACCGCTTCACCGTCCAGGGGGCGCTTCAACGGCGCGGTGACTGACTTGAATTGGTTTGACAGGGATCTGAACGGCTATCGTGTGGATGACTTTGCCGTTTTCTCCGCTCACGATTTCAGCGGAGGCAGTAACGGCACCGGTTATATTTCCATCTACAAGGTTCCCGAGGTCAAGCAGAGTCCCGCCCCCATTTACGAAGCAATCGTTGTGATCGAACTTCCGGACGGCTTGCAGAACATGGCCGTCGATGACTATTCGGGCATCATTGCCGTACAAGATCGCGAAAACAGGTTGTCGTTTTTAGACCTCGCGGCGGTTTTGGAGGAATACAAGGGAACAACCGCAACCTTGCCCATTGACCACGATTTTTTCCTGATTTCCGAACCCATGCCGGGTCACTTCAATAACCAGATGAACTTCCACCGGGGTTTCCTATACGGCACCAGTGTTCGCGGCAATACCTTCATGACCCTACCGGTTGCCCCCGAATTGTTCCGTCCCATCGTTGTCGACATCGACGCCGATTCCAACATGGACGGAGTGTGGGATGAGACCGACGACGAAATTGAAGAATGGGCGCCGGGTCGAGCGCTTCAACACCCGCCCCTGGTGCCGTATGAGGATGAGTTCGGCTGCATCGCCTCGGAAGCGGAACAACTGGAGGATGCACAGGTCGATCCCATCGAGATCCGCCTGGATGCGATTGCCAACGAAGAACTTCAGGGTAGCCTGGTATTGGATGTGGAACAGGGCGCCGACCTGATCACCGTAGAAGATGCGGCCGGACAGCCGGTCACTCTGCCCGCCGGTTACAACCTGGGCTCAGTTCCCGAGAAACTGTTCGTCAAGGGTGTTGCCCCCGGCACCGTTTTGTTGAAATTCTCCTTCATGGGATACGGCGGTCAGGAGATTGCCAAAGACCTGTTGCGCTTGAATGTCACCCGCTATGTGGAAGGCCCCGGTGTGGTCTCCGGAACCGGCTATATCCGCGAGTATTTCTATTCTTTGCCCGAGGAACCGACCGCGGAAATGCCGGAAGCTTGCACCGAGGTCAAGCGATTCCTGGGCTTCGATTTGAACCGTCCGGCCACGGTTACTTTTGAGTTCGATGATGAAAAGTTGTTGGACCGGGTAGACCTGAAGCCCGGCCGGTATGAGTACCCCGTCGAAATGAACCCCATCGGCAAATCCAAACGGAACTGGACATTCCTGGCCGAGTTAAGCGGCGGCGACGGCCTGATCGAGGAAACCGGTTTCGTCGAAATCGTCAAAGAGCAACAACAGCGTATCGGCATCGGCTCCACATCCGTCAAAGGTGTGAACTTGACCAGCGGCGCCCTGACCATGGGGGCGCAGGACATTGCCGTTCCCGGTTTCGGACCGGGTCTCGGCTTCTCTCGCTTTTACGCCTCAACGGCCGCACGCGACTACAATCCGTTAGGCACCGGTTGGAACCACAATTTCCAAAGTCGCATGGTCCTGCGAGATTGCCAGACGGTGCAGGTTATCGGCGGAGACGGTTCGGGCCAGGTCTTCTTCCAGGGAACCGGCGAGCCGGCCATGCCGGGTGTTCACTCCAGGATAGAACCCAATGCGTATGAGGGCTACACTCTGGTCTTGAAGAGCGGGAAACGCTACGTCTACGGCAAACCGCTGGCCGCCGATCCGGCCGGCGCATTCACGCCCACGCTTTTCAAACAAAACCTGCTCTTTATCGAAGATGTCCACGGCAACCGCCTGACCCTGGAATATTACGAACCCCAGGAGGACAGCGACACGGACGTCGAGAGCGAGAGTGAATACGATGAGGACAATAACCAGATTGCCTCCGTCACGGACGACGCCGGTCGCAAAATCATCTTCCGCTATATCAGAAACGACTCCGGCTATCTCCACCTGGTTCGCCTGGAAACCGCTAATGTCACCCCCGCGATTTACGTCGCCTATGAATATGATGAACACGAACGCTTGATCAAGGCAAGCCGGGTCGATATGAGCGGCCTGGAACTGAAGAGCGAATCATACGGCTACAGTTTTGCTTGTGAGGGTATCGGTTTCCGGGACAAAATTGTCTCCTATACCAACCCCAACGGCAATACGACCTCTTACACCTATCACGACGCAACCACACTCGGCGACAAGGATGCACCGCAGAACTATGTAGCAAGCATCATCGAACCGGAGGGAAGAACTACCCATTTCGATTACGGAATCGACGGGGAAACAAGAACAGCTACGGTTTCAGACTCGATTGCCGTGACCACCTATACCTTCAACAGCGGAGGGCAGCCCACACGGGTCGTGGGGCCGCTGGGCACGCGCACCATGGTCTGGTCGCCTGACGATTTGTTGCTGGAAGAAGAAACCGACGAAGCGGGACGCACCTTTACCTACACCTATGACCTGATGGGCAACCGTATCGGCAAAGAACAGCAAGGGACGTCCTATACGGAATCGTGGACTTTCGACCAGACCTGGAACCGACCGGTCTCGCACACCGACGCCAACGGCAATATCACCACCTGGACCTTGGACATGAGCACCGGTGTGGTGTTGTCCATGAATGACCCCAACGGCAACACGATTTCCTTCTCTTACGACGATAAAGGAAACATGACCGGCCGAACCGACGGGCTGAACCGTACCACGACTGTGACTTACGACAGCTACGGCTATGTCAGCACCATTACCTCGCCGGACAACAATATCAGCACACGCGTTTACGATTCGCGCGGCCGCATGCTCAGTGAAAGCAACTCCACCGGGGCGAGTTTTACCATCGTCTATGACGACCTGGACCGCGTATTGAGCCGAACCACCGGCGGCACCGGCGCCCAGGACATCGTGGTCAGCTACACCGGCTACAAACCCATGGGACAACCCGGAACGGCAATGCGCGGAGACCTTACCGTCACCTACCAATACGACGCCTTGAACCGGGTGGTAAAACAAATCAACGATCCGGGCGCCGGCTCTCCAACCGTCACCTATGACATGGCCTACGACGCTCACAACAACGTGATCAGCCGAACCGAATCCGGTTCCCCGGGTGGAACCCGCACCAACCTGTTTACCTACGACGCGGCCGATCGCCTGATTTCCGAAGACCGGAACGGTCAGACGGTTGCCCGGGTGACCTATGTACCGGGCACCCAGATCATGGCCTCCTTTACCGATCGTCGCGGCAGTGTCACCAACTACACCTACGACGCATTCCTTCACCTGGACACGGTTACCCTGCCGACCGGGCATGTCCAAGACCTGGATTTCGACCTGACGGGCAACCTGTTGGTGCAACGCGACGCCAACGGCAACGCCACCACCTATACCTACGATGCCGGCGACCGTGTGAAGGCCGTGGAAAATGCCCTGGCCCACAAGACGAACATTACCTATGACGCCGCCAACAATGTATTGACCCAAGCCAATACAACGACCGGGGCCGCCTATGCATTCACCTACGACAATATGAACCGCATGACATCCCACCAGGCTTATAACAAGGACCTGGCGGGCGCCGACCGCACCCAGACCAAAAACTTCACCTACGGCAATTTCGGCCTGACGCGCACCACCGACCTGCCCTTGGACCACAATATCGTGGAGACCTCCAACAGCCTGGGTCAATTGGTATCGCGAACGCAGAACGGTATCGAGACCGGTTATACCTATGACCACATGGGTCATCTAACGCAAATCGATCATCCCGAGGGCTATACCACCCGGTACTTCTATGACGGTTTCGGCCGGAAAATCCGAGAAGAATTGCCTCACGGTTATGTGCAAACCTGGTCCTATGATATCCACGACCGGATCGTCAGCCATACCGATGCGCGCGGGGTCACCGTCACCACCAGCTACGATGATTTTGACCGGCCCCTCGTGCGCACCTATCAGCAGGGCGCTACTTCTCTCACCGAAAGTTGGACCTACCTGGAAAGCGGCGGAAGCCTCACCGAAACCCATACCGATACGCGCGGTAATAAAAGCACCAGGATTTACGACGGCCTGGACCGCCTGGTTTCCTATAGCGACGAGACCCGAGGCGGAACCGCTTCGATCACCTGGGACGGTGTCAATCGCGTGAGCATGACCGATTTGCGCGGTTTTACGACCAGTATCGCCTACGATGACCTGAACCGGCCCACTTCCGTCACCGACGACGGCGGCGCCGTATCCATTGCCTATGACGACAACAATCTAACCACCACCTACACCGATAAACGCGGCCTGATCTCTACCCGTGTGACCGATATCATGGGGAATGTCCTGCAACAGACCCGCTCGAACGTCGCCCTGCAATCGGCCGCATACGATCTCCAGAACCGACTGGCTTCCGTCACCGACGCCGACAATGTCACCACCTCCTTCACCTATGACGGCTTCGGTCGCCTGACCAGTCAAAACCTTGGAAATCAAACGGTTACACTCGGTAATTACGATGACCTGGGTCGCCCGCGCAGTCACAATGACGGACGCGTTCAAACGACCTATTCCTACGACTACTACGGACGCATGCTCAGCCGGACCAACGGGCTGAATGAGACCGTCAGTTACACCTATGACCCTGCCGGTAATATCACGTCACGCACGGCGCCCTCGCCCAATACCGGTTCCGCCACCTGGAACTATACCTACGATATTCGCAACAGCCTCACCAGCGTCACTGAACCGACCGGCGCCCTGACCACCTTCGATTGGACCCAAAACTGGGGCAAGCTGACCCTGACCGATGCCGAGAACCAGCAAAGTATCTGGCTCTATGACAATGCGGACCGCTTGACCTCGCTTTCCATTCCCGGTTTGGGAACGACCAGTTTCACCTATGACGCCGGCGATAACCGCCTGACCATGACACGCCCGATCGGCTCGGTCACCTACACCTACGACTATCGGAACCTGCCTACCCTGGAGACCTGGAGCGGCAACCCGGATCCCGCCCTGGCCGTCACGTCAATTTCACGCCAGTACGACGGAAACGGCAACATGACCGGGGTAACCCAAATGGGCAGCGAGGGAACCTATACCCGGTCCGTCACCTACGATAACCTGGACCGCCCGACCGTTTTCAGTGACAACCGCAATTTATCCTACACGATCGGCTACAACGACAACGGTACGCGCAGCAGTATTACCAATAGTGCGGGGATGACGGTAAACTACAGCTACGATACCGCCAATCGCCTGGCCGGGGTTGACCTGGGCATTCACGGAACGGCCAGTTACACCTACCTGACCAACGGACTGTTGGATACCGTCAGTTTCAGCAACGGCGTCAGCAGTCAATACGGCTACGACGGCGCCAATCGAGGCAACAGCCTGGTTCATACCCGAGCCGACGCGAAACAGACCAATTATGCGGCCGAGTACTACGGGGACGGCAGCCGCCGAAGACTTACCGAAACCAGACCCGACGGCAAGGTTTGGCAAACCGATTACAGCTACGACGACGCCTCGCGCCTGACCTCCTTCACCCGCGCGACACCCGATCATACCCGCACCACCGCCTTGACCTTGGACCTGGTAGGCAATCGCCTGAGTGAAAGCGAAACAGGTACCGGCTACGACCGGCAACGGTCCTACACCTACCTGACCGGTCACCGTTTGGCGGGTTTTTCCGAGACCATAGATATCGACGGTACGGTGACATCCGATCGCGATGTGGCCTACAGCTATGACCTGAACGGCAACCGCACCGCCAAGGTGGAAACCAATAACCTGACCTCCGCTACGTCCCGGGTCGACATGTTCTGGGACGCCAAAAACCGCCTGCGTCGCATGGATATCGACAGCAACCCCTCCCTGTACATGGACTACGACGACCTGGATCGCCGAATCCGCAAAATCGGCGATACGCGCGGCGATATGCATTACGTCTGGGATCAGTTATCGGTCCTGGAGGAGTTCGAAGAATTGCCCGACGGCTCCCTGAGCCAGGAGGCTGCTTACGCCTTCGGCCTGGCGCAACTGGCCATGGTGCGGCCCGACGGCAACGCCAGGTTCTTCCATCAGGACCTGTTGGGTTCCGTGGCGGATATTACCGATCACCAGGGCAATCTGTTTGAAGCCAAAACCTACACGCCCTTCGGTAAACCGGAAGCCGTTTTCATCGCACCAACCGGCGGCTACAACCGCTTCGGCTTTACCGGCCACGAGTATGATCCCGAAACCAACCTGACTTATGCCAAGGCCCGTTTTTACGATCCGGACGTGGGGATCTTTGCCTCCACCGACCCCGAAATGGGCGATTTCAATCAGCCGCCCAGCCTGCACCGCTATATGTACGGCAATGCCAACCCGCTGTTGTACACCGACCCCGACGGGCGAAAATCCGCGGGCGAGTGGATTGAAACCGGGGTGCAGTGGCTAAAGGATAACGGTCATGAAGAGCTTGCCGTGGCGGCCGAGGTCGGCGGTGTTCTCTGGGATGTCTTAGGTTTTGAAGAGGTCACCAAAGTTATCGACCGAGTAGCCTCCGGCAATACCGAGGATCTGACCGGGATGGACTGGTTCATGGCGACGTTGGATGTGGTGACTTTCTTTCCTGTTGCCGGCGTGTTCGCCAAAGTCACAAAAATCGGGATCAAAGGTACTAAAGCCATACGAAAGACCCAACGAGTGGCAGACGGTCTCGATACCGCCTCCGATGTCGGCAAGGGCCTGGATACAGCCAGGGATGCGGGCAAGAGCTTGGACAATGCGGCAGACGCCGGTGATGCGGCCGCCGATATCGGAAAAGGCGTCGATAAACCGACCGACATCGTTCCCTCATCCGGCAAGATCGACGCCAAACCCAAGCCGGAGACACCGCCGAAAACCAAACCCCAGGGCAAGGTCAATGTAGAATCCCGCAATAAGGCCGGCACCCGTTCCGGCCCCAAAGCCGGCGGCCCCGCCAAACCCAACAAGGCCAAGGGCGAAACACTCGAGTCCAAGGCGGGCAAAGGCGAGTCCCTGCGAGAGATAGACGGCATCACCAAGGCCCGAAACGCCAAGGGCCGCGACGCCAAAAAACAAGTACTCAAGGAACACGGTTTCGATGAGAGCAGGGCCGACGAACTCTTGAGAAACGGCCTGGTGTGTTTCGTCGCCGGAACTCAAGTGCTCACCGACCGGGGCTTGAAGAACATCGAAGACGTGGAAACGGGCGACAGGGTGCTCTCCATCCCCGAGGAAGGCGGCGATCCCGTCTACCGCGAAGTCACCGATACCTTCATCACCAATCCGGACACGCTTTATCACGTGATCTACCGAACCGAGGAAGGCGAAGACGAACTGGTGACCACGATGGAGCACCCCTTCTTCGTCACCAACGAGGGCAATTGGATTCGCGCGGCCGATCTCCAACCCGGCGACACCCTCTACCTGGCCAACGGCAAATTGGCCGAAATGGTTCGCCTGGAAATTGAACGCGGCCCCCCGGCCTCTACATTCACCACCTATAACTTCACGGTTGCGGGAACCCATACCTACTTCGTCCTGCCGGAGGGACGGACCGACCATGACCTGGCGGTTTGGGTTCACAATACCTCATCAAAATACTGTTCTTCCGAACTCAGCCCCGAAAACGCCCTCCGCTATGAGCGTTACCTGAAAACCAAATCGCCGAATACGCCGGTCAAATCTCCTGAAGAATGGATGGAAATGGCGGAAAAACTCTGGGCACGGAACACGCGCGGTAATGCCTTCGAGAAAGCGGTCCGACAAAACTTGGGAACCAAAATCGGCAAGGGTTCCAAACCGGTCAATATCGACGGGTATATCCCGGATCTACCGGTCGGCGGCAAATTCGGTGTCGGAGAAATAAAAGATGTTCAGAACCTCACTCTCACCAAGCAATTGTCCAGCTTTATCAATTATGCGAAGCAAAATGATCTACAATTCACCCTGATCATCAGCGAGAGGACCCAATCCATCTCTCGCCCTCTTCTCGATGCGATTAGAGATCTTGACGGCTTAGGACAGGTATGGCGGTATACTCGTGATGGGAAGTTTAAAGATATCATTGAAATCGGCTCAGCAGGCCGATGGAAGGCGGCAAAGAAATGATTGGTGTTTTTTATTCGTTTTTAACCAAGGAAACGGTAACTCAGGCTGAGATCAGCCGGTTCTTCGAGTTGATCGGCAAAAATTTGGGCGATTTCCTACCGGAGCGCTTGGGAACACGCGAGCCTCTGACCAAAATCGACCCGGATAGGCCGCTTTTGGACCAGGTCGATTGGTCAGGTTCCGTTTATTGGAAGAAGCGGAAGGGCAAGGTTTCGGGTAGTTTCTCCCAAGGAACTCGCAGGGGTCACGCCCGCTTCTATCACATGTTTCAAACCAGGAAAGAAGATCTCGAAGTACTGCTCGATTTTCTGGTTTCCTTCAGTTCCCTCTTGCGGGTCGACTTCTCCAGCCTTCATTTCGAACCCATGAAAACCACCATGTACAACCCGCTGTGCAGGGTCACTACAGGGACCTTGCGTCAAGGTCTGCCCGGCGTCCCCTTCGGGTTTTGCCTGGGCGAGGCCTATATCGATTTAATCGGCAAGGAGAAGTTGCAATCCCTGCCCGCGTATGAAACAAAGATGCTGAGCGACCAACTGATGTTTATCCGGTCCGTGGAAAAGCGCCCCGTGACCGAAGCGGAAGAAGACGCCTTCCGCACTGAAACGGAAAACATTAAGTCCTGCATCGGTTCCGATTACTTTCCAAAAGACGGCGGGGCAATCATACCCGAATTTGAATTCAAAAAGCCATGATCAAGAGTCGCCGGAGGGATCGCTCTTCAACTGGAAGGTGACGGTACCCCGGTCATCGTCGCCCTCCAGTTGCGCAAAGTAGCGGCAGGCATTTTCGAAGAAATTCTCGCGTTATCAGTAATCGCTCCGTCGAGTGTGAACGTGCCATAAACTACACAAGCATTTGACAACCCGAAAAATGAGACCAAAATCGAACGGAATGACCAAAAATACCGATATATCGGTGCTTTTTCCAGCGCAACCTTAGAAATCATTGATTTCACCCCCTATGTAATCTACATAGGGTTAGATACCGTTGATTTTGAGCAACATTTTTCCCATGAGGGTCCAAAATCAGCGATTTTGGGGAACATTTTTTTGATGAGGGTTGTGAAACGCTGATTTGACAACCTCATCATCCGACACCCCCTCTTGCAACACCGATATTTCGGTGCTGCACGCTACATAGGGGGGCAAATCAACGGTTTCTACCCCTATGCACGCTACATACCGTTAGAAACCGTTGATTTGACCCCCTATGCACGCTACATAGGGGGTCAAATCATCGTGAGCGGGGCTTCATGAAAATCATGCCCGCAGAAATCAACGGTTCCCAATCCCATGTAATCTACATGGGGGGTGAAATCATCGTGAGAGAGGCCTCATGAGAACAATGCCTTCCGGAGTCAACGGTTTCCAACCCTACGTAATCTACATAGGGGGCTAAACCAACGGTTTCAATCCCTATGTAATCTACATGCCCTTAGCAACCGTCGATTTTGCCCCCTATGCAGCGTGCAACCCCCCGGCGCCGACGAAAATGGACCTCTTCCCAATTTTTGCCGTACGACTTCGCCGAATTCAAGGGTTCAACCGAACAAACCTCAAATCCTTGTCCGGAATTTTAAACATCCGGTGTCGAAACACCCTCGGGTTCGGCACCACACAACATGAGAATTCCAACTTCAAGGGCACCCATGACTTGTTCTCGGACCAGGCGGCGTATGTGGTTTTGCTGTTTTTGGGAGAGGTCACCAAAGGAGCGAAGAATGGATTGCGTCACATCATGAAGACAACCCGGTTCTTTGAAGGTCGTCAATATCAGTTTTGCAAATGGCGAGATAGGGATTTCTTCAACGCCCTTAACGCCTGGGTTCAAAAGAACAAAGGTTCTCTCGGGAGCCATGTGGCTACCCTCGCTCAACCAGTTATATTGGGTTTCTATAATAAACACATTGGGATTCTGCTCGATAATACAAGTGTCTATGTGGTCACGATGCTTCCTAAGCCTCGCCATGTTGGACTCTTGCTCAAAATATACCAAGGTCAGGCTTTTAATTTTGCTGTCCATCTCATAAATTTTTGACTCATAGGTAAATGCATCGTTGATTTTGGATAAAGTAGACATATCGGAATTTCTCATAGCTTTTTCTACTTGATAAGAAAAGCTTTGAGGATTGGCAGCACTCTGACATACGTCGTACAAAATACTTCCCTCATCCTGTCCAGATTCATCAAGTAGTTTAAGTGTCCTGCCGTAATAGATTCCTACAAGCGAATTCCTAAGCTCTTTTCCGTTAATCCGAATGACTGGATAATCGGATTTTGAAATAACAGGTCGACACTTCGAAGAAAGTTGTGGGGAAAGAATGGATGGGGTAATCATGGGGTTGCTTATACGAAGTAATTGATAACCAATACCGGCACTGCCTTGAAACAGGCTGAAGTCTTCTTCCACCTCCTCTGCTAAATGATGTCCTGATTTAAAAGTCTTTCCGGTGTCAATCATATCCAATACGAAACACACTTGTGGGTGAATAAGCTGCCATAATTCCGGTCGATCGAGAAGGATTACTGCCTCAATAATAAACTCCCAATTTCCCGATGCGCCGTGACAGGGAGTGTAATCTATTTCCGGTCCTATTTTCCCGAACAGTGGCTTTGAAATAGTTAGTGCCTTTTCAAAATCGTCAAAATAATCGGAATGATGAACCGATCGATAGGCGCGGAGCCGTGAAAGGGCGATACCAGGCGCGCCATGGCACCACGCATCCATTTTTGCCGGTTGAATGAAGAAGTCGAAATCACCTTCTTGGAACTTCTGAAGAAAGAGAGCATGTTCGTGTTTTGAATAAAAGCCTTTTCGTAGGTCCGGCCAACATTGGCGTGCCTCTTGAAACCTATTATTTTCATAATCGATAGCAAGTCTGGCCAGAGTAATAAAATTTCGATTTTGGAAATAGTAATCAAGCTCTAAAAACAAAAAGGCAAGCCCGGACGCGCCATGTGAAAAGCCACATAACCCACCGATCTGATGAGGGTCTCGATCCCAATAAAGGCCAAATTCATCAAAGCATGCTTCATTGAGTAGCTCGCCAAGAAGGTGATCGATTTTGTTGAGCAGCCAGGATGCCTGGCTCCGTTGATGCAGGTGAAGTAACCCAAGAATGGTCCCCGCTCTCCCGTTGATAAGGTCGTTAGAATCGTACTCTGTCTCCAGACTGCAAACCGATTCAGCAAGAAATAGCGCCTTTTCGAGCCATTCACCTCTTTGCGAAAGCTGAGCAAACCTGGCCATCGCCACACAGACACCTAATCGGCCGGTATAGTAACCGGGATATGCTTCTCCTTCCTGCCGGCGGCAGTAATTTTCGACCCAATCAAAAGCTCGCTCCACCGCTCGGTAGTATGGGTGATAATCCGTCCGATGCCAGAGCTCCATCAAAAATAATGCAATCCCCGCGGTACCGCTGTACAAATTATCAGATGCGGCCTTCACCCCGGAGGGGGCCGGGCATTCCCAGTAGCAGCCCTCCGGCTCCTCAACAGCTTTGGCCAAAAGACGGTCAGCAAGGTTCCCGGCACCTGCAAGACATTCAGCCGCAAGTGGAATCGACGTCATGGGTTTTCCTTTTTATCAAGTATATTTCAATCTTCAACCATAGACACATCTAAGACCTCATCGGTAAAAAAGCACCAACCCTGATAATCGATTTTTTCCTTTAGTCTTCATGCCCTTAAGTCGATAAAAAAGTGTCTAGGATGTCCCCGATTGAGAGTTCTGCGAACGCATCTGTGACTGGAATTGATCCGGGAGTTTCTTTTTAACTCCTTTCCAAGTGTTTCATGCCCTTAGTTTTCAACGATTTGATGCCCATCTTTACCTAACGATAAACCAGATAAGCCGGTTACACCCAAATACCGGCCTTTGGAGAGTTATCATGAAAAGAATCCTACTTTATGGATGTTTGCTTTTCCTGGCATCCACGCTCACCGCGGCAGACTTTTCCGTCATTAAGACACTGGAGCCGATCCCGGAAGATCATCCACATCACTTGAGCGCCCCCCATGCCATGGATATCGATACCCAGGGCAATATCTACCTATCGGACGGCGTTGCGGGTGTTGTCTTCTCATGGAACAGTAAAGGTAAGTTTAGGAAGACGATCGGTAGTCCGGGGAAGGGTCCCGGAGAATTCCAGTTTGTTAAAGGCGGTGGACGGGGTATGGTTGCTTGCGGTGCCGAAAAAGTCTTCGTTTACGACGGCGCCATGGGCAATATCTCGGTATTCGATATGAACGGCGATTATCTAGGCACGCATTCGGCGCCCAAAGCCGTGAAAAATAGAGAGGTCCATCAGTTCTATGTTACTGCTGAAGGGAACTATCTGTTTTTGTCCCGTAAAATGGGTGCGACTCCTCTCCTATCGGTAGATTTGACGAACCGGGAAGCATTATTACAGACAATTAGAAAAGTCGATGATAAAAGTATTTCCATCAAGGGTGGATCGAACGGGCCTGTCATCACACTTTGGGGCTACCCCCCAATGCTGATACTTAATTACAACTTTGAAACCAACACTGCCTTAATGGGCTTTTCGGAACAGAATACCTTCGAGCTTATAGATATTTCCAGCAACGAAAGTAGTAAAATCAAGACGAATCTTCGAAGGACTCCCATAAGCAATAAGGAAAAAGAAGCTTTTTCTTCTCAGGACTTTATTAAACAGAGTGGATTCAAGGTAGCGTTCAATGAATTTAGGCCCGCCTACGATGGTGTTATCTTCGTCGAAGGCAATCGCTTTTTCGTTTATCACCATAAAACAATCAACTCTGCTCTTGAGGGAATAGTCATTGACGAAAGTAGCAAGTCTCTAGGTAAGGCAAGTCTGAATCTTGTGGGGGAGGCAATGGTTTTCAACCCCAAATCCAGGATTTATCTCTTTACGGAAAATAATGATGGGGATTTTGTCATCAACGAACTTTCCCTAGTCATGAAGAAATGATACTCATTGCAGCTAGGAAAAAAAGGATTAACAATGTTACTAGAGCCTTCACCGCCTAATGAATTACATCCTGAATCATTACTTAATATACCCCTGATTCGAATGCTATACGAAGATAAGTCATTGAAGAAGATCGTTCGTGGTGTTGATGCGAGATGGAGCTATGAGGAAATCGTTTCCAAAATATCTATCGGAGGTTTCAACCCCTATCACTCCACCATCTTCACGACACATGGCTCACCCATGTTACATTGGTGGCAGAATCCTTATGGCTCCCCGAGGCCATATAACCATGGCGATTACCTGATGAAAGATATTTTATTTTTCCTTCACGACTATTTTCATGTATGGAGCTATAACCTCATCAATGAAATTGTCCCGGAAATAGGGTTCGGAAGCAAGCCTATTTCAGGGGATAATTTTGAAGATTTTGTTTTCTGCCACCTTCTTACGGAAACCGTGGCCACGATTGCCGTTGATTATTGGTTTTTATGTTCCCTCGATATCAATGAAGTGGTTGATATCGGTTCGGGCATGATCACTTTAACGGCACCTTATCATAAAAGGCATGAAAAGGAATATCGCCGCTTCAACCCTGACTTTGTAGTTCAGGACCCGTCTTTCTTCATATTGCTCCATAACTTTTATTGTAGTGGTGAATTCAAGGGCTTCGATATAAATGATGTCCGAAATAGTCAGCTCCTTCTCAGATGGCTAAAAAAAGAACTGGTTTACGGAGGCTTTCAACGAGAATACTCTAGGATGTGGATACACAGCCTGTGGGGGATGCCTCCCCTGTTGAGGGATGCACTACGCAATCCTGTAGCTACCAACGACAAAAGCTGGAAAGAACCGCTTGTAAAAAAAATGAGTGATTTATTGTGGAAAGTTGTGAAAGAGAACCAATATATCACCTTTCGTATTGCAAAGTGTACATGGTCTGGAAATCACCACCAACTGGATGCAAGGTTGAAAAACCTGAATCGCGTTGAAGACGCATTTACCCAATCTACCACTGATATTTACTTTCTGGAACAGTTCATCAGCAGGTATAGCTATGATGAAGTCCCGCCGGAACTAATTAGTCTGGTAAAGCAACTGAAGGATAGTAATAACTACGACCCGAACTTACTTCGCTATCTTTTTAGGGATCACGAGCCTCTAAGCGTTGATCCATATGAACCTGAGGATCTCTTCATGCTGGCATAATTAAAAACCGGACTAAGGCTACACCTCATCGGCAAAGCTCAGCAGGCCTTTTAAAATTAGCTGTTTGGCAAATGCAACGCTTGTCTCGGCATCACTCATATCCACGATGTCAGAGACTAAAAAGTGATACTTTTGGTCGGCCAGCCATTCAAAAACTCTTTTCATTTTCAGGGGGCCCTTCATTTCACCATGGGGGCCTTGAAGTTGAACGAACTCAGCTTGTTCAATGAGCGAAATGGGATGTTTAACATTCAATAAAGTTTTCATGGATAACTCGTTCACTCTATTGACAAAGGAGAAATCGACGACGGGTTTTTCCTCCAAGTCTACGGGAGTGGTGTATAAAGACTCCTGAAGAGCCGGCAATGTTCCTAAGTTACTCAGTAAATAGAAAAGCTTTTTGCTTCCTTCTTCAGTCAAAAACCTGTTATCTATCTCTAATGGAGTTAAGGGCGTCATGAAAGTAAGGTCATTTTCCAAGCTCGGGATCAATTTCTCCACAACCCCGAACCATGTCAATAAACGGACACCGATGGTGATAGCCAATGAGAAATCGTCGTCAGTCATTGCATGATGGACAAAACCTCGCGGTATATATGCCATGTCCCCTGGATTAAGCGTTACTTCCAACGTACAAGGAAAATCCTCAGGAGCAGAGACACCGGGCGCACCGAAGAAAGGAGCCTCACCATAAAATTTCCACCGCTTTCTACCTCCGATTTGGAGTATGAAAAGGTCAGAGGGGTCTGAATGCGGAGTAAGTGCCTGAGAATGGTGAGGTGTCAAGAATACGGAACAACCTGCTCCATGGTCAATTGCAAAACCCATTTTTTTGATGTCTTTTTCCAGTTCAGATTGAAATGTTTTGACCGGTCGGGAAATTCTTTCAAAGTCCGTTACATGAACGGAGCAGCCCTTGCTGTACGCATCGACAACGTAGGGCAAGTTGATATACCCGTCACTTTTTTGCAAACGAATAAGGTCAGGTGGGTGAGGGCGTAAGCTCAAGACGCCTGACTCATGGCGAAGTGTGCGGATCAGATCAAAAAATTGCTGAAGATTCAAAATACCATCGAATCTCTGCTTCTCACCTTGTATAATCAATGGCTTCCGCATCATGTAATTAGATACAAAGGTGTCTTTGGAGACAGGAGACAAAAGTCGTGTTAGAAGTGATGAGTGCTTTGTCATAGTAGAAAGTTCCCAAGTTGTAGTTTCAATGATAGCACATTTTCAAGAAACTAGGAAATCATTTTCATTAATTTATGAAATTAATCCTGAATCCATCAATTCGGCTTCAAAGACTACTACTTAAATTAAATGACATCCCACTCGCCTTAGGCAGCCTTAGATATAGGTATTTGGCCTAGCTAGCTAAAAGCGAAAAGAGGCATAAGATCACTGTAAAGCTACTGATGCCTCTTTTCGTTTAGCTTAAGTTCAGAAAAATTCTTTTATGAACTTAGAGGTCGCAGTCAGCACAGGTTACTTTACAAAGGTAGGTGCCTTTGTTGCAATACTTAGTGCATGTACCACCGGCATAAATTTTCTGGCCGGTGATAAAGCTTGTGATTTCAAGGTCTTTCAGTTCGATCTTCTTATCTGCCATTTTCTTTCCTCGCTTTTTGCGCACCCTTGGCGCTTTTTTCTCTATAGCAATCATTGAGAGAATTGAATCTAAGACTTGATTCGCTCAATTATCTGATTGCTTTTGCCCCTTCAATCCATCGCCAAGTACCGTCTCACAAAGTTTAGTAGAAAGTACTTATGATTTAGTTGAATGAGCAATGATTGGGTTTATGTTCTGAGCCTTCCAAAAAATACAAAGATATTTTGCTTGGCAGCTCAGACGTCTACCCTTTAACTAGTTAAACTTATCGCTCTTAGTTCGGTCATATTGAGAGAAAAATACATTTGTTTTGTAAGCATTTGATTTTTAGGGACCTTAGGGAACACCTGGGAGTGGGAGTATTTTTCCTCTCACAGATCAATTAGGTTAGGAGATTAATTTTTTATTGATCAATTTTGAATAACTTAGATGTCGATGTATCTACGTAGGCTCAATTACTACCCGTGCTCGTTCCTCCATCGTAAATCCCGGGTCACAGAAACTTGTTGATAGAGGGTGTATGACTCTGCGTTTGCTATTTCTCTACAAACCAACCGCCGTTTGCCGGCGGGTTAAGATGATATTCACTACCTGACCCGGAGGTCGATCTTGGCTAATCAATTTGTCAACTTCAAAGATTTTATCCCTGGGATTGATTACAGAGGAGTCAAATCAACGGTTTCCAAGGGCATGTAGCTCACGGCATCAGTATAGCGGTTCATGAGTTCACGAAAGTGCGCCGCGCCGTGATTTGCATCCAATCGATATACTGTTGGGTGGACCAACCGCGGGTTTGGGTCAATTGCTCCCAATTCCTTACGGAAAGCATGGTCCACAGCATGTCGATCGCTTTGACGACGGTCCAATCCGAGGCCAGGTCCCCGTCGGCCTGAAGCGCTTCGATCGCGTCGCGACAACCGTCTCGCATGGCGTCCATGCGATCCTTCCAAGCGGCCGGCGCATCCCTTCGCGGCAGATTTGGAAAAAAAATTGCCATGGTTTGGAATAGGTTTTTGTTATCCCTTATGAGCGAGGATGGTCGGCTCGTTATTTTTCGGGCTGGAATAAGTCCATCGTTTCAATTAACCGATTAGGGAGTGTGTTATGAAACAGCTGAAGGTAGATGTCGCCGTGATCGGCGCGGGAACCTCCGGTCTGGGTGCACGTCGCGCCGCGGCCAAACATACGGACAGCGTGGTGATGATCGAGGGCGGCCCGCACGGCACCACGTGCGCCCGGGTGGGCTGCATGCCCTCCAAGCTGTTGATCGCCGCCGCCGAGGCCGCGCATACCATGGACATTGCGCCGGAATTCGGCGTACACCCCGAGGGTCGGCGCATCGACGGCAAGCAGGTGATGGACCGGGTCCGCCGCGAACGCGATCGCTTTGCCGGCTTTGTGGTATCCGATGTGGAAGAATTGCCCGAGGAACAGAAGATCACCGGCTATGCCCGCTTTCTGGACGATCACCGCTTGCAGGTGGACGACCACACCATTGTGGAAGCAAGCACCATCGTCATCGCCACCGGTTCCTCGCCGGCCTATCCGCCCGCTTGGAAGGATTTGGGCGATCGCCTGCTCATCAACGACGATGTCTTCTCCTGGACCGACCTGCCCGATTCGGCAGCGGTTTTCGGCCCCGGCGTCATCGGTATGGAACTGGGCCAGGCCCTGCACCGCCTTGGCGTCAAAACCAAGATCTTCGGACGCGGCGGCCGGGTGGGTCCTCTGACCGATCCCGATTTGATCGACTACACCATCAAAACCTTCCAGTCCGAGCTTTATCTGAACCCGGATGCACACGTACATGGAATGCATCGCGAGGGCGACAAAGTAGTCATCCGCTACAATGACCTGGACGGCAGTGAGCGCACCGAATCGTTCGACTACGTATTGGCCGCCACCGGGCGCAAGCCCAACCTGGCCAATCTGGGCCTGGAGAACACCTCACTGGAGCTGGACGAGCACGGCATTCCCGGGTTCGATCCCTTCACCATGCAAGCCGGCGACAGCAACATCTTCATCGCGGGCGATGTTACCAACGACCGTCCGCTGCTGCACGAGGCCGCCGATGAAGGCCGCATCGCCGGGGATAACGCCGGTCGCTATCCCGACATTCGCGCCGGCTTGCGACGCGCACCGCTGAGCGTGGTCTTTTCCGACCCGCAGATCGCCATGGCGGGCCGCACTTTGACAAGCCTGCCCAAGGGGTGTTTTGCCACCGGCCGCGTGAGTTTCGAAAACCAGGGCCGCAGCCGCGTGATCTTGAAGAACAAGGGCCTGTTGCACGTTTACGCCGAACACGGCACCGGCACCTTTATGGGCGCCGAAATGTTCGGGCCGGCCGCGGAACACATCGGTCATCTCCTGGCCTGGGCCTACCAGCAACGATTGACCATCGACCAGATGCTGGACATGCCCTTCTACCACCCTGTCATCGAGGAAGGCCTGCGCACCGCTTTGCGCGATGTGAGAAGCAAGCTGCACCTGGGCCCGGTTCCCGTCCCCATGTGCATGGACTGCGGTCCCGGCGCCTGATTCCCGTTTCCGCTCCCTGTCCCTTCGGGTGACAGGGAGCGAGCGGGCGAGTCCTGTATATGTGATTCATTTCTACCCGTTCGCCAATCACGGCTAATGCGGCCGGGTCGAATTGTGTTACCATTTCTGACTTTGGATCCGGTGGAGGTGCGCCATGAAGTCAAACGAAATACGCGAACGATTTTTAGCCTTCTTTGAAAAACACGGTCACCGGAGAGTGGCCTCCAGTTCGTTGATTCCCGCGAACGATCCCACCTTGCTGTTTGCCAATGCCGGTATGAACCAGTTCAAGGAAACCTTTTTGGGTCAAGAGAAGCGGGACTACGCCACCGCGGCCTCTTCCCAGAAATGCGTGCGGGCCGGCGGTAAGCACAACGACCTGGACAATGTAGGCTACACCGCGCGCCACCACACCTTCTTCGAAATGTTGGGCAATTTTTCCTTCGGCGATTACTTCAAGGAAGAGGCCGTTCGCCTCAGTTGGGACTTTCTGACCAAAGATCTGGCCATTCCCACCGATCGACTCTATGTCACCGTCTACAACGATGACGACGAGGCCTTTGCCATCTGGCGCGACCAGGTGGGCGTGCCCGAGGAACGCATCTTTCGCTTCGATGAGAAGGACAACTTCTGGGCCATGGGCGATACCGGTCCCTGCGGCCCCTGTTCCGAGATCTTCTTCGACTACGGCGACGCCGTGGAGGGCCCGGCCGATCCCTATGAGGCCATCGAAAGCGGTTCCGACAAGATCATCGAGATTTGGAACCTGGTTTTCATGCAGTACGATCGCAAGGAAGACGGTACCCTGGTACCCCTGCCCAATCCCAGTATCGACACCGGCATGGGCCTGGAACGCGTCTGTTCGGCGATACAGGGCAAGACCAATAACTACGATACCGACCTTTTTCAGGATATCATTCAGCCGCTCGCCGCCGATTTGGGCGTCACTCCCGGTGCGGACAGCGAAACCGATACGGCTTTAAGGGTGATTGCCGATCACCTGCGCGCCATGACCTTTTTGATTGCCGACGGCGTCAACCCTTCCAACGAGGGCCGGGGTTACGTGTTGCGGCGCATCATGCGGCGTGCCATGCGTTACGGCAGGCAGTTAGGGCAAGCGGGGCCGTTCCTGCACAAGATGACCCGCTACGTTGTCGAGAAGATGGGCGATGTCTATCCGCAACTGGTCAAGGAACGGGACCAGATCGTGGTGTTCGTGGAGGCCGAGGAAAAACAGTTCGGCGCTACCCTGGACAAGGGCATGCCGGTCTACCAGAAATACCTGGAGCAGTTGAAGGCCCAAGGCGCAGGCGACGTTCCCGGCCAGGTGCTGTGGCATATGTACGAAACCCACGGCTTCCCCCTGGACCTCATGGAAGTGATGGCGCGCGATCACGGCATGACCATCAATACCGAAGAATATGAGGCCGAGAAGCACCGTCAGGGCGAAAGCGCCAGGGGTGGGGTCTTCAAGGCCGAGACGGTCAATCCCCTGTTGGTGCAGGACGCGGAGTCCTTCCAAACCGAGATGACCGTTTACGACGGCCTGGACGGCGGCGGCAATATTCGCCGCATGCTGATCGAGGAGGAAAACGCCGAGCGCATCGAGGAAGGCGAAAAAGCCCGGCTCGTTTTGGACAGCACCTCCTTTTATGCCGAGTCCGGCGGCCAGGTGGGCGATCGCGGTATCATTTGCACACAGACAGGGGTATTCGCGGTTGAGCAGACGACCAAGATCCTGGATAAACTGGTGCTGCACGAGGGCGTTGTGACCTCCGGCTATCTGGAAGCCGATCAGCGCGCCGAAACCAAGGTCCTCCCGAAGGAACGCGCCGCTACCATGAAGAACCACACCGCCACACACATCCTGCACCAGGCCCTGCGCGACATCGTGGGCCTGCACGTGCGCCAGGCCGGTTCCCTGGTCGATCCCGACAAGCTGCGCTTCGACTTCAGCCATTTTGCGCCCTTGTCGCGTGAAACCATTCAGGAGATCGAGGACACCGTCAACGCCCGCATCTTGGAGAACATCACCGTGGAAACCAGGGTCATGGGCCGGGAAGACGCCGCCAATAGCGGAGCAATCGCCTTTTTCGGCGAAAAATACGGCGAGACGGTGCGCGTGGTCGGCGTGGGCGATTATTCCATGGAATTCTGCGGCGGCACCCACGTGGGCGCCACCGGCGAGATCGGCAGTTTCAAGATCATCAGCGAGAGAGGTCTGGCATCCGGCGTGCGCCGCCTGGTGGCCCTCACCGGTCCCAAGGCCGTGGCCCGTTTCCAGGAGTCGGAGAGCCTGTTGAAGGCCGCTTCCGATAAGTTCTCCTTCAACCGCGAGGACCTGATCGGCTACCTGGAAAAAGGCGCCGAGGAGCGCAAGGCCCTGGAACGCAAGGTCGAGGAACTGAAAATGCAACTGGCCAAAGGCGGCGGCTCTTCCGAGCGAACCGAGGCGGTGGGCGAACTGACCGTCATCCTCAAACAGGTCAGCGAAGTGGGCGGCGGTCAACTCAGGCAACTGGCCGACGAACTCCTGACCAAGGCCGGCGACAACGGCGTGGTCCTGCTGGGCAGCGAGATGGGCGACAAGGCGCAACTGGTTGTAAAGACAAGCAGTAAAGCGGTTCACGCGGGAAAACTGGTCGGTCAGATGGCCGAGGTGGTCGGTGGTCGCGGCGGCGGTCGACCCGACATGGCCATGGCGGGCGGCAAGGAAACCGCAAAGCTGGGCGACGCCCTGGAAAAAGGCTTGAGCCTGATCCAGGCCGGTTGACGTTTTACTGACAAACGGCCCGAATCTGACCGAATTGGATGTCAGATTCGGGTCAGATTTGCCGATACGCCTTATAATAGTGTATACTGGTTGTCCCCAGAAGCTTGCGGACAAGATTCTGATTTGACCCGGTATGCGGAACCATCGAGGCAGGTGCTTTTTGAGAAAGCTCGTTTTTGTGATTATGGCCTTGCTTTTTGTGACCCCGGCCTTTGCCCAGATCTACAGCTACCGCGGCAAAGACGGCAAGCTGTACATCACCGACAGGCCGATCGAGAAGAACAAAAAAGATTTCAAGCTGGTCGGCACCTATGTCCCCAAGCACGCCAAAAAGAAAACGAACAAGGCGAAGGAAGCGTTGCGAGAGCGCAATCGGCGCACGCCCACGCGTAAGTACGGCGGCGCCTACGTCTTGACCAAAAACCAGATCCACGGCCTGGTAACGCCCATCGCCAGGGCCATGAAGGTAGATCCGGATTTGGTGAAGGCGGTGATCGAGATCGAATC
>JAAUYB010088533.1_pt1 | contig 53568 bp, 54 predicted proteins | sample 7278071 | NCBI WGS metagenome assembly JAAUYB01 (sample SAMN14350121, study PRJNA611818) | marine sediment metagenome | isolation source: surface marine sediment (1.8m) | place: French Polynesia: Moorea | collected 2018-08
CGGATCGAGCGCGGGTGCAAAGGGCGTGTCACCCGACGGCGCAAGGCCGCCCGGGGAACAGGCGGCCAAAGCGAAGCTTGTCAAAACGCATCCCAATACGGGTCGGCGCATGTTTTTATTGTCCGATACTGCCCATCTCGCTGATGCCAACCGCGGAAGGCCCGACCAGGATGATCAGAAGCGGCGGCACCGTCAGCATCATAGTCGTCAAAGTCATCTTTGTCGGCAACTGGTTTGCCTTTTCTTCGGCGCGCATGACCCTTTTGTCACGCATTTCGCTGGCATAGACCCGCAGCGCGTCGGAAATCGAAGTACCAAAGCTTTGCGACTGGTTGAGAACCGTCACGAAGGATGACACATCCTGCACGCCGCAGCGTTCCGACATGTCGTTCAAGACCTGGGTTTTGTCCTTACCGGCCTTCATCTCGTGGCTGATGATTTCAAATTCATCGGCCAGTGCGGGGAAGGACGGGCGGATTTCGCGGGCCACGCGGACAATGGCCTGATCCATCGACTGACCGGCCTCGACACAGACCAGCATCATGTCGAGCGCATCGGGAAAGCCGGACTGGATTTCCTCTTTGCGCTTTTCGACGCGCTTGTTGACCCAGTATTTCGGCGCCATGTAGCCCACGGCACCGGGGCCGAGGATATACATGATCTTTTGCTGCATCGTGGCGGCGGACTGATCCACCAGCAGCAGGAAATACAAGACGCCGACACCCAGCAGACCCAGACCCAGGGCAAACTGGGCAAAGTAGTACATCTGCACCGCGTCTTTTGACCGGTAGCCGGCCTGCAGCAGCTTCATTCGGATCGCCGACAGCTCTTTAGCGTCCTGCGGTTCCAGGAACTGGGCGTATTTGTTCAGTTTTTCGTTCTTGCGCTTTTCGCGCAGCACGGCGCGGGTTTCCGCGTCCAGCCGTTCCTGACCGGTCTTTTTGAGCTTTTCCATCGGGTCCGGACGCTGTGCCAGCATCATCGGGATGGTTGCCAGGATCAGCAGGAAAGCGAGGCCCGCCACCACCATCAGCGGACCGGCCGGGCCCAGCATGTCGGTGATCATCGTGTTGAGGGTATCAAGCATATTGGCTGTCCTCTTAGACTTTGATGTTCACAAGCGCGCGCATCACAATGATGTTCAGCGTCAGCATGATCGCCACGATGAAACAGGCGGGGATGAACCACGGGTGATCCAGCACCTCGTCGTAGTAATCCGGCTTGGCGACCTGGATGAAGATCAGCGCGGCCACCGGGAAGCCCGACAGGAACTTGCCCGACCATTGCGCTTCGGCGGTGATCGCCTTGACGCGGCGGAAGAGGCGGAAGCGCGCGCGGATCACCTTGGCCAGACCTTCGAGGATCTCGGCGAGGTTACCGCCCGAGGTCTGCTGGATGGTCACAGCCACGGCGAGAAAGCGCAAATCCTGCATGTCGAGCCGTTCGGCCATATGCTTGAGCGCTTCGCCCACGTCGCGGCCATAGGTCGACTCGTCGGCGATAACGCCAAACTCGGTGGCCAGCGGATCCTTGATTTCCTTTGACACAATCGAAATGGCCGAGCTGAACGGGTGCCCGACACGCAGGCTGCGCACCATCAATTCGACGGCGTCGGGCAGCTGTTCCTCGATCATGCTCAGGCGTTTCTTGGCCTTGTGGTTGATCCACATGTAAACGCCGCCCACACCCATCACGACACCCAGCAGGATGCGCACCGGCAGGCCGGCCTCTGTCCCGATGGTCAGGCCGAAAAACGCCATGATGCTGACCACGACCATCACCATGATCAGCTGTTGCGGCGTAAAGGCCAGGGCGGCCTTTTGTGCCTTGTCGGCGAGCAGTGAATACAGCGGGAAGGACCGCGATTTCATGTGCTGGTCCATCTCCTTGCGGAGCTTGGCCAGCACCTCTTCGCGGCGGTCGCCTTTGTCGAGCATCTCGAGGCGGCGGTTGACCCGGCTGTTCAGGCTGATCGACTTGCCGAAGGCGACAAGATAGACGCCCTCGACAAGCACGAGCACGCCAATAAAGATCATGCCATAGATGATCGGTTCTGCGCTGAGCATTTAGGGTCACTCCCCTCTGAAAGGTTCGTAGATGGATGGCGGCAGGTCAAAGCCCCACATCCGGAAACGTTCGGAATAGGCACTGCGCACGCCGGTGGCGGTGAAATGCCCGATGATCTTGTTGTCCGGCGTCAGGCCGACGCGCTGGAAGCGGAAGATTTCCTGCATCGAAATCACGTCGCCTTCCATCCCGGTGATCTCGGTGATCGAGGTCATCCGGCGCGAGCCGTCCTGCAGACGCGAGGCCTGCACAATGAGGTTCACAGCGGAGGAGATCTGCGAGCGCATCGCCTTCAGCGGCATCTCGATCCCGGCCATGGCGATCATGTTTTCCAGACGCGCGACACCGTCGCGGGCGCTGTTGGCGTGGATCGTCGTCATTGATCCGTCGTGGCCGGTGTTCATGGCCTGCAGCATGTCGATGACTTCCTCGCCGCGCGTTTCACCCACGATGATCCGGTCAGGACGCATCCGCAGGGCGTTTTTTAGACAATCCCGCGGTGTGACCGCGCCCTTGCCTTCGACGTTGGGCGGGCGGCTTTCCATCCGTCCCACATGGGTCTGTTGCAGCTGAAGTTCGGCCGTATCCTCGATCGTCAGGATGCGTTCGGCATTGTCGATGAAGGATGACAGCGCGTTGAGCGTGGTCGTCTTACCCGAACCGGTACCACCCGACACGATCAGGTTCAGCCGGGTCGACACAGCGGCCTGCAGATAGACAGCCATTTCCTCGGTAAAGGCGCCGAACTGCACCAGATCATCGATGCCCAGCTTGTCCTTTTTGAACTTACGAATGGACACCAGGCTGCCATCGACGGCAATCGGCGGCACCATGGCGTTGAAACGCGACCCATCTGCCAGACGGGCGTCCACATAAGGGTTCGATTCATCGACGCGACGACCCACGGCGGAGACGATCTTGTCGATGATCCGCATCAGGTGCTTTTCGTCTTTGAAGGTCACATCCGACAAAGACAGCTTGCCGTTCTGTTCGACAAAGATCTGGTGCGGGCCGTTCACCAGGATATCGCTGACGGTTTCGTCTTTCAGCAGCGTTTCCAGCGGGCCGAGGCCTTTGACCTCATCATAAAGCTCGCGGTTGATGGTGCGACGCTCTTCGCGGTTCAGCACGATGCCGCGTTCGGTCAGCGTGTCGTTGACGATGTCGCCGATTTCTTCGCGCAATTCACCTTCGCCGGCCTGGTCCAGTGCCGAGAGGTTGAGGTTATCCAGTAGCGCGCGGTGCAGCTCGAGCTTGATTTCGCCCAGGCGTTCCTTGCGCTTTTTCTCTTTGTCCTCAGGGGCGGCGCGCGCCGGCTGTTTGGCCATGGCCACGCGCTTTGGGCCCGCGGTCGCGGCGGGCTTTTCCGGGGCCTCAGCCGCCGGCGCTGCGTCCTGCGGGGCGGCGGCGACCGCGACGTCTTTGGTTTTCTTGTAACGGGAAAACATCTGCAGCTCTCCTTTACGCGGCTTCGGCGTCGGAATTGCCGATCGCGTGCAGCGATTCGGCGAGTTTGGTGATTTCCTTGCGCAGCGGGTTCTTGGCGGCATGGCTGGCCAGCGGCAGGCCGTGGTCGCAGGCCTGCTGGATCACCTTGCCGCCATCCGAAAACTGCAGATCCAGCTTGATCCCAAGGCTTTCGGCCATGCGCTTGACCCGGCTCTTGCCTTGCAGGTCGGTGAATTTCGGCGCGCGGTTGAGCGCAAAGCGCAGCTTGTCAAACGGCAGATCCTCGGCCTGCAAGGCGCGTTTCAGCCGCAGAGTGTTCTGCGCCGAACGCATGTCGAGCTCAACCACGGCGAAATAAACCTGCGCCTCGTTCAGGACCGTTTCGGTCCACTGCACGATGGTCGACGGCATGTCGACGACAACGTAATCAAAGTGTTCGCGCGCGGTATCGAGCAGTTTTTGCACCTCGGCCGGGCCAATCATGTCCAGCGGCAATACGTCAGGTGGTGAGGTGAAGACCTGCAATATGTCCTCAAAGTTGGCCAGCGCCTGGGCAAAGCTGTCGCCATCCATCGAATCGATGTCGGTCAGCATTTCCATCACCGCGTCGCGGCGGGGCAGATCCAGGTAGGTCGCCACAGAGCCGAATTGCAGGCCCATATCCACAAGGCAAACGCGCGGCGCTTTGGCCTTGTCGATGGTGGCCAGTTCGACCGCGAGGTTGACCGCCAGTGTGGACGCACCAACACCGCCGGCGAGGCCCTGAACAGCGATCAACACGCCATCTCCATCGCCTTTGAGCTTGACGGCCGGGGCGTCGGGATCGGCGGCAACCACCGGGGCGCTGGGCGGGGCGCGCATCCGTTCGACGGCGGCGGCAAGCTCACCATCGGGCAGCGGATAGGGCACAAATTCGTCAGCGCCACAGCGCAAGAGCTGGTGCAAGGAGGCGGGTGTCACGTCTTCGGCGATCAGCACAACCTTGACCCCGCGGCCCTTCGCGCCAGAGATGATCTCGCCCAAGCGGGTCACGTTTTCTTCGTCGATGCTGTCGATGGCCATGGCCACGAATTCCAGGTTCTGGGCATCGGGCTGTGACAGGAAGGGCAGGGCTTCTTCAAAACCAAGATCGCCCCAGCTTTCACCAAGGATCGACTCCATGTCTTCGATCAGCAGATCAAAGTTCTGGACATCTCGACTGATCGTACAGGCAAGGATAGGGCCAGGATCAGCCTGCTGGGATGTCGTACTCGTCATGTGCCTCACGTCCTTTACGGTTTTGACGGAACCGGAACGCAGCGGGAGAGAATAATATGCGAAACCCACCCGTGATCCGGTCCCGGGCCACGCGACTCTCGCCGCATAGACCGGTCCTTGGAGAAGACGTTGCCGGAGAAACGGGGCAAGATTTGGGCCAAAAAACCCCAATTGTACGGTATTGAGTGACGATCAGGGCCCGAGAGGCGGGATCGTCGATTCCGCGAAATGAAAGAAAAAGCGCGCAAATCCAGAGATTTACGCGCTTTTCCAATGTGTTATGCGGGTTTGCCGCGGGTTTGCCGTAGGATCAGGTCACTCGGTTGTGACGAAATCCTGGCCCGAGATGCCGCTAAGTTTCGACGGCGGCTCGGCGCTGCGCACATATTCGCGATAGATCACCTCGGCATATTTGCCATCGAGCGGGGTGATCCCTTTGACAAAGCCCGACACCTCGGTGACGGTCCGGCGATTGCGGCGTTCGCGGCCTTCGGTCACGATCAGCGGCTGAGTTTCACCAAATGACACCATCGCCTCAAGCCGGTCGCGGCTGATGCCTTGGCTGACCAGGAAATGCACTACCGCTTGCGCGCGGCGCAGGCCGAGACGCTGGTTATAGGCGTTGGAACCGACCTTGTCGGTGTGGCCGTAGACGCGGAAGCGGATTTCCGGGAACTGGCGGATCCAGTTGGCCTGTTCGCGCAGCGTGTCGCGGGCGCCGGCATCCAGCGTGGACGAGTTGAACGCGAAATTGACGGTTGTCAGCACCTCAGAGGCGAAACGCTGCGACAGATCATAGATCACCTGCTTTTCGCCGTTGTGGATCTGCACGTTGTTCATCGTCGCGGTGCCGAAATTGCCTGTATCGACCAGGGCGCCGGCTTCGCGGTTGAAGGCCGAGTAGACCGGATCAGAGCCGAAGGCGCAGGCCGACAACAGGGTCATGCTGAGGCCTGCAATGGTGAGCCGGAGTGTCCTATGCTGTTGCATCATCTTTCCTCAGTCCATCACATAGCCATACGAGCCGCTGAAATCCTGCTTGGCCACTTCGCCGGCCGCACCCTGCGCCTGGCGACCGGTGTCGCTGGCCACACGGCCAAAGAGGAACAGATCACGTTCCGACGGCGGCTTGACCCGGTCGGTCGGCAGGGCAAGCGCCTCGCCACGGGTGGGGGTCACAAGATGCGGGGTCACGATGACCACCAGCTCGGATTGTTCGCGGGCATATTCGGCGCTGCGGAAGAGCGCGCCCAGCACCGGAATGTCGCCCAGCCACGGCACCTGGCCGTTCAGGTCGCGGAAGTCGTCCTGCAAGAGCCCTGCGATGGCAAAGCTTTCGCCATCCCGCAGCTCGACCGTGGTCGAGGCTTCGCGGCGGCGGAAGGCGTCGATGCGGATGGTTTCGAGGTTAAAGCCATTGTCGGGGTCGATCGCCGACACCGCAGTTTCCAGCTCGAGATTGATGATATCGCCATCGACCACGCGGGGGATGAAGTTGAGTTCAACACCGAAGGGCTTGAATTCAATGGTAATTGTGCCGCCGTCCTGAGAAACGGGCACCGGGTATTCACCACCGGCCAGGAATTTGGCCTCTTGCCCCGAAAGGGCGGTGAGGTTTGGTTCGGCCAGGGTGCGCACGACGCCTTTGGCCTCGAGCGCCTCTAGGAGGATACCGATTTCGAGCCCGCCGGCGTTGAAGCCAAAGAGCACGCCACCTTCGGCGGCGTTTGAGCCCGATTGCGGGTTGAGCTTCGCTACGATCGTGTCGCGGTCTGTTAGCGGGGCGGCGTTGCCGGTGCCGATCTCAAGCCCGAGATCGCCATCGAGGATCGCGCCGCCGGTTGCGACCGAGCTGCGCAGGGTCTTGGCGACCGAGCGCGACATTTCGGCAAAGCGGACTTTCAGCATCACCTGCTGTACGCCACCGACGCTCATCAGGTTGGACACCCGCTCGGGCGCGTAGCGCTGCGCCAGATCCAGCGCCCGCTGCATCCGCAAGGTGCTGGAAACGGTGCCCGACAGGACAATGCCGTCATTGGCGGTGCGCACTTCGATCTTTTCGTCGGGAAGGATCTGGCGCAACCGCTCTTTAAACTCGGTCACATCCGCGGCCACCCGCACGTCGACATTGGTGATCAGTTGCCCCTGGGCATCCAGAATGGTCAATGTCGTGGTCCCTGGCGCCTTGCCCAGCACATAGATCGTGCGGTCCGAAAGCGACGAGATGTCGGCAATCGCGGGGTTGGCGATGGAAAGCTCGGCAAACGGCGTTTCGCTTTCGACGACCACCGCGCGATTCATCGGCACGTTGAGCGTCGATTCCGTCCCGGTCCGCACCACGCGCAGGGTTTCGGCCTGCACGGTTTGCGGCACAGGGGCCAAGCTTAGAGTCAGCCCGACAAGGGCTGCCTTCAGAAATCTGTCGTATGTCATGTGACCTGCCTTTCGATCACGCCTCGGTCGCGGGTCTTTGGTGCCCACATTTGTCAGTGAATGTGAGACAGTTTGATATTTTTTGCAAGAATCAATAACTTCCTGTGCGGCTTTTATGTGGATAACCCGCAACAATCCGCCCGAATGCATATAGAAAAAAGGGGGCGCCGGAATGGCACCCCCTGGATTCAAGTCCCTGAAATCAGGTCAGTTTGTGCAGGGGATCGGGATTTCGACAACCTCTGCGCCCTTGCGCGTGCGGATCGTGCAAACCTCCAGCGATTTGTCGGCTTTTTGCTCTTTGCGCTCGATCCCGAGCAGCGAACGCTGGTCCACTTCGATGGCTTCGGCGACCGTGTCGTCGTTATGCGACATCAGCGACAGCGACAGATCACCGGTCGATTGGGCCTGTGCCAGCGACGCCACTTGCTGCGGGCTGGCGGCCACCGTGACGGTGCGGGCGATCGTGGCATCCGTGGTGTCGGCATTGGCGGTCTGGTCGATGGCGATCAGGCGCACACCGGTTTCGATCAGCTTGGTCACGTCACCTTGGGGCAGGTTGGGATCGTTGCCAGGGATGCGGCCGGTCCAGTAGATGTCGACCCGGTCACCCGGACGCAGGAAGCCCGACACACCCGACGCCACGTCGACCTTGATCGCAAAGGCGCGTTGCCCGCGTTCCAGCCGCGAGGTCAGGCCGGCATCGCCACCAGGATCGCTGACCTTGACGCTCATCATCGCTTCGAACTGTTCGATGGCGCGCACAGCGACGCGCGGATCATCGCCATCGTCATAAAACGGGTTTTCCGCGTCAAAGACGCCGTCGGGCAGGATTTCCTTGGGCCAGGGGGCGAGCTTGACGTCCTCGGGCAGGATCTGTTCGCCATAGGCGATGGCCCGGGTTGCGACATAGATCTCTTTGGTCGGCACGGCGGCGGTGGCTTTTTGCCGTTCCTGTTCCAGCGCGTTCTGATACGCGCCGATGTAATTCTGCGCCATGTAGACGGCAAAGCCGGCAAGGCCCAGACCTGCAATCAGTACCAGTCCGAATACAAGTCGCATGTGTCACCTCTCGCGTGTATGCCTCGGATACGCCCGTTTTGATGGGCGCTTTGTTAAACAGCGGTATCGGTCAAATGTGTCCAAAGGACGTCATAGTCGGGGAGATATGGTGTCGGTCGTCGCTGATACCGCGCACAAAAAAAGGCTGCACCCTTTTAGGTTCAGCCTTTCTCGCGACCAACTCTGTCCCCAGGGGATCAGAAGTCGTTTTCTGCGCCAACGGCGTTTCCGGCCGATGTCATCAGAGCGTTGGCATTGTCTTCGATCACAAAAAACGAAATCGCGGACATACCGACAACAGCTGCTGTGATCACAACCCAGTCAACCGTCACGGCGCCCGAGTCGTTTTTGCGGAAGTTATTCAGGAAATTCAGCATCGTAGTCCCTTTCTGCTCAGATAATTTGGGGGTGCTGACCTGAGCCGGCGCACCGGCTCAGGCATCCGCAAGCGAGAAAGACTTAGAAGTCGTTTTCTGCGGCCACTGCGCCACCGGCTGCGGTGATCAGTGTGTTGGCGTTGGTTTCGATGGCCGTGTACGCGGCGATCGCAAGGCCCACGACGGCTGCGGTCAGAACAACCCAGTCAACGGTCACTGCGCCGTCTTCGTCCTTGCGGAAGTTTTTGATGAACTTGATCATGGTGTCTCTCCAGGAGGCCCGTTTACCGGGCAAATTGTGGGGTGGGCGCGCCGACCGCGTGGGCCGGCGCGTCTCAGGTCAAGCGGTCTTCAGACCGCGAACGACTTAGAAGTCGTTTTCTGCGGCCACTGCGCCACCGGCTGCGGTGATCAGCGTGTTGGCGTTGGTCTCGATGGTCGAGTAGGCAGCGATTGCCAGGCCAACAACGGCTGCGGTCAGAACGACCCAGTCAACCGTCACGGCGCCGTCTTCATCCTTGCGGAAGTTTTTGATGAACTTGATCATGGTCTCTCTCCATAGTGTGGTTTGCTCACGTTTATCCGAAACGAAAACTTGTCGGGCGCTCTCTCACATTGCCCGCTTCCGTCTCGGCATGGGCTGATAAAGCCCTTTGTTTGGGGCAAGAGTGTGACCGGAATGGATTGATTTTCGAGTTTGTGGCTTTTGCGGTGGGGGTATTGGTTAGGTATCTGTTTTTGAATGACAAACTACCTTTAGAAAGTCGGAATAACCCCAGAAGAGCTATTCGTTTGGGCCGCGAAAAAGGCCTATAGTTTCGGCATTGTGAACGGTATTGGCCGGGGCGTCGCTTTGTGCCACAATACGAAAAAAATAAACAACGGCAGAAATCGAGCGTCTTATGCGATTCAGACTCCTAGTGGCCACGCTGGCGGCGTTGGCTGTGTCCGGGCCGGCTTTTGCTGAGGGTCCGGCGCCTTTTCCGGATTTCTCGGCCAAGCGGGTGAAACCGCCCAAACCGGGCACCAAGCAGCGGATCACCGTGCAGATCGCCCCGGCGCCTGCGCCGGCGCCCGCAGCAGCGCCCGTGGCCACCGCGGCGGCGGCCACAACGCCGCGCCGCGCGGGCGGCACCGGCAGCTATGGCTGGTTCTGGGAGGTGATCTCCCCCAAGCTGGAAGACACCGGGCCCGGGCGACTGGAACCGGCGCTGGTGCGGCTGCAGGCTCCGCCCGCGGGGCAGGGGGTTGCCGCGCCACGGCTTCAGGTGCTGCAGGAGATCGCGGCGCGCCATGGCACCGATATTCTGCGCAGCACGGTCGGCACCCAGGTGTCGCCGGCGCTGGCTTTGGCCGTGATCTCGGTGGAATCGTCCGGTCGGGCAGAGGCCGTCAGCGGCGCGGGGGCGGAAGGCTTGATGCAGTTGATGCCGGCGACGGCCAAGCGCTTTGGCGTGGAAGACAGCTTTGATGCGGCCGATAACATCAAAGGTGGTGTGGCGTTTCTGGATTTCCTGATGACAAAGTTCAGCGGCGACCCGATCCTGGTGCTGGCCGGGTATAACGCGGGCGAAAACTCGATTGGTCAGAATGACGGGGTGCCGCCGTTTGATGAGACCCGCGATTACGTGCCCAAGGTGCTGGCGGCGTTCCAGGTGGCCAAGGGGCTCTGTATGACGCCGCCGCAGTTGGTGTCGGATGGCTGTGTGTTTCGGCGGCTGGGCGGCTAGGCGCGCAGGATCACGCCGGGGTTCAGGATGCCCTTGGGGTCGAGCGCGGATTTGATCGCGCGCATGGCCGCCAGCTCGGCCGGGTCGCCGTATTTCTCCAGATCTGCGACCTTGAGCCGCCCAATGCCGTGTTCGGCACTGACCGACCCGCCCAGGTCGTGCACCAGATCATGCACGCAGGTCTTGATCGCGTCACGTTTGTCTTCGTGATCGGCGCGGGATTCGCCGGGGACGGGAAAGACGTTGTAGTGCAGGTTGCCGTCGCCCACATGTCCAAAACAGTTGATCCGGAAGGTGCCAAGCTGGGCAAGTGCCGGGCCGGCGCGGTCGATGAAGTTGGGGATTTCGCCCAGGGGGACCGAGATATCGTGGCTTGAGATGCTGCCGATCAGGCGGTTGGCCTCGGGGATGCGTTCGCGTAGGGCCCAGAAGTCTTGCGCCTGGCTGTCGCTTTGCGCGATCAGGCCATCGGTACAGAGCCCATGCTCGGCGGCGGCAGTATAGAGGGTTTCCAGCGCGGTTGTGGGGTCGGCACCTTGGGACAGACCGAGTTCGATCAGCACACACCATTCCGGCGGGGCGTTCCAGGGGTGGCGCACCTCGGGCAGGGTTTCCGACAGAAAGTCAAAGCCGCAGCGGTGCATCAGTTCAAAAGCCGAGATGCCTTCGCCGAGTTGGTCGCGGGCGAGCGACAGGAGGGCGAGGGCGGCTTTGGGATCGGTGACGGTCAGCAGCGCGGTGCCGGTCTTGGCGGGACGGGGGAAGAGCTTGAGACTGGCGGCGGTGATGATGCCCAGCGTGCCCTCGGCGCCCAAGAGCAGGTGGCGCAGATCATAGCCGGTGTTGTCTTTGCGCAAGCGGCGCAGCCCGTGCCAGATGCTGCCATCGGCCATCACCGCCTCGAGCCCCAGCACCAGATCGCGGGCATTGCCATAGCGCAGCACCCCAACGCCACCGGCATTGGTGCTGAGCAGGCCACCGATCCGGGCGGAGCCTTCGGAGGCCAGTGAGAGCGGGAAGAGGCGGTCGGCCTTTTCGGCGGCGGTCTGGACGTCTGCGAGGATGGCACCGGCTTCGACCACGGCGACGTTTTCATCTGGAAAGAGCGCGCGGATCGCGGTCATCCGTTCGAGCGACAGGATCAGCGGTTGGGTCTGCTCTGCCGGGGCGACCTGGCCGCCAACGAGGCCCGTGCCGCCACCATAAGGCACCAGCGGCACGTCTGCTTCGGCGCAGAAGCGGACGATCTGGGCGACCTCTTCAGTGTTGCGGGGACGCGCCACCCAGCCCGAGGCCCCGGCCCAACGGCCGCGCGGCTCTTCGAGATAGCGCGGTTCGGCCTTGTGCAGAGTCTCGGCAGAAAGATGCGCGGCGAGGCGGTTGGCGAAGGCGTCATCGGCGGGGGATAGAGGCATGGTGGCTCCGGTGGGTGATTTGGGCTGGCCTAACATGCCTGGGCTGCGGCGATCCAGAGGGGCGCGGCGGGGCCGCGCGCAGGGTTGTTTGCGTTCAAGGCACGCAGCCTGTCAGGGGCTGCGCCCCCGACACCCCCGGCGCGTTTGGCTTTTATTGGTGCGTCGATCCGAGGTCACTCCGGGTCGCGCAGCCAGGAGGGGCGCAGAACGACCACAGTGGGGCGGGGCGGCAGGGTGGCGAGGCTGACCTCGATATCGCTGGTAGCGCGGCGGTCGACGGCGAAGGTTTCAGCGATGCCGTCGAGAAAGACTTCGAGTGAGTAGCCCGAGAACCAGTGCATCGGGATCACGATGGAGGATTTCAGCCGCTGGACCACGCGGATCATCGCCGGCAGTTCCATCGTGTAGCCGCCATCGACCGGCACCATGACCACGTCGAGCCGGCCGAGCGCGGCGTATTGTTCGTCATTGGGTTCGTGGTGCAGGTGGCCGAGATGGCCGATGCAGAGGCCTTCGACCTCGAAGACGAAGATCGAGTTGCCGTTATCCTCGCGCCCGCCGAATTGGCTGCGGATGTCGGTGGAGACGTTGCGCACCAGGATTTCGCCGAGATCGAGGTAGTGGTCGATGCCGGCGCCGTGGGTTTCGCCCCAGCCGGGCAGGATATGCGCGATTGCCGGGTCGGGGTTGGCGGTCCAGTGGGTTTCATGCGCGTGGTTCATGGTGACGATATCGGGGATCAATGCGGTATTGCCGATATAGCCGGTGAAATCGGTCACGGCCGACAGCCCGCCGCGGGTTTGCAGCAGGAAGGATGCGTGCGCGATGTAATGCAGGCGGACGGAGTATTGCGGGACCGGGTTGGTCCAACTGGCCCTGTGCAGGTATTGGATACCAGGGGCCGCGTCGGCCACGGCGATGCAATGGCTGGGGCGGCGCTCTTGCGCGGTGACGGGCAGGGTGAGCAGGCAGATCAGTCCGGCGATCAGAAGGTGGCGCATGGCGGGCTCCGGGTGTTGCGTCCTACTAACCATAGCGCACCGGGGCCGAAGGTCAGCCTACTGATTGCCGCGCGTCTACCCTGCCTGGGTGCGCCCGCGCCGGTCGGTGCGCAGGGCGGCGTATAAAACATGCGTGCGCCAGCGGCCGTTGATCTGCAGATAGCTTTGCGCCACCCCTTCGTATTTGAAACCGGAGCGTTCCAGCAGCCGGCGCGAGGCGACGTTTTCCGGCAGGCAGGCGGCCTCGATCCGGCTGAGCTCGAGCCGTTCGAAGGCGTGGTGCACCATGGCGGCGATGGCCTCACCCATGAAACCCTGGCGGGCAAAGGGTGCGCCGATCCAGTAACCCAGGGTGCCGGCCTGGGCCGGGCCGCGGCGGATATTGTCGAGCGTGATGGCGCCCACCAGCGTGTCATCGCTGCGCCGGATCAGGAACAAGGGCACCGCTGTGCCCGAGGTGATCGACCGGCTGGCCCAGTAGACCCGGTTGGTAAAGGCGCGGCGGCTGAGGTGATCTTCGGCCCAGGTCGGCTCCCACGGGACGAGGAAGGATTCGCTGTCGCGGCGCAGGGCGGTCCAGGCGTTGTAGTCGGAATGCGCGGGTGGGCGCAGGCTCAGCCGTTCGGTCTCAAGCCGTATCTTGCGCTTGAGACCCAGCATCAGGCGGCCCGTCGTGCCTGCAACTGTGCCAGATCAGGGGCTTGGGCGACCGGGCCATAAAGCGACAGGGCCAGCGGGGCCTGCGAAGCCTGCGCTTCGGCAAAGGTGCGCACCTTGTCAAGGGTGACCGCGTCGATGCGGGCGACGGTTTCCGCGATTGGCGGGACCTTGCCCCAGATCTGCATCATCCGCGCCATACGTTCGGCCCGCGCGGCCGGGCTCTCCAGCCCCATCAACAGGCCCGCTTTCATCTGGGCGCGGGCGCGGTCAACCTCGGCGGCGGACATGTCATCGGCGGCGCGCTTCATCTCGTCGATGGTCAAGAGCGCCAGATCAGCCACTTCCTTGCCAGAGGTGCCGGCATAGATCGTGGTCATGCCGGTATCGGCATAGGCGCCGGATTGGGCAAAGATCGTGTAGCAGAGGCCTCGCTTTTCGCGGATCTCCTGAAATAGGCGGCTCGACATGCCGCCTCCCAAAGCGATGGCATAGACCTGCGCTGTGTAGAAGGCCGGATCGCGATAACCCGGGGCCTCGAAGGCCAGCGCCATGTGGGCCTGCTCCAGCTGCTTTTCCTGCCGGCTTTCGCCGCCGCGGAATGTGCCGGGCAGGGCGGCGTCGCCGGGGCGGGAGGGCATGTCGCCAAAGAGCGCCTTGGCTTGTGCGACGATGCTGTCGTGATCAACAGCGCCTGCGGCCGAGAGGATCAGCTGTTCCGGGCCGTAATGCTCACCCACAAAGCGCAAGAGATCGTCGCGGTCAAAGCTGTTCACCCGGTCGGTTTCGCCCAGGATTGTGCGGCCCAAGGGCTGATCGGGATAGGCCTGTTCCTGCAACCAGTCAAAGATAACGTCGTCGGGTGTGTCATGCGCCTGGCCGATTTCCTGCAGGATCACGTGGCGCTCGACCTCGATCTCGGACGGTTCAAACACCGGGTTGCGCAGGATATCGGCGATGACCTCGAGCGCCAGCGGCGTGTCGGCGGCCAGCACGCGGGCGTAATAGGCCGTCACCTCGCGCGAGGTATAGGCGTTGATATAGCCACCGACGTCCTCGATCGCCTCGGCAATCTGCAGGGCGCTGCGGGTCTTGGTGCCCTTGAAGGCCATGTGTTCAAGGAAATGGGCGATGCCGTTCTGCTCGGTCCGTTCGTGCCGGCCACCGGCGCAAACCCAGATGCCCAGCGAGGCTGATTGCAGGCCGGGCATGTGTTCGGTGACGATGCGAAAGCCGTTGGAAAGCGTTGCGGTCTGGACGGTCACTGGGCGATACGCTCCTGAATGAGAGTTTCAAGCGCGGCCAGGTCATTGGGCACCTGGGTGAGACGCTCGGATCGCTCATAAAGGTCTGCCATCCGATTTGGAAGGGGTGGGCGAATGCCGCTGGCCTGATGCACCGCATCCGGGAACTTGGCCGGGTGCGCGGTGGCAAGCGTGACCATGGGCGTGCGGTGATCCCGCAGCTTTTCGGCGACATCGACACCGATGGCGGAATGCGGGCACAAAAGCTCGCCCATGTTTTGGTTGGCATGCTGGATCATCGCCAGGGTCTGCTCTTCGCTGACCCGGCCGGAGTCGAAATCCTCTTGCAGCGCTTGCAGGGCGCCCTGGCTGACACGGAAGCCGCCGCCGGATTTCAGCTCGTCCATCAGCTGCGCCACCGCCTTGCCGTCGCGGCCATAGGCGTCGAACAACACGCGTTCGAAGTTCGAGCTCACCTGGATGTCCATCGAGGGGGAGATCGACGGGGTTACCGTATCAGTCACATAGTCGCCCGAGCTCAGGCAGCGGTGCAGGATGTCGTTCTGGTTGGTGGCGACGATCAGCCGGTCGATGGGCAGGCCCATGCGCTTGGCGATATAGCCGGCAAAGATGTCGCCGAAATTGCCGGTGGGGACGGTGAAGCTGATCTGGCGGTCAGGCGCGCCCAGCGAGGCGGCGGCGCTGAAGTAATAGACCACCTGCGCCAGCACCCGTGCCCAGTTGATGCTGTTCACCCCGGCGAGCCGCACAGAATCGCGAAACTCGAAATGATTGAACATGTCCTTCAGCCGGGCCTGGCAATCGTCGAAATCGCCTTCGAGCGCCAGCGCGTGCACATTGTCTTCGACCGGGGTGGTCATCTGGCGGCGCTGCACCTCGGACACGCGGCCATGCGGGTAGAGGATGAACACATCAACGGACGCGAGCCCACGGAACGCCTCGATCGCGGCACTGCCCGTGTCACCCGAGGTGGCGCCGACGATGGTCACACGCTCGCCCCGGCGGCTGAGCGCCTCTTGGAACATCTGGCCAATCAGCTGCATGGCGAAGTCCTTGAACGCCAGCGTCGGGCCGTGGAAAAGCTCGAGCAGGAAATGCCCAGGTGCGAGCTGCACCAAGGGCGCGCGGGCGCCATGGCCAAACCCGGCATAGGCCTTGGTGATCAGATCGCTGAAGACCTCGTCGCTGAAGCTGTCGCCGACAAACGGCCGCATCACGCGAAAGGCGGTTTCCTCATAGCTCTGGCCATGCAGCGCGCGGATGTCCGCCACGCTCATCTGCGGGATGGATTCCGGCACGTAAAGCCCGCCATCGCGGGCCAGACCGGACAGCATCGCCTCTTCAAAGCTTAGAACGGGCGCGTTTCCGCGGGTGGAGATATACTGCATATGCGTCAGAGGCCTTGTCGGTCGCGGCTTTGCCGGCGGATGAAAAACAGCGTCATGATCACCCAGATCGCCGCCAGCGAGAACCAGGTGATCGCGTATTGCAAGTGATCGTTCGGAATGCCGCTGGTGTCCACGGGCAGCGGCGTCACGGCAGGGTCATTTGGCGACACGTTGCGCGCGATGACCAGTAGTGGCTCGGTTTGCAGCACCTCGGCCATGGCGGCGATGTCGCGGGCAAACCAGGTGTTGCCGGTGATGTCATTGTCAGGCGTCGAGCTGTTGCGGTCATCGGGCCAGTGCAGGTTGCCATCGATCTGCGCCGGGCCGGTCTGGCGCGGGGCGGCTTTCTGATCGACTGGGACAAAGCCACGGTCCAGCAACACGCGGCGGCCGTCCTCGGTCTGGTAGGGGGAAACCACGCGATAGCCGGCGCCGACCCGTTTGACCGAGACGAGCACATGCAGCTCACCCGGTTCAATCACGCCGCTCAGCGTTACCGGCTGATAGCGTTGTTCTGCGGGCGCGATCATTCGGGGCAGGGGGGCAGGATCGGCGGCGATGGTGCTTTCGATCTCGGCCAGCACACCCTCTTTCCACGCCAGCCGCTGGATCTGCCAGGTGCCCAGCCACACAAGGATGGCGGTGCCGGCCAGGCCAAACAGGAGGGGGGCGATCAGGCGTTGCACGTGGGGTCCTTGTGCGGCGTTGGAACGAAAAAGGCGCGCGATCTCTCGCGCGCCTTGGTTTACCTCAGAGGGCGGGGGGTGCAATCCCCAAAGCCCGCTTAGCCGCCCCAGATGTAGATCGCGGCAAACAGGAACAGCCAGACCACATCGACAAAGTGCCAGTACCAGGCGGCGGCCTCGAACCCGATATGTTTTTCGGGGGTGAAGTGGCCCTTCATCAGGCGCATCAGGCAGACAAACAGGAACAGCGTGCCGATGATCACGTGCAGGCCGTGGAAACCGGTCGCCATGAAGAAGTTGGCACCGTAGATGTTGCCCGAGAAGCCGAACGCGGCATGGCCGTATTCGTAGCCCTGCAGAATGGTGAAGAACACACCGAGCACGATGGCGATGATCAGGCCCCATTTCATGTCTTCGCGGTTGTTCTCGTGCACCAGCGCGTGGTGCGCCCATGTCGCCGCCATCCCCGAGCAGAGCAGGATCAGCGTGTTGATCAGCGGCAGGTGCCACGGGTCAAACGTCTCGATCCCTGCGGGCGGCCAGACGCCGTCCACCGCCGGGCTGATGCCGTCGGGGTGCATCGGGTACATCGCGTGTTTGAAAAAGCTCCAGAACCAGGCGAAGAAGAACATCACCTCGGACATGATGAAGAGGATAAAGCCGTATTTCAGCCCGATCCGGACGACGGGCGTGTGATCGCCCACCTGGCTTTCGGCCACCACGTCGGCCCACCAGCCGAACATGGTATAAAGAACGGCGACAAAGCCGATCAGAAAGACCCAAGGACCGCTGTCATGCATCCACATGACCGCGCCGAACAGCATCACAAACGCCGCAACTGCGCCCAGCAGGGGCCAGATAGAGGGGTTCAGGATGTGGTAATCGTGGTTTTTCGCGTGCGCCATTTCGGTTCCCTCGTTAGGCTTGGGCTTTAATTGACGGATGTGGCATCCGTATTCGCGTCAAGAGCGGCCTGGGTTTCTTCGGGCAGGTCGATCTCGTAAAAGGTGTAGCTGAGCGTGATGTGCTTGGCGTGTTTGGCATCGGCATCGTTGACGATGCCGGGCTCGACAAAGAAGCTGACCGGCATGATCACCGTCTCGCCCGGCATCAGGATCTGCTCTTCAAAGCAGAAGCAGGCGATTTTCGAGAAATAGGCCCCGGCGCCAAAGGGCGCGACGTTGTAGCTCGCCGAGCCGGCAATTGGGCGGTCGGTGGGGTTGTGCGCCTCGTAAAACGCGAGCCCCTCTTCGCCGATGCGGAGCGTCATTTCGAGCTGAACAGGTTTGAAATCCCACGGCATGCCGCGTTCTTTCGAGGCGTCAAAGCGCACCTTGATGGTCTGGTCGAGGATTTCATCGCCGGCGGACTCGGCCACACCGGTGGCGCCGCCATAACCCGTCACCCGGCAGAACCAGTCATATAACGGCACCGAGGCCCACGCCATGGCGCCCATAAAGAGGACGACACCGACCGTCTGAAAGACCGTCTTGCGCTTGCCTTCAATTGCCATTGTTCACCTCGTTTGCGGATTGCATTGTGAAGTTGTCGGAACTGACCTTGACCACGGTCAGGCCAAAGACGATTGCGATCAGGGCGGCCAGCACGATGCCGACGCCCTTGTTGCGCCCGGCGCGGCGCTTGTGCAGCTCATGTTGGCGCGACAGGCTCATGCGAAGACCCCCAGCCGGTCAATGCCGGCTTCGATCAGGATCGCACCGAAATGCGCAAAGAGATAGAGCAGCGAGAGCTTGAAGAACTTTTTCTCGACAGCAAAGTTGTCGGCCTCGGCCATCTCTTCATTGCGGCGATAGATGTCCCACGCGCCTTTCAGGAAGAGCGCGTTCAGCACAAGCGCAACGGCGAGGTAGATCGGCCCGCCAATGGCGGTGAAGCCGGTGCCGATGGCGAGGATCGCCAGCAGCACGGTGTAGACAAGGATATGCACGCGGGTCGACCGGCGACCGTGGGTGACGGTCAGCATCGGCACGGTGGCATTGTCGTAATCCATCCGCACAAAGAGCGCGAGCGCCCAGAAATGCGGCGGCGTCCACATGAAGGTCAGGCAGAACATCAGAACACTTGCGACTGAGATGTCGCCGGTGGCCGCCGCCCAGCCGATCATCGGCGGGAAGGCGCCTGCCGCGCCGCCGATCACGATGTTCTGCGGCGTCAGACGCTTGAGCCACATGGTGTAGATCACGACGTAGAAGAAGATCGTAAAGGCCAGCAGGCCAGCGGCCAGCCAGTTCGTCGCCAGACCCAGAAAGATGATTGAGAAGGCGGAAAGCGCGACGCCGATGGCCAGCGCCTCATCCCCGGTGACCTTACCAGCCGGAATGGGGCGCTTTGCGGTGCGGCGCATGACGGCGTCGATATCGGCGTCCCACCACATGTTCAGAGCACCCGACGCCCCACCGCCCACGGCGATGAAGAGGATGGCGCAAAAACCGATGAAGGGATGGATTGCAACAGGCGCAGCCAGCAGCCCGACAAAGGCCGTGAACACCACCAACGTCATCACCCGCGGCTTCAAGAGGGCAAAATAGTCGCCGAACTCGGCTTCGCCGTGACGGATCGTGGTCTGAATGCTGGCGTCGCTCATCGTCTCTCCTGCGGGTTGGCAGGCCGCTGGCCCGCCTTGCGCTTGTGACGCCCGGGGGGATGCCCCCCGGCCTTGTGCTTAGTTGGTCAGAACCGCGCGGACGTCGGTGTATTCCTCGGCCTCTTTCGAGGCGGTCAGCCAGGCGTCATAGACCTCTTGGCTGACGACCTTGACGGTGATCGGCATGTAGGCATGGGCGATCCCGCACAGTTCCGAACACTGGCCGAAATAGACACCTTCCTTGTCGGCGTTGAACCACAGTTCCGCCAGACGGCCGGGCACGGCGTCCTGCTTGACGCCAAAGGCCGGGATGGTCCAGCTGTGGATCACATCACCGCCGGTGACCTGCATCACGATGGTCTTGCCCACGGGCACCACAACAGCGGTGTCGGTCGCCAGCAGGAAGTCCTCTTTGCTGTAACCGGCCTCGATCAGCTGTTCTTCGACCTCGGGGGTCAGGCGGTTGTCGCCACCGGTGAAGGGCGCGCCGATCATGTAGCTGTCATAGATCAGGTCTTCGCCGATATACTCATACCCCCAGTACCACTGATAGCCTGTCACCTTGATGGTGACATCCGCCTCGGGGATTTCCTGCTGCTTGAACAGAACCGGCAGCGAGAAGGCGCCGATAAAGACCAGGATCACAATCGGCCCGACAGTCCAAGCCACCTCAAGCGGCGAGTTGTGGGTGAACGAGCTGGGGTTGGGGTTGGCCTTGCGGTTGTAGCGGAAGATCACATAGGCCAGAAGCGCCACCACAAAGAGCGTGATGGCGGTGATGATCACCAGGATCATCCCATCGAGCCATTGCAGGTCGCGGGCCAGTTCCGTCGCCGCCGGCTGAAAGCCCAGGCCGGCATCTGTGGGACGCCCCACAACGTCGAGGTCCTGAGCAAAGGCAGGTGCGGCCAGAAAGGCACCCAGAAGGCCGGTCAGCAGAGAGGTTTTGCGCATGTCTCACCCAAATCGGTTGGCTACGTGTTGGTCCGAGGGGCGCGTCCTTGCACGGGGGGTGCGGAACCCGGTCCCGCCGACGCATGGCACGTCCCATTGTGTTTGGATGGGTTCAAACCATATTCTGGAAAACAGATAAAGAAAGTTGCTTGCGGCAAAACGGCGCTTTCCTTGATTTAGATCAACCCGCGAGGCCCCATGATAGACGCTCCTTTCCGCCCGTTCGACACCACGCTCGACCGCGAAACCACGTTGAATCAACTGCAAAACGCGCTCGCCGGGGCAGATGATGGGGAGCTTTTCCTCGAACGGCGACGCTCGGAAATGCTGACTTTTGATGATGGCCGGTTGAAGACCGCCAACTACGATGCCTCCGAGGGTTTCGGTCTGCGTGCGGTGCGCGGTGAGGTGGCGGGCTATGCGCATTCCACCGAAATCAGCGAATCTTCGATCGCGCGCGCCTCGGAAACGGCGCGGCTTGCTGTGGGCGACGGAGGCGGCACGCTGGCCGACGCGCCCAAGGGGACAAACACCTCGCTTTACACTGATGCCGATCCCATCTCGGGCCACAGCTTTCCGGTCAAGCTCGAGACGTTGCGCGAGATCGACGATTTCGCCCGCGGGCTCGACAAACGCGTGGTCCAGGTGACCGCGTCGATGGGCGCGTCGTTGCAAGAAGTGGCGATCCTGCGCGCCGATGGCGCCCTGGTGACCGATGTGCGTCCGATGACGCGGGTCAATGTCAGCGTGATCGTCGAAGACAACGGCCGCCGCGAATCCGGCACCGCCGGGGGTGGCGGGCGTGTGACGTTGGACGGGCTGCTGGACCCCGTCGATTGGCAGGCTAAGGCGCGTGAAGCGCTGCGCATCGCACTTGTGAATCTGCAGGCCGAACCGGCGCCGGCAGGGGTCATGGACATCGTGCTCGGCCCCGGCTGGCCCGGCATCCTGCTGCATGAGGCCGTGGGCCACGGGCTGGAGGGCGATTTCAACCGCAAAGGATCGTCGGCCTTTGCCGGGCTAATGGGCCAGCAAGTGGCGGCCAAGGGGGTGACCGTGCTTGACGACGGCACAATCCCGGACCGGCGCGGTTCCATCACCGTGGATGACGAAGGCACGCCGTCGGGCAAGAACGTGCTGATCGAGGACGGCGTGTTGGTGGGCTTCATGCAGGACCGTCAGAACGCCCGGCTGATGGGGGTGGAGCCCACCGGCAACGGGCGGCGCGAAAGCTATGCCCATATCCCGATGCCGCGCATGACCAATACTTACATGCTGGGCGGGGATGCGGCGCCTGACGACATCGTGGCCGATCTCAAGGACGGCATCTGGGCCGTTGGTTTTGGCGGCGGGCAGGTGGACATTACCAACGGCAAGTTCGTGTTTAGCTGTACCGAGGCCTATCGCGTGAAAGACGGCAAGGTCGGCGCGCCCGTGAAAGGCGCCACGCTGATCGGTGACGGCGCGACCGCGTTGCAGCAGATCCGCGCGCTGGGCAACGACATGGCGCTCGACCCGGGCATGGGCAATTGCGGCAAGGCCGGCCAATGGGTGCCCGTGGGCGTCGGCCAGCCCACCGTGATGATCGGAGGCCTGACCGTTGGGGGCAGCGCCTGACTGGCCCGGTGACATCTGGCGCTCAGCCCCCTTGCCAAATGGCGTTCCGGGGCTGGGTGCACATCTTGAAGCGCTGTCGCTGTCCGTCGGGGTGCCGTTTGCCCTTGGGCTGAGTGGCGTTGCACTCTCCCTGGCGGTCGAGCCGATCTGGCCCAACGCCGCCTTCTACCTCGCCGCGACAGGTTACTATGTAGCAATCCTGGCGCTGGTCTCGACACTGGGCCAGGTGCCGGGGGTTTTCGTGTTGCGGGTCTTGGCCCAGCGGCAAAGCTGCGGCTGGGCGTCGGTGGCGATCGCGGGTGCGCTGGTCGGTCTGGTCGTTGACGTCGTGATCGGCCTGTCCCAGGCGCTCTGGTTTGCCCCACCGCTGGCGCTACTGCATCTGCATTTCTTGCGCCGGGCGATCACGCGCAAGCGGGACGGTCATGCCTGACGAACAAGGCCTGCCTTGGCCTCAAGGCTTTCGGTCGCCGCCGTTGGCTGTGCGGCAGACAGGTCTGTGGCCCGCTTTGTTGGCGGTTCTTGCCGGGCTGGTGCTGCCCGCGGCGCTGGCCTGGGGGCTGATTTGGATCGCTGGTGTCGGCATGGAGGGGTGGCTGAGGATGCAGATCCTCTTTGTGCTCTATGCGCTTGCCGCCGCACCAATCCCGGCGTTCTTCCTGTTGCCGTTGCTCTGGGCGCTGGCCTTGGCTCTGGTGCCGACGGGCTGCGCGGGTCTTGCCAGTGTGGTGGGGCTGGCCGCGCTGATGGCGGTTGTCGCCGCGCATGTCCTCTTGCACGGCGATCTGACGACCGAGGCGCTCTGGATGGTGCCGAAAATCGCTTTGGCTGGGGCGATTCAGGGCACTGTCGCCTGGGGGTTTTTCTGGGCGATTCTCTTGCGACGCTCGAGCAGCGGGACGCGGCGGGCGCTTGGTTAACCGGTTTTTAACGTAGGCGATTCGCTCTGTGCCGGGTGCCTGAGGCGTGCCAAGCCGCGGACGCGCCGAAATCGTTGGCGCAAAAGCTGCGGGGATTTCAGCGTCTTGCCATATCGGCGGAGCAAATCCTGCCCGCAATTTACCGCTGATTAACCAGCTTGGGTCTAGCAATGAAGACGCAAGCAGACGGGGTCCGGATGGTCGACAGCAGTTACTCTTCCACTCACCCCCCAATCCCACCCACCACGGAAGACGCCCGGTTGTCTTGGCTCCGTCTCTTGCGTTCCCGCCGGGTTGGCGTCACGACCTTCTGGCGGCTTTTATCCGAACACGGATCGGCCGACGCCGCCCTCGCGGTCCTGCCCGAGATTGCCGCCGCCGCCGGCGTGCGCAACTACGAAGCCTGCCCCGAAGGTGTCGCTTTGGCTGAAATGCAGGCCGCCCGCCGCGCTGGCGCGCGGATGATTTGCCGTGGCGATCCGCTTTACCCTGCAGACCTCGCTGAAATCGCCGATGCGCCGCCCTTGCTTTGGGTTGTCGGCAACCCCGAGGCTTTGCAACGGCCCAAAGTGGCGCTTGTCGGCGCGCGCAATGCCTCGTCGCTGGGCCAACGCATGGCCCGTGCCTTGGCGCAGGGATTGGCGGAACAGGGCTTTCTTGTCGTCTCCGGCCTCGCACGCGGTATCGACACCGCCGCGCATCTGGCAGCACTTGAGGGCGGCACCGCGGCCGTGCTGGCCGGCGGCGTTGACGTGCTCTACCCTTCGGAAAACACCCGCCTGGCCGAAGACATCGTCACCAAGGGCGGGACGCGCATCAGCGAACAACCGATGGGCATGCAACCCATCGCGCGGCATTTCCCGGTGCGCAACCGCATCGTGTCCGGCCTGTGCCAAGCCATTGTCGTGGTCGAGGCCGCGACTAAGTCCGGCTCTTTGATCACGGCGAAACTGGGGCTCGATCAGGGGCGCGAAGTCATGGCGGTGCCGGGCCATCCTTTCGACGGGCGCGCCAGCGGCTGCAACCTTCTGATCCGAGATGGCGCGCGGCTGGTGCGCGGTGTTGATGACGTGATCGAGGCGCTGCCACCCATTGAAGCAATGCCGCCCGCTCAGACCGAACTGCCGCTGGCAGACCCCGCGCCGGTTGAGGCCAATACAAACGCCATTCCCCCAGTGCCGCCGGAGAAACGCAGCCTGCAGGAAACCGCCGCGCTGCACAGCCAGATCCTCGCGCGCCTCAGCCCGTCGCCGGTGGCCGAGGATCAACTGATCCGAGATGTCGGCGCGCCCACGGGGGCCGTGGCGCCGGTGCTGACCGACCTCGAGCTTGACGGCAAGATCCGTCGCCAGCCGGGCGGTATGTTGTCGCTGGCGACCTGACGGGGTGCCGCGCCGACCGTTGCCAAGAATTGTCCGATCGAAATCAAGCCCTTAGGGTGACCGCCACCGCGTGTCACACCCCAATCATACATGCTCTCGCCCAAGCAGTCGCGGCCCCCGGATTGACAATTCCCACTTGCGCCCCACATCCTGCGCGGCCATATCCGGCCGCAGAAAAACGCGTGATTTTCAAAGTCAGAGGTTGAGCAGCAGATGCCCGTCGTCGTCGTCGAATCCCCGGCTAAGGCCAAGACAATCAACAAGTATTTGGGGTCCGACTACACGGTACTGGCGTCTTATGGGCATGTGCGGGACCTGCCGCCCAAGGACGGCTCGGTCGATCCCGAGCACGATTTCGACATGAAATGGGAGATCGCCAACGACTCGCGCAAACACGTGGCGGCGATTGCCGAGGCGCTGAAAGGCGACAACGCCCTGATCCTCGCCACCGACCCCGATCGCGAAGGCGAAGCGATTAGCTGGCACCTGCGTGAGGCGCTGACCAAACGCCGCTCGATCAAGAAGGACACCGACGTCAAACGCGTGACCTTCAACGCGATCACCAAGACCGCCGTGACCGAGGCGATGCAGAACCCGCGCGACATCGATGCGCCGCTGGTCGAGGCCTATCTGGCGCGCCGGGCGCTGGATTATCTGGTGGGCTTCAACCTGTCGCCCGTGCTGTGGCGCAAGCTGCCGGGCGCGCGCAGTGCCGGGCGGGTTCAGTCGGTCTGCCTGCGCCTGATTGTCGAGCGTGAGATGGAAATCGAGGCGTTCAAGCCGCGGGAATACTGGCAGGTGAAGGCGCTCTTCACCACGCCGCGCGGCCAGGATTACGAGGCGCGGCTGACAGTGCTCGCGGGCAAGAAGCTTGACCGCTACGACATCGAAAACGAAACCCAGGCCGAGATGGCGGTGCAGGCGATCACCTCGCGCGCCCTCAAAGTCACCAGCGTCGAGGCCAAGCCCGCCGCGCGCAACCCCTCCGCCCCCTTCATGACCTCGACCCTGCAGCAGGAGGCGAGCCGCAAGTTCGGCATGGGCGCCAAGATGTGCATGTCGACGGCGCAGCGGCTCTATGAGGCGGGGCACATCACCTATATGCGGACCGACGGCATCGACATGGCGCCCGAGGCCGTGCAGGACGCGCGCGCCGCGATAAAGGATCGTTTTGGCGACAGCTATGTGCCCGACAGCCCGCGCATGTACAAAAACAAGGCCAAGAACGCGCAAGAGGCGCATGAATGCATCCGCCCGACTGACATGGCCAAGGATGCCGCCGCGCTGAAGCTGGCGGATGCGGATCAGCGCAAGCTCTATGACCTGATCTGGAAACGCACGCTGGCCTGCCAGATGGCCGCCGCCAAGCTGGAACGGACGACGGTTGAGATCGGCAGCGACGATGGCCAGGTCGGCCTGCGGGCGACCGGGCAGGTGGTGCTGTTTGACGGCTTTCTCAAGGTCTACGAAGAGGGCCGCGATGAGCCGGTGGAAGAAGACGACAAGCGCCTGCCGCAGATTATGCAGGGCGAGCCGGCGCAGTTCTCTGGCACCAGCCTGACGTCGCAGTTCGACAAGGCGGGCGCCAAGTCCGACGACGTGATCGACAGCGGGGACACCGGCCAGGGCATGCAGAAAAACGGGGCCGCGGTGCTCTCGGGCAATGGCGCGGTGCTGGCGACGCAAAGCTATACCCAACCGCCGCCGCGCTACACCGAGGCGACGCTGGTCAAGAAGATGGAAGAGCTGGGGATCGGCCGGCCCTCGACCTATGCCAGCGTGATCACCACGATCCAGGACCGCGAATACGTTCGCAAGGACAAGAACCGCCTGTTCCCCGAGGACAAGGGCCGGATCGTCACGATCTTTCTGCTGAACTTCTTCAAGCGCTATGTGGAATATGATTTCACCGCGGCTTTGGAGTCTGAGCTCGATGATGTCAGCGCCGGCGATACCGATTACAAAGAGCTGCTGAGCAAGTTCTGGCGCGATTTCAGCGCCGCCATTGCCGAGACGTCCGAGCTGCGCATCACCGAGGTGCTGTCGGTGCTGGACGAAGCGCTGGCACCGCAGCTCTATCCGCCGCGCGACGATGGCTCGGACCCGCGGATTTGCCCCAAATGTGGCCAGGGGCGGTTGCATCTGAAAACCTCGCGCACCGGCGGGTTCGTCGGCTGCGGCAACTACCCCGAATGCACCTACACCCGCCCGATCGCGGGTGAAGGCGCCGAAGGGGATGAACGGCTTTTGGGCCATGACGAAGGTGACGAAATCTGGCTCAAGGCCGGGCGCTTTGGCCCCTATGTGCAGCGCGGTGAGCCGACGCCGGAGAACAAGAAACCGCCGCGCGCTTCGCTGCCGAAAGCCAAGGGCGCGTTCCTGCCGGGGTGGGAGCCTGAGGGTATGACTCTGGAAAAGGCGCTGACTCTGCTGACCCTGCCGCGCGAGATCGGCATGCATCCCGATGGCGGCGTGGTGTCGTCCAACCTGGGGCGCTTTGGGCCCTATATCATGCACCAGCTGCCCGATGAGGCGAAACCGGTCTATGCCAACCTGACCGAGTTTCAGGATGTGTTCGAGATCGGCATGAACCGCGCGGTCGAGGTCTTGGCCGAAAAGCGCGCCAATCCCGGTCGTGGCCGCGGGGCGGTGGCCAAGGCGCTGAAAGAACTGGGCGAACACCCCGAGGATGGCGGACCGGTCAACGTCATGGAAGGCCGCTACGGCCCCTACGTGAAATGGGAAAAGATCAACGCGACCCTGCCCAAGGGGGTCGAGCCCGATCAGGTGACCATGGAGCAGGCGGTTCAGCTGATCGCCGAAAAAGCCGCCAAAAAGGGCGGCCGCAAGAAGGCCGCGCCCAAGAAAAAGACCATTGCGCGCAAGACGGCCAAGAAATCCTGAACCCAAGCGCGCCGCGCTGCAGCATCTGCGTTGACTCTGGCCGGGACTAAGGCGACAACCCTGTCATCCAAGGGATCAGGGGAGTAGTTCCATGAAGAAGGTCTATGGCTCGGCCGCCGAAGCGCTGGACGGTCTGCTGCATGACGGCATGTTCATCGCGTCGGGCGGCTTTGGCCTCTGCGGTATTCCAGAGCTGTTGATTGACGCCATCAAGGACGCAGGGACCAAGGACCTGACCTTTGCGTCCAACAACGCCGGCGTCGATGATTTCGGCATCGGCAAGCTGCTGCAGACCCGCCAGGTCAAGAAGATGATCAGCTCCTATGTGGGGGAAAACGCCGAGTTTATGCGGCAGTATCTCTCGGGTGAGCTGGAACTCGAGTTCAACCCGCAGGGCACGCTGGCCGAACGGATGCGGGCCGGGGGCTGCGGTATTCCGGGGTTCTACACCAAGACCGGGGTGGGCACGCAGATCGCCGAGGGCAAGGAACACAAGGATTTCGACGGCGAGACCTACATCATGGAAACCGGCCTCTTTGCAGATCTCTCGATCGTCAAGGCATGGAAGGCCGACACCACCGGCAACGCGATTTTCCGCAAGACCGCGCGCAACTTTAACCCGCCCGCGGCGATGTGCGGCCGGGTCTGCGTCATGGAGGTCGAAGAGATTGTCGAGCCCGGTGCGCTCGATCCCGATCTGATCCACCTGCCCGGCATCTACGTGCACCGCCTGATCCAGGGGGATCACGAAAAGCGCATCGAACAACGAACCGTCCGCCAGCGGGAGGAAGCCTAATGCCCTGGGATCGCAACCAAATGGCCGCCCGCGCGGCGCAAGAACTGAAAGACGGGATGTATGTGAACCTCGGGATTGGCATCCCGACTTTGGTCAGCAACTACATTCCCGAAGGTGTGGAAGTGACGCTGCAATCGGAAAACGGCATGCTGGGCATGGGCCCGTTCCCGTATGAGGGCGAAGAGGATGCCGACCTGATCAATGCGGGCAAGCAGACCATCACCGAACTGCCGCACACCGCCTATTTCGACAGCGCCACCAGCTTTGGCATGATCCGCGGCGGCAAGATCGCCATGGCGATCCTGGGCGCGATGGAGGTGGCCGAAAACGGCGATCTGGCAAACTGGATGATCCCCGGCAAGCTGGTCAAAGGCATGGGCGGCGCGATGGATCTGGTGGCCGGTGTGGGCCGCGTGGTGGTGGTCATGGACCACACCAACAAACACGGCGAATCCAAGCTCTTGCGCGAATGCACCTTGCCACTGACCGGCAAGGGCGTGGTCGACCGGATCATCACCAACCTTGGCGTGCTCGACGTGACGCATAAGGGCCTGCACATCCAGGAATGCGCCGATGGCGTGACCGAGGATGACATCCGCGCCGCGACGGAGGCGACCATTGTCTGAGTTCGATATTGCCCGCGAGGTCGACGGCACCAAGGGCCGCTATGTGATCCGTCAGAACGGCGAAGAGGCCGAGCTGACCTATTCGATTGCCTCACCCACCATGGTGATCGCGGATCACACCGGGGTGCCGGACAGCTGGCGCGGCTCGGGCGCGGGGCTGGCTTTGGTCGAGCGGATGGTGGCGGATGCGCGGGCCGAAGGCTTCAAGATCGTGCCGCTTTGCCCCTTCGTGAACGCGCAGCGGCGCAAACATCCGGATTGGGCGGACGCGTTCAACGTCTGAACTTTGACGCGCGCCCTGACAGGCGCGCGTTTTGCGGTTCAGGCGTCACGCTGGCCAAACCACATGCGGGCAAACAGCCCGTCTTTGCGCACGAACTGGTGGTAAATCCCGGCGGCGACATGGGCGAGGATCAAGAGCCCCAGCAGGATCGCGATTACCCCATGCGCGGCCCGCGACGCGATATCATCGAAATTTGCCGGCAGCGGATCACCTGAGCCGCCAAACACAATCGCCGGAAGGCCCGCCGCGTTGGCCGTGGCGAGGCCCGAGGCGCACATCGCGATGACCAACACATAAAACGCCCAATGCGCGGCTTTGGCGCCGGTGTTGAGCAGTGGGTTGCCGATATCCGCATGCGGCGGCTTGGCGGTGGCAAAACGCACGATCAGCCGCACGATCATCAGGGCGAGGATCGCGATCCCCATGCTCATATGCATCAAGAGCGACGTCATCTTGAACGGATCGGAATTGGGTGTGGCCGCCAGAACCTGGCTGCCCATGATCAGGCCACCGATGATCATCGCAGCCAACAGCCAATGCAGGACGACAAGAAAGGGGTGATAGCGGGTCATAACAGCCTCCACGGGTGATGAGTCCCGTCCAGCTTAGCGAAAAATAATTGCAAATGCAATAATTGTAAGTGATACTGTTTGAGCCGCCAAGGTGAGGCCCATGACATCCGAGACCGACGCCCACACCGTCCGCACCACCAGCATTGGCTGGATGATCCAGCGCATCGCGCGCCGGCTGGACCGCGCGATGGAGACGCGGCTGGCCCAGCATGATCTGTCGGTGTCGCAATTTGCGGTGATGATGACCGTGCTCGAGACCGAAGGTCTGACCCAGGCCGAGATTGGTCAGCAGTTTTCCATGCCGGCCTATGCGATCAGCAGGGCGTTGGATCATCTGGAAAAGGCGGGATATGTCGCGCGGCGCCCGCATCCGACGTCGCGCCGGGCGCACACGATCCACGCCACGCCGTCGGGGGTCGCGCTGGGCCCGCAGCTTTTCAAGATTGTGCAAGAGGTCAATGCGGCGCTGGTGGGCGGTCTGTCAGAGGCCGACAAAAACACCTTTCGGGATATCCTGACCCGGCTGGTCTGACCCCACCAACGCCCGCAAGACAAAGAAAAAGGGCGGGTTCCGAAGAACCCGCCCAGAGTATCGCGCCTGAATGGGAGGAGGGGGCGCAATATCTCGTTCGGATGGCTCCGATTACTTCGCGGTGGCCTTCTTGGCGGTCGCGGTCAGCTCATCGGTGGCCTTTTTCATGGCGGCGGTGGCGTCTTCCGACAGGTCCTTGCCCGCAGCCATCATCAGCTCGACAGTGTCCATTTGGACTTTCTTGGCAATCTCAGCGAAGGCGGCCATGTTTTCGGCAGCCACTTCGGCCTGGGCCGATGCGAAGTCGGTCATCGCCTTGGCGTAGTCGGCCGGCTCGGCCTTGGCTTTGGACATGTCGGCCAGCTTGGACAGCGTGTCCTTGGTCCACTTTGCCGAAATCTCGGTCGACTTTTCAGCGGCCTGCAGGGCAACAGCCGACAGCTTTTCGTTCATGGTCGCGGTGGTCTTGAACGCGTCTTCCACGGCTTTGGTGTCGACGGGGAATGCACCCATCATGTCTTTCATCATCGCGGTGAAGTCTTGGGTCTTTGCCATCTTCTCAATCCTTTGTCTGCTGTGCGGGCCAGCCCCGCGTTTTCTGCAGCTGCAAAAGATATACGTGCTGCAGCGCAGCATTGCAAGAAGAAATGCTGCGCTGCGGCAAAAACCGTGTAACTTATTGAATTTGTTCGCTGGCCTTGACCTTCACATAGGTACCAGGCGCGGGGCAGAGCGGCTCATACCCCGACTCACCGGGGATCCTTGCGGGGATCTGCTTGCCCGAGCGTTTCTTCAGCCAGGCCTCCCAACGGGGCCACCACGAGCCTTCGTGGAAGTCGGCCTGCGCCTGCCAATCGGTCGAGTCGAGCGACAGGTCGTCATTGCTGTAATGGCCGTATTTCTTCTTGCTGGGCGGGTTCACGATGCCGGCGATGTGGCCCGATTCCGACAGGATGAAGGCCTTTGAGCGCGACCCCATCTGCTGCACACCGCGGTAACAGTCTTTCCAGGCGGCGATATGGTCGCCCTCGGCCGCAATCGACATCAGCGGGATATCAACGTCTTTGAGGTTCAGCGTCTCACCCATCAGCTCGAACCCGCCTTCGGCAAAGCGGTTGTCCTGGCAGAGCCCGCGCAGATACTGCATCGCCATCCGGCCCGGCAGGTTGGCGCCGTCGCCGTTCCAGTACAGCAGGTCAAAGGCCGGGGGCGTTTCGCCCATCATGTAACTTTTGATCGCTGGGCCATAGATCAGGTCATTGGAGCGTAAAAAGGAAAAGGTCCGCGCCATGATGAACGAGGCCAGCATCCCGGTGTCTTCGGTCGCCTCTTCGATCCCGTCGATGAAGTCATTCTGCAGGAACGGAGTGAACTCGCCCTGATCGGCGAAATCCGTCAGCGTGGTGAAGAAGGTCGCTGACTTCACCGGTTTTTCGCCGCGCTTCTTCATCAGCGACAGCGTCAGGCTGAGCGTGGTGCCGGCGATGCAATAGCCCACCGCGTTGATCTGCTTGACGCCGCAGATCTCGCGCACGACCCGCATCGCGGTCAGGTAGCCTTCCTCGATATAGGTATCGAGCCCGACATCGCGGTAGCTGGCGTCGGGGTTGATCCAGCTGACGACAAACAGGGTATAGCCCTGGTCGACGATCCAGCGGATCAGGCTGTTTTCCGGTTTCAGATCGAGGATGTAGTATTTGTTGATCCATGGTGGGAACAGCAGGATCGGTGTTTCATGCACCGTCTTGGTGGTCGGCGCGTATTGGATCACCTCCATCATCCGGTTGCGATAGATCACCTCGCCCTCGGCGGTGGCGATGTTTTCGCCAATCTGGAAGGCCTGGTCATCGGCGAGCTTGACCACCAGCTCACCATTGTTGGCCTCAAGGTCGGCAACCAGATTCTCCATGCCTTTGACCAGGCTTTCGCCTTCGGTCTCAACCGCCTTTTGCAAGGCATCGGGGTTGGTGGCGAGGAAGTTGGTCGGTGCAAACATGTCGACGATCTGATGTGCAAAGTAACGCAGCCGCCGCTTTTCCTTTTCATCCATATCGTCGATCTCTTCGATCGACTGTTTCAGCGCCTCGGCGTTGATCAGGTATTGCTGCTTGATGAAGTTGAAATAGGGATGCGTGTCCCAAAGCGGGTTCTTGAAGCGCCGGTCCTTGGGGCCGGGATCCTTCGGCGCCTGCAGCTTGCCGCTGGCCAGCGCCTGCTGCGCCTCGATGAAATGCGTGAGCGATTTACCCCAATACGCAATTTGCGTTTCCAGCAGCTTGGCCGGGTTCTGCATCATCTCTTGCCAATAGGTGGCCGCGGCGTTGGAATAGAGCGCCTGATCGGGGCCGTGTAGCGATGAGGGCAGGCCGGGCTTGCGGGTGATCGCGCTTACCAGACGTTTCGACAATTCGTCGACGCGGGTCAAATTCTCCTGCAGCCGCTCTTGGTTTTCACCTGCGGCAACGTCGTTTGTTGTCATTGGATCGAATCCCCCGTATCGTCGCTGCTGTGCAGAATATCGTCGCGGGCATTGGGAGGCAAAGCGACGTATTGGCTCGGTTTGCCCGTTTCTTGGGCGCCGCAATAAGGAGATGCCCGTAATGCGCTACATGATGACGTATGATCTCATGGAGACGATGCGAAACACCAACCAGTGGCTGGGCGCAACCGCCCGCACCATGGCCTCCTACCCGGTGTTTTCGATGATTCCCAACCCGGCCTTTCAATGGATGGCGGCCTGGGGCGAAGTGACCGAACGGACGTTCGAACGTATGGTGGTCAAACCCGACTGGGGTATTCGGACCTTTACCTGCGAAGATGGCAAGGACCATCTGGTGAACATCGAAACTGTGGTCGAAAAGCCGTTTGGCGATCTCATCCACTTCAACGTGGCGGGGCGAAAGACCCAGCCGCGCAAGATCCTGCTGGTGGCGCCGATGTCGGGCCACTACGCGACGCTGCTGCGCTCGACCGTGAAATCGCTGCTGGTGAATTGTGAGGTCTATGTCACCGACTGGCACAATGCGCGCGACATCCCCGTCAGCGCGGGCAAGTTCGATATCGAGGATTACACCCTGTACCTCATGGAATTCATGAAGGTGATGGGCCCCGACACCAACGTGGTCGCTGTCTGCCAGCCCGCGCCGCTGACCTTGGCGGCAACCGCCTATCTGGCCGAGCTTGACCCTTCGGCCCAGCCGCGCACGCTGACCCTGATCGGCGGGCCGATCGATCCCGATGCGACGCCGACCGACGTCACCGACTTTGGTCGCCGCGTGACCATGGGCCAGCTGGAAGAGACGATGATCCAGCGCGTCGGCTTCAAGTATTCCGGCGTCGGGCGGATGGTCTATCCGGGGCTTTTGCAGCTGGCGTCATTCATGTCGATGAACTCTGAACGCCACGGCAAGGCGTTCAACGACCAGATCCTGCGCGTCAGCCGGGGGGAGGCGTCGGATCACGACGCGCATAACCGGTTCTACGACGAATACCTGGCGGTGATGGATATGCCGGCGGAGTTTTACCTCTCGACCGTCGAACGCATCTTCAAGAACCGCGAGATTGCCAAGAACGAATTCATGGTCGCGGGCCACAAGGTCGATATCGGCGCGATCACCAGCGTGGCCGTCAAGACGGTCGAAGGGTCCAAAGACGATATCTCGGCCCCCGGCCAATGTGTGGCGGCGCTCAATCTTTGCACCGGGTTGCCGGATGAGAAAAAGGCCAGCCATGTGGAGCCGGGTGCCGGGCATTACGGCATCTTCGCCGGCAAGAGCTGGCGCAACAACATCCGGCCGCTGGTGCTGGATTTCATCGACAGCAATGCCGACAAGCCCTCACCGGGCAAGCGCAGCCTGCCGAAACCGGCCAACGTGGCCTGAGCGGCGCGCAGGTTTGTGTTGCCGACCGCTTTTGGCGGCCGGCTCTGATGTGAGGGGCCAGCCCCTCACGCTCCCCGGAGTTTATAGGCAAGATGAAGGGGCGTGCCGGTCTTCTGTTTCATCTTGCCCATAAACTCCGGGGGAATCGCCGCTTGCGGCGATGGGGGCAGCGCCCCCTTGTGCGGGAGCGGTTAGAGCCCCTCGAACGCGCAGAGCGCGTGCACGTCCATCCCCAGCGCTTCCAGCTTGGCGCGGCCCCCCAGATCGGGCAGGTCCACGATAAAGGCGCAGCCGATGATCTCACCCCCCAGCCGCTCGATCAGCTTGATCCCGGCCTCGGCGGTGCCACCTGTCGCCAAGAGATCGTCAACAACCAGGATGCGCTCGCCGGCGGTGATGGCGTCGTCATGGATCTCGACCACCGCCTCGCCATATTCCAGCTGGTATTCCTCGGAAATCACCGCCCCGGGCAGCTTGCCCTTCTTGCGAATGGGCACAAAGCCGACGCTCAGCTGGTGCGCCACAGCGCCGCCCAAGATAAACCCGCGCGCCTCGAGCCCCACCACCTTGTCGAACCGAACCCCGGCATAGGGGTGCAGCAACTGGTCGATGGCGATGCGAAACCCGCGCGGATCGGCGAAAAGCGTGGTCACGTCGCGAAACAGGATCCCCTCATGCGGGAAATCAACGATGGTGCGAATATAGTCTTTGACGTCTTTCATGTGGCTCTCCTGAGGGTGGCGGTCAGCACGCCCATGCCGATCAACGTGGCCCCACCCGCTCGGGTCAGCCAGGCGATGACACCGGGGCGTCCGATCATGTGGCGCAACCGGTCAGCCGCCAGCGCATAGGCCAGAGCATTAAGCGCGGCGAGCGTGACAAAGGTGGCGACCAGGATAACGAATTGCGGCAGCAGGGGCGCGCGGGTGTCGATGAACTGCGGCACGAAGGCGATGAAAAACGCGATGCTCTTGGGGTTGAGCGCGGTGACGGCGGCGTTGTGCCAGAACACACCGCGGGCGCTGACCTCGCTGCGCGGCACGGCAAGTCCTTCGCGTGGGGCAGAGCGGATCAGCCTTATGCCCAGCCAAATGAGATAGGCCGCACCGATCCATTTCAGCGCCGTGAAGAGCGTGGCCGACGTCGCCACCAGCGCCCCCAAGCCCGCCAGCGACAGAGACATGGCGACAAAATCCCCCGTCGCAACGCCCGCCGCCGAGGAGACCGCCACCGCCCGGCCCTTTGAGAGCGCATATGACAAGACGAGCAGCACCGTCGGCCCGGGGATCAGCAAAAGCGCGGTCGAGGCGGCGACAAAAGCCAGCCAGAGGTTCAGATCCATCGCTCAGCCCCCGTTCAGAACGCGCCCGGCCACAGCGTCGAGCTTGGCCAGCAGCGCCGGATCACGCGCCTCGGGGGCGGTCAGAACGGCAAACTCCAGCGCGCGGTCGCAGCCATGCGGGCAGGGGGCGCGGTCCGGCCCCAGAAGCGCGGGCAGGCGGCGCACCATCTCGCGCCCCTTGTCGGCATTGCCCATCAGCGTCTTGATGATTTCGCTGACATCGACCTCGCCATGGTCCGGATGCCAGCTGTCATAGTCGGTGACCATCGCAATCGAGGCGTAACAAAGCTCGGCCTCGCGAGCGAGTTTCGCCTCGGGCATGTTGGTCATGCCGATCACATCCGCGCCCCACTGTTCGCGGTACATCTTGGACTCCGCCAGCGTGGAAAACTGCGGTCCCTCCATCGCCAGATAGGTGCCGCCATTGTGGATCGTGACGCCGGCATCCTGCGCGGCCGTCAGACAGGCCGCGCTCAGCCGCGGGCAGGTGGGGTGGGCGACGCTGACATGCGCCACGAACCCCGTGCCGAAGAAGGACTTTTCTCGCGCAAAGGTCCGGTCGATGAACTGATCGACGACGACGAAATCCCCCGGCGCCATTTCTTCCCGGAACGATCCGCAGGCCGAAACCGAGATCACGTCCGTCACCCCTATCCGCTTCAACGCGTCGATATTGGCGCGATAGGGCACGGTGGTCGGCGAATGCACATGCCCGCGCCCATGCCGGGGCAGAAACGCCATCTTCACGCCGCCTAGGCTGCCGGTGAGGATCTGATCCGACGGCGCACCCCAGGGTGTCTCTACCGTCTGCCAGCTGGCGCCTTCCAGCCCGTCGATGTCGTAAATGCCTGATCCGCCGATCACGCCGATCATGGTGTCTGTCATGGCCTGCCCCCGCAAGGATTCCCGTTTACGCATTTATGCGCTGTGGAGTTTGCCGATATCGCCCATAGGCGCAAGCGGTGCCGGGCCGCATACCTAAGAATACCGTGCATTTACAGCGATCCCTGCTATGTCCCACGCGACAGGCGGCCTTGCGACATTCGTGGGTGGTCATTCCGGGCGCAGTGCAGTAGGCGCGCCCCAAAGCAAAGAGAACAAACAGGATATCCCATGGCGCGTGCCCTTCTGGCGAATTTCGCCACCAGACTTGCAATGCCCGATCTGAGCCTTGCGCCCAAGGACATGCTGAGCCCATCGCGCATCCGCATTGAGTTGCTCGCCGGTTTGACGGTGGCGCTGGCGCTGGTGCCCGAGGCGGTGGCTTTTGCCTTTGTCGCCGGGGTGCATCCGCTGGTCGGGCTTTACGCAGCCTTTCTGGTTGGGTTGATCACAGCGCTGATTGGCGGTCGGCCGGGGATGATCTCGGGCGCGACGGGCGCCTTGGCGGTGGTGATGGTGGCCTTGGTGGCCCAGCACGGGGTAGAGTACCTCTTTGCCACCGTGGTGCTGATGGGAATCCTACAGGTCATTGCCGGGGTCATGCGCTGGGGCAAGTTCATTCGTTTGGTGCCGCATCCGGTGATGCTGGGCTTCGTCAACGGGTTGGCGATTGTGATCTTCCTGGCTCAGCTGACGCAATTCAAGGTGCCCGGCACCATGGAAAGCAACGGCCACGGCATGGGCGGCGGCGAATGGCTGTCGGGCATGCCGCTTTACCTGATGCTGGGCCTTACCGCGCTGACCATGGCGATCATCTGGATCATGCCTCGGGTCACCAAGGTCATCCCGGCGCCGCTGGCCGGGATCGCGGTTGTGGCGGCTTTGGTGATCGGCTTTGGGCTCGATGTACCGCGGGTCGGCGACCTCGCTTCAATCCAAGGGGGCTTTCCGGCGCTGCACATTCCCATGGTGCCGCTGAACCTTGAGACGTTGCAGATCATCCTGCCTTATGCGGTGATCCTGGCGGCGATTGGCCTGATCGAGAGCCTTCTGACGCTGAACCTGGTGGGGGAGATCACCGGCGAACGCGGCGGCGCCAGCCAGGAATGCATCGCGCAAGGGGTCGCCAACACCGTGACCGGGTTCTTTGGCGGCATGGGCGGCTGCGCGATGATCGGCCAGTCGATGATCAACGTGAAATCGGGTGCGCGCACGCGGATCGCCGGGATTTCTGCCGCGCTGTTTCTGCTGGTCTTTATCCTTTTTGCCTCACCGCTGATCGAGCTGGTGCCCTTGGCGGCGCTGGTGGGCGTGATGTTCATGGTGGTGATCGGCACCTTTGCCTGGAACTCGTTGACCATCCTGCGCCGCGTGCCGCGGATCGATGCCTTTGTGATCCTGCTCGTGACCGTGGTCACAGTGATGGAGGACTTGGCGGTTGCGGTGGTGGTCGGCGTGATCGTCTCGGCCCTGGCCTATGCGTGGAACAACGCCCGCCGCATCCACGCCAAGACCTATGAAACGCCCGAAGGCGCGCGGGTTTATCAGGTGCAGGGGCCGCTCTTCTTCGGCTCGTCTGACGGGTTTGTCGAGATGTTCGATCCGGATGCGGACCCGGCCACCGTGATCGTGGATTTCGCCGATAGCCGCGTGGTTGACCAATCCGCGCTGCAAGCGATCGAAGCGGTGGCGGGCAAATACGAGGCGGCCGGTAAACGCATCCAGCTGCGCCACCTTAGCCGCGATTGTCACAACCTGCTGACCAAGGCGGGGCATCTGATGGTCGATAGTGACGACGACCCGGACTACGCTCTCGCGGTGAATTACGGCGTGCGGACCGGGATCCTCGGGGGGCACTAACGTCGCGCAAGCTCCGCCTTGCGCGACGGGTGGGCAAGGGTGTCTTTTGCGCAGCAAAAGATCACCAGCCCACACCGCGTCACTCTGGGTGTTACGATAGCGCAAGCCCCGTCTTGCGCGACGGGTGGGCAAAGGTGTCTTTTGCGCAGCAAAAGATCACCAGCCCACACCGCGTCATCCTAGGTGCAACGATAGCCGCGCGAGCTCCGCCTGGAGCGGCGGGATAAATTCTTGCATTCATCGACGATGTCGTTTTTTGTCATTAATGTCGCTTTTTGGCTTTTCGCCGGATCCGCGACGTAGGTGCGGTGATCGCGCCACGGGTGGCCGTACCCCAACACCCCCGGCTGCTTTTAAGACTTTTCCGAAGCCAAGAGAGTGTTCCGCCATGTCCCAATCCGTTCATCCCGCCGCACAGCTTTATGCCGATGAAGTCGCCCAAGGCCGCCTGTCACGTCGCGAGTTTCTGACCCGGGCAACGTCATTGGGCCTCACAGCCGCGGCCGCTTATGGGCTGCTGGGGCTGCGACAGCCTGCCGCGGCCGCCGGTCATGCGCAGCAGGGTGGCACCTTGCGCATTGAATCCACCGTCAAGGCGCTGAAGGATCCGCGGACCTATGATTGGCCGCAGATGTCGAATTTCACCCGCGGTTATCTGGAATACCTGGTCGAGTATCAGATCGACGGCAGCTTTGTGCCGATGCTCTTGGAAGGCTGGTCGGTCAATGATGACGCCACCGAATACACGCTGAATGTCCGCCCCGGCGTGACCTGGAGCAACGGCGATCCCTTCACCGCGGCTGATGTGGCCTTCAACATCACCCGCTGGTGCGACAAAAGCGTCGAGGGCAACTCGATGGCCGCGCGCATGGCGTCTCTGGTGGATGAGGCCACGAGCAAGGCGCGCGAGGGCGCGATCACGGCGGTCGATGATACCACCGTGCGGCTGAGTCTGAACCAGCCCGACATCACGCTGATCGCGGGCTTCTCCGACTATCCGGCCGCCATTGTGCACCAGAGCTTTACCGGCGACCCGTTGGAAAACCCGATCGGCACCGGCCCCTACCTGCCGGGTGAATTCAAGGTCGGCATCAAGGCGGTGCTGGAGAAAAACACCAACCACAACTGGTGGGGTGAAGGCGCCTATCTCGACCGGATCGAGTATATCGATTTCGGCACCGAGCAGGCCGGGATCGTCGCCGCGGTGGATTCCGATGAGGTCGACATGGTCTACGAGTCGATTGGCGAGTTCATCCTGCTGATGGACGCCATCGGCTGGACAAAATCCGAAGCTGTGACCGCCAACACGGTTGTGCTGCGCACCAACCAAGCGGCCGAGGTGGATGGCATGGTGCCTTACGCGGATGTCCGCGTGCGCCGGGCGCTGGCCATGGCGGTGGACAACAAGGTGTTGTTGCAGCTGGGCTTTTCCGACAACGGACGAGTGGCCGAAAACCACCATGTCTCACCAATCCATCCGGAATATGCGGAATTGCCGCCGCCGGTCTTTGACCCTGCCGGCGCCAAGGCGCTGATGGAAGAGGCCGGGATGGGGGAGTTCGAGCATGACCTGATCTCGATCGACGACACCTGGCGCAAGAACACCTCGGATGCCTGCGCCGCGATGATCCGCGACGCAGGGATCCCGATCCGGCGCACGGTGCTGCCCGGCTCAACCTTCTGGAACGATTGGGCGAAATATCCGTTTTCCTGCACCGACTGGGCGCAACGGCCCTTGGGGGTTCAGGTGCTGGCGCTGGCCTATCGGTCTGGGGAGGCGTGGAACGAAAGCGCCTTTGCCAATGAAGAGTTCGACCGGTTGCTGAGCGAGGCCCTCGCCATCGCAGATGCCGATCAGCGCCGCGAGGTGATGGCCAAACTGCAGAAGATCATGCAGGACGAAGGGGTGATCATCCAGCCCTATTGGCGCTCGATCTACCGGCATCACAAACCGAACGTGGTGGGCGCAGAAATGCACCCGACCTTTGAGATCCACGTCTCGAAACTGGGTTTTGCCGCCTGATCAACGCGTCACGTTCTCCAGCCTCGCGCGCAGCGCAGGCTGGAGCACACACGCGCAGAGCGCCCGTCACTCCCCCGGGCGCTTGAGGCTGAACTTCTCTCGGATCACAGAATAGTCGCGATAGCCCATGCGGGTCAGCGGGTTGAACGACAGCACGTCGAACATCCCGTCTTTCAGGCAATCGTCGCGCATATGCACACCTGTGACCTCGCCGAACACGGCGAAATTCGCCTCACCCGGCAGCTGCACGATCTGCGTCAGCTTGCATTCCAGTGACGCAGGGGCGGCGGCCACACGTGAACAGGCGATGGTTTTGCAGGGTGCTTTTTCGATGCCCGCATGCTCGAACTCATCCACCTCTCGGTCCCACGCGCCCGAGGTCTGGTTCATCACGTCGCGCATCGCGTATTCCACGATGTTGACGCAGAATTCGCCTGTTGCGCGGATGTTGCTGACGCTGTCCTTGGTGCCTTCACGATCCGGCTTGGCGCTGGTTGAGGCAAACATCACCTGCGGCGGCACGTAGGCCACGGCATTGAAGAACGAATAGGGCGCCAGGTTCTCCGACCCGTCGGCATCGCGGGTCGAGATCCAGCCAATGGGCCGAGGCGTCACAATGGCGTTGAACGGGTTGTGCGGCAGGCCGTGCCCGTCGGCGGGGCGATAGAACATGTGGGGTGTCTCCTGTTTGCCCGGTGCTTTGGGCCGTGATAGGCCGCTTTTCACCGAATTGCACGAGGGCAGAGCGCTGTTCAGGCTATCTCAGGAAACACGCGCCGATCTGCGTGAGGTGGAGGCGCTTTTCGACACCTGCTTTGCGCCGGGCCGCCAGGCGTTGTCGTCCTATCGGTTGCGGGATGGGATCGAACCGGTGGCGGTGCTGTGCCGAGTGGCGCGAGATGCGCAGGGCGCGGTTGGCGGGGCGATTCGCTATTGGCCGGTGCGGGTGGCGGGGCAGGCGGCGCTGCTCTTGGGCCCGATCGCCGTGCATCCCACTGCGCAAGGGGAGGGTCTGGGCGCGGCTTTGATCCGCGACACCTTGCGCTGCGCGTCTGAATTGGGCGGCGAACGGGTGATCCTGGTGGGCGATGCGCCGTTCTATGCCCGTTTCGGCTTTGCCCGGTTGGAGGGGGTCTTGATGCCGCCGCCGACCAACCCGGACCGGGTGTTGGGGGTGGCCCTGGTGCCTGGTGCTTGGGAGGGGGTCGCGGGCCCGGTGGAACGCGACGCTTGAAATGTGTGCGGCCGCTGCGCATGTCTTACGGGAGTAAAATAACGGAGCCCCCATGACCGGAACCGACCTTGTTGCTTTGAATATCGACCGCGAAATCGCCGCGCTGGCGCGGCGTCACAAGGCGGCGAGCAATGTCGGTATGCAGGTGCTGAACCTGGTGGGCGGTCAGGCGGAAAATCTGCTGGAACGCCTGCCCGATCCGGTCAAGGACCAGTTGGAACAGGCCACCACACGGGCGCTGGAGGCGGCGTTGCGCGCGGCCCAAAGCTCCCGCGCGGTGGTGCCTGATCAGAAGGGCTGGCTGAACACCGCGATGACCACGGCGATGGGCGCGATGGGCGGGGCAGGCGGCTTGCCGACGGCTTTGGCCGAATTGCCGGTGACGACGACGGTTTTGCTGCGCGCCATTCAGGGGATTGCGGCTGAGCATGGGTTTGATCCCGCGGAGGACGAGGTGCAAAAGGCCTGCCTCGGTGTCTTTGCGTCGGCCGGGCCGCTGGCCGAGGATGACGGCGCCGACATGGCGTTTCTGACCGCGCGGGTCACGCTGACCGGGGCCACCGTGCATGGCGTGATCGCGCGCATCGCGCCGCGTTTGGCCACCGTTCTGGGCCAGAAGCTCGCCACCCAGACCGTGCCGGTCATTGGGGCGGCCGCAGGCGCGGCGACGAATTTCGCCTATACGAGCTATTACCAGGAAATGGCGCATGTGCAGTTTGGCCTGATGCGCCTTGCCGCCCGCACCGGCTGTGACACCGATCTGCTGATCGCCGATCTGCGCCGCGCGGTGGAGGCGGGCGCGAAATCTCGGGCGTCGTAACCTTCCGTTAAGGTTAATGCCGTAGCGTTTTCGTAGCGGCATAAAAGGCTGGGCGCCTGCCGCAACAGACCCTCACCCAAGGCACCACTCCGGGGCGAATGGCTTGACCGGGTCATTCGCCACTGGGCCGGGTGGAAAACGGGTCTGTCAGGGGCCAAAGCCCCGCCGCGCAGAATGTGCGGGTTAGGTGTCTTGAGACCAGAATGGCCGGGATGCGCATCGCCTGAAAAAACCTGCCCGGTCCGCGGATCATTCCGCGTGACCGGGTTCTGTTTTTCTGGGCGGCACGGTTGCTCACATCTGAAACATGCCGGGGAGTTGCGGTGTGCGCCTTCTGGTGCGCCGCCTCTGAGATTGCCGATCCGTCAGGCGTTCTCGGCCAGATAGGCCATCACCGACGCCCGCACCGATTGTTCGCCGCGTTCGCGCGCCTCAAGGATCACCTCGCGCACTTGGTCGAGATGGCAGCGCATCAACAGGCTCTTGACCGGCCCGATGGAGGCGGGGCGCATCGACAAGGTCCGCAAGCCCATCGAGGCAAGGCACAGCGCCTCGACCGGGCGCCCGGCATCTTCGCCGCAGAACGACAGCGGTGTGCCGGTGTCCTCGCAGCGCGCCACGATCCCTTCGATGAAGGTCAGGAACGATACGTTCAGCGTGTCATAGCGCCGCCGCACCCGTTCGTTTTCGCGGTCCGCGGCAAAGAAGAACTGTTTCAGGTCGTTGCCGCCGATCGACAGAAACTCCACCTCTTCAAAGAACCGCCGCGGCGCAAAGGCAAGGCTGGGCGTTTCCAGCATCGCGCCGATTTCCAGCGTTTCGGGAATAGCGTGGCCCAGCTTGGTCTCGCGCTCGATCGCCTTGTCAACCTCGGCCCGCGCCAGGCGATATTCGTCGTATTGCGCGATGAACGGGAACATGATCGTCAGCGGCCGGCCATTTGCGGCGCGCAAGAGCGCCTGCAACTGCATCCGCATAACCCCCGGTTTGTCGAGCCCGACGCGGATCGCACGCCAGCCGAGGGCCGGGTTCGGCTCATCATTGGGCTTCATGTAAGGCAGCACCTTGTCCGACCCGATATCAAGCGTGCGGAACACCACCCGCTTGCCCATCGCTGCATCCAGCACACGGGCATAGAGCGCCGCCAGTTCCGTGCGTTTCGGCATCTGGTTGCGGACGAGAAACTGCAGCTCAGTGCGGAAAAGCCCCACGCCCTCGGCGCCAGAGCCGGCCAGAGATGGCAAATCCGTCATCAACCCGGCGTTCATGTGCAGATGTAATTGCGTGCCGCAGGCGGTGACGGTCGGCTTGTCGCGGATCGAGGCGTAGCGCTCCTGCGCCTTGGCCTGCATCGCCATTTTGTCGCGAAAGGCGCTGACCACGGTGTCGTCAGGGCGCAGATGTACGATGCCCTGGTCGCCATCGACCATGATCTGATCGCCATTCAGCGCCTCATTGGTGATCCGCGTCGCATGCACCACCAGCGGGATCGCCAGCGCCCGCGCGACGATGGCGGCATGCGAGCCAACCGAGCCCTCTTCCAGCACCACGCCACGCAGCTTGCGGCCATATTCCAGCAGCTCACCCGGGCCGATATTGCGGGCGACCAGGATCGGATCGTCGGGCAGGTCAGCGCCGGTTTCGCGCCCCTGACCGGTTAGGTTGCGCAAGAGCCGGTTCGACAGATCATCAAGGTCTTGCAGCCGTTCGCGCAGATAGGCATCGCTGACCTGGCTCATCCGTGCGCGGGCCTGGCTTTGTTCTTTTTCCACCGCTGCCTCGGCCGAAAGTCCGCGGGCAATATCCTCTTCCATTCGGCGCATCCAGCCTTTGGAATTGGCAAACATCCGGTAGGCTTCCAGCACCTGCACCTGGTCGGCATCGCCCGAGGCTCCAGCCAGCAATTCGTCGACGCTGATGCGCAGCTCTTCAACCGCAGCGTGTAATCGCGTGCGTTCAGTCTCGGGATCGTCGGAGACCAGATTGGTCACCACAACGCGCGGTTCGTGCAGCCAGACATGGCCTTCGGCGGTGCCTTCCTGCCCGGTGGTGCCGCGGATCAAAGCCGGGCGTGTATGCCGCGCCTTGAGGGCGGCACCTTCACCAACAAAGGCGCCCAGCTCGGTCATTTCCGCCAGCACCATGGCGACGACCTCAAGCGCGTAAATCTCGTCTGCAGTGAATTGGCGCTTTTCTTTCGACTGCACAACCAGAACGCCCAGCTTTTCACCCAGACGTTGCACCGGAACCCCAAGGAACGAAGAGTAAATTTCTTCGCCGGTCTCAGGCATATAGCGAAAGCCCTTTTCGGCGGGCGCATCGGCGGTGTTGACCACCTTGCCGGTGCGCGCGACGCGACCAACAAGGCCCTCCCCCAGCTTCATACGGGTTTCGTGCACCGCTTCGGGGTTCAGACCTTCGGTGGCGCAGAGCTCGAGCGTTTCGTCGTCACGAAAAAGGTAGACCGAGCACACTTCGGTGCCCATGGAGTCGGCCGTCAAAGCGCAGATCTTGTCGAGCCGAGCTTGCCCGGCCGCCTCTTCGGCCATCGTGTCGCGTAACCGCCCCAGCAGCTTGCGGCTTTCTGATTCCAGACCGTCTGGCATCAGCCCCCCTCACATGTCTCTTGCCAGCTATAGGCGAGTTGGCCCCGGAAGGAAAAGCATATTGGCAAGCGAGCGGTGCTGTCGCTGCTCGCGATGCCCGGAAATTGGGCTGACACGGCAAGGCCATCCGGGACCGCGTTTCTAAAGCTCAAATGCCAAGTGAGGCCGCTCAGGCAACCTTGTCCAGTTCGAACGCGTCGTGTAGCGCCTGGACGGCCAGCTCCATATACTTGCGGTCGATCAGAACAGAGATCTTGATCTCGGACGTGGTGATGACCTTGATGTTGATGCCGTCATCCGACAGCACCTTGAACATCTTGGCGGCCACACCGGTGTGGCTGCGCATGCCGATGCCGACAACCGACACCTTGGCCACATCCGTATCGGCGATGATGCCGTGGAAGTTGATGTCCCCCTTGGCCTTGGCCTCTTCCATCGCCTTTTCGGCGCGCGCCACCTGGTCGGTGGGGCAGGAAAACGTCATGTCGGTGCGGCCCTCTTCCGAGATGTTCTGCACGATCATGTCGACATTGACGCCGGCCTCGGAGAGCGGGGTGAAAATCGCCGCGGCGATACCGGGGCGGTCGGCGACGCTGACCAGGGTCATTTTGGCCTCGTCCCGCGAATAGGCCACTCCGGCCACGACCTTGCTTTCCATGATATCCTCCTCGTCGCAGACCAATGTACCGGCCGCGTCATCCATTTCCTCAAAGCTCGACAGCACCCGCAGCTTGACCTTGTAACGCATGGCAAGCTCGACCGAGCGGGTCTGCAACACCTTGGCACCCAGAGATGCGAGCTCGAGCATTTCTTCAAAGGCGATGCGGTCAAGCTTTCGAGCCTTGTCGCAGATACGCGGGTCGGTGGTGTAGACGCCGTCCACGTCAGTGTAGATGTCACAGCGCTCGGCGCCAAAGGCGGCGGCAAAGGCGACAGCGGTGGTGTCCGACCCGCCGCGCCCCAGCGTGGTGATCCGGCCCTCGGCGCTTACGCCCTGGAAGCCTGCGACCACGGCGACCTTCATGCCTTCGGCGAATTTGGCGGTGATGTTTTCGGTGGGGATTTCCTCGATCCGGGCGGAGGCATGGGATGAGGAGGTCCGCAGCGGCACCTGCCAGCCCTGCCAGCTGCGCGCCGGCACATCCATTTCCTGCAAGGTCAGCGCCATGAGACCGGCGGTGACGTTTTCACCCGAGCTGACCACGGCATCGTATTCGCGGGCATCGAACAAAGGTGAGGTCTCAGTCACAAAACCCACCAGCTTGTTGGTTTCCCCCGACATGGCCGAAACGATGACAATCACGTCATAGCCTTTGGCAACCTCGACGCCGATGCGCTTGGCCGCACGGCGGATGCGGTCCAGCGTGGCCACCGACGTGCCACCGAATTTCATCACAAGTACGGGCATGGCATCCTTCCGGACTGTTTGCGCGCGGGTTTAGGCGGCTGCGCGCGCAAGGGCAAGACAGCTATGGCGTCGCAGGGGCGCGCTGGAAAAATCTTGCAAGATTTTTCGCAAATTTCTTGCAAGAAATTTGGGGCCGTCAGTAGGGGTGTGCGCGCCCGTCCCAGGTTTCAAAACAGCCTGTCGTTGCCAGCGAAAGCGCGTCGAACCGGGCAATCAGGCCGGTGGCGGCCTCTACGACAGAGATATCCGCCGCATCGCCGCCCATATCCGTGCGCACCCAACCGGGGTGGTAGATCCCAACGGCGATGCCCATGGGTTTGAGGTCGGCAGCGAGGTTGCGCCCCAGGTTCAATGCGGCCGCCTTTGACGCGCGATAGATGTAGCTGCCGCCCGGCGCCTTTGTGTCACTGGCCATTTGCGAGCTGATAATGGCGATCTTCGGTGTCTGCGACAGTTGAAGCTGCGGCAGCAGGGATTGCACCGTTAGAAAGACGCCCGTGACGTTTGCCGCGAAGGTGTCCGCCCACATTTGCGGTGCATACCCATCGGTCAAGCGCTGGCCCTTATCGAGATACACCCCGGCGTTGCACACCAAAAGATCGATGGCTTGACCGTCGAGCTGCTTGGCCAGAGCATGATGGCTGGCCGGGTCAGTCACATCCAGCGGCAGATACCCCGTCGCATTGCGCGCCGTTGCCAAAACCGCGTCACCCCGTGCCTGAAGCGCGACATCCAGGGCCGCGCCGATGCCGCGATTGGCGCCGGTGATCAGAACCTTCATCTATGCTCCGTCAGTTGCTTTTGCGGGTTGGGGTGAAGGGCAGGGGGGCCACGGGGATGCCATCCTCGATCAGCGCCTTGGCCTCGTCGCCGCGCGCCTCCCCCCAGATTGCCCGTTCCGGAACGTCGCCCAGATGCATGGCGCGGGCTTCCTTGGCGAATTCCTCGCCAACATAATCCGAATTCGCCTCGACATGGGCTTTCAGCTCAGCCAGCGCCTGTTTAGCCGGGTGCGCAGGCGCTGCGATGGCGTTGGCCTCGTCCGCGCTTGCCTCGCCACCATTCACCCGCGGCGCCATGATCGCCTTGTCAACGTCCGTCGCACCGCAGATCGCACAGCTAATATGGCCCGCCGATTGCAGCTTGTCGAAAGCGGCAACGGAGTGGAACCAACTGTCAAACCGGTGGCCATCGGCGCATTTGAGGCTGTATTGGATCATCCAGGCATCCTGAGATTAGATACTCCAAAGATAAAGATATCCTGGCCCTGTTCAAGAAGTCCTTACGCCTCAGGCAGATGCGCGAGCACGGTTTCCACCAGGGTATTGAGGTCGGTTTCCGGGCGTAGCAGACTTTGCGCCGCCGCGCCGCCGGCTTTTTGATCCGCCGCGGCATGCAGCGTCCCCAAAGCCTGCGCAAGAGACGCGGCATCATGGACCGTTACCGCAGCATTTGCCTTCTTCAACACCTCAAACGGAGACGCGAAATTGGCGACATCCGACCCATGCAGAATCGCGCAGCCAAACGCGGCCGGCTCATATGGTGTATGCCCGCCGCGATCCGTCAGGGTGCCACCGATAAACACTCGTCCGGCCAGCGCGTACCAGAGCGCCATTTCCCCCATTGTATCCGCCAGATAGACCGCGTCGGGCACGGGCTGATCACCCGCTGACCGGCGCGCCAGTGGCACGCTAGCCTCGCGGATCAGACCCGCCACTTCGTCGCCGCGTTTGGGATGTCGCGGGGCCAGGATCAAGCGCAGCTTTGGGTCCTTCAAACGGGCCTTTTTGAACGCTGCGAGCACTATAGCCTCTTCACCCGGATGGGTCGAGGCGGCAAGCCAGGTTTTGTCGCGCGGAAACGCCTCCCGCAGCGCGGCGTCAGGGACGGCGTTTTTGGGCGGCGTGTAGTAGGATTTGAGATCAATAACAGGGCCAATGGCCTCAGACCGCACGCCAAGCGCCCGCAGATGCGCAAGACTGGCCGCATCCTGCGCCGAGACATAGGCCAATTTCCGCATGACCCGCCGTGCAAGCCCGCTTAACCGCCCCCAGTTGCGCGCGGTGCCTTTGCGCATACGGCCGCCCAGCAGGATCACCGGACCGGGGTAGTTTAGCACCCGATGCGGCCAAATCTCGGATTCCAGAGTGACATGCGCCTGCACGTGCCAATCCCTGAAAAACCGCTTGGTCACCCAGGCGAGATCAAGCGGCGCCGGGATGGCGGTCGTGCGGGACAAGCGCCAGCTGCGCACGAGATCCACACCGGTATCTGAGTTGCAGGTGATCACCAGGTGCCATTCCGGCCGCGCCGCATGCAGCGCCTCAATCACCGGCCGAGCCGAGTTCAGCTCGCCGTTCGAGGCGCCATGGATCCACAGGTGTTTACCCTGAACCGCAGGCATTAAACCCAACCGCGCCGCAACCTGACCCTGCGGCAGCGCCTTAGCCAAGGCGACAAACGCAAACAGGGAAAGGATCAGGCGATAAACCAGCACAAGCAAGCTCCGTCAAACAGGTCTTAGGCGCAGTAGGGTGCGCAACGGCGACGCGCAAGCTTGCTAAGCGAAGCAGTCACGGTCGAGCAACGATTTTTGCAACTCTGAACGGGTTTTGTTCGGGCGTCACAAATGGCGATACCGTCCAGATACTTTTGACCGCCGATTGGCCCCTTGGGAAGTAGGATAGCCGCGGAGTGGGCGCCCGATATGGGCAAACTCGACCTTCGCGATGCGCAGCTGAGCCAAGAAGTGGTTTGCGGCTCTATTGATCTCTGTCATCTCACGCTTCGCAGCTTTCCGGTAGGTTTCCCGGATTGATACCCATGTTGGCGGAGGAAGCATGATGCAGAACGCAAGTGATTATGAGCACGCCAGACGGCGCGCAGTAGCGAAGTACCAGTTTTATAGTCATGTGGCCGTCTATGTTGCGGTGATGGCGCTGTTGGTGGTGATCAATTTGCTCACATCGCCGGGAACCATTTGGTTCATATGGCCATTGATCGGTTGGGGATTGGCTGTGGCCCTTCACGCGGCGCGCGTTTTCCTGTTGGCGGATAGGAATACAATCGTTGACGCTCTCACCGAGCAAGAGTTGCAGCGCGGAAACGATGCCGGGCAGGGCAACTGATCGTAACGAAAGGTACCGGTGCGATTTCACAGCGCGCGTTTGATATTGTTCTGTGGGGGGCAACCGGTGCAACGGGCCGGCGCGCGGCACATCATTTGGCGCGACGGTGCGCCGAAAGCGGTCTGCGCCTGGCCGTCGGAGGACGCAATCGGCAGAAACTGGAGGCCGTGCGAGATGACCTGCCGGCTGCTGGCGATCTGATCCCGCTTCTGGTGGGCGACAGCCATGACTCGACTTTTCTGGCAGAGATGACCGCGCGCACGCGGGTTGTGGTGTCAACGGTTGGGCCCTTTGCACTTTATGGCAGTGAGCTGGTGGCGGCGTGTGTCGCGAATGGCACGCAGTACTGCGATCTGACGGCGGAACCGCAATGGATGCGCGCGATGATCGACGCGCATGACGCGATGGCCCACGAAACCGGCGCGCGGATCGTGCATGCCTGCGGGCACGATTCGATCCCCTCCGATCTGGGTGTGCAGTTCCTGCAGGAGGCTGCGGTTGAACGCTTTGGCACCCCCTGCCAGCGCGTCGCGACCCGGGTGATGCAGATGAGGGGCGGCTTTAGCGGGGGCACCGCGGCGAGCTTTCTCAACGCCATGCGGCTGCGCGAAAGGGATCCGGATTTTGATCGGCTTTCGCAAGACCCCTACGCGCTCTGCCCGGAGGGAGAGCGGAACGGCCCCGACGGGCCAGACCGCATGATGCCGGTCGAGGTGACCTGGGATGCAAACCTGCAGGCCTGGACCAAGCCCTATTTTATGGGGCCGATGAATTCCAAGGTAGTGCGGCGGACCAACGTGATCATGGGCTACCCCTACGGCCGCGAGTTTCGCTATGAGGAAACCGGTCTGACCCGCGGTGGGATCGGCGGCTGGTGGGCAGCGATGCGCTCGACACTCTTCGGCCGCCTGTTCCTGATCGCCATGGCGATCCCTGCGACTCGTGGGTACCTTCAGCGCAGGGTGCTGCCGAAATCCGGCGAAGGGCCCAGCAAAGAGGTCCGCGAAAGTGGCTCCTACGAATTGGTGCTGGTCGGCGAGATGCCCGACGGCACGATCCTCAAGGCCCGCATCACCGGCCAAGGCGACCCAGGTGTGCGATCGACCACACTAATGCTGACCGAGGCGGCGCTTTGCCTCGCCGAAGATGCGGAAAGCCTGCCTGTTGGCGGTGGTTTCTGGACACCTGCCGCTGCTATGGGAAAACGGCTGCGCGATCGGATTATCACCTACGCCGGGCTGACCTTCGAGATGATGGACGACAGGTAAATGTGACTGGGCCCACCGCGTGATTTCGCTCCCACCATTTGCATTGGTGGTTTGTGCGTCTTCTGCAGGACAGCATACTCCAATGCGCGATCTTTATCGGATCGCGGATATGCGATTAGTCCGAACACGCTGGCGTGGGAACTCGTTTTTTTGCCGAACGCAGTTCTACCCGTCGGGCACCGCGTAAACCGCGGGGATGTCCCAGGCTTCGGCGATCTGGCCGTTGACGATGCGCCAGACCACAACAGCATCCGTTGTTATCGGCGCCCCCTCCAGAACCATCACGTCGCGGACATGCACGACCAGCAGTTCGTTCCCCACCGGGGTGACGGATACCGGCTGCACGTTGAACGAGCCTTGGGTCTTGCCGGCCATGGCCGCGAAGAAGCGCTTCAACCCGTCGACGCCGTGGTAATCCCCCTGCAGGTCCGGCAGTTTCGGGTTGTAGAAATGCCAGACGAAATCGTCGGAAAAGAGCGGTGCCGAGGCGTCGAGATCGCGCAGATCCAGCTGCATCAGCAAGGCGACGTTGGGATGTGGCTCGGTCATCGCTGGTCTCTCCTCCGGCGGGTCATGGGGGACGGTGCCATAGCGGCTGGCCCTTCGCCTTGAGAGATGTCAAACGACTGGCGTCACGGCGTGTCTTCGGGTGACATCAGCAGGTGCGGCTCAACCGTTTTGCCCAGAACCTTCCACGTCTTGGCCCCGTCGAACAGCCGAATGGGCAAATAGGCGATGCGGGCCGGATCGTCAATATTGCGCATGTTCACCGCGCTCATGTCCGAGCCGTCGGGGCGGCGGTCGGTGTGATCGTAATGCGTGATGCAGCCGCATTGGGTGCAGAAGAAAAACGTGAGTTCCTTGTTGCCCCAGGAATAGGCGCGCAACATGCCGTCCTCAGCCGTGACCCGGATGGCCTTGCGCTGTTGGTAGGCCCATAACGCGCCGTAGCGGCGGCAGATCGAGCAGTTGCAGCGGGTCAATTGGCGAATGCCCCGGGTCATCTCGATCTGCACGGCGCCGCAATGGCAGGAGGTGGAATAGGGCATCGGAGTACCGCTTGTTTTGACCGGTTGACCGCGGGCGTGGTGCGCTTTCAGCGACAGATGCCGCTAGGGCCGGATGTCTGCGCACTGCGCCATGAACCCGGCGAGCAGCGCTTCGTCAATCGGCGCGCCAGGGAGCAGTTTGATATGTTTACTGGGTTTGCCAGAGCCCTTCAGTACGCGGTCCGGATCGGCGAGGTCTGCGCTGCGCAGGAACCCGAAATTCACGTGTTTCTTGGAGCCAAACAGGTAAACAACCGGGACTCCCTGCGCATTGAGAAACGCGGGCACACCGTATTGCATCTCTTCGACAGCCCCGGGCATCGAGGTGTGCACAAACGCCCTGAGCTTGGTCATCAACGCAGCCACCTCGGCGCTGCGTGCGGCGATATAGGCGTCAACGGTGTCGGTCTTGCCTGCCATGAGGTGCCTCAGATCACGGCTTCGGCTGTCGCAGGTGAGCGCGCGATATAGTCCTGCGCCAGGGCCACCACCGGCGCGATGCTGGCCTTGTCCATGTAGTCAAAGCCGTTGCGCTCTTCGTCGCTAGCCACTGGATCGGGGTTCTTCCACGCGGCAATCAGAAGCATGGTGCGGTCAAACCAGGTGAGCTCAGCCGGCACCTGCCGACCCCGCAGGGCGACATGTTTGGCCTTGGCGACAAATTCGGCGGGCAGGCTGTCACCCACCCAGGCATCAAGCTTTGGCCCCGGCGGCGCGCCCGAGACGGTGACCATGACAATCGGCTTGTCCAACAGTTGCGACAGGTGTTTCTGCACCCAATCGGTGATCAGCAGCTTGTAGTAAATCACCGGCGTGGCGAGGATCAGGAAATCGAACGCCGCCGGGTCGACACTGTCTGTGCCGACATCAAAGACCGGCAGTCCCGTCGCCTCGCCAATCCACTGGGCGTATTCCGCCGTGCTGCCGTATTTCGTGGCGTAAAGAACGGCACCTTCCATCGCAAAACCCTCCCCACCGCAAGGCCAGACCACTGGCCCCTTGTCTTATCGCGCGCCAGATCGGCGGCGGCCTTGACGCATATCAACAAGGTCAACCTATCCGCGTGCTATGTGGGGTCTGCCGCGGGTCAATTCGGCGCCAGACCAATTACTTCTGGCAAGGCTTGCGGCGCATTTTTTCAAGCGTTGGAGGGTGCTTGTGGTGGGCTCTCAGACTTCAAAGACAGGACCGCATGTTGAGACCGACCCGGCGATCACGTCGATTCAGGTGTTGGAATGCGGGCGGGCCGAGCAACATCGGGAACACCGCTATGGCAGCAATCTGCCACAGCTTTGGTGGGTGTTTTTCGGGCGCGATTAGGTGCCCTTGCCGCTGCAATGCTTCCTGATCGCACATCGCGACGGGCTGGTGCTGTTCGACACCGGGATCGACCCGGCGATCCAGATGGACAAGGGGTATATCAAACAGGCGGTTGGGCGGTTTCTGCTGCCGCGGATCTTTCACCTGCAGCTGAGCGCCGAGGATCGAATCGATCACGTTCTGGCGGCGGCAGGCGTGGCTGCGACAAACATCAAGACCGCCATCCTCTCACATCTGCATTTCGACCATGTGGGTGGGATCGCGCAGATACCACAAGCCGATCTGCTGGTCAGCGCGCGGGAATGGGCGATCCTGTCCGAACCACATCCGGAACGCGAATGGATCCTGGCCGAGCATATCGACATCCCTTCGGCACAGTGGCGGCAGATCAGCTTCACCCCGTCGGACGATCCACTGTTCGAGGGCTTTGACGGCATCCACGATGTGGCGGGTGATGGCACGATGATTCTGTTGCCCACACCCGGCCACACGCCGGGTTCCATGTCCCTGCTGATCCGCCAGGACGGCTGGGATCCGATCCTGCTCGTGGGTGATCTGACCTACGAGGCGGCCCTGCTTGAACGCGACGTGGTTCCGGGCACCGGCGATCGCGAGACGCTCTTGGCCTCTTACGCCAAGGTCCGGCGGCTGAAGGAACGCCTGCCGGGGCTGGCCATCGCGGCATCGCACGACTTCGCTGCGGAAGCAGCCGTCTCATGGGCGACCGGCAACGCATCTCAGCTTGAGAAGGATCCGAAATGACCGGAAA
>JAAUYB010183057.1_pt1 | contig 52966 bp, 51 predicted proteins | sample 7278071 | NCBI WGS metagenome assembly JAAUYB01 (sample SAMN14350121, study PRJNA611818) | marine sediment metagenome | isolation source: surface marine sediment (1.8m) | place: French Polynesia: Moorea | collected 2018-08
GCCACTCGTCGTCGCCGAAGCGCTTTGTGGTGCAAAGTAGTTGGAAATACCCTCCAACTGCTCCTGCGTCACCGAGTTCAGCAGCCAGAGAAGCAGAAAGAACGCCATCATGGCGGTCACGAAGTCGGCATAGGCAACCTTCCACGCTCCACCGTGGTGTCCGCCGCCGGCGACGACCTTCTTACGCTTGATGATGACGGGCGCGTTGGATTTCGCGCTCATCCCACCACCTCATATTTTCACCCGAGCCCAGGGCTAGCAGGTTCGGATGAATGGCGGCTTAACCTGTCGAATTGTCGGGATTTTAACCGGCGCGGATCACCTCGGCGGCCTTCTCGGCGATCATGATCACCGGCGCGTTGGTGTTGCCGCTGGTGATCGTCGGCATCACGGAGGCGTCGACGACGCGCAAACCGTCGAGCGCGCGCAGCCGCAAGGCGGGGTCGAGCGGCGCGCCCGCGTCGGCGCCCATGCGCACGGTGCCGACGGGGTGGAAGATCGTGGTGCCGATGTCGCCCGCCGCCGTGGCCAGCGCCGCGTCGGTCTCGTGCTCGGGCCCCGGCCGGAATTCCTCGGGGCGGTAGCGCGCCATTGCCGCCTGGCCCATGATGCGCCGGGTCAGCCGGATCGCCCGCGCCGCGATCTGGCGGTCGCGCGGGGTCGACAGGTAATTCGGCCGGATCTCGGGATGCGCGGCGGGATCGGGCGCGGCGATGCGGACATGGCCGCGCGCCTCGGGTCGCAGGTTGCAGACGCTGGCGGTGATCGCGTCGAAGTCGTGCAGCGGCTCGCCGAAGGCGTCGAGCGACAGGGGCTGGACGTGGTATTCCAGATCCGGGGTCGCCACCTCGGGGCCGGATCGGGCGAAGGCGCCGAGCTGCGAAGGCGCCATCGACATCGGCCCGGTGCGCCGCAGCGCATACTCCAGCGCGATCTTCGCCTTGCCCCAAAGGCTCGCCGACGCCGTGTTCAGCGTCCGCGCGCCGTGCACGCGGTAGGCGCAGCGGATCTGCAGGTGGTCCTGCAGATTTTCGCCGATCTCGGGCACGTCCCGCTGGACCTCGACGCCGTGCGTCTGCAGCACCGCGCCCGGTCCGATCCCGGAAAGCTGCAAAAGCTGCGGCGAGCCGATGGCGCCGGCGCAGAGAATGACCTCGCGCCGCGCCCGAAGCTCGGTCACAGCGCCGTTCCTGCGAAACCGGACCCCCACAGCGCGGCCCTGCTCGACCAAGATCCGCTCGGTCATCGCGCCGGTCTCGACCCGCAGGTTGGCCCGCCCCTTGACCGGCCGCAGAAACGCCTGCGCTGTGTTCCAGCGCAGCCCGCGGCGCTGGTTCACGCGGAAATAGCCCACGCCCTCGTTGTCGCCGGTGTTGAAATCGGCGGTCTCGGGCAGCCCGGCCTCGACCGCGGCGGCCAGCCAGTCGTCGAGCACCTGCCAGTGCAGTCGCTGGGTGTCGACCCGCCACTCGCCGCCCTGGCCATGCAGGTCGCTGGCGCTGCCCACATGGTCCTCAGAGCGCTTGAAATAGGGCAGCACATCGTCCCAGCCCCAACCGGTACAGCCCATCTGCCGCCAGCGGTCATAATCCGCCGCCTGGCCGCGGATATAGATCATGCCGTTGATCGACGAACAGCCGCCCAGGACCCGGCCGCGCGGATACAGCAGAGATCGCCCGTTCAGCCCGGGCTCGGGCGCGGTGCGGAAGCCCCAGTCGGTGCGCGGATTGCCGATGCAGTAGAGATAGCCGACGGGGATGTGGATCCACGGGTAGGTGTCGCGACCGCCGGCCTCGAGCAGCACGACAGTGGCGTCTTCGCTGAGCCGGTTGGCCAGAACGCAGCCGGCCGAGCCTGCGCCGACGATGATGAAATCCGCGTCCATCCGCCTCCTCGCACAGAAGCCGCGGCTGGACAGGCAAGGCCGTGCGCCCATGCACATATCCCGTGCCGCGATGCCAGTTTTCTTCCGCGCCGAGACAACGACATTTCCCTTCAAAGCACAACGCGGCCATACGCGCCGCCCCATCAGGAGACCGTCATGCTCACCCAGATCCAGGGCCTGCACCACGTCACGTCGCTTGCCAGCGGCGCCCAGGCCAACAACGCCTTCTTCACCCGGACGCTCGGGCTGCGGCGGGTCAAGAAGACCGTCAACTTCGACGCGCCGCATGTCTATCACCTCTACTATGGCGACGAAGCCGGCACGCCCGGCTCGGTGATGACCTACTTTCCGTTCCCCGGCGCCAAGCGCGGCCGGCACGGCACCGGCGAGGTCGGCGTCACCGGCTTCGCGGTGCCGAAGGGCGCGCTGCCCTATTGGCGCGAGCGCCTCTCGGCGCTGGAGGTCGACGGCCTGGCCGAGGCGACGCGGTTCGGCGAGGCGCGGCTGCACTTTGTCGGCCCGGACAGCGACGAATTCGCGCTGATCGAGGCCGAGGACGACCGCGCCCCCTGGACCGAGGGCGGCGTCGCGGCGGATGTGGCGATCCGCGGGTTTCACTCGGCGTCGATGCGGCTCAAGGACGCCGGCGGCTCGGCGGAGCTCTTGCGCTTCATGGGCTACGACGAAGTCGGCCGCGACGGCGACACGATCCGGTTCGCGGTGCCGGGCGGCAACGGCGCCGACGTGATCGACATCGAAGAGCTTCCGGGCGCCGGGCACGCCGATCAGGGCGCGGGCTCGGTCCACCACATCGCCTTTGCCGTCGAAAACCGCGAGCAGCAGCTCGAGGTGCGCCAGGCGCTGATGGACACCGGATATCAAGTCACGCCGGTCATCGACCGCGACTATTTCTGGGCGATCTACTTCCGCACCCCCGGCGGCGTTCTGTTCGAGGTGGCGACCAACGAGCCCGGGTTCGACCGCGACGAGAACAGCGCGCATCTGGGCGAGGCGCTGCGGCTGCCGACCCAGCACGAACATCTGCGCGAGGTGCTGGAAGCCAAGTACCTCGAACCGATCGAGGATTGAGCGATGGACCACTTTGCGGAAACCCCGGGCGACGGCCCGCTGGTCTTCACCTTTCACGGTACCGGCGGGGACGAGACCCAGTTCCACGGCCTCGCCCGCCGGATCCTGCCCGACGCGCATGTGATCTCGCCCCGCGGCGAGGTGTCCGAGGCCGGCATGAACCGCTTTTTCCGGCGCACCGGCGAGGGCGTCTACGACATGGGCGACCTGGCCTTGAGGACCGACGCGATGGCGGGGTTCGTCGCCGCGGCCAAGGCGCGGGTCGGGGCCGATCGGGCGATCGGCTTCGGCTATTCCAACGGCGCCAATATCCTGGCCGCGGTGGCCTTCGCGCATCCCGGGCTTTTCACCGACATCGCGCTGCTGCACCCGCTGATCCCCTGGACCCCGGACCCCGCGCCGGGATTGGCCGGCCGGAACGTCCTGATCACCGCCGGCCGCCGCGACCCGATCTGCCCGGCGCCGATGACCGAGGCGCTGGCGGCTTGGGTCACGGCCCAGGGTGCCGCGCCCGAGCTGCACTGGCATCCCGGCGGCCACGAGGTGATCGCGAGCGAGATCGAGGCGCTCGCCGGGTTTCTCACCCGGCAGCCGGTGCGGGCGGGATAGGGCGAAAGTCGGTTCGGCGGTTGAGTCCGCCATGTGAAGGCGTTCGAGCGTTGCCGGGCGCGGACTCAAGGCGCGCAGCGCCGCCGCGCCATCGCCGACCCGCCCCGGAGGGGTGGCGATTGGTCAACGTCAGCGCATCGCTTGATGCCCTACGGACTCGGCCACCATAAAGCGCACCCGAACAAGCGTTGGGTCGCCAAACCGCGGGTCGGCGATGGCGCGGCTTCGCACTACCGAGGCAACGACAGACAAGGACCCGACACCGAAAGCCCCCCACCATTCCCCTGGCGCCACGGGGCGATCCGCGCTAGGGCCAGCGGCGTGACTTCGCAGAGCCAAGAGACCCGGCGCGCCGGCTTCGTCGCGCTGATCGGCGAGCCCAATGCGGGCAAGTCGACCCTGCTGAACGCGATGGTCGGCCAGAAGGTCTCGATCGTCACCCACAAGGTGCAGACCACGCGCGCCCGGATCCGCGGCGTGGCGATCGAGGGCGCCGCGCAGATCGTCTTCGTCGACACGCCGGGCCTGTTCCGCCCGCGCCGCAGCCTCGACCGCGCCATGGTCGCCGCGGCCTGGAGCGGGGCCGCCGACGCCGACCTGATCGTCCTGATGGTCGAGGCACATCGCGGGTTGACCGACGGCGTCGCGCGCATCCTCGACGACCTCGCCGCGCGCGGCGGCGGCCGCCCGGTGGCGCTGGCGATCAACAAGATCGACAAGGTGAAGTCTGAGACGCTCTTGGCCTTGGCGCAGGAGCTCAACGCCCGCTTCGACTTCGCGCGCGCCTTCATGATCTCCGCCGAGAAGGGCCATGGCGTCGACGATCTGCGCGCCTGGCTGGCGGCGGAACTGCCCGTCGGCCCCTGGCTCTATCCCGAGGACCAGATCGCCGACCTGCCGCTGCGGATGATGGCCGCCGAGATCACCCGCGAGAAGCTGACCCTGCGCCTGCACCAGGAACTGCCCTACCAGCTGACCGTCGAGACTGAGGCCTGGGAGGAACGCAAGGACGGCTCGGCGCGCATCGACCAGGTGATCTATGTCGCCCGCGACGGGCACAAGGGCATCGTGCTGGGCCGCAAGGGCGAGACCATCAAGGCGGTCAGCCAGGCCGCGCGGGCCGAGCTCGAGGACATGCTGGACCGCCGCATCCACCTGTTTCTGCGGGTCAAGGTCCGGCCCGGCTGGCTGACCGAGGCCGACCGGTTCGCCGCGATCGGCCTCGATATCGCCGACGGCAGGGACTAGCGGCCGATGACCCCGCGCCTGACCGCCGAGCTTTGGGTCCAGGCCTATCTGACCCGCCTGCGCCTGGCCGACATCCCCGCCTTCGTGGTCGCCCGAGGCGATGCCGATGCCGGGGCGGTGCTGGTCAAGCAGAACCGACTGGACGGCTCGGCCAAGGTGTTCCAGCGCAGCGTCGACATCTTCACCGGCGACCGGATGTGGGTGCTCTTGGCCGAGGGGCCCGACGCGGAGGTCGAGACGACCATCGCCAACCAGCGCGGTTTCGACCCCGACCTGTGGGTCATCGAAGTCGAAGACCGCGGTGGCCGCCACCTGCTGGATGAGCCCGGGCTGGACACCTGAGGCCGGCGTGAATCCAGAAAGCGAATCTGGCCCGGGGCTGGCTTTGTTCGCATGTCTTGAGAAGCGGGGCCCATCGCCACCCCTCCGGGCTGGGGCTGCGCTGCTTGTGTCCGTGCTCGGGATAATCCGGCAGCGTCCTTTCCGGCTAGGCCCCACAACGGGCGCGCAGCCCGCCCAAGCGCGGTTCCGCAACGGCGGCACGCGACGACACCGGATCACCGCGTCACGACAAGCCGATAACCGAAGTCGCGGGCTTCGAGGTCCAGCAAATCTGCATAGCGCCGTGCCCAGGCGCCGCTATCGAGGTCCCGCCGAAGCCGTCCCAGGGCCTTGGACACGTCGCCCACCGCCCAGAAAGACGAGATCGCCGCCCGGATTCGCGGGTCGAGATAGGCCCGCGGCCGGCGCCAGTAGGCGCAGAGGAACCCGTCGGAGCAGTCATGCGGGATTGGCACCGCCGAGATCTCCACCGGTCCCAGCCACGCCGCGTAGTCCGTCAGCGGCGGCATCTGGCGGTCGTCGAGCCGCACCAGCTCGGGGATGTAATCGGCCAGCCAGAACCCGCGGATCGCCGGGTCGTAGGTCAAGAGCACCACCGGCCCATGCGTCACCCGGCGCATCTCGGCCAAACCGCGGGCCTTGTCGGTCCAGTGATGCACCGTCAGGATCGCCATTGACGCGTCGAACGCATCGTCGGGAAACGGCAGGTCTTCGGCCTGGCCCTGGATCACCGGCGCGGTGCCGGGCGGGCGTTGGCGGATCATTTCGGCCGACGGCTCGACGGCGGTGACCTGCCGGTCCGCGGGTTCGTAGGATCCCGCACCGGCGCCGACATTGAGCACCGTCTCTGCCGGCCCCAAGGCACGCTCGATCTGCGCCGCGATCCGCGGATCGGGCTTGCGCAGCGTCGCATAGTCGACGCCGATGGTGTCGTAGGTGGCGGCCACGAGGGGCCTTACCACGGCCGCCTGCCGATGTCAGCGTAGGGCGGCGTCTTCACCCTGCCGCGGCGGGCGGTTACTCTCAGCGGCATGGACTGGCAAGACACCGGCACCGTTCTCGTGGCGCGCCGCCACGGCGAGACCTCGGCCATCCTGCAGGTCTTCACCGAGGCGCATGGCCGCCATGCCGGGGTCGTGCGCGGTGCCACCAGCCGCAAAATGCAACCGGTGTTGCAGCCCGGCAGCCAGGTCGCCGTCACCTGGCGCGCCCGGCTCGAGGATCATCTGGGCAGCTACGCGGTCGAGCCGGTGCGAAGCCGCGCCGCACTGATGACCGGGCGGTTGGAACTGGCCGCGCTCAATGCCGTCACGGCGCTGCTTGTGTTCACGTTGCCCGAGCGCGAGCCGCACCCGGCGCTTTATGCCCGCACCGTCGCGTTGCTGGATTTGATCGGTGAGACAGACCTTTGGCCGCTGGCCTATCTGCACTGGGAATTGGCGCTGCTCGAAGAGATGGGCTTCGGTCTGGACCTGTCGGCCTGCGCCGTGACGGGCGCGCGGGACGGGTTGGCCTTTGTCTCGACCAAGACCGGCCGCGCGGTCACCGCCGAGGCCGCCGGTCCTTGGAAAGACCGCCTGCTGCCGCTGCCGGCCTGCCTGCAAAGCCCCGAACCCGCGCCCGCCGGCGACATCGCGTTGGGTCTGCGCACCACCGGCTTCTTCCTGGAAAACCGCCTCGCCCCGTCGCTCGGCGACCGCCCTCTGCCGGACGCCCGCCGACGGTTCACCGACCTCCTCAGCCGCCAGGATTGAGGTGCGGGTGCAGGCCGGTAATTCCAAGATGACCACCTATCCGCGGGCAGAGTCTTTCAGTGAAGTGCATTATCTTGGATTTGGGCAGTCGAAGTGATGGTGGTTATATCGGTCGGCGCTTGGTCTGGAGCCGCCGTTCGAGCGCCGCCCCGGGCACGGAGTCAAGGGGTGCAGCCCCGCCGTGCCCATCGCCAACCCGCTCGGGTGGGGTGGCGATTTGTCGACACCCGTGCACCGCTCGATGCCCTACGGACTCGACCACCATGAAGTGCCGCCGTTCAGAGGTCGGATAGGTGGGCCCAGCTTCTCGATAGACGATCACCCGCCGCCCAGCCGGTCCAACAGGATCCGGGCGGCCAACTGTTCGGCCTGCCGTTTCGACGGCGCCTTGCCCTGGGCCGACTGGCCACCCGAAAGCCGCGCCTCGATGGTGAACACCGGGGCGTGGTCGGGACCGTCGCGGGCGATTTCGACGTAGACCGGCGGCGGCTGTCCCTTGGACTGCGCCCATTCCTGCAGCGCCGTCTTGGCGTCGCGGGCGTCGGCCTCGACCTGCGCAATCCGGTCGCCCCAGCTGCGCAGGATCACCGCCCGAGCGGCCTCGAACCCGGCGTCGAGATAGACCGCGGCAATCACCGCCTCCATCGCGTCCCCCAAGAGCGCTTGCTTGCGGCGGCCACCGGACATCATCTCGGACCGGCCCAACCGCAGAACGTCGCCGAGCTGCAGGTCTTGGGCCACGTCGGCGCAGGTTTCCTTGCGCACCAGCGCGTTGAAGCGCGGGGCAAGCTGGCCCTCGTTGGCGCCCGGGTCGTGGCCCAGAAGCGCTTCGGCCATCACCAGACCCAGCACCCGGTCGCCGAGGAACTCCAGCCGCTGGTTGTCGGGCCGGGTGGGCGAGGACATTGAACCGTGCGTGAGGGCGCGCTGTAGGAGGTCGGGGTTTTCGAAGCGGTGCCCGAGCCGTTTGGCAAAGGCGGATAGGTCGGCCGACAGCTTCAATCGATCGCCTTGAAGAACCGGTCGCCGCGCCAGGTCCAGAAGAACAGCATCGAACGCCCGGCGGAGGAGAACATGATCCGGTCGGCGCGGCCGATCAGGTTTTCGAACGGCACGAAGCCGACACCCAGGGCAGATTGCGGCACCCGGCTGTCGGTGGAGTTGTCGCGGTTGTCGCCGATGAAGAAGAACTGGCCCTCGGGCACGGTGTAGACAGGGGTGTCGTCCAGCCGGGTGGGCCGAATGTTCAGGATCGAGTGGCTGGGACCGCTCGGGAGGGTCTCGGTAAAACGCTCCTTGACGCAGGTGCCGCCGAGGCCGACGCCGCCATTGGCGCATTGCGGGAAGCTACCCACTGGACCTTGCTTTTCAAACACCTCTTCGAACGGCGTTTCCGGCACTTGCTTGGCTTCCTGGCCGTTGATGAACAGAACGCCGTTCTTTACCTGGATCTTGTCGCCGGGCAGGCCGACGATACGTTTGATGAAGTCGCTGCCCGTCACCGGATGGCGGAACACAGCGACATCGCCCTGCTTGGGATCGCCGGCAAAGATCCGCCCCGGAAACGGGCAGATGGCGAACGGGCAGGAATAGCGCGAATAGCCGTAGGCCATCTTGTTGACGAACAGGAAATCGCCGATCAGCAGCGTGTCCTTCATCGAACCCGAGGGGATCCAGAACGGCTGAAAGAACAGGGTGCGGAACACGCCGGCGATCAGAAGGGCATAGACGATCGTCTTGACCGTCTCGAGGATGCCGTCCTTCTTGCCCGTCTTGGTGGCCATGCTCATGTCCCGCCTCGCGCTGCCTGCCGCGGTGTCATGGGGGGACGGGTCGAGGGAGTCAAGCGATGGGGCGGGCCTCGATCACCACGAAGGCCTGAGCCCAGGGGTGGTCGTCGGTCAACGTGACGTGGATGATGGCCTCGTGACCCTCTGGCGTCATAGACTTTAGCCGATCCGCCGCCCAGCCGGTCACGTGCATTTGCGGTTGGCCGCTGCGCAGGTTCGTGACCGCCATGTCCTTCCAGGCGATCCCCATGCGCAGACCCGTGCCGAGCGCCTTTGAGCAGGCCTCTTTCGCGGCCCAACGCTTGGCATAGGTGCCTGGGGTATCACGCCGTCGCTCGGCCTTTCGCTGCTCGATCTCGGTGAAGACGCGGTTGCGAAAACGGTCGCCGAAGCGGTCCAACGTGCGCTCGATCCGCTCGATATTGGCCAAGTCAGTGCCGATACCCAGGATCATCGCGATGCCAATGAACCGCTGGCGGAAAACCGCTGGAAAATCGTCGGATTTCCGGCGGACCTTTTCGGCGCGGTTAGAGCATGGACCATCGTCTCACGGGATCTCGTAAACCGGCATAATGGCGCCGGTGGCCTGATTGATGGTGACGGCCAGGATCGCAGGATCAATGCCGCCAGTCGCAGGCGCGAAGCGCTGGGCAGGAAGGCGCAGCGTCAGCCCTTGGGCCGGATCGTAAGCAGCCTCTAGGCGCTGAAAGTCGAGCCCTGCGAACCCTATGCCGCCTTCACCTTCGGCGACCACCGCGCAGGTGCGGCCACCGAGTTCGTCGTAGGGCGGTGAGAGCACCAACAGATAAAAGGCACCGGCGGCCGGCTCGATGGTGTCGAGCAGTGCGACCCGGACCTCGCCATTGGCGAATTGGCGGGTGTGCTGATCCCAGGGTTCAACGATGTTCTGGGCCGAGCCTTGCCAGCCGTCGCAGCCGATGACGGTTTGGGCCGTGGCCGGCGCGCCGAGGGTCACGGCAAGCAGTAGCGCTCTGAGCATGGTCGGCTCCGGGGCGACGGGTTGGGTCCGGACAGCATTTGCATGCAACCGGGGGTTTGGCAATTCCCGGCGCCGCCGCATTCCTGCCCGGATCGGGTCACGAAACGACCCGCAAATTGCCGCTGGCCAGGCCTTCTGTCGCCGCCTTTCGTTGCGAAACCGGGAACAATCGAGTGGTGAAAGGGCCATTGAGATGAGCACGCAGATGATTTTCGACGAGGCGACCGTCCGCTATCTCGACGGAAAGGCCAAGGCGATGATGAACGGCCGCCGTCCGCAGGTCTTCGGCAACGGGCCGACGGGCCGGGCCTATTGCGCGCCGGACATCCCGGAATTTCGGATCTTCGCGGACCTCAAGCGCCGCGTGCAGTTCTGGAAGCGCTGAGGCCCACAGGGACTTCTTCGCGACCTTGCAGCCATGACCTGACGGATTTGCCCGGGTTTTGGGGGCTTGGCGCATCCACGTCGGCACGGCCCCAACGTCGACGCATCAACGATCCAATTGACGCGACTGCGCCACCACTTCACGGACGTCTTACCCCTTCAGCGGGCTGGCCGGTGAACCGGTGACCTGCGGCCGCTCCTCGCCAGACATTGACGTTTGAGCGCCTCCCGGGGGCACGGCTTTTCGCGGAACTGACGATGTCCCTTCAGGCCGGTTATCGGCGGCTGGAGCCAACCAAGACCCTGGCTTGCCCGACCGTCAGACGAACTCCACGAATTTGTTGAACGGCATCTCGCGCAGGCGCTGGCCGGTGGCGGCGAAAATGGCGTTGGCGAGCGCCGGGGCCGCCGGGGGCACGGGCGGCTCGCCGATACCGCGGATCTTGGGTTGGTTTTCCAGGCCCCGCACCACTATCTCGGGGCATTGATAGAGCCGCATCGCCTCGTGCCAGTCGTAGTTCGACTGCTCGGCCATACCGTCCGCATAGGTAATTTCGCAGTTCATCGCGTGGCCCAGCCCCCAGACGACGGCGCCCTGGACATGGTTTTCGAAGTTCACGGGATCGACCACGCGGCCGACATCGGCAGCGACGAAGACCCTGTCGATCTTGATCCCGTCCTCGGTGGCGGTAACCTCGACCACTTCGGCCGTGGGCGTGCCAAACGAACTGACGAAGGCGACGCCGCGGCCGCGGCCGGCACCAAGCTCGCTGCCCCAATTCGACATCTCGCCGACAGCCTCCAGCACCTTGCGGGCGACGTCGTAATCGCACATGCCGATGCGCGCCTCGAGCGGGTCCCGGCCGGCGGCGTGGATCAGTTCGTCCAGAAAGCCCTCCGCAAAGAACCCGGCATGGCTCGCCCCGACCGAACGCCACGAACTGACCGGCGCCAGTTCCGGCGCGCGGTAGGCGCGGACCCGCAGGTTGTCGATCTTGTAGGGCATGTTCCAGGCGCCGGCGACGATCTGCATGTCCGGGCCGGGCGGCGCGGGGAAGCCCGCGCGCGGCATCTGCGACGCGATGGGCGAGGGCGACGCGATCGACAGGTCGTAGGTCGTCACTGCGCCGTCCGTCACGGCGCCGGCGCCGCGGGCCATGGCGATCTGACGCGGGTAGTCGTGGGCGAAATCCTCTTCCCGGCTGAAGGTCAGCTTGACCGGCGTGTCCTTCATTTGCGCGCCGATCTCGGCGGCGTAGCGGATGTTTTCGAATTCCAGCCGGTGGCCGAAACTGCCGCCGGCGTACTGGTTGTGGAAATGCACGTCCGCAACATCGTGGCCGGTGATGCCGGCGACCATATCCTCGACCGTGCGCGGAATCTGGTGGCCGGCCCAGATATCGACGCGGGCGTCGGTGACCAGGATCAGCGCGTTGAGCGGCTCCAGCGGGGCGTGGGCAACATACGGCGCGCGGTATTCGGCCTCTATCGGGTCCGCGGCGGCAAGCGCGGCGGGCACGTCGCCCTCGTGCCGCCACTCGTCGTCGAGGCGGTCCTCGGTGAATGACGCCGACAGCGCCGCCCAGTGATCGTCCTGCTCGGCTGGATAGGGCGCCTCGGCCCAGTCGTACTCGATAGCATCCGCGGCCTGGAAGGCGCGCCAGGTGTTGTCGGCGATCACCGCGACGCCGTTGGTAACAGGCAAGATTTTCTGGACGCCGCGCATCGCCTCGGCCGCGCTGGCGTCGTAGCCGTTCAGCGCCCCGCCCTGGCGCGGGTTGAAGCGCACGGTGGCATGGACCATGCCGTCGAGCGCAAGATCGATGCCGTAAGTGGCGGTGCCGGTGGACTTCTCGACGATATCGAGGCGCCGCTGCGGTTTTCCGATCAAACGCCACTCAGACGGGTCGCGCAGGGTAACGTCGGTGACGGGATCGAGCGCGGCCGCCTCTGCGGCGAGATCGGTATAGGCGATCTGGGTGCCGTCGGGCAGGGTGACCGCGGCGCCGGCGGTAGTGAGGTTAGCCACAGGCACGCCGCTTCGCTGTGCGGCGGCGAGCTTCAGCGTCTCGCGCGCGACGGCGCCGGCCTCGCGCAGTTTGTCGAAGCTGTCGGCGACGGCCGTCGAGCCACCGGTGGCCTGGATGCCGAAGATCTTGACCACGTAGCCGACGACGGTGCGGGCGGTCTCGGCCCCCCAACTGTCGTCGCGCGACATGAACGGCGCGCCCTCTTCGGAAAAGGCCCGGTTCCAATAGGCGGGGTCGGGCGGGCCGAAATCGGTGGTGAACTGGCCAGGGTCGAGGTCCATCTCTTCGGCGATCAGCATCGCCTGCATGTGGCGCACGCCCTGGCCGACATCGGAATGCGGGGTGATCAGCGTGATCCCGTCGGCGTCGATCTTGACCCATGGGTTGAAGGTCGCTTCACCCTCGGCGAGGCCCGCGGCCAGCGGGTTGGGGTGCGGGCGTCGGGCCATGTAGACGCCGAAGGCGACGCCGCCGGCGATAGCGACGGAGCCGATCAGAAAGGTGCGGCGGGCGATTGTGCCGAGGCGCGACATCTCAGGCCCCCCTCAGGCTGGCGGCGGCGGACTTCACTGCGGCGCGGATGCGGGGATAGGTGCCGCAACGGCAGAGATTGCCCGACATGGCGTCGTCTATGTCGTCGTCGGTGGGGTCGGGGGTCTCGGCCAGGAAGGCGGCGGCGTTCATGATTTGACCCGACTGGCAATAGCCGCATTGCGCGACCTGGTGCTCGATCCAGGCTTGCTGGACGGCGTGCAGGGCGTCGGGCGTGCCGAGGCCCTCGATGGTGGTGACGGGACCATCCAAATCCGCGGCGGCGATCTGGCAGGAGCGTTCGGCGACGCCGTCGATGTGCACGGTGCAGGCGCCACACTGGGCGATGCCGCAGCCGTATTTGACGCCAGTAATGCCGAGCACGTCGCGCAGCACCCACAACAGCGGCATGTCGTCCTCGACATCCACCTCGTGGGTCGTCCCATTGACCGTCAGTTGCATGGAGGCCTCCCGCAGAAGCTGATTCGCGTGGTTGCCGCAACGCTACATTGGGGCGGGGCACAAAGGAACGGCGGTCGACGGATTGTGACGTGAGGGCGGATGGCTGCCGAGGGTGTGGTGGGTCACGTAGGCGACGCGCCGGGAGGGACTATGCCTGCCCAAAACGTGGAGGTTCCGCTCCGGGCGCGGACTCAAGGCGCACAGCGCCGCCGCGCCATCGCCAACCCGCCCGGGTGGGGTGGCGATTGGTTGAGGCTCGCGCGCGGCTTGAAGTCCTACGGACTCCACAGCCATAAAGCGCCGCCGTTCAGAGGTCGGCTCGCCACCCCGCGGGTTGTCAATGGCGCGGCTCCGTTCGATGTTACCAGCGTTTGGCCCATCCAACCTCGCCCGACCCATTCGGCCGCCAAACTCGCGCCCTAAACCCGCGGTCCGAAGTTCCGGCTCCTGGCGATCCAGCTGACGACCAGCACGGTGAAGGAGATCCGGAACAGGTGATGCGCGGCGACGATGACCGGGCTGACGCCGAGGCTCAGGGCGATCAGGCCCATCTCGGTCACCCCACCTGGCGCGAAGCTGATGAAGAGCGCGTCGAAGGAAATCGGCAGCCAGGCGGCGAAGACCGCCGCGAAGGCGAAACTGACGACAAGCATCAGCGCCACGCTCAGTGTACCGAGAGCTACGGTCTTGCCGAGGAGTGCGCCGGTCACCGACGAAAACTGCGTGCCGAGCCCCGCGCCGATCACGAGCTGCGCGGCGTTCAACAGCCAGCCCGGCGGCACCGCCTGGGCGAGGCCGGTGACGTGCACCGCGGCGCTGAGCAACAGCGCGCCCATCAGATGGCCAGCGGGGATCCGCAGGCGTTTACCCAGGGGCGCGCCGACCGCGGCCAGGGCCGCGATCCAGGCGATGTCGGTCCAATCGTAGGGCTGGGCCGAGAAGGTCTGGCCGGCGGCACTGCCCACCGCGACGCCGTCCCAGACCAGAAACAGCATCGGCACGAGGATCACGACCAGCACGATGCGCGTAAAATGCTGCACCGTCAGGATGCGCACGTCGCCGCCGGCCTGTTCGCCGAAGCTGATCGCCTCGACCAGCCCGCCGGGCATCGCCGCGTAGACTGCCGTCACCGGGTCGTAGCCGCCGAGGCGGCGGTAGAGCTGGTAGCCCATGGCGTGGGTGAGCGGCACGAAGACCGCGACGCCGACCAGCGACGGCCAGAGCGACGGCAGGGCGCGCATCAGATCGGGTGTGAAACTGGCGCCGATCATCACGCCGATCACCGCGACGCAGGCGAACCGCAGCGGCTGCGGGAAATGGATGCGGCGGCCGGACCGGGTGGTGGCGGCGATGGTGTAGCCGGCCGAAACCACCAGGCTGCCGATCAGATAGGGCATCGGCAGGCCCAAACCGGCGGCGGCGAGGCTGCCGAGAAGACTCAGTGCCAGGATCGCGGTGATCTCGATCCAGCGGGTGCGGGGCGTGCCGGCCATCCGCCCTCTCTGCGCCTCTCAGACCGCGCTGGCAAGGCGCAGCGGCTTGATGTTTGGCGCCGCCGCCGCCACGATGCTGCCGAGGGGAGGGGCGATGGCGATCCGGTTCTTTTCGGACAAGCACCGGCCGGTGCATCTGGGGCCGTTCCCGCTGGAGCGGCTGCGGCGCGGGCCGATGCCGGATCTCGGCGCGGTGCCGCGGGCCGAACCGCTGAGCTTTCGCCGCGGCAACGCCCCGGCGTCGATCGTCAACGCCATGGGCGACTACCAGGCGATGATGGACGCGATCCGCGACGGGCTGGTCAACAAGACCCGCGCGGTCTGCCCCGAGGACCCGCAGGACCGCGCCGATCACCTGAAGGCCTTCGGCTATTTCTCGGACGCCGCAATGGTGGGGGCCGGGCCGCTACCGGACACCGCCGTGCTGCAGACGCCGACCCGCAACCCCGATATCGACCGGCTGGCCCACGATCTGCGCACGCGGCAGACCAAGACGCTGGCCTCGGGCATCGACATGATCATGGCCGATCTCAAGGAATCGATGGAGGCGCCGCCCTCGACCATCGCCGGCCACCGCCATGCCGTGGTCTTCCTTTACGACATGCCGCGCGATCCGAAACCGGGCGAGGCGGGCTGCGACTGGCTGGAAGACGCCCAGGCGCAACGCGCGTGCCTGCGCGCGACCGAAACCGCGGTGGTGCTGGCGAATTACATCCGGCTTCTGGGCTGGGACGCCAAGGCGCATTCGGCGACCTCGTCGGATGTGGACCTGGGCCGCCTCGCCGTGGCGGCGGGGCTGGCCACGGTCGAGGACGGGCGACCGGTCAACCCTTACGTGGGCGAGCGGTTCGGGGTCGCGGCGCTGACCACCGATTTCGAGCTGGCGCATGACGGGGCGCTTGCGCCGCTGGCCGAGCAGCCCTGGTTCAAGACCAAGGGGCCGGCCTGGTGGCTGGGCATGGGCTTTCGCAAATCCGCCCTGAACGGCGATCCCTTCGCCTCCCGCGAGTTCGCCGACGGGCCGCATCTGTTTGAGACGCTGAAGCGGGTCGACACCCCCACGACCTTCATCGACGAGGCCCATGTCGCCCGGGTGCCGAAGCGCACCGATATGTTCGCCCGCGCCCAGTTCGGCGACATGGGCAAGGCCAATCAGGAGGCCGCGAAGGGCGGGTATTATGCCCGCAAGGCCGCGCCGTCGATGGCGCAGCGCCGGATGCTCGGGGCCTTCGTGTTGCTGCAGGACGGCGAAGCCGAGGCGGTGGATCGACCCACGGATGCGGAACGCAATGCACTGAATGTGAAGGCGGCGAGCTATTTCCTCGGCGTCGATGCGGTGGGCATCTCGCGCTGCCCGGACTGGACCTGGTACAGCCACGACGCCACCGGCGCGGTGCTCGACCCGCCGCACGACCAGGCGATCTCGATGATCATCGACCAGGGCTACGAGACCATGGAGGGCGCCTCGGGCGACGACTGGATCTCGGTCGCCCAGTCGATGCGCGCTTACTTGAGGTTCTCCCTTCTCGGCGGTGTCATCGCCAAGCAGATCCGCAATCTCGGCTACAAGGCCAAGGCGCACACCGTGCTCGACGGCGAGGTGCTGCAGCCACCTCTGTTGCTGCTCAGTGGCCTCGGAGAGGTCAGCCGGATCGGCGAGGTGATCCTGAACCCGTTCCTGGGGCCGCGGCTAAAATCCGGCGTGGTGACCACGGACATGCCGCTCGCCCACGACAAGCCCGTCGATTTCGGCCTGCAGAACTTCTGCGAGCACTGCAACAAATGCGCCCGCGAGTGCCCGTCCGGCGCGATCACCGCCGGGCCGAAACTGATGTTCAACGGCTACGAGATCTGGAAGTCCGACAGCCAGAAATGCGCGACCTACCGGATCACCACGCTAGGCGGCGCGATGTGCGGCCGCTGCATGAAGACCTGCCCGTGGAACCTTGAGGGTCTATTCGCCGAAAAGCCGTTCCGTTGGGCCGCCATGAACCTTCCCCGCACGGCGCCGTGGCTTGCCAAGCTCGATGACGCCGTCGGCAATGGCGGGCTCAATCCGGTCAAGAAGTGGTGGTGGGACATCGAGCTCTACGAAGACGGCGGCTACAAACCCGCGCGCAACCCGGTCAACGCCCGCGACCTGCAAAAAGACCTGGACCTTCACTACGAGGACCAGACGCTGGCCGTGTACCCCGCGCAGCTCGCGCCGCATCCCTGGCCCTATCCGTTCCCGATGGACCGCGAGGCCGGGATCGAGGCGTATCAGGCCCTGGTCACGGCAGAGGAATACCAGGACCGGCTCGCCAAGGGCGACGACAGCGTCCTGCAACGCTACGTCGCGGAAGGCGAAAGCCCAGTTTTGCGGGTCGAGGTCACCAAGGCCGAGGCGATGACCGGCGACGTCACCAAGTACGAGTTCCGGTCGCTCGACGGCACGGACCTGCCCGAATGGCAGGCCGGGGCACATCTCGACATCGTCGTCGCCCCCGAATTCCTGCGGCAATACTCGATGTCCGGCGATCCAGCGGACCGCTCGGTCTACCAGATCGGCGTCCTGCGCGAGGATGACGGGCGCGGCGGCTCCAAATTGCTGCACCGGATCTTCAATGAGGGCCGCAAGGTCTTCATTTCGCGGCCGATCAACCACTTCCCGCTCGACGAGACCGCCACCAAGTCGTTCCTGATGGGCGGCGGCATCGGCATCACTCCGATGATCGCCATGGCGCACCGCCTGCACGCCACCAGCGCCGAGTTCGAGATGCACTACTCGATCAAGTCCCGCGACCAGGGCGGCTATCTGGACGACCTGGCCGCCGTTCCCTGGGCCGACCGGGTCACTTGCCATGTCTCGGACGAAGGCACCCGCGCCGACCTCGATGCGCTGCTGGAGGGCTATCGGGACGGCTGGCACGTCTACACCTGCGGCCCCGACCGCTACATGACCGGCGTGATCGAGGCAGCCGATCGGCAGGGTTTTCCGGAAGAGGCGCGGCACCTGGAATACTTCTCGGTCCCCGAGGCGCCGGATTACGTGAACCACGACTTCACCCTGACCCTGGCGAAGACCGGCAAGTCCTTCGCGGTCCCGGCGGAAAAGTCCGCGACCGACGTGCTGGCCGAAAACGGCATCCACGTGGACGTCAAATGCTCGGACGGGATCTGCGGGGTGTGCAAATGCGGACTGATCTCGGGCGAGGTCGAGCACCGCGATTTCGTCCTATCGAAGGCGCAGCGCAAGGATGCGATCATCCTCTGCCAATCCCGCGCGGCGGAAGAGGGCGGCGAGGTGGTGATCGACCTCTGACGATCCGGTCAGCCAGGTCCAGGTGCCCGGATGTCCGAAACTCCAACGGGCGTTGAATCTGCCAGCCGTCGCGCCCATGATCCGGCCCATGTCGCACGACCTCGTCATCAAGAGCGGTCAGGTGGTCACGCCGGACGGCACAGCGGTCGCCGATCTCGCGGTGACCGGCGGCAAGATCGCCGCCATTGGCGATGGCCTGTACGGGGCGCAAGAGGTCGACGCCACGGGGCTGATCGTCCTGCCCGGCGGCATCGACCCGCATTGCCATATCGAGCAGAAGTCCGGCATGGGCCAATGGAACGCAGATACGTTCGAGACGGCGACCCGTTCCGCGGCCCTCGGCGGCACTACCACCGTCATCTCCTTCGCCGCGCAGCATAAGGGCCAGCGCCTGAAGGATGTCGTCGCCGACTACACCACCCGCGCCCAACGCGGCGCCGCCATCGACCATGCCTTCCACATCATAATCTCCGACACCACCGTCCCTGACTTCGAGACTGATCTGGCCCAACTCATCGCCGCCGGCCACCGCTCGTTGAAACTCTTCACCACCTACAACATCAAGCTCGGCGACGCCGATATCCTGCACGTGATGACGCTGGCTCGGCAGCACGGCGCGCTGGTCTGCGTCCACGCCGAAAACGACGCCCTGATCCAACACGCCAAGGCCAAACTCCTGACCGAGGGCAAGACCCGCCCGGAACATCACGCCGCCTCGCACCCCCGCGCGGCTGAGATCGAGGCGGTCGCTCGCCTTTGCCAGTTCGCCGAATACCTCGACCAGCCGGTGATGCTGTTCCACATCTCAACCGCCGAGGCCGCCGAAACGATCCGCAAGGCCAAGGCCCGCGGCGCGCGCATCTGGGCCGAAACCTGCCCGCATTACCTGCTGATGACCGAGGACGTCCTAACCCAAGACGGCCTAGACGGCGCCAAGTGGATGTGCTCGCCGCCGCAGCGGACCTCCGAGGACCAGGACGCGCTGTGGCAGGCGCTTTCGGACGGCACGCTCGACCTGATCAGTTCGGACCACGCCCCCTACCGCTTCGACGAAACCGGCAAGCTCGCCGCCGGCCCGGACGCTCGCTTCGATCAGATCGCCAACGGCCTGCCGGGCCTCGAAACCCGCCTGCCGCTGATCTTCGACGCGCTCGTCACCAAGGGCCGCGGCAGCCTGCAGGACCTCGCCCGCCTCACCGCCACCGCGCCCGCCGAGATCTACGGCCTGCCGGACAAAGGCCGCCTCGCCGCCGGCTACGACGCCGATATCACCCTTTGGGATCCGCACCGCAGTTACGCCTACGGCGCCAACGACCTGCACGACAATGTCGGCTATAACCCCTGGGCGGGCCATTCGATCACCGGTTGGCCCATCCGCACCTACCTCCGCGGCCAACTCATCGCCGACAATGGCCAGTTCCTCGGCACCCCCGGCGCCGGCCGCAGGATCGACCGCCCCACCGCAGGACCGAATACATGACCAACCGCCCCACCGCGCCGAACCAACTGGCGATCACCTTCCTCTACTACCGCGACCTGCCCACCGCGATGGCGTTCTACGAAAACATCCTCGGCCTGCCGCTCGCCATCGATCAGGGCTGGTGCAAGATCTACCGAATCGCCGACGGGGCGCATGTCGGCCTCGTCGACGAAACCAAGGGCATGAACAGCTGGACGCCCGAAAAACCCGTCCAGCTTTGCATCCGTGTGCCGGATGTCGACGCGTGGTTCGCCTACGCCCAGGGGAAAGCCCTACCCAACCTCAGCGAGCTTTTCGTCAACGACGAAATCGGCATCCGCGCCTTCGTCTTCGACGACCCCGAGGGCTACCAAATCGAAATCCAATCCGCCACGCGGGCGGGGGCCTAGGTGGACAAGTCCCTCATCGTCATCAATCCGAACTCGTCCGAGACCGTTACCGAGGGCATCGACGCCGCGATCGAGCCACTCCGCTCCCTCGGCATCCCGATCCGCTGCGTCACGCTGACCGAGGGCCCACCCGCCATCGAATCGCAACGCCAGGCCGACCTCACCATCGCCCCGATGCTCGCCCTCGCCGAAACCTTGGAACCGCAGGCACTGGGCTACGTCATCGCCTGCTTCGGCGACCCGGGGCTTCACGCCCTGCGCGACCAAGTCGGCCTGCCCGTGGTCGGCATCCAAGAGGCCGCCGTTGCTGCCGCGCTGCAGCTTGGCCAGCGCTTCGGCATCATTTCGATTCTAAGCGCCTCGATCCCGCGCCACATGCGCAGCCTCGGCGCCATGGGCGTGACCGACCGCCTCGCCGGCGACCGCGCGCTAGGCCTGGGCGTGGCGCAACTCGCCGACTCAAAGGCCACGCAGCAGGCTATGATCGACACCGGCCGGGTACTGCGCGACCATGACGGCGCCGACGTGCTGATTATGGGCTGCGCCGGGATGGCCGGCTACCGCGGCGCGCTGCAGGACGCCACAGGCCTGCCGGTGGTCGAGCCCTGCCAGGCCGCCGCCGCTCAGGCCATCGGCCAGATCACGCTCGGCCTCAGCCACAAAGGACAGACCCATGCTCGATGAAACCGCCAAGGGCGTCTTCACCATCGCCGTCACGCCGTTTCTGCCCGACGGCGCCTTGGACCTCGACAGCGTCGACCGCATGGTCGATTTTTACGCCGAGAAGGGCGCGACCGGCCTGACGATCCTCGGCATGATGGGCGAGGCCGGAAAGCTGTCGGCCGCCGAGTCCGAGGCGGTCGTGAAGCGGGTCGTGGCGCGCACCGATCTGCCGGTGGTGGTCGGCGTCTCGGCGCCGGGCTTTGCGCCGATGCAAACGCTGGCGGCCGAGGCGATGGCGGCCGGCGCGGCGGGCGTCATGGTCGCACCGCACCACACGCTGAAGACCGACGGCCAGATCATTGGCTACTATCACTCCGTGGCCGAGGTCCTGGGCGATGCGCCCTTCGTCCTGCAGGACTTCCCGCTGGTCACCGGGGTCGTGGTGCCGGTAGAGGTGATCCTGAAGATCGTCGAAGACTGCCCGACCTGCGTGATGCTGAAGCACGAAGACTGGCCTGGGCTTGACAAGATCAGCGCGCTCCGTGCCGCGTCCGAGGGCGGCGCGCGGCGCATCTCGATCCTCTGCGGCAATGGCGGGCTCTATCTGACCGAAGAAATGCTGCGCGGCGCCGACGGGGCGATGACCGGCTTCGCCTATCCCGAGATGATGGCCGATGTGGTGAGCGAGATGCAGGTCGGCGACGTCGCCCGGGCGCGTGACATCTTCGACGCCTACCTGCCGCTCGTGCGCTACGAAAGCCAGCCCGGCATCGGCCTTGCGATCCGCAAGCACACCCTGGCCAGGCGCGGCGCCATCGCGCATCCCACGGTCCGCAAACCCGGGCCGGGCCTGTCGGCGGCGGCGGAGACCGAAGTGGCCGCCCTGGTCGAGCGGCAGGAACGCCGCCTCGCGCAACTGGGCTGACCGCTGCGTATCGGTCTCTTGCGAACCTTCATTGCGGACGAAAAACTCCGGGTATTCGCCAAGCAAGGTGCCCCTACCGCGCCAACGCCGCATCCAGCCGGTCGAGGGCAAAATATGGCGCCAGCAGCGTCCGCAGCTCTGCCCGCCGCGGCGCCTTGGGGTCGAATAGGGCGTAGCACAGGTAGTCCTCGATCAACGCCGCCTGTTGCTCGTAACCGTATTCCAGGAACCCCGCGCCCGGTTCGGGGACGTAGAAATAGGGGTCCGCGTTGGTCAGGCTCTCCAGTGCAGCCGAGCCAGGCCGATACCCCGTGACCGCCCGGTTCTGCCACTGCCAGACATGCACTAATTCGTGTGCCATGATCAGCGCTTGCGGCAGCAGCACCGTATCGGGCCAGCCGGGCATCGTGTCTGCGCGGTAGAAGTCGGACATCACATGTACCCGGTTCCGGACCGCAAAGGCCGGCGGCGGTCCCGGCTCCAGCCCCGTCTCGACCCGGTCGCAAACCCCTGGCCGCGGCTCGATCTTTCCGGACACCTTCGGCAGGGGTTTCGCCCGGGTGGTCGCCGGAAACACCCCGAGCCCTTGCGCCACCCGTGTCTGTTCCAAATCCAGCCCGTCGCCGAACAGGTCCGCCGCGAACGCCCGCTCGCCCTCGGCCAGGGGCCGCGCGCAGCCCGCCAGCAACAGGGCCGCAAGCAGAAGGGCGAGCCGCACCGTCACCGCATCACAGCATCGCCGGCACCACCAAATCCGGCGGGCGGTGGCCGTCAGCAAAGGTCTTGACGTTGATGATCACCTTCTCGCCCTGTTCGATCCGGCCCTCTTCGGTGGCGGATCCCATATGCGGCAGCAGCACCACGTTGTGCAACTCCCGCAGCCGCGGATTGATGTCGGTGCCGTGTTCGTAGACGTCGAGCCCCGCGCCGGCGATTTCGCCCGATCGCAGCATCCTGGTCAGTGCGTTCTCGTCGATCACCTCGCCGCGGCTGGTGTTGACGATCACCGCCGAGGGCTTCATCAGCTTCAGCCGCCGCGCGTTCATCAGATGGAAGGTCGAGGGCGTGTGCGGGCAATTCACCGAAATGATGTCCATCCGGCTGACCATTTGGTCGAGGCTGTCCCAATAGGTCGCCTCGAGTTCGGTCTCGATCTCGGGGCGCAGCCGCTTGCGGTTGTGGTAGTGGATCTGCATCCCGAACGCCTTGGCCCGCCGTGCCACGGCTTGGCCGATCCGACCCATGCCGAGGATGCCCAACCGGCGTCCTCCAACCCGGCCGCCCAGCAGCGCAGTCGGCGCCCAGCCGGCCCAGCTGCCGGCCTGCATGATCGCCAGCCCCTCGGGGATCCGCCGTGTCACCGCCAATATCAGCGCCATCGTCATGTCGGCGGTGTCCTCGGTCATCACGCCCGGCGTGTTGGACACCAAGATCCCGCGCTGCCGCGCCGTCTGCACATCGATATTGTCCACCCCGGCGCCGAAATTGGCGATCAGCTTCAGCTTGTCGCCTGCCTGCGCCAGAAGCCCCTGGTCGATATGGTCCGTAATCGTCGGCACCAGAACGTCTGCGCGCCGCATCGCCGCCGCCAGCGCCTCGCGCCCCCAGGGCCGGTCGTCGTCGCGCAACTCAGCGTCGAAGAGCTCGGTCATCCTGGTTTCGACCACTTCGGGCAACCGTCGCGTTACGACAACACTCAGACGTTCAGAGGCCATGCAGGCGTTCCTCTCGCTTCCCTTTCGATGCGCGCAGGGGCAGAGTTACAGCAACCGGCGCGCGGCACAACCGGAACTCGGGGGTCGCAGCGTCGGACGGGTCAAAACGACCCAGAGGCAAGACGAGGCAGATCGTGCGGTTTCGCGGCGGCAAAGACCGGGTTCTTCCGGGCGTGGCGGGTATCCTGCTGGCCGCGGTTTTGGCGTTTCCGGCGCTCTCGACCGAGCGTGGGTCGGTCACCAACCTGCCGATCCCGCGTTACGTGTCGCTGAAGGCCAGCGAAGGCAACGTGCGCCGCGGGCCCTCGCTCAGCCACCGCATCGACTGGGTGTTCAAGCACCGCCACATGCCGCTGAAGGTCACCGGCGAATACGGCCACTGGCGCCGCGTGGTCGACCGCGACGGCGCAGGCGGCTGGGTGCATTACTCGCTTCTGTCCGGTGCCCGCACGGTGATCGTCGAGCGCGATATGCTGCCCTTGCTGATGAAGCCCGACGCCGGCGCTCCGGTGAACGCCCGGGCCGAGATCGGCGTTGTCGCGCGGCTGGACGAATGTGCCGGCGACTGGTGCAAGATCCGCGCCGAGCGCCACCGCGGCTGGGTGCCGCGCGCCGCGCTGTGGGGCGTGGCGCCGCGCGAGACCGTGGAGTAGCCGGGCATGAACCAGTTGCGATCGCCCTTCGTGATTCGCCGCGGCGCGACCGCGGTCAATTCGCTGGTGATCCACGCCGCAGACGGCTGGTACGACTCGATCAAGGCCGACAAGTTCGACTTCTTCACCAAGCTCGTGCGCCACGCCACCGGCCAGGGCCTGGCTACCCGGGTCGTCGCGGCCGAGGGCAGCGCGGCGAAGCTGCTTCTGGAACAGGACGACATCCACATCGTCGTCGGCGACCTGCCGGGCTACGGCCGCGGACGGCTGCACGCGATGCCGACCTATGTCTGGGGGTTTTGGTACCTCGACGAGGTCGGCGTGCACTGGAACTCGTCCCTGCGTTTCGCCCGGTTCTGCCCCGACGAGGTCGATTTCGACAAGGCCGAGTACTTCTTCAACGGCGTCACCGGCTACATGCTGCGCGAGAACGTCTCGACGATCCCGCAGGAAGTGCGCATGAAGAACCCGATGCAGGACGCCGCCGCGGTGGTCTATTGCCAGGAAATCGAGGGCGCCGCCGACCGCAGCCACTATCTGACGACCGAGCAGATGATCCGCATCACCGCCAGCACCTGCGCGGACGAGAAGGTCTATGTCAAACCGCACCCGAACCAGTCGAAACTGGTGCGCAAGGCGATCATGGACATCGCCGCCGACTACCAGAACGTGGTGGTCTCGGACGCCTCGATCCACGACTTGACCGATGCCAGCCGCATGGTGGTGACGCAGAACTCGGCCGCCGGGTTCGAGGCGCTGATGCAGCGCCGCTGCGTGATCACCTGCGCCAAATCCGATTACTGGCACGCCACGCTGACGCCGAAGCGCGACGGCGACCTGCGCGAGGCGCTGCAATTCGGCCCCGAGGCGATAGCTGATTTTCCGTTCGAGAAATACTTATATTGGTTCCTGGACCGGAACTGCCTGGAACCCGCCAAGGATGAATTCGTCAAACGCGCCTGGGCGCGGATCAAGGACAAGGCGTTTCTCTGATCGCCGGGCGCGGGCCCGGTGACCGGGCCGTCGGCGCATCGGCTGAACCGCTCTGCCGGGCTGATGTCGGCCGGCGTGGCGCTGGTTCTGGTGCTGGCCAAGCTCTGGGCCCTGGGTCAGACCGGCGCTCTGTCGGTCGCCGCCAGCCTCGCCGACAGCGCGCTCGACCTAATGGTGTCGCTTGGCGGACTTGCGGCGATCCTCTATGCCGCGCGACCGCCGGACGAGGACCACGCGTTCGGACACAGCTCGGCCGAGGATCTCGCCGCACTCGGTCAATCGGTGGTGATCCTGGTCTCGGCCGGCGTGATCGCCTTTGCCGCCGTGGCGCGTCTTCTGGCCGGCCCGCCCGGGCCGATCCGGTCCGAGGCCAGCGGCATCGCCGTGATGGGCTTGTCGATCGCGCTGACCCTGGCGCTGGTTCTGTGGCAGCGCCGGGTGATCCGGTCGACCGGCAACCGCGTGGTGCGGGCCGACCAGCTGCACTACATGGGCGACCTGATCCCCAATGTCGGAGCGATCCTGTCGCTGGCGGCCTCCGCCTGGCTCGGCCTGGGGCAGATCGACAACATCGTCGCGCTCGGCGCGGCGGCGATGCTGGTGGCGGGCTCGCTTCGGATCGGCAAGGGCGCGTGGGACGCGCTGATGGACCGCTCGGCTGACCCGGCGATGATCGCCGGGATCGAGGCGCTCGCCCGCGACTGGCCTGGGGTGCGGGGGTTCCACGACCTCAAAACCCGCACCGCCGGCAGCCGGGTCTTCGTCAACCTGCATATCGAGCTCGACGGCGCCCAGAGCCTCGAAGACGCGCATGCCACTGGCGCCGCCCTGCGCCGCGCCATCGTTGCGGCCTATCCGCAGGCGGATGTGATCATCCACAAGGATCCGGCGGGCGTTAGCGTCCATCCCGAAGATACCCGCCGCGCCCGCGACCCGTTGCAGGAAGGAGCCCGCGATGACATCCCATGAACGCTGGGACGTTGCCCTGAGGATCTTGTTCGCCGTGATCGGCGGGCTCTTCACTCTGTTCGTCTTCCTTCTCGCGCAGCATCAACGGACCATCGCCGACGAGACGGCTGCGTTGGCGGCGGAAGAACGAAAGCTCGCACAAGCGCGCGAAATCGACCTGCGAGAGCGCACATCGCTCTTGGGGTCCGACGCGCTGATCCAGGCCTTCATCGGCGCCGACATCACCAGCGCCTGCCACGCCTTCCGGGTCTTGTCGGGGATGAGCCAGGCGGCCAGCGACGAGGGCTTGGAGGTTTTGCCACAGCAAGTCGCGCAAATCCTCGCGGCGCGCCGCAACATCGGCACCGACTGCACATTGGAAGCCGAAACCAGCTTGGGTGCGGCATCCTTCGATCTGGCGGAGCTGCGGGTCGAAGAGGCCGCAAGCATCGGCACGCCGCAGCCGGCCGCGGACAGCCAGGACAACTGGTTTCCGGTGGTTTTGTCGCTGAAGATCTCGACGCCGAACTCACTGGCGAGGGCGCAGGCCTTCGCCGACTCGGTGGATGACAGGTTGTCGAGAACCGGTGATTCAGAGGTGCCGAAGGCCAGGATTTGGGAGACACAGATCAGCCGAAGCTATGCCGTCACGCTTGGCGGTCCGGCGTCCCGGGAGGTTGCCGACCGTCTGGTAAAGCTCGCCAGAGAGCAAGGCGTCGCCGACGATGCCTTTGCGCAGCAGAACAAAGGTTGGGTGGATGTCGAGCGGCAGGCCGACCCGGTCACCGAGGTCCCGCTCGCGGGCTTCGACATCTTCGTTCACCTGCCCGCTGATCGGGATTCGCCGGAACGGCGCCGTTTCCTGCTGGCGGGCCTGGCCGCCTTGGGCGGCAACGTCCGCGGCTTCGACACCCAGGTCAATCGGTTCGGGATCGGCGTCGACCACCTTGCCGGCAACCCGCAGTCAGAGACGGCGGCACGCGCCGTCAGCGATTTCCTGGCCGGCGATCCGGCATCCGGCACTCCCCAGCCGCGGCCCTTGAAAACGCTTGGAAGTCCATCGACGGCCGCGACGACCTTGGGGCTTTGGCTGGACGGTTAAGCAGTGACCGGAGCGGTCGGCTCAAACAGCCCCCGCCCCTTCAGCAAGGCCTCCACACCCGGCATCTTGCCGCGGAATTTTCGGTAGAGAACGTCGGCCTCTTCCGACCCGCCCGCCGACAGGATGAAGCGTTCGAGCTTGCCCGCCATCTGGGCATCGAACGGCCCGCCCGCCTCTTCGAAGGCCTCGAAGGCGTCGGCATCCATCACCTCGGACCACATATAGCTGTAATATCCGCTCGAATAACCGTCGCCGGCGAAGACATGAGCGAAATGCGGCGTGGCGTGGCGCATCCCGATCGCCCGCGGCATGCCGATCTCGTCCAGGATCTCCGCCTGCCGCGCCATCGGGTCCTCCGGCGCCGCGCCTCGATGAAATGCAAGATCGACCAGCGCCGAGGCCACGTACTCGACCGTCTGGAACCCCATGTCGTAGGTCGTGGCGGCCAACAGCCGGTCGAGCAGCGCCGGCGGCATCGGCGCCCCGGTCTCGGCATGGGTGGCGAATTCGGCCAGCACCTCGGGCACCTCCAGCCAATGCTCGTAAAGCTGGCTCGGCAGTTCGACGAAATCGCGCGCGACGCTGGTCCCCGAGATCCGCTGATAGGTCACGTCCGACAGCATCTGATGCAGCGCGTGGCCGAATTCGTGGAACAGCGTGCGCGCGTCGTCGTAGCTCAGAAGCGCCGGCTGCCCCGGCTCGGGCTTGGCGAAGTTGCAGACGTTGACCACGATCGGGCGGATGTCGCCGGCCAGCTTCTGCTGCTGCCGGAAGGACGAACACCAGGCGCCCGACCGCTTCGACCCCCGCGCGAAGTAGTCGCCGACGAAGACCGCCAGGTGGCGGCCGTCGCGCGTCACCTCCCAGACCCGGACGTCGGGGTGATAGACCGGCACCTCGGCAGGCGCGAAAGCCAGGCCGAAAAGCCGCCCGGCACAGGCGAAGGCCGCCTCGATCATCCGGTCGAGCTGCAGGTACGGCTTCAGTTCGGCCTCGTCGAGGTCGTGTTCCGCCTTGCGCCGCTTTTCGGCGTAATAGCGCCAGTCCCAAGGTTCCAGATCGCCGTTGATCCCATCGGCATGCAGCATTTCGGTCAGCACCGCCGCATCGGCCTCGGCCGCCGCCCGCGCCGGCCGCCAGACCTGCATCAACAGCTTTTCGACGGCGTCTGGCCTCTTCGCCATTTCCGTCTCGAGCTTGTAGTCGGCGAAGCTTTCGTAGCCCAGCAAGGCGGCCCGTTCCTGGCGTAACTCCAGCGTCTCTGCCGCGATCGCGCGATTGTCCGTCTCGCCACCATTGGCGCCGCGCAAGGTCCAGGCCGCGTAGGCCGCCCGCCGCAGGTCGCGCCGCGGCGAGAACTGCAGAAACGGCACGATCAGCGACCGCGACAGGGTCACGGCCGGCCCGTCGAAGCCCTTTTCGGCGCCCGCCGCCCGCGCGCTCGCTACCACGAAATCCGGCAAGCCCTCGAGGTCGTCGTCGGCAAGCTCCAGGGCCCAGCCGCGTTCGTCCGCCAAGAGGTTCTGGGTGAACTGCGTGCCCAGCACGGCCAGCCGCTCTTTCACCGCGGCCAGCCGGTCGCGCGCCGCGCCCTCCAGCCGCGCGCCCGACCGCACGAAACCGCGGCGGGTTAGGTATAGAACCCGCTGCTGCTCGTCGGTTAAATCCAGCGTCTCGCGGGCCTGCCACAGCGTCTCGATGCGCTCAAACAGCGGCCGGTTCATAGTAATCTCCGAAGCGTATTGCGCCAGCTTCGGCGAAAACGCCCGCTGCAACGCCTCGCGCTTGGGATTGCTATCGGCGCCGGCGAGGTTGAAGAATAACGAAAGCACCCTGTCGAGCGTCGCATCGGCCTGCTCCAGCGCCTCGATGGTGTTGGCAAAGCTTGGCGCCTCGGCCTGCGCCGCGATCCGGTCGATTTCCGCGCGGGCCTGGGCCAGGGCCGTCTCGAAGGCCGGCTCGAAATCGTCGTCCGAGATCGCGTCGAACGGGGCGATCCGGAATGGGGTGTCCCAGTCCTGAAGCAGCGGGTTGGTCATCGGGGCGGCTCCTGTGGTTTCGGTCGGATATAGTGCGGGATCGGGCGGTTGGCAGGGCATGGGGCGGCGGGATTCGATCTGGTGCGGAGGTTAGAGAATTATCACTGGCGCGGAATCAAGGCGCGAAGCGCCGCCGCGCCATCGCCGACCCGCCCGGGTGGGGCGGCGATTGGTCGAAGCGCCCGCACCGCGTGACGTCCTACGGACTCGACAGCCATTAAGTGCCACCGTGCAGAGGTCAGTTCGCCACCCCGCGGGTCGGCGATGGTGCGGCTTTTCGCCACTTGACCGACGTCCGACCCGGCCCGTTGCGACCGCCCAGCGAACCGTCCTGCCCGGCACCCGGCCCGACCGGCCCTATTGCACGGTGATGGTGATCACCTCCGACACGACCGGCGGGTCGTGCGGCACGTGGCCGGCATCTCCGAGCACAAGTTGCAGCGTGTGGCTGCCCGGCGCGAGGTCCAGCGTGATCTCGGTCTGCCCGCCGCCGAAATGCTTGTGGTTATCGTCGTTCGGCAGCGCCAGTTCGAACTCTTCGGCCCCGAATTCGCCCTCGCCCAGCGGCGGTCGGTCGATCAGCAAATGATGGTGGCCGGTGTTTTCCTTCTCGGTCCCCGCCGGAGCGACACCCATGCCCGACAGCCCGAAATTGATCGTCACCGGGCTCGACACCGTGGCGCCGTTTTCGAGGCCCACGAAATAGACCATGGCGCCTTCGGGCGACATCGTGTCCTGGGCAACGACGGGGGTCGCGGCGAGTAGCGCCGCAGCGATAAGCATGCGCATGATTGTTCCTCCTTCAATCGTCGATGACTATAGCGTGGCGCGCCGTACAGTCCAAACTCACGCCTGCTGACGCGCTCGCAACCGCCGTTCCAGCCGCCGCAGCGCCAGCGACAGCGTGACGGTCATCATCAGATAGATCAGCGCGACCACGTTATAGGTCTCGAAATAGCGGAAATTACCCGCCGCCGTGACCTTGCCGAGCTGGGTGATGTCGCTGACGCCCAGGACCGAGACCAGCGACGAATCCTTGACCATGGCGACGAAGTCGTTGCCCAAGGGCGGCAGGATCATCCGGAACGCCTGTGGAAACACGATCAGCCGGAACCGCAGCCAGCCGTTCAGGCCGAGCGCCTCGGCGGCCTCGATCTGACCCTTGTCGACCGATTGCAGGCCGGCGCGGAACACCTCGGCGATGAACGCCGAATAGCCGATCGTCAGCGCCAGGATCGCGCGCCACAAGAGCGGAAAGTCACGGGTGCGGATCGGGTCGAGGCCGACGGTCTCGGCAACCCAGTTCCAGCCGGCGACCAGCGCCGGGGCCAACACGAAGGCCACGTACAACAGCAGCACGATGATCGGGATGCCGCGGACGATCTCGATATAGAACCGCGCGATCTGACGCAGGATCAGCGACCGCGACAGGCAGGCCACCGCCAGGAGAAGCCCAATCACACAGGCCGCGCCGAAGCCCACCAGGGTGACGAAGACGGTGATGCCGACGCCCTTGGTCAGGGTCGCCAGCACCTGGGTATAGAGCTCATCGGCGACGATCCGGTAGATGAAATAGGCCGCCAGCGCCCCGGCGAGCACCAGCCACCAGGGAAAGTCGCCGTCGTCCTGCGGCTCGGGGATCACGGGCGCAGGCTCCGGGCCAGACCCGGGGTGGCTTGCCGGGAATTCAGAGGCGCGCGCCCTGCCGCTTCGCGGCTGATCTCGTAAAGCGGCGGGGTCCGGCGAAACCGTCTCCCGCGCGGATTATCCCTCCGGCCAACGCCAACACATTTCTGTACCGTACAGGCGGAAGATGGGCAGGAATGCGATGACACGGATCGGTGTAGAGCGGACGTCGGTTCATTGCCCTCGGGAACGGAATCAAGGCGCGCAGCGCCGCCGTGCCCATCGCCAACCCGCCCCGGTGGGGTGGCGATTTGTCTAGCTTCGCAGATCGCTCGATGTCCTGCGGACTCGACCACCATAAAGTGCCGCCGATCAGAGGTCGGCTCGCCACCCCGCGGGTCGGCGACGGCCACGGCTCCCTGCCAGACCCCAACGTCCGCTCGCGGCCGAAGGCCACCGCTCAGCCCTTTCGTCCGAGGCCATCGTGCTCCAACGGCTCGGGGCTCCGCCCGTTCGCGGCTGAAGTCGTCCACTGGACGACTTCCGAGACGCCGCTGCCTGACGGCCCGGGGCTTCGCCCGTTCGGCGCTGAAACGCTCCACTGGAGCGTTTCCAAGCCGCGCCTCACCCACCCAGCTTGTAGTCCAGGAACCACTTCGTGTTCAGCGCATCGATGGTGCCGTCGTCCTTCATCGACTGGATCGCCGCGTTCATCGGCTCCACGAGGTCCGAGCCCCTGGGGAAGATGAACCCGAAATCCTCGGTCCCAAGCTTCTCGCCGACGATCTTCAGCCCGCCGTCCGAGGCCTCCACATAGCCCGCGCCCGCCGTCCCGTCGGTCAGCACCAGATCCACGTCGCCCGCCTTCAGCGCCTGCACCCCGGCGCCGAAGGTCTCGAACAGTTTGATCCGCGGGTTCGCCTCGTCGCCGTCGAGCACGTCGTAGACGCCCACATAGAACGGCGTCGTGCCCGGCTGCGCGGCCATCAGCAGGTCGTCATCGGCGGCAAAGGACGCCGCGTCGGCGAACCGCGCCTCGTCGCCGCGCACCATCATCACCATCTCGGAACGCATATAGGCGTCCGAGAAATCCACCATCTCGGCCCGGTCCTCGCGGATCGTGATGCCGGTCATGCCCAGATCGTACTGCCCCTCGCTGACCGCCGGGATCATCGCGTCCCACGAGATGTTCTGGTACTCGACCGCGATGTTCAGCCGCTCGGCGATCTCGGCCATGGCGTCGTATTCCCAACCGATCGCGTCGCCCGAGCCCGGATCGACGAATTGCAGCGGCGGATAGGCGTTCTCGGTCACCACGACGACGGTGCGCCCGCCCAGATCCGGCAGATGCCCGCCCGCTTCGGCCGCGGACATCGACACGACAGCCGCCAATCCGGCGGCAACGGCACTCCATTTCATGGCAGCTCTCCCAATAAAGACCTGGACAGACTAGGCCCGCCCGCCCGATCCTGTCCAGAACAAGGGCCTTCTTCTCGTCTCAAATACTCAGACCACACCCCGCACGGCGCCTGAACGACACGTCGCCTGGCAACTGGCAAGACAAGCGCGCGGTAGCGCACAATTGGATCAGCCTTCGCCGCAGACCGGGCAGTCTGCCCGCCGCGACAGCGCCATCACCCGGGTCTCGCCGTAAAGCGCGTCGTAGATCAGCATCCGCCCGGCCAGGGTCTCGCCGGCGCCGACCAAGTGCTTCACCGCCTCCACCGCCATCATCGCGCCCACGACGCCGGGCAGTGGCCCAAGGACGCCGGCCTCGGCGCAGGACGGCGCCAGCCCCGGCGCCGGCGCTTGCGGGAAAATGCATTGATAACAGGGACTTCCGCGTGCCGGATCGTAGAGGCTGATCTGCCCCTCCCACTGCGACAGCGCTGCCGCCACCAGCGGTACGGACGCCACGGCGCAAACCCGGTTGGCCAGATAGCGGGTGTCGAAATTGTCGCTCCCGTCGAGCACCAGATCGTACTCGGCCACCAAATCGGCCGCGATGTCGTCGGTCAGCCGCCGGTTGTAGGGCCGTACCGTCACATAGGGGTTGACCGCCCGCATCCCGATCTCGGCGGAAAACACCTTCGGCATACCGAGGCGCTCGTCGGCATGGATCACCTGGCGTTGCAGGTTGGCGTTTTCGACCGCGTCGTCGTCGATCACGCCGATGGTGCCGACCCCGGCCGCCGCCAGGTACAGCATCGCCGGCGAGCCCAACCCGCCCGCGCCCACCACCAGCACCTTCGCCGCCTTGAGCCGCTTCTGCCCCGGTCCACCGATCTCGCGCAGGACGATGTGGCGGGCGTAACGCTCCAGCTCGGCGCCCTGAAACGCGCCCGGCGCTGCCGCCTCGGCCTCCGGCTGCGCGCGCCGCTTCACCGCGCCCAGCACGCTGCGATAGCCGAAGACCACCAGCCCCAAGACCCCAAGCACCAGCCATTCCGACAAGGTCCCGCCCATCGCCCGCTGCAGCGGATGGCCCGCCGGCACCACGACCAGCATCGCCAGCACCGCCACATACAATAGCAGGATCATCAGCCAGCGTGCCCGGGCCGGCGCGTTCAGCGCCCGGCCGAGCCCCCAAAGCCCGGCGGCGAGGACCAGGAAATAGACCATCAGCCGCGCCCGGTGGACCCGAACCCGCCCGCGCCCCGGGGCGTGTCGCTCAAATCACCCGCCACCTCGAACCGGGCCCGCGCGACCGGCGCCACCACCATCTGCGCGATCCGGTCGCCGTGGCCGACCACGTAGGGCTCCTTGCCGAGGTTCACCAAAATCACCCCCAGCGGCCCGCGATAATCGCTGTCGATGGTGCCGGGCGTGTTGACCAGGGTGATCCCGTGCCGCAGCGCCAGGCCGGAGCGCGGCCGGATCTGCGCCTCGAACCCCTCCGGGATCTCGACCCGCAGCCCGGTCGGCACCAGCACTCGGTCGAGCGGCTCCAACATGATGCCCTCGCCGCGGGTCGCAAACGGCAGGTTCGCCCGCAGATCCGCCCCCGCCGCGCCGGCCGTGGCGTAGTCCGGAAGCGGCACCGAGCGGTCGGCGCCGTCCTCCCATGTCACCCGCAGGACCGGGCCGGTCACGCCAAAGCCTCGGCGATCTTCGCGGCGAGCCGTGCCGCCACCTGGTCCTTGCCCATCCGCGGCCAGGCCTCGGCGCCCGCGTCGGTAATCAGCGTCACCGCGTTCTCGGTCCCGCCCATGATTCCGGTCTCGGGCGAGACGTCGTTCGCCACGATCCAATCGCAGCCCTTGCGCGCCCGCTTCGCGGTGCCGTGCGCCACCACATCCTCGGTCTCGGCGGCAAATCCCACCACCAGTGCCGGCCGCCCGTCGCCGCTCTGCGCCACGCTCGCCAAAATGTCGGGGTTCTCGGCGAACTCCAGCACCGGCAGCGCGCCGCCGTCCTTCTTGATCTTCTGCGGGCGCTTCTCGGCCATACGCCAATCCGCCACCGCCGCCGCGAAGACCCCGGCATCCGCCGGCAGCGCCGCCGTCACCGCGTCGAGCATCTGCTGTGCGGTCTCGACCCGCACCACAGTCACGCCCTCGGGCGGCGGCACGGCGGCGGGCCCGGTGACGAAGGTCACCTGCGCCCCCAGTGCCGCCAGCGCCCGCGCAATCGCAGTTCCTTGAGCGCCCGAGGACCGGTTGGCGATATAGCGCACCGGGTCGATCGGCTCGTGCGTCGGGCCCGAGGTCACCACGATGTGCCTCCCCTTCAGCGGCCCGTCCATCAGCGCCGCCTCGACTGCGGCGACGATCTCCAATGGCTCCGCCATCCGACCGGGCCCGTACTCGCCGCAAGCCATGTCACCCTCGGTCGGGCCCACCACCAGCACGCCGTCGCCGGTCAGCGTTGCCAGGTTGCGCTGCGTCGCGGGGTGCTGCCACATCCGCACGTTCATCGCCGGCGCGATCAGCACCCGCTTGTCGGTGGCCATCAGCACGGTCGAGGCCAGATCGTCGGCATGTCCGCCCGCCATCTTCGCCATCAGATCGGCGGTGCAGGGCGCCAACACCAGCAGATCGGCGTCGCGGGATAGCTCGATATGCCCCATCTCGGCCTCGTCGGTCAGATCGAAGAGGTCGCTGTAGACCTTCTCGGCCGCGAGCGCACTCGCCGATAGCGGCGTCACGAACTCGGTCCCCGCGCGTGTCAAAACCGGCACCACCGAGGCGCCGCGCTCGCGCAGCCGCCGGATCAGATCGAGCGCCTTGAACGCCGCGATCCCGCCGCCGATGATCAGAAGTATGCGTTTGCCGCCCAGCATGACCGCCCTCCGCCTCCCGTCTTAGGCGCATCCCTGGGGCGAGACAATGGGACGACGATGGCCGAAACAGACCTGACCACGACGCTGAACGCCCCCTCGACACGGGGTGGAGGGCGCTGCAGAAACCCGCCACCCCGGCCGAAACAACCCGCTTCACCGACCGCATCCGCATCGAGGCCGGCCTGCTGACGTCGCTGATCCACCCCCGGACCCGCGCCTTCCATGCCCACCGCCAACGCCGCTGGCACCGGCTGATCGCCAACGGGTTCGATCTGGAGTCATAGGGCGGGGGGTGGGACGGCAGACCTAGGGTTGCGGGTGAGTTGGTGCGACACCCCGGGCCGGGTTAATAGCGCCGCAGGCGCCCTGGCCCAGCGGCGGCCCGCCCCGGTGGGCTGCCGCTTTGGCCGCCACAAGCGCTCAGTTGATATGGAAGAGGTGCCTTGCTGCCATAAAGCACGCCGTTCATAGGTCGGTGCGGCATCCCGCGGGCCGCCGCTGGGCCGTGCGGGCAACGTACATTTTCACCTCTGGCGCTCCAGCTCGCCTTCACCGCTCGTCGAACACCGCGCAGGGGTCGTCGCGCTCGGCGGGGTCGGTGACCAGCCAGTAGTCGTAGGGCACCGCCTCGCCCGGCACCGATTCGAACTGCGCCACCGTGATCACGTCAAGCTCCGGCGCCGCGAATTCCAGCGCCCGCGGGATGCCCCAGTCCTCGCGCGCATGCCCGTTGCCGGTGATCACCGCCACCGGTCCGCCGGTCTCGGCCACCGCCGCAATCACCGCGCGGGCGAGGCCGGCGTCGCGCAGCCGTTGTGCCTCGACCATGCCGCCCAGCATCTCCTCGGGCAGCGCATCGCAATGCGCCGCCATCTGGCCGGCCTCGCGCGTGGCCTGTTCGCCGTCGTCGAGCGCTCGGTCGAGCCCGAAGAGCGCCGCCGAGCCACCCATCACGTCGGCCGCCCCGTCCGAGACCGCCGCGCGCACCAGGTCGCGCTCTACGGCGCCGCCGAAGAACACCGGCTGCTCGGCGGCCAGGAAGATCGGGTAGTACATCGAGAAATCCGGCCAGCCGCCGGCCTCCCACTGCAGCGCATGCTCCAGACGGTCCTCGGACGCCAAAAGCTCGGGCGTGATCCGCAAGGCCTGGCGCTCGGTCAGCATCTCGAAGACCAGCGCCTGCGCTCCCATCGTCGCCACCGCAATCGCCTGATGCGCGTGATGCGCCGGATTGTCGTGCAACTCCCCCAGAATCACCACGTCCGCTGGCGGCAACCGATAGAGCTCGCCGGTGTCGATCTGCTCGGCCGCGGCCGAAAACGAAACGGCCGCCAGAACCCCGGCGGCCGCGCATGAGGGGAGTGAACGTCTCATACGAGGAATTCGTGCACCTCTTTCGACTGTGCTTCAAGGCTCTTGCGCATCTTGCCAAACGCCGCAGCCTCAAGCTGCCGGACGCGTTCTTTCGACAGCCCCAACTCTTGCCCCAAAGACTCCAGCGTCCGCGGTTCCTCGCGCAGCTTACGCTCACGCACGATGAAGCGCTCGCGGTCGTTGAGGTTTTGCATCGCCGACACCAGCCAGCCGCGCAGCGTGTCGATGTCCTTGTCGTGCTCGACCGTCACCGACGCCTGTTCGCTTTCGTCTTCCAACGTCTCGATCCACTCCCGGCCTTCGTCGTCGGTCGACTGCGTGGCGTTGAGCGAGAAATCAGATCCGGCCAGGCGGCCTTCCATCATCTCGACGTCATGCAACGGCATGCCCACCTCGACGGCGATCATCTGCCGCAACTGATGCTTGTCGAGCCGTTCACCCACGGCCGCCGCCTCACGTTCCAGCCGCGCCTGCACCCGGCGCATATTGAAGAACAGCGACTTCTGCGACGAGGTCGATCCGGTCCGCACCATCGACCAGTTGCGCATCACGAAATCCTGGATCGAGGCTTTGATCCACCAGACCGCGTAGGTCGAAAATCGCACGCCGCGGTCGGGGTCGAATTTGTCGGCCGCCTTCATCAGGCCCAGCGACGCCTCTTGGATCAGATCGTTCATCGGCGCGCCGTAGCGCTTGAACTTCGCCGCCATCGAAATCGCCAGGCGCATATAGGCGGTGATCAGCCGGTGCAGCGCCTGCTCGTCGCGGCGGTCGCGCCAGGCATAGGCCAGTTCCAATTCCGTCTCGGCGTCCAGCAATTCCGCCTGCATCGCGCGGCGGGACAGAGACTGATCGACAAATCCATCAAGTGCCATGTCAAACCCCCCGGTCTTGGGCCAACCGTGACGGCCCTTACGTCCGAACTTTGTTATTGGTACGGAGAGGCCCCGGGGGTGGATCAGGAAAAAGATGAAAAAAACGTTGCCAAGGCGGACGGTGGTTCTAGGCGGTGCACGGTCGGGCAAGTCGTCCTTCGCCGAGCGCCTGGTGGAATTCTTCGACAAGCCAAAGGTTTACATCGCCACCGCCCAGGCCTTCGACGACGAAATGCGCGCCCGGATCGAAGAGCACAAGGACGCCCGCGGCCACGACTGGCGGTTGATCGAGGCGCCGATGAAGGGCGCCGCGGCCTTGGCGCAGGTCGGCCCCGACGAAGCCGTCCTCTTCGACTGCGCCACGATGTGGCTCAGCAACCAGATGCTGGCCGAGACTGACGTAACAGCGGCGCGGAAGGAACTGCTGCAGGCCGTGGCATCCTGCCAAGGCCAACTGGTCATCGTCTCGAATGAGGTCGGCCTCAGCGTCGTGCCCGACAACGCGCTCGCCCGCCGGTTCCGCGACGAACAGGGCGCGCTGAACGCGGCCCTGGCGGGCCAAGCCGATCTCGCCGTCCTGGTCGTGGCCGCGCTGCCGCTGATCCTGAAAGGCACGCTGCCAGAGGGTTTCGCGTGACCCGCTTCTGGTGGGTGCGCCACGGTCCGACCCACGCCAAGGGCATGGTCGGCTGGACCGATCTGCCGGCCGACCTCTCCGACACCGCCCAGATCGCCCGTCTCGCCGCCTTTCTTCCCGACGACGCCATCGTCATCTCCTCCGACCTGGCCCGCGCCGCCGCCACCGCCGACGCGATTGCAGACGGCCGCCCCCGCCTCGCCCATGACCCGGACTTGCGCGAAATCCACTTCGGCGCCTGGGAGATGAAACACCATACCGAGATCGAGGCCCACGACCCGCACCGCATCCGCGCCTACTGGGACCAGCCCGGCGACGTGCGCGCGCCCGGCGGCGAGACCTGGAACGAGGCGCTGACCCGCGTCTCCGCCGCCGTCGACCGCCTGATCGCCGCGCATCGGGGCGCCGACATTATCGCCGTTGCGCATTTCGGCGCGATCGTCACCCAGATCCAGCGCGCCCTCGACATCGAGGCCTACGACGCCTTCTCGCACCGCATCGACAACCTCTCGGTCACCCAGATCACCTTTGACGGCGCCTGGCATGTCGGGCCGATCAATCACATCCCGTGATCGCCGCCATCAGACCCTTTCGTTTCCCCTTGTGCGGCTATGAACCTAGAAGGCGTCCATGACGTACGAGCTTTTCATCGGCGACCGGTCCTATTCCAGTTGGTCCCTGCGCGGCTGGCTTTTGTTCGAACCCTTCGGCATCCCCGTCACGATCCGCCACATCGCGTTCAACGCCGGTCCGGTCGCGGAACAACTCAGCGATTTGCCCCCCGCCCAAACTGTCCCCGTGCTCCGCACGCCGGAAGGCGCGGTTGTCGCTGAAAGCCTCGCCATCGCCGAGGAACTTGCCACCCGCCACCCGGACGCGGGTCATTGGCCCGCCGATCCCCTGGCCCGCGCCACCGCCCGCGCTTTGGCGGCAGAGATGCATTCCGGCTTCGCTGCGTTGCGCGAGAATTGCCCGATGAACCTGCGTGCAGCCTATGCCGATTACGTGCCGCCCGAGGAGGTCCGCGAGGACCTCGCCCGGCTAGAGACGATCTGGTCCCACGCACGCGCCACCTGCCAGCCGGCCGGTCCCTGGCTCTGCGGTGACTACTCCACCGCCGACGTCTTCTTCGCCCCGGTCGCCGCCCGCATCGCCACTTATGGCCTGCCGGTCGGCCCCGAGGCCCAGGCTTACGTCGCTGCCCACCTCGCCGATCCCGCCGTCCGGCGCTGGCGTGCGATGGGCCTCGCCAAGGGCGACACCCTACCGTGGTACGCCCGCGACTACACCTTGACCGATTGGCCTGGCCCTGAACCGCTCCCCGCCACGCCCAGCGATGGCCCCAGCGAAAACACGGCTTGCCCCTATTCCGGCGAACCCGTGACCCATTTCTTGGAGCTCGACGGCCGCACCTTCGGCTTCTGCAACGCCTTCTGCCGCGACAAGACCATGGCAGACCCCGAGGCCTGGCCAGCCTTCACCCGGCTTCTGAACACGCCCTGATCTTCTTCTCGTCGGAAATACTCCGGGGGGTCCGGGGGGCTGGCCCCCCGGCGGATCGGAGCGCCGCAGGCGGTTCGACACGAAATTAACCGTTCCGAAACCGAATCCATGCCACTCGATCACGATAGTGCACGGGGGAGCAACAGCATGGTCGCGCGCGCTTACCCGGTCGCCTTCGAAGGCGTCGACGCCCGCATCGTCGAAGTGCAATGCGCCGTCGCCCCCGGTCTGCCGGCCTTCAACCTCGTCGGCCTGCCCGACAAGGCGGTCAGCGAGGCCAAGGAGCGGGTCCGCGCCGCGCTGACCGCGATGTCCATCGCGCTGCCGTCGAAACGCATCACCATCAATCTTTCCCCCGCCGATTTGCCCAAGGAAGGCAGCCATTTCGACCTGCCGATCGCGGTCGCCCTTCTCGCCGCCATCGACATCCTGCCGCAGGACGACGTCGAGGCCACCGTGGCGCTCGGCGAGCTGTCGCTGGACGGCTCCCTGGTGCCGGTCATCGGCGCGCTGCCCGCCGCCATGGCCGCCGCCGAAGAGGACCGCGCGCTCTTGTGCCCCAAGGCCTGCGGGGCAGAGGCCGCCTGGGTCGGCGCCACCAAGGTCATCGCGCCCGCCAACCTGGCCGAGGCCGTCCAGCATTTCACCGGCCAGCGCATCCTCGATCCCGCCGATCCGGGCGAGGTCTCCGGCGACCCGTCGGCCCGCGACCTGCGTGACGTCAAGGGCCAGGAACGCGCCAAACGCGCCCTCGAGATCGCCGCGGCCGGGCGCCACCACGTGTTGATGGTCGGCACGCCGGGATCTGGCAAATCCATGCTCGCCGCGCGCCTGCCCGGCATCCTGCCGCCGCTTACGCCCCCTGAGGCTTTGGAAACCTCGATGATCCACTCCCTCGCCGGTCTGCTTGACGAGGGCGGCATTTCGCGCACCCGCCCGTTCCGTGAACCGCATCACACGGCGTCGATGGCCGCCATCGTCGGCGGCGGCCGCGGTGCGAAGCCCGGCGAAATCAGCCTCGCGCACAACGGCGTCCTCTTCATGGACGAGTTCCCCGAATTCCCCCGCGCCGTCCTGGAAACCCTGAGACAGCCGATCGAGACCGGGGAGGTCGTGGTCGCGCGCGCCAACGCCCACGTGAAATACCCGTGCCGTTTCATGCTCGTCGCCGCCGCCAACCCTTGCAAATGCGGCTACCTCTCCGATCCCGCCCGCGCCTGCGCCCGCGTGCCCCAGTGTGGAGAGGATTATCTTGGCCGCATCTCCGGTCCGCTGATGGACCGCTTCGATCTGCGCATCGAGGTACCTCCCGTTGCCTTCACCGACCTCGACCTGCCCGACAGCGGCGATCCGTCGGTGCAAGTTGCCGCCCGGGTCGCGGCCGCCCGCCAGGTCCAGGCAGACCGCTACGCCGACGTGCCCAACGCCCGCGTCAACGCCGATGCCGAGGGCCAAGCGTTGGAAGACATCGCCACCCCCGACCCCGAAGGCCGTGCGCTACTGACCCGTGTGGCCGAACGCTTCGGTCTCTCGGCGCGCGGCTACCATCGGGTCCTGCGCGTCGCCCGCACCATCGCCGACCTGGAATGCTCCGAGACGGTGCGCCAGCACCATGTCGCCGAGGCGGTCAGCTATCGCCTGATCGAGTCGCGCGAAGCGTTGCCGCAATGAACTCGGCCAGACGGCGCAAGGCCTCGTCCGCCTCGGGCAACCAGCCCTGGAAGATCGGCCAGACATGCGGCAGGTGGCCCCACAAATCGACCGTGACCTGCACGCCCTGGTGTCGCATCCGATCGGCCAAACGCAGCGTATCGTCGCGCAATATCTCAGTCCGTGCGGCCTGCAGGAAGATCGGCGGCGCGCCGGCGAACTCGGCGAACAACGGTGACGCACGCGGATCGGCCGGATCCTGCCCGGCCAGAAAGTGTCCCAACACCGTCTTGGCCTGTGACGCCGGCAGCAACACGTCGCGTTCGGCATTCGCGACAAAACTCTCACCTGACAGCGTCAAATCGGTCCAAGGAGAGAAGGCGAACGCGGCCGCAGGCCGCTCGCCGGTTTTCAGCAGGTCCGCCAGAAGCGCCAGCATTACCCCGCCGCCCGATGAATCGCCGCCCAGAACGATCCGTTCTGCCGCATAGCCCCGCGCCAGCAATCCCTGCCAGACCGCCCGCGCGTCCTCCAGCGAAGCCGGAAACGGATGCTCTGGCGCCAGCCGATAGTCCGGCAGAAACGCCCGGAGCCTGGTCATCTGCGCCAGCCGCGCTACCATCGCCCGGTGCGTGCGCGGGCTGCCGATCAGATGCGCCCCGCCGTGGATGTAGAGAAAAATCTCGGGCCGCGCTGGCCGCACCCACGCCCAGTCGCCCGGCACCCCGCCGACCTCGTCCGGCAGATAGCACGTGTAAGGTGGTGTCCGGAAATACCGCGCTGCCCGCTCGAAGGCGCGTCGCTCAAGGGCCGGGTCGGTCACCCGCGCCAGCCAGGGCTTTTCGACCCGCCGCAGAAATCCGTTTAGCAGCTGCCGCCGCAGGCTCACCCGCCGGCCCGCCGCGCCTCGATCGCGTCCCAGATCAGCGCGGCGATATTGGTGCCGTCGAACCGCTCCAACTCCTGAATGCCCGTCGGTGAGGTCACATTGATCTCGGTCAGCCAGTCGCCGATCACATCGATGCCGACGAAGACCTGGCCCTTTTCGCGCAGCGTCGGCCCGATCGCCGCGCAGATCTCCTGTTCGCGATCGGTCAGCGCGCTTTTTACCGCCTTGCCGCCCACATGCATGTTCGACCGCACCTCGCCGGGCTGTGGCACCCGGTTGATTGCGCCCACGGGTTCACCGTCGACCAGGATGATCCGCTTGTCACCGTTTTCGACTTCGGGCAGGAATCTCTGCGCGATCAGCGGCTCGCGCGACATGCCGGTGAACAGCTCGTGCAGCGACGACAGGTTCCGGTCATTGGGATCCAATCGAAAGACGCCTGCACCGCCGTTGCCGTAGAGCGGCTTGAGGATCATGTCGCCATGGGCGTCCTTGAACGCCTTCAGAACCGAGAGATCGCGCGCGATCGTGGTTGGCGGGATCAGGTCGGGGAACTGCAGGACCAACAGCTTTTCGGGATAGTTGCGCACCCAGAACGGGTCGTTGACCACCAAGGTGCTGGGGTGGACGTGGTCCAACAGATGCGTCGTGGTGATATAGCCCATGTCGAACGGCGGGTCCTGGCGCAGCCAGACCACGTCGAATCCGCTGAGATCGACCTCTTCGGCAGGGCCCAGTTCGGCCGGATCGCCGGCCGTGCGCCGTACGGTCAGGGCATGTGCCCGCGCGGTGACCCGGCCGTCCTGAAAGGCGAGATGGTCCGGCGTATAGAAAGAGAGCGCATGTCCCCGCGCTTGCGCCTCTTCGGCCAGCCGAAAGGTGCTGTCCGCGTCGATATCGACCGCATGGATCGGGTCCATCTGGAAGGCGACTTTCAGCGGCATGGTGAGGCTCCGGGCGACGATCAGCCCGGCCTACATGGCGCAGCCTCCTGTTTGGTGCAAGGGAGCCCGTCAAGACCGAAACACCGCTGGCGCCCCTGCGTCATCCGCCCGAATGGTCATGCCATGCGGGTTTCGGCAATCCCGCCGGTCGGCGCCTTGTCTGCCCGGTGCAGCCGGCGTTACTGGCCGAACGCATTCTCCACAATCTGTACGGCGCCGGTTGCATCGACCAGTGCGGCGTCGAACCGCGCCTCGGTCGCCTGGCCCGACGGCATCGTCGCCAGAAATCCACTGGCCGCGGCACCGATACGCTGCATCTGGCGGTCTGTCAGCCGCGCCGCGGCGCTCGCGAAATCGCGGCTCTTCTTGACCTCGACGAAGACCAGCGCCCCCAGCTTTTCAAAGATCAGGTCAATTTCACCGCCGGGTCCGCGCCAACGCCGCGCCATGGCGTTGTACCCGGCCTCTTCATAGGTCCGCGCCACCGAGTCCTCCGCACTGATCCCTGCTTGATAAGACACCGATCCCGTCATCTCATCCTCCGCCATTTGAGCGCACTTTAGTGCTCAACTCAGGGGATAGCACTGATTCGTCGAATATTCGGTTAACGCCCCTTCTGCAGTCTAAGCGCCGCTTGATAGACGGTGCGGCGCGGTAAGCCGAGCGCCTCGGCGACCGAGGCGGCTGCCTCCTTCACCGACATCCGGGCCAGCGCGTCGGACAGTGCGGCGTCGAGATCCTCGACCGGCGCCTCGGCGCGATCGCGATCGATCACCAACACGATCTCGCCCTTGACCGGCGCCTCCGCCAACGTCTGCGCCAATTCCGCCAGGCTGCCTCGTTGCACCTCTTCAAACCGTTTGGTCAGTTCGCGGCACAATGCGGCGGATCGCTCGGCACCAAGGACGTCGGCCGCCTCGGCCAGGAACCGGGCGACCCGTTTGGGTGAGTTGTAGATCACCAGCGTCGCCGGGATGTCGCGCAGCTCTTCCAGCCAGGCCCGCCGCGCACCCTTGGCGGTCGGCGGGAAACCCGCGAACAGGAAGCGGTCGGTCGGCAAGCCGGCCACCGTCAACGCCGCCAGCACCGCCGAGGGCCCGGGCGCCGCCGTCACCTCGTGGCCGGCCGCGGCCGCCTCCCGTGCCAGCTGGTATCCCGGATCGGCCACCAACGGTGTGCCTGCTTCCGAGGCGTAGGCCACCGATTTGCCCGCGTCCAGGGCCCGTAGCAACCCGGGTCGTACCCGTTCGCCATTGTGGTCGTGATAGGCCACCACCCGGCGCCCGCCCAAGGCCACGCCGTGGATCTCCATCAGCCGCCGCAGGCTGCGGGTGTCCTCGGCCGCCAACACATCCGCTGACGCCAAGATGTCTAACGCCCGCAAGGTGATGTCGCGCGCCGCACCGATCGGCACCGCCACGAAATAGAGCCCGGCGGTAAGCTGCTGGGCCGCCTGCGTCATCGCATTGCACCGTGTCAGGGTCGTTTACTCTGTCGTGTGTTGCGCATAGTCTGCGCGCGTTCGCAAGCGCAGTCGAAGGTCCGGAGTCCGCCTATGTTTCCTTTCCAACATGCCCGGCGCGGCGTCCTGATGCGCGCGCTGCTTGTCCTCTCCGCCCTCGCGCTCGCTGCCTGCGACGGCCTGCCGGTCCCCGACCGGCTGAACACCGGGCCGCGCATCGATACCGACAAACCGGTCGCCGTGGCGCTGCTGGTGCCCGCTGGATCCGGCCAAGCTGGCGACAGCATCCTCGCTTCGTCGCTGGAGAATGCCGCGCGGCTGGCGGTCGCCGACCTGCAAGGCGCCCAGATCGACCTGCGCGTCTACCAAACCGCCGGTCGTGCCGGCCAGGCGGCGGCGGTGGCCAACCAGGCGGTCACCGAAGGTGCGCAGATCATTCTGGGCCCGGTCTATGCCGAAGCCGCCAACGCCGCCGGCGTCGCCGTCGCCGCGCGCAACGTCAACGTTCTGTCGTTCTCCAACAACACCGATATCGCCGGTGGAAACGTGTTTGTCCTGGGCAACACGTTCGAAAACACCGCCGACCGGCTAGTCCGCTACGCGGTGCGTCAGGGCAAGCGCAATATCCTGATCATCAACGCGGAAGACACGGCCGAGATCAAGGGCCGCAATGCCATCGCCGCCGCGATCTCGCGCAACGGGGCGTCCCAGGCCGGTGCGGTGTCGTTCGAGCTGTCGCAAAATGGCGTTGTGCAAGCGGTTCCGCAAATCACTGCCACGGCCAGCAACTCCGGCGCCGACGCGGTGTTCATGACCTCGGGCACCGCTGGCGCCCTGCCGATCTTGTCGCAGCTTCTGCCCGAAAACGGGCTTAACAGCGCCAGCCGTCAGTTCATCGGCCTGCAGCGTTGGGACATTCCGCCAAGCGCGCCGGAGCTTCCGGGCCTGCAGGGTGGTTGGTTCGCGCTGCCGTCGCCGTCGCTCACCGCGCAGTTCCGGTCGCGTTACGAGGCCGCCCACGGCGCCCCGCCACACCCGATTGCCAGCCTCGCCTATGACGGCATCGCGGCCATCGGCGCGCTGGTCAGCGCCGGTAAATCCGACGCCCTGACCACCGCTGCGCTGACCCAGTCGACCGGTTTTGCCGGGGTCAACGGCATCTTCCGCCTGCGCCCCGACGGCACGATCGAGCGCGGCTTGGCGGTCGCCCAGATCGCCGACAAGCAAGTGAGAGTCATCGACCCTGCCCCAAGAAGCTTTGGCGGCGCCGGTTTCTGACCGGGTGCCCGACACCTCGCTAAGCTGGACGCCGGACGATCTGATCTGTCCGGGCCCGGCGATCTTCGACGCGGCTGCGGTGGATGCCGCGCTGCAGGCCGGATGTGCCGAGGCCGCCGACCACAAGGCTGTGCGCGCGGTGGCCGTGGATGTGCTGCAGAAAGCGTTGAAGGACGGCCGCGCCGCCATCGCCACGGCCTTCACGGCCGATCCTCTCAACGCCTGGCCCACCGTACGCGCCTACGCCTATCTGACCGATTGCGTCGTCACCACGGTCTTGCAGGTGGCCACCGGCCGGCTGCATCCGCTGCCCACGCCGACCGAGGCCGAACGCATCGCCGTCCTGGCGGTCGGCGGCTACGGACGGGCCGAAATGGCGCCATTCTCGGACGTCGACCTGCTGTTTCTAACGCCCTACAAGATCACCCCTTGGGCCGAGAGCGTCATCGAGTCGATGCTCTACATTCTCTGGGACTTGCGGTTGAAGGTCGGGCATTCCAGCCGCACGGTGAAGGATTGTCTGCGCCTTGCGCGCGAGGATTACACGATCCGAACCGCGCTGTTGGAGCACCGCTTCGTCGACGGCCACCGCCCGTTGGAGGAAGACCTGCGCACCAGACTCTGGTCCGACCTCTTCCGTAACACCGCCGCCGAGTTCATCGAGGCGAAGCTCAACGAACGCGACAGCCGGCACAAAAAACAGGGCGGCCAGCGGTATATGGTCGAGCCCAACGTCAAAGAGGGCAAGGGCGGCCTGCGTGACCTGCAATCGCTGTTCTGGATCGACAAATATGTCCACGGCGTGCGGGACGCCGCCGATCTGGTGTCGCTCAAGGTGTTCCGCCAGGACGAATTCGACTCCTTCCTCGAGGCCGAAAACTTCCTGCTCGCGGTGCGCTGCCATCTGCATCTTCTTGCCGGGAGGGCCGCGGACCAACTGACCTTCGACATGCAGGTCGAAGTGGCCGAGCGCATGGGCTACGCCGACCATGGCGGGCGCCGGGCGGTCGAGCATTTCATGCAGGACTATTTCCGCCAGGCCACCAAGGTCGGCGAGCTGACCCGGATCTTCCTCACCGCGCTCGAGGGCCGCCACGTCAAGAAGCAACCGAAACTCGTCGGCCTGTTCCGCCGCCGCAAAAAGGTCAAGGACGGCTACGTTGTCGACCTCGGCCGGTTGAACATCCGCGACGAGGCCGACTTTCTGTCGAACAAGCTGAACCTCTTGCGGATTTTCGAAGAGGCCCTGCGCACCGGCCTCTTGATCCACCCCGATGCGATGCGGCTAATCATGGCCAATCTGCATATGATCGACGACGAGCTGCGCGCCGACAAGGAAGCCACCCGGATCTTCCTCGACCTCCTGCTAAAACATGGAAATCCGGAACGTGCGCTGCGGCGGATGAACGAGATGGGCGTGCTGGCCGCCTTCATCCCGGAATTCGCGCCGGTCGTGGCGATGATGCAGTTCAACATGTATCACAGCTACACGGTCGACGAGCACACCATTCAATGCATCTCGATCCTCGCCCAGATCGAGCGCGAGGAACTGATCGAGGAGTTGCCGGTCGCCAGCCGCATCCTGAAGGAGGGCGTGAACCGCCGCATCCTCTACGTCGCGCTCCTTTGCCACGACATCGGCAAGGGCAGGGACGAAGACCATTCCGTCCTCGGCGCCAAACTCACCCGCAAGATCGCCCCGCGGCTGGGTCTGAGCGCGAAAGAGGCCGGGACCGCCGAGTGGCTGGTGCGCTACCACCTCGTGATGTCCGACATGGCGCAGAAACGCGACATCGCCGATCCGCGCACCGTGCGCGACTTCGCCAAGGCGGTGCAGACACGGGAGCGGCTCGACCTGCTGACCGTGCTCACCGTCTGCGACATCCGTGGCGTCGGCCCGCGGACCTGGAACAATTGGAAGGCGGCGTTGTTACGCGCGCTCTATCGCCAGACTCGCCGCGCGATGGAAGACGGGCTCGAGGCACTGAACCGCGCGCAACGCGGCACCGAGGCGAAACGCAACCTGCGCGAACGCCTGACCGATTGGGACAAAAAAGAGCTCAAGGCCGAAATCGACCGACACTACCCGCCCTATTGGCAGGGCCTGCACGTCACCGCGCATGTGGATTTCGCCAACCTGCTGCGCGGCATAGCTGAGGATGAGATTCGCCTGAAACTCACCCCCGACGAGGACCGCGACGCCACCCGCGTCTGTTTCGCCATGCACGACCACCCGGGCATCTTTTCGCGCATGTGTGGCGCGCTGGCGCTGGTCGGCGCCAACATCAAGGACGCCCGCACCTTCACCACCAAGGATGGCTGGGCCACCGCCGCCTTCTGGATCCAGGACAAGACCGGCGCGCCCTACGAGGCCGGCCGCCTGCCGCGGCTGCGCGCGATGATCGAGAAAACCCTGAAGGGCGAGGTCAAGGCCCGCGAGGAAATGGCCTCCCGCGACAAGCTGAAGAAACGCGAGGCTGCCTTCCGCGTGCCCACCTCGATCGCCTTCGACAACGACGGCTCGGAAATCTACACGATCATCGAGGTCGATACCCGCGACCGCCCCGGCCTGCTCTTCGACCTCACCCGCGCAATGGCCGCCAACAACGTCTACATCGCCTCCGCCGTGATCGCGACCTATGGCGAGCAGGTCGTCGACAGCTTCTACGTCAAGGACATGTTCGGCCTGAAATTCTACTCCGAGGCCAAGCAAAAGACCCTGGAGCGCAAGCTTCGCGACGCCATCGAACGCGGCGCGGAGCGGGCGCGGGACTGACCCCAGCCGCCGTCAGAGCCTCCGCAATAGCGCCGACAGCTGCGCCCGTTCCGCCTGCCCCAGTGGCACCATCAATCCGTCAAGGACCTCCGAGAGGATCCGCTGAAACGCCGCCACCAGATCCCGGCCCTTGGAGGTCAGCGAAACCAGGCTGACCCGCCCGTCTTCCGGACACCCCGCGCGCGCGATCAAACCGCGTTCCTCCAGCATGCGCAGGCTCCGGGTCATCTGCGACTTGTCCCGCGCCATATGCGCCACCAGAGCGTGGATCGACACCGGCTCCATTTCCGCCACGGCCATCAGTATCATGCCGCCAAACGGTCCGATCCGGTCGGTATCGACCTGCACCGCCTGCTGATGCAGCCCGGCATGAATGCGCCGCATGAACCGGTCCACGACAAAGGCAAGATCCGAGGTCTGTTGCATCACACCTGAATTAGTTGACATAGTCCACGAATCATCGATTAGTGGACTATGTCAACGATACGCTTCCCCTCGCTGGGCCGCAATGGCCCCGGCCAATCCGGATCTTCCCGATGTCGAACGCTCAGACCATCTCGCTCAAGGCCGCCGCAATCCTCTGGGTCGTCTGGGGCCTCGTCCATGCCTTCGCCGGCGTCATGGTGCTTGTCAGCGACGCCACAGGCGGATTCCAGGCAATCGCCGACGCCGTCGCGCCGGAGACACTGGCGCTCGACTATCCCGCCGCCGTCGGCGGCATCCTCAATCAACACGCCTGGAACCTCGGTTGGTTCGGCGTCGCCACGATCATCGGCGCCGTCTTCATATGGCGCGGAAACCTGACCGCGATCTGGGTGACGGGCATGGTCGGCGGCCTCGCCGATCTGGGCTATCTGCTGTTCGTTGACTTCCCGGGCTACGTGAACTTCTTCCCCGGCACTGTGATGACCTTCATCTCCGGCAGCGCCATCGTTCTCAGCTTCTGGGTCTGGTTTGCATCCCGAAACAAGCCGGCCTGACACCTCGGTACCAAACGCAACGTCGTTCGCCCGCCCGGCGAAGCGTAAATGCCATAGCCGCCGCAACAGCTACCCCGGAAATATCCGCGCCATCTCGGCCTCGAAATACGCCCAGGTCATCGTCGCCCGGTTCCCCGCGACCCCGTGGTAATAGGACTGCCCGGTCGCGGTCGGCAGTCCCGCCCAGATCTTGGCGAGGTTCTTCATGAACCTGTGCCGCCCGATCTCGCCGCCGCGGAACGACAAAAGCCCGGCCTCGTCGAGCAACAGATCGGCCAGCCGATCCTGTACTTGCGGCGAAAACACCGTGTGCGGCGGCAGCCGCAAACGCTTCACCAGCCGCCGCAGCGTCGCCGGGATGAACTGATACCGCCCGATCGCATGTGGCTGCCCAGGTGTCCTATCGATCCAGGCGTTGATCTCTGCCAAGGTCATCTGCGTCGGCCGCTTCGGAGGCTGCACCGCCGCACCGTGCTGCACCGCGTCATAGCCGCCAGGCCCCGCCTCGGCCTGGGCAATCAAATGCAACAGTTGCGCGATCTGCGGGCCACCGTGCACCGGCCCAAGCGCCACAGACTTCCGCTGCGGCAACGGCGCGAAGAAACTCGTTCCCTGCTGCCCCGCAAACAGGCTTCCCAGGCCACGCGCCGCAGTGCCGTCCGCCGGCTGCAATGCAATCAACGGCGCCCGCGCTGACGCCTGCGTGAACAGCGACAAAGACCCGTCCGACGCAGCCGCGCCGCCCGCTGCGCAGGTCCACAAGACCAGCCAAAGAATACCAACCCGACCCATGCCAATCCCGTTCTGAGACCGTGTCACGCGCCCCGCCTACCATCCTCGTCTTGAGATTCCGTTGACCGGCCAAGCCCGCGCACCGCCCTATCCGACGCGCCCGCAACCCGCTAAGCTGTCCGCAACGAGAAGGCAGAGCAGGACCGCAGCTTGAAACCGATCCGCCTGATGGCCGGGTTCTTCACCGTCGGCGTCTGGACCATGGCCAGCCGCGTCCTGGGCTTCGTCCGCGACATCCTGATCGTAGCCTTCCTGGGCTCCGGCCCCGTCGCCGAGGCCTTCCTGATCGCCTTCGCGCTGCCGAACATGTTCCGCCGGTTCTTCGCCGAGGGCGCGTTCAACATGGCCTTCGTGCCGATGTTCTCGAAGAAACTCGAGGGCCACGAAGACCCCGAGACCTTCGCGCAAGACGCGTTTTCGGGCCTCGCCACCGTGCTGATCGCCTTCACCCTCGTGGCGCTCTTCGCCATGCCCTGGCTGGTCCTCGCGATGGCCGGCGGGTTCCTCGGCGACGACCGTTTCGCCCTGGCCACGACATACGGCCGCATCGCTTTTCCCTACATCCTGTTCATCTCGCTCGCCGCGCTGCTCTCGGGCCTCCTGAACGCCACCGGCCGCTTCGCCGCCGCCGCCGCCGCGCCGGTGCTGCTCAACGTGCTCTTCATCGCCACGATCACGGCTGCGGTCCAGCTCGGCTGGCCTCTGGGAGACACGCTGGCCTGGACCGTCCCGGTCGCCGGCATCGCCCAACTGGCGCTGGTCTGGACGGCCGCCGCCCGCGCAGGGTTCAGACTGCGCTTCACCCGCCCGCGCTTGACCCCCGACCTCAAACGCCTCGCCATCATCGCCGCGCCCGCCGCCCTCGCTGGCGGCGTCGTGCAGGTCAACCTGCTGATCGGCCGCCAGGTCGCCAGCTTCTTCGAGGGCGCCATCGTTTGGCTCTCGGTCGCCGACCGGCTCTACCAGCTGCCCCTCGGCGTCGTCGGCATCGCCATCGGCGTCGTGCTCTTGCCCGACCTCTCCCGCCGCCTGCGCGCCAAGGACACCGATGGCGGCCGCTATGCCTTCAACCGTGCCGCCGAGATCAGCCTCGCCCTCACTGTGCCCGCCGCCGTCGCCTTGGTGGTGATCCCCGTGCCGCTGATCAGCGTGCTGTTCCAGCGCGGCGCCTTCGGGGCGGACGACACCATGGCCACCGCGTTGGCGCTTGCCGTCTACGGCCTCGGCCTGCCCGCCTTCGTCCTGCAGAAGGTGCTGCAGCCACTCTATTTCGCCCGCGAGAACACCAAGACCCCGTTCTACTTCGCCCTTGCCGCTCTAGTCGTCAACGCCGTCCTCGCCATCGGCCTCGCCCCCGTCCTCGGTTACATCGCCGCCGCCATCGGCACCACGGTGGCGGGCTGGGCCATGGTGCTTCTGCTCTGGCGCGGCTCGCGCGGCATGGGCGAGGCCGCGCTGCTCGACGACCGCTTCCACCACCGCATCTGGCGCATCCTCCTGGCCTCGGCGCTGATGGGCATCGTCCTCTGGGCTGCCGCTCTTGTCGCCGCCCCCTACTTCGCCCCGGGCGCACTGCGCTACGTCGCTCTCGCCGTGCTCGTCTCCCTCGGCATCGCCACCTACTTCACCGCCGCCCACCTGCTCGGCGGCCTCCCCCTCTCCGACATCCGCCGCTCCTTGCGCCGCGGCTAACGGATCGCGCGCCGCTTGTCCGGCCTGTCAAGGCTGCGCAGCACCGCGAAGCGGCATGGCCTTGACAGGCTGGAAGAGCGGCCAATGCTTGAACCGAACCGCTCCCAGCGGTTCTCTCAGCAGAATAAGCACGACCCATGCAACAAGCGCAGCGCCGACATTTCTCGCGCGCCGCTGGCCAAGGGCAGCAGGCTCCATCGCAGCCGAAGGCGGAGATGGAGAGAAACCAGCGCCGCGCAGAGCGCGGCACAATCGGATCACGTCACCGTTGCCGCACCCGCTCTACCACCCGCGCCCAACCGCCAGGCGTTACAACGAAGCTCATCACGAACCCGGTGGCGAACCCCGCCAGATCGGCAACCCAGTCCTTGCCGCCCCCAAACAGCAGCCCGAACACCAGCTGGATTCCCATCAGAAACCCGATCAGCAGAAACGCCCGCCCCTCCGGCCCGCCTGCCGCCCGCAAATTCGCCCACAGCAGGAACGTGAACGCCCCGATCAGCCCATAGGCCGCCGGAAACCCGCCGATCAGCGGGATCGGATCGTCGAGCGCCCAGGCAAAGACCAGCGCCCCCACCACCGCCGAACCGAAGAACACCGCCAAGACGGCCCAGCCCGAGACCACCTCGCCGACCCACTTGCCCAGGGCCAAGACGAAGACGATCACGAACAGCGCCTGGGTGAACGAGGCATGCACGAAGGGATAGGCCACAAGCCGCAGCAGATGCTCCGCCGGCCAGACGTTCAGCGCCAACATCTGGTCGAAGACGTCGCCGATGACGGCATAATCCTGCACCGCCGCCAGCCGCCAGCCCACCGCGCCCGGACCGCCGACGATCCCCCGCGCGCCGAGCTGAAACGCCGCCTCGACCCCGAAGATCGCCAGCGCCAGCCCCACCACCACCGGCGGCAACGCATTGAACGGGCTTTCCTCGTGCGGGCTGCTCATGGGCTTCCTTGACGCCTCTTTCCCCGTCCGCTACCCGATCCCGGCTCGAAACGCCAGCCAGGACCGCCCATGCCCGCCTTCACCCCCCGCGTCTTCTCCGGCATCCAGCCCTCGGGCGGCCTGACCCTCGGCAACTACCTCGGCGCGATGAAGCGCTTCGTCGACATGCAGAACGCCGGGCATTTCGAGACCATCTACTGCATGGTCGACCTGCACGCGATCACCACCTGGCAGGATCCCGCCGACCTGGTGAACGCCACGCGAGATCTCTGCGCCGGCTTCATCGCCACCGGCATCGACCCCGAACGCTCGATCCTGTTCAACCAGTCCCAGGTCCCCGAACACGCCCAGCTCGCCTGGATCTTCAACTGCGTCGCCCGCATGGGCTGGATGCAGCGCATGACCCAGTTCAAGGACAAGGCCGGCAAA
>JAAUYB010083780.1_pt1 | contig 52554 bp, 37 predicted proteins | sample 7278071 | NCBI WGS metagenome assembly JAAUYB01 (sample SAMN14350121, study PRJNA611818) | marine sediment metagenome | isolation source: surface marine sediment (1.8m) | place: French Polynesia: Moorea | collected 2018-08
CCTCATCATGAGGGTCGGCGTGATGCTAAAAAACCGGGACTTCATCAGAATCCCCCCGAAGGCGTCCGCAAACGCTTCCGAGCCCATTATGATAACCGTTGCCAAGCATTTAACCAAGTAGGAAATGCCTGACATATCTACAAACTCCCCCGCGGGGCCATATCCGCCATGGAATGGGGAAAGACAATTTTCACCGAAGTATATCTGGCAATATATGAGCTGTTATGGTCTATTTGGACGCTTAAGGGGCAATATGTTATCTCTTGACTTCCTTACACCTGCCGAGGCGTCGGCGCTCCATGCCCGGCGTGTAAGAGAGTTGCGTCTTTACCACGAGTGGACACATGAAGAATTGGCGCAACGCGCGGGCATAACCGTCGCTTCTCTGAAACGGTTCGAGAATACAGGCCAAATCTCCCTCGACCGGTTGCTTTCCATCGCTATGGCCCTAGGAGCGCTGCAAGACTTCGAACAATTGTTTCCCAAACCCGCGGCCAAAACCCTCTCCGACCTGGAGAAACAAGAGGTCACGCGGCAACGTGGGCGCCGGAGGAAGACGCCATGAAACTCTCGGTAAGATTGTATCATGGCGATACCACGGTCGAAGTAGGCGTTTTATTAGCTCGGGATCGACGTATTTTTTTCGAATATGATGCGGAGTTTCTGAACACGAAATGGGATCTTTCTCCCTTCCACCTGCCGCGCGGTCCGGGTGTCTTTAAAGAAAAGAGAAGAGTTTTCGGGGGGCTTCACGGTCTTTTTTACGATGCTTTGCCGGACGGTTGGGGTCTGCTTTCTCACGTGACAGATTCAACTTAATTGTGTAAGGTCGGGGGGTGTGCTCCGCACATAAAATTCACGGAGGATTTTTCATGTTACGTTCTATGTTTGTTATCGCACTGACCGCTTTTCTGGCCATGGCTATTCACCAGCTACAAGCCGCCGACAGCAAAACGACCAAGCTTACCGCCAATCCCGGGGTCTCGGTAGGGACTACCGACGACCCTGAAGTTTGCGACAAGAGCTTGGGCGGCTGGGATACCGCTCGGGACGCTGCCAATAGCAAAGCCGCACAAGCCTGCGCCGATCAGGGTTGCTCCGGCGTAAAAATCACCGGCGGCCGTTACTACCGCGACGGCGAATGGTATGTACACTGCGTGACCTACCAGTGCACCGGCTGCGGCGGCGTAGTCATCAGCAACGAAACCATAACCTTCCAATAATCAGCAAATTCCGGGAGCATTGCTCCCGGAACACACTTGTTCCTGCCGCGAGCGCTTATTGCAACGAGAGCCCCCACGTCTTTGGGAACCTCTTCGCAACCGTGATTTTTCGGGTTATTTTGATGCAAGCGGCCCGCGCAACATGACGGCCGGGCGATTCGGATTGGCAGTCTTGGTGATCTCGTGACTCTTTCGGCCGATAGCCTCCAGCAAATCTTGCTGGTTGACGGCCCGACGACCTTGTTCCAGCGCACAAAGAGCCGCATGCCGGATGACATTGGTGATGCTGCCGCCGGAAAGAACGAAGTCAGCGGCGATCCGGTTCAGGTCCAACCCTTCAGTCGGTGTGTTTTTCAGGCCCTGGCGCCACAAACGAAGACGGTGTTCCGTGTCCGGTATTGGGAAATATATGACGGATTGAAAACGACGGAAAAAGGCATCGTCGATATTGTCTTTGAGGTTGGTCGCCAAAATGACGATACCGGGATGATCCTCGATGCGCTGAAGCAAGTAGGCTGTTTCCTGATTGGCATGGCGATCGTTGACCGTTGCCGCCGCTGTCCGTTTTCCGAACAGGGTATCGGCCTCATCGAAGAACAGGATCCAGTTTTTGGACCGGGCCTGATCGAATAACGAAGCCAGGTTCTTCTCCGTTTCACCGATGTACTTGGAGACGAGCAGGGAAAGGTCGATGCGGTAAACGGGTGCATCGACCCGCTTCCCCAGCAGGCAGGCCGCCAGGGTTTTTCCGGTACCCGGCGGGCCGTAGAAGAGTACGCGGTAGCCGGGTTGGAGGATCTTGGCCAGGCCCCATCGATCCATAAGGATATCGCCGAAGACCGACCAGGAATGAACGCGGTCTATCTCTGTCTTGACATGCTCGGGTAAGACCAGGTCTTCCCACTCAAGCCTGGTCGTCAGTTGTTTGGCCGGGAATCTTCCGGTGGAAATATCCTGGCGATTCTCCCCGGTCGCCAGGCGCAGCACTACCTCGGCGGGCATGGAAAGCAGACTGCTGAGAAAGGGTTCCTTAGGTTCCGGCGGGTGAAGCTGCAACAGGCCTTCTCGGAGGAGGGGATGATTGGATTCGAAAAGACGCTGTGCCTGAAGACGCCGGTCCAGTCGGTAGCCGGCCAGCAGGAAAACGGCGGTTTCACATGTGGGCAGAAAACCACCGTGCTGCTTGCCCTCCCAACCCCCGAATTCGCTGTAACCGCGATTGACGGCGATATTGACGACCATCAGGCAGTCCAATAATTGGGGGCGCAAGTGCGGCGCCATGGCCAGGATGAGAACCAACCTTTCATCCCTGCCGAAACCGAACCTTTGTAACAACCGGGCATAAGCCGCCGTTTCCTGCAGGGTCGGCGGTGGGATCCGATCGATGAGATTTTCGTCGTTCTCACCTTCCAAATGCGAGGCGAGCCGTTGCTCCAAGATTCGGGAAAGCCACGCCAGTTCCGATTCGATACACCTTGTGTGTGGGTTTTGGATCGGTGAATTGCCAAGATCATCGAATCGGGCGGCAGTTTTAACCGGCTCGGACGGGTCGCTTGTGGATTCAACCGGATTTTGGATACAGGTTCCCCCGTCGCTCATGGCATACTCCCCCAAAAACCCAAGTCGGCCGATGCCTCCTTGCTTCCGGCTGCCGGGCACAGACCCGCTCTTCATTCAGCCGACCGGCCTGGTTTCAAATCAGGTCTTTATGGTTGCATATCGACCGGCGGCATCGATGTGCCGCCTTCGACGGTTGTGGTATGGGAGTAAGGTAAACGATCGGTCCTGTTGACGTCAACAACTATTTGCCCGAGTAGGAAAAAAATAGATTTTGCGTAAACATAATAGATTTATGCAACCATTGTTCGACCAGAAATCGACGGCGGCTGCAGAAGATCAGCTCAATTCCCGCAACAAATGATTGAGAACCTCGGCAAGGTGCTCGGTTCCGTTCATGTAGTAGCGGGCGTAGATATTCGGCGCCCCGATGTGGACAGCGTTGTTTTCCTCCGGGTGCACGCGGTACATGAACTCATCCGTGGTATCGTCCCCGACCGTGATCAGACAATCGCCCGGTTTCCAGCCCAGCAAGCTCAAGAAGTGTTCGACCGCGTGACCCTTGTTGGCCACAACCTGGCGGACCTCCACCGTTTTCTTGCCGTGGAAGGGCGACATCGAGGTGTTGCTGAGCAATTGCTGTAAGGATTCAAAAAGTAGTTTGGCCTGAGCTTCGGCGAAGGAGGGTTCCGCCTTGCGGTAGTGCCAGACCATACTGCTTTCTTTTTCCTCGATATGCGACCCGGGTACGAAACGGGTGTACATACCCAGCATCTTCATGATCTCCGGTTTCAGGTCGCTATAGCTTTCGAAGTCGGTCAGCGGTTCCCAATCCCGGCGATCGCGGTGCCAAAGGAAAATGCCGTGCTCCGCCACCACGTTCACGGGTAGGTTGGTGAAATATTCGTTACAGTAACTTCGCGGTCTGCCCGTGACGATGGTCGTGGTTACCCGGCCCACCTGTCCGAAAGCGCGCAGCAGGTTGAGCGCCGACTCCGGCGGAATGGCTAACTCCGGCCGGGAGGCAATGGGCGTCATGGTGCCGTCGTTGTCCAGGAAAAGGAAGACCCGCCGCGCACTGGACACATGAGCGATGAAATCGGTCAGCGTTTCTCCCTCCAGCAGTAGTGAAGATGCCTCTTCGCGAACCATGCTATCCTCCCAGGACTCCAAAAATGCATCGCACCATTGGGTGTTGGTATTCTCTTCAACCTTTTTAGTCATCAAGGACATGCGACTGCTCTTCTCGCTTTCTTCCATGGCTGCGGCCTCGTACATGGATTGAGCAACCGCGTTGGTGTCGAACGGATTGACAACGAGTGCTTCCCCCAACTCGCTGGCCGCGCCCGCGAACTCACTCAGGATCAAAACACCGTCGTTCTTGCGCACCGCTACATATTCCTTGGCCACCAGGTTCAGGCCGTCCCGTAACGGCGTCACCATGGCCACATCGGCGCACATATACAGCTTGACGACTTCCTCGAAGGGGAGCCCGCGGTACATGTACTGCACCGGGGTATAACCCGGCCGGGCAAACTTGCCGTTGATGCGGCCGACCATGCGCTCCACAAAAGCTTTCAATTCTTCATAGGTGGCAATCGATTCACGGGTAGGCACGCAGAGCAGCACCAGAACCGTGCGGCCCACCATATCCGGGTAACTTGTCAACAGGCGCTCAAAGGCCTCCAATCGTTGCGGAATGCCCTTGGTGTAGTCCAGGCGATCGATGCCCAAATAGACCAGGGTGTCCTCGTCGCCCACGTCCAACCAGTCGCGTGGATCGGTAATGGTGTCTCGGCGCGCGCGGATGCCCTCCACGTCGATCCCCAAGGGATGCGCGCCCACTTTGATCAGGCGTCCGCCGTAGTGGATTTCGTCGATCTTGATGTCGCAGCCCAGGATGCGAGTTACCGCCGAGAAGAAGTGCCGGGCGTAATCCAGCGTGTGGAAACCGATGTAATCGGCGCCCAAAAGACCTTTTAAGATGTCCTGGCGTCCCGGAAAGATACGAAAGATTTCAGATGAGGGGAAGGGAATGTGATGGAAATACGCCAGTTTCAGATGCGGCGCTTTTTCGCGCAGAATACCGGGCAGCAACATTAACTGATAGTCGTGGACCCAAACCTTGTCGCCTTCGCCGGCATTGTCTATGATCACCTTGGCAAAAGCCAGGTTGACATTGCGATAATGTTCCCAATCGACCTCGGAAAAGTGCATCAGATCCGGGAAGTAATGGAATAGGGGCCACAGAGCATCGTTGCTGATGCCGTGGTAGTAACCGGAATACTCGGTTTCGTCCAGGGGAACCGCGATCAGTCTTTCGGCGGCCAGGTCTTTCTCCAATTGTGAAAAGCTGGGGTCGTCGCGCATGACGCCGCAATGACCTACCCAAAGCATTTCCGATTCCTCGTGAATATTCTTGAGTCCCGCTACCAGGCCGCCGGTACTGCGCCTGAAGAAAAACTGGCCGTTATCTTCGTGCCCGATAGTTACGGGCAATCGGTTGGACACGATGAGGATGCGTTCCTTTTCCACTTGAAGAGACCTCCAATAGTGAAGTGCATGCAGACTGCGATTTTTTAAGGCATTGCGTGCGGCACCCTATATAGAGATTCAGTTTTGGATATCGAAGGGGCTGAAGTAACCCAGGTCCGAATTCCTGCGCGACAATGCAAAGGCCGCATTAATCAGGCCGACATGAGAATATGTCTGCGGAAAATTGCCCCAAAGCTCACCGGTAAGAGGATCGATGTCTTCGCTGTAAAGACCCAGGTGGTTGGACCGGGACAGCAGCTTATCGAAAAGCTCCAGAGCTTCCCGCTTGTTCCCTAGTCTAGCATGAGCTTCCGCCAACCAGAAGGAACAGATTAAAAATGCGTTGTGCGTGTCGCCGAAATCGTCCTTGATGACGTAGCGATGCAGGTAACCGTTTTCCGTGCACAGATTTTTGGCAATCGCCGCCACGTGACGCTTGGCGCGAGGGTCGTTCGGTCTCAGGAAACCCATGTTCACCATCATCAACATGGCCGCGTCCAAGGCCTTGCCGCCCGCGGCCTGTGTAAACGCGCCCACCTCTTCGTTCCAACACTGTTCGTTGAGGATGCGTTCGGCGCGCAGGCGCAGTTCCCGCGATTGTTGGTGCAGGTTCTTGTAATTGTGAACCGAGCTGACCTGTTGTCCCAGGGCCGCGCCGGCCCAATGCATCAATACGGTGAAGGTGTGCAGTTGGGCAATACCGCGGAACTCCCAAAGACCCGCGTCGTTGGCTTCCAGGTATAATTCGACCTTGTCCATCAGTCTTTGTAAGAGGCGGACGGGGTAATGACTTGTCTCGCCCATGAACCGCTGGTCCAGGAAGATCTGGCTGATGACCATGATCACCTCGCCGTAGACGTCGTGTTGCAGGTGTTCGTGGGCCTGGTTGCCGATGCGCACCGGTTTGTTGCCCCGGTAACCGTCCAGGTGATCCAAGATGTGCTCGGTCAGTCGGTACTCGCCCGAGATGCCGTAGACGGGTTGCAGGCGGTCGTTGGTGCGATCCATGGTCTCGGCCACGTTGCGCAGGTAGTTGACGAACTTCTCCAACTCCTCGAAATGGGAAAGGCGCCGCAAGGCAAGCAGCGAGAACAGCGCATCCCGCAGCCAGCAAAAGCGATAATCCCAGTTGCGCTCGGTGCCCGCGGCTTCCGGAATGCTGGTAGTCGTGGCCGCGATGATGGCGCCGGTATCCTCGAACTGGTGCAGCTTCAACACCAGCGCGGCGCGCAGGATCTCCTTCTGGTAGTCCAGCGGCAGGTGGGTATGTTTGCACCAGTTGCGCCAGTATTGAACGGTGTTTTCCAAAAAGCGTTCGCAGGTGGGCCCCAACCGGTCTTCCAGGGGTTCGCCGTAGGTCAGCACCATGTAATAGGTTCGATCCACCGCGAACTCCCGGCTCTCGTGAATCCAATTCAACGACAGATTGCTGGTCAGGCGAAGCTGAAGCGGAGGTCCTGTATAGCGGATATGGTTGCTGCCGAAGACAGTGCCGCACTGAATGCGCCCGTAATCGTAAACCGGTTTCAGTTCGACGGAGGCAACCGGCGAACCGCTGACGGGTCGAATGATGCGGATCAGCATATTGGGCTTGTAATAGCGGTGGTACAAATGGAAACGGGGCGCAAAGTCGATCACCTCGAAACTGCCGTCATTGCTTTGGAACGTGGTTTTCAGGACATTGGTATTGTGCAAATACTCCTGGCTGCCCGCCCTGCCGTCGGGTGGACCGATACGGAATCGCCCGGCCGCCTTATCATCCAGCAGCGATCCGAACACAAAGCTGGAATCGAGGCGCGGCCAACAAAGCCACGCTATATTTCCGCTGGTATCGACCAGGGCATTGTATTGACAATTCCCAATAATTCCCATTTCCATAAAAACGCTCCTATTAACCCCGTGTATGTTGCCCGATTACTTTTTTCAAAGGGTTGATCATTCGTGCCGATCTTACAAGATTTCATTTCGGCGTATCACGGCCTTACTTGAGCATTTCGACGCCTCAGACGGCCTTGACGAACTCAAACGACTTCATTCGGGCTTGCTTTTGCTCAGGGTATTGGCCAACCAGATTCTGGCCATGCGTTGTTCCCGGTAGATGGTCATGCGCGACAGGCCCAGCACCTCGGCGATCTCCTCCATGCTGAGGCCGGAAAAGAAGCGCAACTCGATAATCCGCGCCTGGCGGGGGTCGATCCGGGCCAGACCGGTCAGGGCTTCATCCAAGGCCAGGATGGTGTCCGGGTCCAGGTCGGGACGATCGGGAACATCGATTAAATCCACGATGGAGGCGTGTCTAGCCCCCGCGCCGCGTTTGACTCGGGAGCGTGCGCGAAACTGCTCCACCAGAATGCGCCGCATCATCTGTCCCGCGAACCAGAAGAAATGGGAGCGGCTTTGAAAATGGAGGTTTTTACTCTCGCGACAGCGCAGGTAGACCTCGTGAATCAAGGCGGTGGGCTGAATGGTTCGGAGACCGGACTCGCCGCGCATGCGGTGGACCGCGGTCTTTTTCAACTCGCCGTAGACCATGGCAATCAGTTGGTTCAGCGCATCCTCATCGCCCTGGCTCCAGGCCTTGAGCATACGCGTGATATCGCCGGGCATTTCGGCTGAGGTGGGCGGATTGGATTTCTCCGAATTCATAGAAGTAACCTCGGTCGATGCGATGCGCGTGGGCGGAGGCAATAAGGATCACCGGTCCCATAAATACATGGTAACAAAAATAGGCTCTCAGTCGATAGGCACACGTCCGATCGAAACCGCTTTAAGACGGCTGTTGCCTAAATGACCGGTGCGTTATAGCATGGTGCCCGAATAAAGAGTTCGGAGGGAAGAATGCCTCAAAGCCGCGGGCTTTTGTTTTTGTGTTTATCCGCCGCCCTGTGTTTGACCCCAGCCTGTATCAAACGATACGATAACGACCCTTTCGAAACCAAAGACCTGGAAGTGATTGCCGTCAGCCCGCGGCCCGGTGAGCGGGGCGTTCCCGTGGAGATGCCGGTCTACCTGACCTTTGGTAGAGATTTGGATGTCAACAGTTTAACGTCCGAAGCGCTCCAATTGAAACAAGCCGGCCGGCCGGTCGAGGTTACCATCCGTACGGTTACCGATCGAGTGGTTGAAGTGATGCCCGCGGCGCCCCTTGAATACGAAACCGGGTACCTGTTCGAGGCCGATACTTCCATCAGCAGCATCGTGGGCAAGGAACTGGTTGCCCCGGTGCAAATCGATTTCCAAACTCAGGAAAACCCTTCCGAAAACCAGGTCGAGGAAAAACCATCCAATCGGATAGAATCCGGAGAGTACATGGCAGGTGCGGCTCTGGTCGACATCACGCCGCCGGTTGGTGTGCCGCTCTCCGGTTACGGCGGGGGGGAACGACGTTGCTTGTTTCCCGATACCCGTAAAAATAACTTTCATACCTTATTCAAACCCTCCAAGGGCGTCAAAGATCCGTTGACGGCGCGCGCCCTGGTTCTTTCCAACGGCCATGAGCGCGTCGCCCTGGTGAGCGTTGACTTGATCGCGGCCCAGGAAGAAATGATCCAGGCCGCCTGGCAGAAGGCGCGCGACAAGGGATTCAGCATTCCCTTGGAAAAGGTGCTCTTCTGCGCCTCTCATACGCACAGCGGACCCGGGGCCTTTACCAAACTCATCCCCTGGCAATATCTTGCGGTCGATATCTACCAGGATGCCGTCTTTCAGGGACTTAGCGACAAGATCGCCGGGGCCATGGTCCGGGCCGAAAAGAATATACAGCCCGCGCGTATCGGCGTCGGCCGGTCCGAGGTTTTCGGCGCAACCGCCAACCGACGCGCCGAAGTTTCCTCGAAGTTGTTGACGCGCTCCGATATCGATCCCGAAATGCTGGTCATTCGCGTGGACCACGCGACCGGCGGCAACCCCATTGCCACGGTGTGGAATTTTGCGATTCACGGTACCTGGTTCGGACCCGAGAACCTGATGTACTCGGCCGATATCATGGGCGAGGCCAATCTCCAGGCAGCCGAAATGAAGCTGGGTATTCCGTTTTTCATCAACGGCGCGGAAGGCGATATCGAACCCATCGGCGACTTGGAGGAGACCGGGCGGCTGCTGGCCGAGGGCATTCGAGAGGCGCGTGAGGCGGCGATCACGCAACGTTCGGGCGTGTTGCAGAGCAAGCACCGGTGGATCGATATGGGACCGGCCGTTTTGGCTTTGAGCCTGCATCAACACGCCGGGCCCGGGACAGCCGAAAGCGGTTTCACCCGCTGCCTGCGCGATCTGGGTCTGAAGTTGGGCCTGGATTTTCGCATGCCGGACGGTTGGACGCCGCGGCGCTTTCGCTTTCAGTCCATTCGTTTGGGTAACCTGGGAATTACCTCGATACCGGGCGAACCGATTCACCAGTTGGGCCTTAATATCAAAGAAGCCGGGAAGAATATGGGCTTCGAGCATATCATGGTGGCCGCGCTTGCCAACGGGCACGGTTCCTATTTCACCACTCGAGAGGAGTATTTGGTAGGTGGTTACGAGGGGCTGGCAAGCTTCTTCGGGAAAGATAACGGGACCCTGATTGAGAAACACGGCAAGACCCTGCTGGAAGTGGTCAAACCCTGATTCGTTTAGACGAAGGCGGTCGGGTGATCGCGGTCATGTCGAAAAACTTCCGGGCAGGACTTGAGCGCGAAATCCTTTTCTCGTCGAAAATGTCTGTGCTAGGATGATGCCCGTTGGAGAGCCCGGAACCCCGATCTCAATAGTCCGGTGCATGTCGCACATCACTTGCCCCCAGGAGAACCCCATGTCCGATTTGACGCAACGCCTCAAGAACCTTACGCCCGAGCAGCAAAAGTTATTGAAAAAGCGGCTCGAAAAAAAGAAGGCGACGGCCAAACCCGCCGCGGCGGCCGCACCGCAAAGTCGCGCCGCAACCGACGGCAAGGTCCGCAAAATGGATTTCGGCATCTACTTCTTTTCCGACGACGGCACCGGCCAAACCGGTCGCAAGTACCAGTTACTGCTGGACAGCGCCCGCTATGCCGACCAACATGGTTTCAAAGCGGTATGGACTCCTGAGCGTCATTTCCAGACCTTCGGCGGCTTGTATCCCAACCCGTCCGTATTGGGTGCGGCGCTTGCCACCATCACGGAGAATGTGCGCATTCGCTGCGGCAGCACGGTGTTGCCCCTGCACCACCCCATTCGCATTGCCGAAGAGTGGGGCGTGGTGGACAACTTGTCCGACGGTCGGGTCGATATCTCCTTTGCAACCGGTTGGCACCGCCATGACTATGTGATTCGCCCCCAGAACTTTGAGGATCGGCGCAAGATCATGTTCCGCGACATCGATGTAGTACGTGCCCTGTGGCGCGGCGAAGAGGTCAGTTTCACCGGTGTCGATGACGATGAAACCACGGTGCGCACCCTGCCCCGTCCGGTTCAGCCGGAATTGCCCTTTTGGATTACGGTAGCCTCGCCGCACACCTTCGTAAGCGCCGGCGAGATGGGCGCCAATGTGCTTACCATGTTGCCCGGTTCCGTTGACGACCTGGCCCAGAACATCGCGATCTACCGCAAAGCGCGCACCGAAAACGGCCATGATCCGCGCAAGGGCATTATCAGTTTGATGCTGCACACCTACCTGGGCACGGATGAAGAAGTGGTTCGGGAAAAATCGCGCCAGCCCATGTACCGCTACCTGAGCAATTACCTGAACCAGTTCGCCAGCATGCCGGGCGCACCCAAGGTTGAGAACACGGACGACCTGTTGGCCTTTGCCTTCGAGCGGTATTTCAACTCCAGTTCCCTGCTGGGAACGGTCGACAAGGTGAAGCCGTTAGTCAGCGCCCTGGCCGATGCGGGCGTCAATGAAATCGCCTGCCTGATCGACTTCGGCGTCGATAAAAAGGACGTCATGGAAGGCATGGACCTTCTGACCGAATTGAAAAACGGCTTCACGGGCTGATTGCCCGAGGGACCCGGCAGCGGGTCCCCGACTACTCTTCCAAAAAACGCTTGTAATCGGCGATGCCGTCGGCGACCGCGGTGTCGAAAAGTCGTTTGCCGTCCTCGATATTCGCCAGACTGGAATCGGCGCCCATGCGGCCATCGGGAAAGGTCGCGCGGTAATCGGCAGCATCGGTAAAATGGCCGTCAGGCGCCCTGGCCGGGTCCAAAACGCGCTTTTGGGCGGTTTCGGGGTAGGCATACCAGGTCAGTGAGATTTCCGAGGGCGTGGCGTGGCTGCCCTCCGCATCGCCGTAGAGGTCGCGCGCCAACTTCATGACATTGGGGTAGGTGAACCAGTTCGCGAGCTTACAACGCAACCCTTGCGGCGCGGCTTCACCGCGCAGGCTGTATTCGGCGTAGATTTCGGCGAAAGCGGCCTGAACGGTGGCAACATTGCCGCCGTGGCCGTTGATGAAGTAAATGCGCCGGAACCCGTGACCCACAAGGGACGTCACGGCATCGCGCAAAACGGCGATCAGAGTGGAAGGCCGGAAGGTCATGGAGCCGGGAAAGCCCAAATGATGTTGGGCCATGCCGATCGAGAAGGTGGGGGCCACCAGCGCATCGATTTGGTCGCCGATGCCCCCGGCCACGATTTCGGCACAGAGCGCATCGGTGCCCACCAGTCCCATGGGACCATGTTGTTCGGTTGAGCCGATGGGTACGATAATACCCTTTGACCTGGCGAGGTAAGTTTCGACTTCAGGCCAGGTGATCAGTTGTAATTGCACGTTAGATCCTTGGTCAGGGCGTCGGGGAAATGCGAATGGCGCCGCGTAATTGATTCAGTTGATATCCTGTCGCTTTATCGTCGGGATAGGCCCGGTCCAATGCCTTTTTGACATCGGGCAGAAGGGTTTCGCCGTGGCAATTCAAGCAAAGCGGTTGAATGACCAGCGGCGTGTAGACATGATTGCCGGACCGATAGAGCTTTTTCAGGCTTTGGGCCTTCAGGTCTTCTCGCATGGAAGCCAGAACCTTCAGGTCCTCGGCATCGGCGGCGTTTTTAGGGTTGCGTGGACGATCGGTGACACGTGACAAGGCCAGGCCTTGTTTTTTCGAGGCCTCGGCGGTGATGGGCAGGGCTTCCACGGCGCACACCTGCATGGCGGCAGCGGGTCCCTTGGCCTGCATTTCGCTTTTCAGACGGCCGCCCAATTGCTGCATCAGGGCCTTACTCGCGTCCAGGGCTTCTTGGTCGGAAACGGCATGCTGCCAGGCGGCTATGAAACCAGTGAGTAAGAAAAGAATGCAAAGACCGGTGGTTTTCATCGGTGCCTCCAGGATGGGCTTCTACCTATCCTAGCATGTGAATCGGCATGCAGGAACCTTTCGACCCGGGGTCTCGGGGTCGGCAGCACTCTCCAGTCATCGATCGGATCCCACGGGTTGCAAGGAGATCGGCGCGAGAGGACCGGCGCATTTCGAAAAAGGACGGCCGGCGGACGCTCATGGGTCAACACCGAAAACCACCCATCTACCGGAAAAACAAACATAAAACAACGAAAACATCTGCTTATATCGATGTGAAGCCAAACAACATATCCAAAAGGTTGTGCCATTTTGTTCTGGACGCGTTGTTGGGGACTCAGAACCGGAATTCGGCGGATTTGGGCGCGTTGAGGGACACACCATCCCATTCAAAACGGTCGACGGGCGTAATGTGAAGATCGTAATGCGCCCATTTCGGCGTGTCCAGTTGGTGATTTTCGGCGCAATAGGCCCCTAAGACAACTTCGTCACAATGCAGCGTTGCGATTCCTCGCGGATTTAGAAGTTGCGGACAGCCTATAAAGTACCGATAGACAGGTTTCTTTTTCGTCGTGCTTCGTCCGGGTCGTGAAAGGCCTCTACCGCGGAGATTGTCGCGATGTACTCCCGCGGAAAAGCGTTTTGTTTGGCGCCTTCTACAACGAAGCGTTTGTACCAGTGGAACGGGCGCATGTCCGGGTCGATATAGGCATCTTCAACCACATAGGTGAAAGCCTCGACACGCGTCCCGCCCGCGGCAACCGAGACGTTTTTGATGCGATACCCGCAACCCACCCCCTCGATACGGTCCAGAATGCGGCGGCTTTCCGCGTCCAGGTGATAAATGACGCCGTGCACGATATCTGTCTCGCCGCCCGTATGGAAAGCATCGCATTTGCCGGAGCCGTCGTCGCCCGTTTTGTGAAAACGCAGGTCGTGTCCCCTCAGCGCGGCAGTGGTCAGGACTCGGGCTTGCGGCGTACGGGCTTTGAGACGTTGGTGCAGTAAATTGGAACCGTAAGCAAAATAATTCACGGACAACCTCCCTTCAATTTACAATTGTAAAGGAAAAACCCCGCATCTTTCAAACCTGACAGGCCGTCAAGTTAAAAGAGACGTGCCGGGTCGCCAAGCAGTCGCCGTTCGATTTGTCGGTTCTTTTTTCGATAACCTTGCATCCATTGCAACACTTGAAACGAACGCGTCCATGTAGGAGTCAGCATTTAATCACGTGGAGGTCTTGCAACATGTTGCCGGTTTTATTTCTATCACTTCTTGCAGTCGACGGAAGTACCCTTTCCCTGGTGCGCACCATGGACCCTGTTCCTGAAGATTCGGACGTCTTCCTCAGCCGCCCGTTGGACATGACGGTGGACGGAAAGAATCGCGTCTATGTGGTCGATTCCGAAGCCAACACCGTGTTCGTTTGGGAAGGCAACGGCTCCTATGTCGGTACGTTCGGCCAGGAAGGCACCGGTCCCGGTGAGTTTTCCTTCATGGGCCGAGGCGGTCCTCAAGCCTACCTGGGCGTAGACGGCGACAATATCGTGGTCTATGACGGCGGGCGCCGTACCATCAACACCTTTGCCGCCGATTTGACTTATGTCGGTTCGGTTCCCTTCCAGTTGAAGGGCGGTCGCGGCAGGACGCAGTACTTCAAGGTCACCGCCGAGGGTCAATATGTCATCAACGCCACCACATGGGGCGAGTCCGCACGGCAAACCGTAGGGCTCTACGATCGCGAGGGCGAGCTGATCAACCAAATCTCCGACATTCAAGATAAATCCTTCAAGCGCAACGGCAATCGTCGCGGCTTCACTATCAACGCCTTTGCACCCCGCACCGTGGTGGTTTATGACGATTTCAACAAGCAGGTGGTGGTCGGCAATTCAGAAGCCCCCAACTTCAACGTGTTCGGATTGGACGGCAAGCTCGTGAAAACCGTTAAGGTTCCCCTTGCCCAAAAGGAAGTCACCAAGGAAGACATTGCCGAGTACAAGGAAATCCCTTGGATCAAGCGTAGCGGCTTCGTGCAGCCCGCATTCCCGGATAAGAAAGCTTTCTACACCCACATTTTGCCCATGGCCGACGGCAGTTTTCTGGTCTTCGATCAGTCGCCTTATTACCGCAATGCCGAGGGGATTCAGGTGAACAAGGACGGCGCCGTGAAGAAACGCTTCCGTTACAGCTGTGGTGAAGACGGCGGGCTTTTTGCGGCAGACGGTCGTTTATTCGCTCTGGCTACCGACGATGAGGGTGAGTTCGGCGTTCATGAGCTAAGGCTCGATTAAAATACTGAGGGGACCGTGTTTTCTGCGCGGTCCTTCCGAATCTGCCGCGGAAATCCTTGCGATTTCTTTGTCAGGCTCCTGAGACGACATCGACCGGCGTGTTTACGGTTTTAGGTTGATTGGCGCGAACTAGGGAAAGTTCAAAAGTTGCGCCCCGGCCCTTTCCTTCGCTGGTCACGGTAATATCTCCGTCCATGGCTTTCATCTCGCGTTTACAATAAGCCAGACCGAAACCGTGACCGTCTTCCTTTGTCGTGAAGCCGTGGGTGAACATGCGCACCATTTGCTCCCGAGTAATGCCCACCCCTGAATCGCAAACTCGCATGAGCACCTTGTCGCCGTCCAATATGGTTTCCAGGGTCAGGATGCGTTGATCGCCAAGCCCCATGGCTTCCACGGCGTTTTTGATGAGGTTGATCAGAATGTGGATCAGTTCCGCTTTGCGGCCCTTGACCGGCTCCTCGGTTTCAAACCGGCGGATGACGCGTACACTGTGCCGCCTCAAGTTCTCGGCCTGAACGCTTACGGCGTCTTCCATCAAGACCACGGGGTCCAGGGTTTCCACCGACAGCGCACCCTTGGCAGACTTCTGCTGGGTTTTGATAATACCCTTCATCAGCTCCAGGTGTTTGTCCATGCCGGTTAATTCGCCGGCCATTTCCAGGTGTTCCTCGGTAAGCACCTTGGTGAGCTGTTCCAGGTAACCGGGCAGCAGTTTTCCCTTGGGGTGTTGTGTCAAATAAAACCCCAGGTTGTCGCGGTTCTCGGAGATCATGGCCATGGCCCGACCCAATTTGCGCCGGTTGCTGTCTGCAACCAGTTTATTCATGGTCTGGCAACTCAGGCTGACGCTGTTGAGCACATTGTTGATATTGTGCAGCACAGAGGTAGCGAATTCGGCTTTACCCGCATTGCGTGCATTGGCCAGGGCAATTTGTTGGGCTTTCTTCAGTTCCTTTTCGGCTTTCTTGCGTTCGGTGATCTCGCTCTTCAAGGTAGCATTAAGGGCTTCCATATTGCTGATGAAGCGGGCGTTGGAGATGGAAACCGCGATTTGCGGCGCCAACATGCGCAGCAATTCGAGGCGATCGTGGGTGAAGGCGCCCGGCATAAGGTGGTTTTCCAAGTAGACGATACCCACCAGTTCCGTTTGTCGAATGATGGGCACGCATAGCACCGATTTGACTCCCGAGTGAATGAGGTAGTGATCGCCCAGGAATTGTTTGTCGCGGGCTACATCATCGATCAGCAGGTCGGACCGGGTGCGAAAGACATAGTGGATCACCGGTTTGGCAATATCGGAACGCGCGCTCAGGGGAACAGCGTCGATGAGAGTGACTTCCTGGTCGGAAACATGCCACTCGGCTTCAATGACCAGAGTATCACCGGCGGCCAACAGGAACAGGCCGCGTTGCGCGCCTGCATTTTCACTGACAAAGCGCATCATCTTGCGCAGCAGAGGCTCCAGGTGGATTTCAGCGGTCAAGGCCTGGGCCGCCTTGAACAACGTGGCTCGGTCCAACGCCTGGCTGTAATTCGCCAGAGGCGATACGGCCTGTGAGCCGTTGCCTTGCTGCCGGGTATCGGCGGCCAGTTCGGCGGCGTACTGTTGCTTCAGGTCGCGGCAGACCGCGGTAGCGCCCCAGCGCTCGAAACCGCTGAAGGCCCGGTCCAAATGGGTCAAGGCATAGTCTCGGAAGCCCCGATCGAACAGAAAGGCCGCGGCGCGTTCGTTGGCGACGGCTTCCATACAACCGTATCCGTGCCTGGCCGCCGCCCGGATCGCCTCGTTGTACTGGTGTTGGGCTTTGAAGTCCTCGCCCTGGACCCGGTACAACTCGGCGCGAATAAGGGCGTGACGGTGCTCGAAGTTTTCGGCACAGTTGTCGGACCACGCCCGGAATTGTTTCTCGATCTGCTGAAGGCGTTGCAGTCCTTCCTCACGCTTGTCGCCGTCCCGATCGGTAAGACGCGCGGCAAGAGCCAACCCGTAGAACAAGTTGAAAAGCGGCCGCACCGCCGTGTTTTCGGCAAATTGCATCAGGGGTTCCGTATCGACGGCCAACTCTTCTGCAGCTTCCATGAAGCCGCGCAGGTACAACACCTGAAGATGCAGCGTGCGACAGATGGCCAGTCCGGTCATGTAACCGGTATTTTTGATCCGCTCCTCACATCGCGAGGTATCGAAATCGGGGGTGTCGATACTGTTGGGGGCAGATGACAGGCCGCGCAGGTTGAGGATGGTGTGGCTGAGATGGCGTAGAGTATCGCCGATGGCGGGATTCCGCGTTCGGTCGGCAAAGGCGATGAACTGCTCGCACTGATCCAAAATTTCCAGCAGCGGGGCTTCCATGACCCAGCGGTTGTGCAGCAACACGGCAGTTGCATAATTGGCGTAAACCAGGTCCCCGCAATCGTTGGCGGCGCGAAAGATCTGTCGCAACACGGGCAGGTCCACGCTCAGGTGCCGTCGCCAGGGGTTCAACAGGTTGCAGCCGATAAACAATAACCGATTTTTAATTAAAGCACTGGGGAATTTAACGTTAAGCTCCAAAGCCAGGCGGCCCATTTCAAATCCGCCCTCATAATCGCCCATTTGTCCCAGTACTACGCCGTAAGTGGCATAGGCAAACGGCGTCAGCGCGGAATTTCCATGTTCCAAGGCATAGGTCACATGGAGCAGCGCCAACAGGCGGAACAGCGAGGGCCTGCAATTATAGGCCGGCGGCACCAGGTGCACGACAAGGTCCGAGAACACCTCCGCTCGGCTGTCCCGGCACACCGGCAAAGACAGGATGTGTTCTCTTCCGCGCTCGGCAAACACTTTGTGAACCTGTTGGTAATGGTTTTGAAAGGCCGATTCCATGCCGGCCTCGTCGGCCGGGATCTCCATGCCGAACAGATCCAGCGCCCGGCAGCCGCAATCCACGGCCTCATCCAATCGGCCCGCGTTGTGGAGCAGGGTAAGGTGCAGACGGAAGACCTGGGCCTTGTCGGTCACTTTGGTAGATCGACTCAACAACTCGCCGAACAGGCGCTCGGCTTCGGCCTCCTGCCGATTGAAGAACTCAGCCTCGGCCAGTCCCAAAGTAAGCGAGAACCACAAGCGGAAGCGCTGCTTGACCGCATCGTCCGTCAGTAAAGCAAGGCCCTTGCGAAAGTACCCGACAGCGTCGCCGTAGGCCGCGGCGCCGCAAGCCTTGACGCCGGCGGACCGATTCAATTCAGCCAGTTGATAGCGCTCGGCTTCCTCGTCAATGAGATCACTGCCCTGGTTGAGCTGGCTGACGATGCTGAACACCTGGTCCTGCAAAGCGTGAGCCTGCGAATACTTGAGAAAATGGCGACCCACCATCACGTGGTTTTCGCGACTTTGCCCGGCATCCATCAAGGAATATACGGCCTCGCGCACCCGGTTGTGACTGAAGCGGTAATGAATTTCCAAACCCCGCTGCTCCATGGCTTCCAACTCGGCAGGATCATAGACCTGGAGCAGCTTGTAGGCGTCGCCCAGGGGCTGTACCAACTCCCCGGACATGGCCTCCCGCAGGTGACCGGCCGTTTCCGCCTGGCTGCGTTGCCAGGCGATGGACAACATGCGCAGGGTAAAACGATTGCCGATACAGGCGGCCAGTTCCAACACCCCGCGCGTATCCCGGCTAAGGGCCACGATTTTGCGGGTAATCAGTGAAATGGGATCATCGGGTTGCTTTTCGATGTTTTGAAAGATGGACTCATCCCAACGCCAATCACCCAAACGGGGGTCGAAGAACAGTTTACCCTCGTCATAAAGTGATTTAAGGTAGACGCGCACGTCGAACGGCACCCCGCTGGTATGGTGCATTACCAAATCGGCGAGCGGCCTCGAGTTCTCAGGGGCCAAACCCAGGGCATCCAAAAGGATCTCCTGGATAATGACCCTGTCGAGCGGCGCAAGGCTTAGGGTTTCCATACCCACGCCACACTCGCGCCAACGCTGGAAACAGGCTTCAACCTTGGGGCCCTCCACGCTGATTTCACCGGAATAGCTGCCGACTACCAGGAAGTGGTGCAGATCGGTTTCTACGATCAGGTAATCCAGTAGAGACAGCATACTCTTGCCGGCCCATTGCAAATCGGCCAGGAAGATGATCAGCGGATGACCCTGTTCGGCGAAGACTTCCAGAAACTGGTGAAGCACCAACTTGAAGCGAGCTTCGGCCTCGCCGGACTCCAGGCGCGTGAGCTCGGGTTGTTCGCCGATGACCATGCGCAACTCGGGCACCAGATCGGTCATCACGCGACCGCTGCCACCCATGGCGCGCAACAATCGCTGCTTCCAAGCGGCAACCTCCTGGGGGCTGCAAGCCAGGATCTGCCCGACCAGGTCGCCCATGGCCATACCCAGGGCGTCGTAGGGAATGTCGCGGCGTGTGCGGTCGCAGCGTCCACGCACGAAAAAGCCGTGAGAACGCACCACGTAGGGACGCAGTGATTCAACCAGGCTGCTTTTGCCCATGCCGGACGCACCGGAAACAGGCAGGAAGCAGCGTCCGCCCTCGCGTACCATATCCCAGGTTTCGAACAAGGTGCGGATTTCCGGGTCGCGCCCGTACAACTTGTCGGGGATTCGAAAGTTTTGGGAGGTATCGCCGGCGCCCAAATCGAAAAGGGCAATCGAACCGTCACCAGGGTCCAATCCCCGGAGACAATGTTCCAGGTCCATGGCCAGCCCGTCCCCACTTTGGTACCTTTCTTCCGGCACCTTGTTCAGCAGCCGCATGATAATGCGCGAAACGGCTTCCGGGATTTTCTTATCGCGCTCGGCCGGCGGCTCCGCTTCCATGGCGATGTGATAGTGAACCATTTCCATGGGATCTTCCGATTCGAACGGAAGCCTGCCGCAAAGCAATGCGTACAAAGTAATGCCCAGGCTGTAGAGATCCGAATAATGGGTAACCGGCATGTTCAGGCGCCCGGTTTGTTCCGGTGAAAGATAGGCGGCCGCCTTGTGAAAGCAATCCAGATCCGATTGGGAAACCAGGGCATCGGGCCCGGAAGCCACACGAAAACCAATCAATCGCGTTTCAAAATTGTCCTCGTTATACAAAATGTTGGTAGGCCGTAAATTCTGATGGATAACCTCGCGCTGATGTAACGCGGCCAAGGTGCGCGCAACCGACGCGGCCACTTTCAGGAAACCCTCGGTGCCATGGCGTTGAAAGAAACCGTCGGGGTGCGCGGGCGCCCCGTCGAAATCCTCGCTGATCAAGGCGCAGTAATCGTGGCGACATATCAGGTCCACGGGCCTCAACACTCCGGGGATATCCAGTTTAGACAGAGCTGCATATTCATTTTTGAAATTGGCTTGTTCCAGATAATTGGGATTTCCTGAACCAAATACGCGCAACAGGACCGTTTTCCCGTCAGCCAGGCGAACCGCGCGAGCCAGGTAGAACGGCCCGTCTTCTAATAATGTCTGGGTTAGGCGATAACCCGAAAGCTCCTGCATGAAGGACTCCAAAGCATCGGTAAGGCGGAGCGGCCCTTCGAACTCCTGTGAAGGAAAAATATCTCTCTTTTACTTTATCTCGTATTTTTTCGAAAAACTTCAACGGTTGACACATTTTTTTCAAAAAAAAAGTGTGCCTGTTTCCCTCAAGTCGTTCGAAGGTGGTCACGATCCAAACCTCTTCTGAGAGATCGATGCAACGCCGCCCAATCGCACGAAGGCTACGGCTTATTCCTTACTGTGCATCTGCCACAACAGATTGGAGATGTAGGGGCGGCGGGTTTCTCCCGTGGTGATCATCAACAGCTTGGTAATTTTCAAGCCCATCGGGTCCATATATAGAAGGATCAGCATCTCGGTGATGAAATCCGTATTGAGCGTGATGTAGTTATCGGTGCCCACGCCCAACTTGACGCCCTTTTTCTCCCACCAACTGAAAGGATGATCCTTGTAACCTTCGAAGCAAGTAGTCAGCTTGTAGTTGCTGCTGGGCAGGCTCATCAGGGAAACGCCCTTGTGGATCATGCGGTTCAGCACGTCGTGCTGGTAGTGTTCTACTTCCAGGGCGGTGTGAAACTTGGTTTTGGTGAACAGTTTGATTTCATGAGCGTTCAGGCGGTCGCCGGCAAGGATTTTGTCCAGCACGGGATGATTGTGGTGCCACTGCATATCGCATAGTTCTTCCCAGTCTTGAGAACCCCTGGGGATGGTTTTACCGGCCTGATTCAGGCGCAGCACGCGCTGGTACAGGCTGTGGAAATAGTAGTTGGGATTGATGCCCAAACTGATCCCGTGTTCCAACGCATCGATATGCCAGATATTCATGGCATTGTCGACAGCTTGAATGCCGCTACGCAGGATCTTCCAGGTCTCGCCGTGGTGGCTGCGGATTTGGAAGCCGCGATATTGCAGCTTTCGAAAACCGATGCGCAGGTCGTTGAAGTGCTGCTTGCGGTAGAAGTCGCGCTCGTTGCCCACGGTGTCGACCTCGCGCAAATGATCGGCAAGAAAGGGATGTTCGTCCAAAAGGCGCAGGATGGTATTCACCTGATCGTCCACGGAGGCGCGCTTGGTTTCGTAGCGATTGTGGTCGTAGAAGTCGCTTTCCTTACGGAAGCAGGGCGAGAGAATGAATTCGAACCCGGATTCTTCCCGGCGGAATGCCTGAAACCCCTCGTAAAGTCCCAGGGCCACGTCGTCCGGGGTCAGGTCGGCAATGCCGGGAATGGTTTCGGCCGAATCACCGGTGGCCCGGGAGAGAGTGAACTTCAAGCGGATCTTGCCCACATTGTGTTTGTGAAAGAGTTCATGGGCCATGTGGTAAGCGGCGTCCCGGTGCGCCTGCCTGGAATTGAGAATGAGCTTGGGCAACATCAGAATCTTCAAATATCGATCGAAGCGCTCGTGATCTTTCAGGCGAATCAACTTGTCGATATCGGCCGGACCGGTGATCTGCGAACTGCCGCGGCCGTACACCAGTTCTATTTTTTCGCGAATGACCTCGCCGCCGGGTCCTTCCAACAGTTCGGCAATTTTGGGATAGAGGAAGTCGGCTGTCAGGGAACCGGTCAGGTGAATATGTTCCTCGCGGTAGTGCAGTGGGAAACCGTGGAAGAACTGGTAGAGCGCCTTGGAAAAGGGATGGTTCAACAAGGTTTGGATTTCGGACTGATCCTCCTGGAATCGGGTCAACAGGCCGCGAAACTCGCGAATCAGCGCGGCGGCGCCCGGGTCCTTCCGGCTCTTTTCGGAGGCAATCAACAAAGCCAGGGTATCGTCGAGGGTGATCCCGTTGGTTTCGCCGATGATATCGGTTATGTAACGCTGTAGATTGGTCTGCATCATATCTTCATTCATCATGAATCGATAGCCTAGCAGGTTCCCCAAAAACTGCAATCAGGAAATGATGGTAAGTAGGTCCGCCCAGCCTCGCTTGATGCCAAGCTTCTGCATGCGGATGGTCGAAGAGCAGGCTCGAACCGAAAGCCATGTGTAACTGGGCGGCGATATGAGGAAGTATGCTGATCATGAACGCCTGAGAAAAACCAATGCCGCCGATTCAGCTAGCGGGCGTCGACCTCGCGACCGCGAACCCGGACATCCTTCCCATAAAAAGCCACCGCGATTTCCGAACGCAGAGCAACACCGGCATCTTCCAGTTCCGCGCCGTAATGTCGTGTCTCTATCTGATCGAGCCCTTCCTGCAAAACCGATTTCATTTCTTCAGCGCTTTTGGCGACCTTGAACTCAAGAATCACCCCTCGGTCGGAAGCATCACGAGGCCGCATGGACAGATCGTAACGGCCGTAACCGGCCTCGCGGTTGGAGCGGATTTCATAACGATCGCCCAGGTGCACCAACAAGCCCAATACAAAAGCATGATAAACCCGCTCCGGGTTTTGTTCGGCCGTGTCGTAGAAACTGAGGACCGACTTGACCAGTTGCGCCAGGAGCGTACCGAAGAGGTCCACGTCGCCGGTGACAAGGCTTTCCAACAACGCTTTGACCTTTGCCGAGCCGATACCTCGCCGTAACCAGACCTCGACGATATCTTGCAGCAATAATTTAATTTCGGTGTTGGGAACGGCCAGGTCATAGAACCAACGATCGCCTCTCTGAACCTTTGAAGTAACTTTAAGATAACCGCAGAACAAAAAGAAGGACCACAACGTTTGGGCGTCCTGGTTGATATGATCGAAGACGGTCTGTTCCTGGACGGCCGTTTCCACCGATTCGCCGCGCAACAGGCGTTGCAAATCGTCCAGTACTTCCGGGGCGGCATGAACGATTTGATCGCGAATCAGGTCGTTGGAACTGGTATTGACCCAATGCGGCTTGAACCCCTCCGAGGAGGTGGCGATGTAATGGAGAATGGACCAGGGATTGTAAATGGTGGTTTCCCCGGCCAGGTAACCGTTATACCAGCGACGCACTTCGGCGGTTTGATCGGCCAACCCCGCCGTTTTCAGCAGGTTTTCCGTCTCGGCCTCGGTGAACCCGAACTTATCGGCAAAGGTATGACTGAGTACGCTGAAAACCATGACCTGGTTGAGATCGGAAAAAATAGACTCGCGTGCCACCCGCAGGATACCCGTCAACACGGCTTTTTCCAAGGCGTCATTGCTTTTGAGCGCCTTACCCAGGAGGCCGCGCATGAACGCGACGATTTCCTTGTAGTACCCGTTGCCGTAGCCTGAATGAATGGGGGAATCGTATTCGTCGATCAACAGGATCACTTTGCGGCCGTGATGTCTGTGGAGTAGGGTCATCAATAAACGCAGTGAATGCATCAACTTTGTAGTGCTACATTGCTGCCTGGCCACGGTCATGAAATCGTCGGCCTCAAACTCATCCAACTTTTCAAGCAAGTACTTACGAGAGCGAAATGCTTCAGCCGCCATTATGGAAAAGCCGTCGAGGAACTCTTCAAAAGACAATGCCTTGAGATCCTTGAAAGACAGAAAAATCACCGGGTAACGGCTCAAATGGGCATACCACTCGCTCTGTTCTATTGCCAAACCCTTGAAGAGATCGGCGCCGTTCGCCGAGTTCAGATCGAAAAAGCATTGCAGCATGGACATATTGATGGTTTTGCCGAAACGCCGGGGCCGAATGATCAACTGTGTTTCGGCCGATGTGTCCAAAACCTCGGCAATAAACATGCTCTTATCGATGTAGTGATAGCCGTCCTCTCTTACCTTGCGAAAGTTGTCGATTCCGATGGGGAGCTTCAGGCCCATAAGTGTGCTCCTATGTAAGCGCTCGGCTTTAGAATAGCATAGAAGCACAACGGCAAATTGAAATCCGTATAGAGTCAGGGCAACCGCATCAGGTGGATCATCGAGCGGCATAGGGCTTTCGGTGGAATTTGTCGATGGAGCGGCCGAAACAACAAGGAATACGCGCCACTTTCTCTTTACCCCACCTCGCGCAACAAAGATCCCGGACAAAACTCTCATCATGCAGATCGGGCAGACAAAGAATGCGGCGGAGTTCCTTATCATACCAACCGGAGCATCGAGAAATTCGCTCAAGATCCTCGAGTCCCCAAATGGTGTGCCGGGGATTTCTGTCCAATTCTTGAACACACAACCTGGAGCACCGAGAAATTCAGTCGAGATCCTTGGTTTCCCAAATGGTGTGTCAAGGATTTCTGTCCAATTCTTGAATTTCCCATTTCGTGAATCGAGGATTTCTGCAGAATTCCTTGTGCCGCAATTTTGTGTATGAAAGATTTCCGTTGATTTTTGACAAAAACAGCCATATGTAAACCGGTAAACCCGCTTTCGGTGAACCTGTTGTCAATCGTTGATAATAAAGAGTCCGCCACTGACGACGACCGCTTACCGTGTTTGGTTCAAGGCCCCTATCGGCGCGACTGATAAACCTTACAGTCATTTTTCACGTTTAATAATTAAAGGGTTTTTTCGGATCGCCGATATTACCCTTTGAACCCCGTTTCCCTTTCACCCCATGCGCAAGCCTTAAAGGAGATGTCAAAGACCACTGTTCCATTGATCCGTCCTCTTTGCACAGCATGTTCGGAAATCAGCTCGGGGTTCACTATTTCCACGAAAAAAGGAGACGGTCATGAGGAAAAGAACAGGACAACAAGGCACGGATGAAAGTGAATTTCCCAATTACAACAGCGGTCAGGAAACCTGGCAAACCCGGCCGGGTCAAGATATGAGCGGCGTATTGCAACACTGGACCTGAGGGTGTGAGCCGTTTCTTTGCTTCAACTCGTTTAAACTATAGGGGAGGTCTCCAGCTAGACGAGGTGAAGCAATGACATTTGCTACCCTGATCCTGATTATTCTGGTTCTGGTTGCCGGCGGCGTGATCAGCGCTTTTTTCGGCGTGGACGTGCTGATTCGTTCCCTGAAACCGTCAAAGAAGGTCGAAGCCAATGACACGCGCGGGCTGACCGAAAGCGCAATCGCCAACAACCTGACCATCGAGGCCAACCTGCAAAACCTGGTCGGAGCGCGCCGGGGCGATCTCAGCGTCATGCTGAGCAATGAAACCATTACCATCCGGCCGGACACCTCCTTCCCAAGTCTTGAATGGGAAACAGGCATCGGTGAATACCCGAAGCCGCCGTTTTCAAACCTGGTCCCGCTGTATATGGACAAGGATACCCTGAGCGCGTTCCAGTCATTCCCCAAGGCCGCGCTTACCCCCGACTCCCTGGTCGTCGACTGGACCCAATGCGGCAGCGAATTGACCCGTGCCCTGAACCTGGCCCGGCATTTCAAAAAAAGTCTTTCCGAGGTGCTTGGACCGGCCCTGGCTCGCGCCAAAAGCCTGGACGAACGTCTTGTATTGCTGAACGCGGCGATCAAAGGGGTCAAGGACGGAGATGTCGACACGGATGATCCGCAATTGGCGGTTTGCCTGCGTCCCTACCTGCAAGGCGACCCAAAATTGGCGGCCCGGGCAGCCGCGCTCATAGGTGACGAGGGTATTCAGTTATTGATCTCCTGGCTGAAAGGCGATGTGCACTATTACGCCTACTTCGACCATGCCCTGGATGCGCTCACGGCCATGGGACCGCGAGCCGCCGTACCGCATTTGGACGACCTGTTAACGCATGAAAAGAATGTCCGCCGCGCGCTGAAATTCATCCTGGCCTTGGGGCAACTGAATGCGCGGGCAAGCGTCCCTGTGATTGCCGAGGCCGCCTTGCGCCTGGACCACGAGGAAACTACCGAGGCCGCCTTGGAAACCATGGCGGGGCTGGACCAATACAACCCGGCCGCGCTGCCCTTTCTGGACCACGTCCTCGAAACTCGCTCCCCTTTCTACCGTCAAGCCGCCCAACACGCCCGCGCCATGAATCGCAAAGAAGCCAGGTCGCTGCTGCAACGGGAACTGATGCTGCCGGGTTTGTCCATAGCTCATAAAAAAATGTTGCTCGAACTGCTGGCCGCGGCGCCGCAAACCTCCGATACGAAAGCCGTACAAACCGCTGCATCGCAAGGCAATCACCCCGAACTCACCGAACTCGCGATCCGGTATTTCCGAATTGACGATACCGGCGTGTTGGTCAAGGCCCTGGCTTTAGACGACCGCGCGCTTCAAGAAAAGGCTGTCAAACGCCTGGCCCGAGTGGGCGATGTAAACGCGGTGGCGCCCCTGTGCCGCATCCGCGATCATTCCAGGGGCAGTCTTAAAAAAGCGGCCGCCGAAGCCGTCGCCCTGATTCAGGGAAGATTGGGCAATGTGGAGGGCGGTTGGCTGACCCTGGCCAGGCCCAGCCCCTTGGAAGGCAGCCTTAGCTTAGAGGGCAACCACGCCCTGGAAGGCGGTCTGAGCCCTGAGAAATAGGCTTGGACGACACCGGACGCCGCCCACTTAATCAGGTCTCCTCGGCCTTCGATTGGGTTGTAAACGGAATGGAAACGATCAGAAGCAGTAAAAGCGCAACGCCGATAACGGTAGACGTTTGCGAAATGCGCGACAAGGCGGGCCAATCGGGATGATCGCCCGGCGCAAACATCAGGGAAAGTCCGGCCAGGGTAATGGAAAACGACAGGCGTCCGACCAAACTCTGTAGCGAGAGATAGGTGGCGCGCAGGGAGGTGTCCACACGGGGCGCAATGGCGGCATTGAGCGGGGCCGTCTTGAGTGCCGCCGGCACATTGCGCAACAGGATCAGGGCGACCACCAACGGATGTAGGAACCAGCCCATACTCGCGATCACGACGGTTTGCATCAGGGTTGCCGAGAGCAGCGCGGGTTTCAGGCCCAACTTGTCGCGCAGGCGAATGCTGTAACCGGCCACGGGAGCGCCCAAAAAAAGGCTGACGGCCATCACCAACCCGGCGGTCAACGGCGTGCCCTCTTGCGGCAGCCAGGCGGCGCGTTCGCCCAACAGGTCCAGGTAGGGTTGATACAATTCGTAGGGGATGTGGTCCAAGATGATCATGCCCACGCAGTAAAAGAACAACCAGGCCAGCAGCGGATTCCGCAGACAAGCCAGGCACCGGCCCAACTGGGTCAGGAAACCGGCTGCCCGCTGACGATGATCCCTGCCGGGCTCCTTGAAAAAGAGCGCCACCACCAGTCCCACGAGCGCGGTGGCGAAGGATAACGCATAGGCATAACGCAACGCAAACAGGGCGACGGCGCCGCCGGCAAATGAGGCAAAACCGTTGGCAAACAGGTTGTTGCGCGTGATGCGCGCCTCGCGTGCGCCGAACTCGCCGGCTCTGCCCAATTCGGCCAGGGAATCGTAATGAAAGGAGACATCGGTTCCCGAATTGAAGGAAATGCCCACGGCCAACAACACCTGAGCAGCGGCAAAGACTTCGAAGGACCCGCCCAGGGTGAACAGCGCATACGACAAACACATGGCCGTGGAAGAGATCAACAGGGTAGCCTTGCGACCCACGCGATCGGAAAAATAACCGGAGGGTACCTCCAACAACACGACGGCGGCGTAATACAGCGCTTCCAAACGAAGGACGGCGGCCAGGGGCAGATTTTGGCTGAAATACAGGAAGAAAACGGGCGTCCAAGCGTAGCAATTAAAAGCCAGGGCATAGAGTGGATACAACCGTAAGTTACGGCTTTCATGGTGCATGGACAGGTTCCTCGTCTTGATACGGCGCGTCGGGTCCTGCAGTCGACCGCCTTGGCCAAGCTTAGCACACGGCCGATTTCATGTCATAATTAGAAGCCTTCTAAAAAACCAAGGCAATTACCTAAATGGAGGACTTTTATGAAATTGAAATTGGAAGATCTGAAACTGAAGAGCTTCATTACCGACCCCGAGAAGATGCGCGCCGGCGCCGCCCTCATCAAGTTGAATCGAGACAGTGCTCGGAACTGCTCCCCCTTGTGCATGCATACCGAGTTGGGTTCTTGTGATTGCTAACCCAAACCCGCCCGGACTTCTTCGGTGAAGCCCGGGCCGCCTCTTTCCCGTAAGCGAATCACGAAAGTCGCTCCATGTTCTCCACAGCGCCGCGCCACACCGGCGATGGATGCCGCCGGCAACCCCGATTAAAGAGCTTCCCCGCCCCGGCAAATAACTTCGGCAACGCCAAAAGACAGCACCGTTCCCCGACATAGGTATTGTGAAAAACAAAAACACAACACCATGCCTGAGAAGCACGCTGCCGGCAAACAAAAACGGCCTTATCCGATAAAAATTTGGATGGATGGACATGCAGGAAGGGGGTTCATTCCCCAAAATGAAGACCGGTCTGCCAATTTTTCACAACTTACCGCCCGGTTTAGAGGCAACGTCAAGTCGGCCAAGAGGACCTTTTCCCCGAAATACAACCGAAGTTGACGCTTGATTGGGCACTTTTCCGGGAACGGGACCGGTTGGTCGCCGATCAAACGGCGCCAATCCTGGGAACGGAACCACCTGCCGAGGTCGAAACCGGTCCTGTTCCCGGGAACGGAACCACCTTTGCGATCGTCAGGTGGTTCCATTCCCGGGCGATGGACTTCTCAAACAGTATCGAAGGGGTCTTTTTTCGGAAAAAGTTGATGGTATTTGGCCGGTCGGCCCATTTCACGCCCAAAAAGGATGTATTTAAGTGGATACTACGAAATAATACGTCGATCGGTGCATGGCTGGAAGATGCGCCGGAATATCCGCACGTGCAGCGATTCGTCGTCGGCAATGATTCGGCATGGTTCTGCGCCTGGTGCGGTGATGAAGTGTGTTTCCCGCATAGCTATCTTGACGGTTGCCCGACGTGTGATACCGACCGAGCAAAATTGTTTCCATGAGCCTTTAGGGCATTGGTAACTTCGAAACATCGTCAACCGCCGACATATGGAAATTGGCGGTTGGAGTCGTGGTAGAGTAGAGGTGTATGGTCAGCAGAAGCCAGGGAATTGCAACTGAGAAAAAAATGGGCACAGCAATAATATGTCATATCCTGGGACATAAATACTCTTCATGGGAATACGAAGAAATCGGTGCTTGCTTGCAGATCAAGAAATGTAAGCGCTGCGGAAGTAAACAGGAGAGAAATCATTCTTTTGCCTGGCTTTACATAAAAGAAGGCTGCTGTGAACAAAGATTGATATGCAGCCGTTGTGGCCACATTCGAGATAGTCGCACGGAACATGAGTGGCTTGGTTGGTCCGGCCCAGCTTGTCGTTCAACAAATATGTGTAACCGCTGCAAAAAAGAAATAAGCAAGGGAGACCATGACTATAGTGGTGGAGGATATGATTCCTATTCATGGTACTGCATCCACTGCGGAAGGTCTTATATGGCACCTTCTGATTATGAAGAATAAACTCTCAAGCGCAACAATGCGGTATGGGGCCCCCGGGTTTTTGCCCGGCCTTTTTTATTCCTGAGCTTTTCCGCGTGATGAATCCGCTAGTATAGGTTAGGGAGGTGTGGGGATGTCGGATGTGCCGGCAGTGAGAACGTTTGGGATGTCTGTTGTGTCGGCGGTGAGAAAGTATGGCCTGGCCGTTAGTTCCGGTGCGGCCTTGCTTTTCGCGATGGTCTTTTACTGGGATTTCTACCCTAATTGGCTGCTTTGGTTGTATGGGGTATCGTTTTATTACCTGAATGCATGCCTCCTGATGAATCGCCGAGAGGCCAAGGACGAAAAGCTCGCTGATTGGATCTATAACCACCGATGGGGTAAGGCCCTTTGGTGGTGGGTTTTACCTGCCATCGCATTCCAAATCCCAATGGTGGGCCTTATCTTTGATTACTACCACACTTACTTCCTAAGCAAAGGGGGCACCCTTCAATTCCCCACGGCTGCCTTCACTATTCCTCTGTGGCCTATCTTCTTGCTTCTCTGGTTCATTCGTGATCAGAACAAGGACAAAGAGATTCGGCAGGCTCAAGTAGACCAGAAGCAAGCCGACCTACATCATAAAGCCAATCAGAGACAAGCCGACTTTCATCAATTACAGGAATGGGTTGGTACCGAAACCACCGAGGTGAACAATCTGGCCTTACGCGTCGGCGCCATTCACCAGTTAAAACGTTACCTGACCGGTGAGGTATTCCATGGGGTTCCAATGGAAAATGAATTTCAGATACCAACACTGGCGCTCATAAAGGCCGTCATCGTTTCTTGTAAGAATGATGAGATCGAACTTAACGAAAGAAAAGAGGGTGAAACGGAAACCGAAAAAAATATAGGACAGACGGACGAAGACAAAAAGGGAGATGAGACCGGCCCGGTTAACAGAAAGGAGGTCAAACCCAGGAATAAGCCGATGTATCGCCCAGGAACAGATCTTATCATTCAGGCCATAGGTGATGTCCTAAGGGGCACATTTAGAAAAGATTACCCTACACAAAACCTTAAGCCGCTGCTTTCAACATTTTTGGGAAAAATGAATCTGGGCGGAGTGGACATGGAAGGGGCGTTCCTGGGTGGGGCGAGACTGCGCCAGGTGGACCTGGAAGAGGCGAATCTGCAAGGGGCGAACCTGCAAGGGGCGGTCCTGATCGAGGCGAAGCTGCACGGGGCGAACCTGCAAGGGGCGAATCTGGTCGGGGCGAACCTGCGTGGTGCGGACCTGCGCGGGGCGAACCTGCGCGAGGCGGACCTGAGCGGGGCGGGCCTGAGCTGGGCGTGGCTGCACGGGGCGGACCTGGGCTTTTCGAGGCTGCGCGGGGCGGACCTGGGCAGAGCGAACCTTTACCGGGCGAACCTAAGTGAGGCGAACCTGGGAGGGGTGGACCTGGGCGGGGCGGGCCTGAGCTGGGCGAATCTTTACCGGGCGGACCTGGGCAGGGCGGACCTGCGCGGGGCGGACCTGAGCGGGGCGGACCTGCGCGGGGCGGACCTGCGCGGGGTGGGCCTGAGCTGGGCGAACCTGGACTTGGCGAAAAACTGGAAAGACGTCATCATTTACGATAAGACCAACATCTTCGGAATTAAAAACGCCCCTGAAGGTTTTCGTGAACACGCCTTATCCAAGGGGGCGATTGAGGAAGACCCGGATGTTTCACCAAACGAATTATTCCTGCCCCGGCTTCTTCGGCGGCTTCCGGTTGCTCCATAGTACTTCCTCACGCTCACCGTTTTGGCTCCTCACTTCCATGGTGCTGCGATGCTCGATACGATAGTCCCGTGATTATCCCGACATGTAACAACATGCAACACGTTTTTCTTGCTCGCGGACATGGCTTTGGTTAAGATGCCTCGGTATCATCGATCGGAGGACTTATGTTATTTCGCGTCTCGACACCCGGTCGTATTTGTTTGTTCGGTGAACACCAGGACTATTTGGGCCTGCCGGTTATTGCCGCGGCGATTGACCTCCGCCTCGATGTGACCGTGGAAGCCGAGCTACCCGATCGCTTCGAATTGGACATGCCCGACCTGGGCGCTGAATTCACCCTCCAAAACACCGGTACGCCCCAACCCTACGAGAGCAAGCGCGGTTACTTGCGCGCCGTGTACAACCTGTTGTTGGAAGAGGGCGTCACCTGGAAGCACGGCTTGCGCTGTTCCGTCACCAGCCGCATCCCCGTCAGGGCGGGCGCCTCCAGTTCTTCCGCCCTGGTGCTCAGTTGGACCGCCGCCCTATTGGCCGCCGCGGAGGACGAGCGCCGAAGATCCCGAGTATATCGCTCATCTGGCATATCGCGCCGAGGTAGAGACCTTCGGTGGCCACGGCGGCATGATGGACCAATACGCCTGCGCCGTCGGCGAATTGATTTACCTGGACCCCATGAGACCGATTCCGTCACGAATACCCAACTACCTGGGCGCCTTCATATTGGGCGACAGCGGCGAATCCAAGGATACTCAGGGCATCCTGGGCAGCGTCAAAGCGGTAGCCCAAGAGGGCGTGCGCAAGCTGAAAAAGGCCTGGCCCCGTTTCGACCTACGCCGCAGCACCTCGACCGAGATCTACCACCACCTGCGCAAACTCACCGATCGCGAACGCGTGGTCATGGAAGCCAACATCTCCGACCGGGACCTGTTGACCCAGGCCCGCATCCTGCTGACCCGACCCAATATGAACCATGAACACCTGGGCCGGCTGTTAGACGAACATCACCGCAACCTCAGCCACAAAAAACGCATCTCCACGGCCAAAATAGAACGCATGCTACAAGCAGCCCGAGAAGCCGGCGTCCCGGGCGGAAAAATCAACGGCTCCGGCGGCGGCGGATGCATGTTCGCCTACGCCCCCGACAACCCGGAAGAAGTAGCCAAAGCCATAGAGTCGGCAGGCGGCAAAGCCCACGTGGTCAAAGTATGCCCGGGACTGACCATTACACGCCCTTCCCAAAATCCTTAAAGCCCGGCAGTTCCTGACGAAATCCCATGAGACTCATTCGAACGGGCTTCAACAGTATGGTTTTAGAAGCAACACTCGCGCACAGCCTGCAATCTTGTAAACCGAGGGTCACTCGCTTCGGTCTGGGGCGTCAAAGGAGTATCATGCGTTTTTGCCATTCCTCTAACTAAGGGGCGACGCCAAGGACCAAAGTACACCTTTCTACTTTCTACAACGGATAGGGAATAAAGACCTTGGAGGTATACCATAAGCGTTTTAATAAGAGCACTTGTGCTTGTTGGAGCGATGGCGTACTTTTTCACGAAGAGCGCAAAATAGAGCCGACAAACACATCGTAGAGACACTAAAGTCGGTATCTTGCGTCATGGCCATATCTTTGATGCGTGTTTATTGGGCAGTTGTTTTACTACGGTTTTTTCCAACCATTTTGTAGGAACTGAATGGTCTCATTGACAGCCGCTGTTACTTCGCCGCCGGCCATGCGTTTGGTGATCTCTGTAACCAGCCAATCACGCCATATGGCGAATCTGGCCCAAGCCGTGGCAATGAGCGTGGGCAGCATGTTGGGGGGACCCAAAACCGGCGGGTTGAGACGGTGATAACCGGCCAACAGTTCGGCGCATTCAAGGTTGGTGTTGTCGGTCGGAGCATTCAGGAGGATTTGTATAATCGGCGGCCACCAGTCGCCGATGCCGGGATTGGTCGGCAGCCAGTAGTAGAAGGGAAGGTTGCCCAGGTCGAAATCTTTCAGCCAATACTTGGGCTGGGAATTTGCCACCCCTATGGAAAGAGCGCCGATTAAGGGGAGGGGATTTATGCCGATTTTTTTGAGATAGGCGTTCATGGACAAAATGGCATTCAGGCATGGATCCGGTGCAAAAATACCGGCGTCGCCATAGCCGTCGCGAATCGGGTGGAAACCCGGCGGCGAAGCGGCATAATAGGCCAAATCCGCCAGGCGAAGATACAGATGGTCACGGTAACCGTTGGAAAAAAACGCGGGCGCCCAATGTCCCTTTCGGCCGTACCAATCATAGGTGCAGATCAGGACAGGATGTTTCAGATCTTTCAGCGTTTTTTCGCCGAAGGTGGCATTCAGTAGTTGCTGAAAATCTGCGGCGCCCCCCCAGGCGGTGATGCCCCAGAGGCTGGTCAAGGCCGCCCAGGGGCATCTATCGTTGGCGTAGGAGCCCGCCTCGCACCAAAAACGCGCCAACTTGCCGGAGGAGACATAGTCCCGGGGGGTTTCCTCTTGAGCCAGAAGCAGGGCGTTGATCGCGCCGGCGGAGGTTCCGGAGAACAGGTCTACATCGTCACCATTTAGAAATTCCCTACCGGCGTTGGTGTCGCTGCCGATGATTTGGTCCAGCATCAGGGCGGTGGCCAATCCATAAATACCTCCACCGTCCATTGCCAGTATGTGCAATGGCTTTTCCTCAGGTAAAAAAAAATCCTCAACATTTAACTGTAGAACCATGGGTGCGCTCCTTGCTTTTTTTGCTACTTTGGTGCCGTCTTTTATCAGGTTTTCTGAAAGGCTTTGTCCAGGCATGCGGTGAGTTTCTGTGCCAAATCTTGGACGTGGGGTTCTTTGAAAGTGGAGATGTGGTTACCGGTACAGATATGGGTAGTGACGCCGTCCTTTGCCATTTGTCGCCAGCCCATGCTTTCGTCGTGTAGGACGGCGCCCGTCATGTCCCGGGTTACAAACAGGTCCAAATGGCCGGAGTAGGGAGGTGGTGCGTAGCGGAGTTGCGCCAGGTTGTTGGCATACGCTACTTTTTGGAGAGGGGTCATGACAGTGGTTGGGTCGATGGGGCCGGTATCCACCCTTTGTTGATCGGATAGGTTGGTGTTGATCATGAGTTCGGTGTAGTTTTTGATCAGTTCGGCCCATTGCTCACCGGCTTCCATCATAGCGGGATGCTGCACGCCCATGGGTATGCCCACGCCAAGAACGGCGGTCAGGCCCACGATTTCCTTGTACTTGCCAACCAACAGGCGGGCCATTTCATAGGCCACCCAGCCGCCGAAGGAATAACCGCCCAGGTAATAGGGTCCCTCCGGCTGTACCGCGCGCATGTGCTCGATGTACAGTTCGGCCATGTCCTCGATACGGTCCGGAGGTTTGCTTTTGCCGTCCAAGCCGATGGATTGGATACCGTACACCGGCTGGTCCGGGTCCATGTGCAAGGCCAGGCGATGGTAGGGAAAGACCGAACCGAACACCGCATGCACCAGGAAGAAGGGTGGGCGGTCGCCCTTGGGTTTTAAGCCCACAACGGTGTCTTCCGGGGGGCCGTCTCCTCCAAAGTCAGGAGGCATTTGGAAGGGATTCCGGTTGCCGGCGCCGGCGCCCATGTCGGCCCAAGGGTTATCGGTCGCGGCTTGTTGCCACATGGCGGCCCATGGGTTATTGGCGGCGTCTTGGCCCATGCCGGCCCATGGGTTATTGGTCGCGACTTGTTGCCACATGTCGGCCCATGGGTTATTGGCGGCGTCTTGGCCCATGCCGGCCCATGGGTTATTGGTCGCGGCTTGCTGCCACATGGCGGCCCACGGGTTATTGGCGGCGTCTTGGCCCATGCCGGCCCATGGCGGGGTGTCCTTGTTCCCGCTCCCGGCCGACCAAGGATCTTGGGGCGGCGGTTCTTCCTCCGTCGGCTCTTCGGGTGTCGGGTCTTCAGGCGGCGGCGCACAAACTGCTTCCGGCGGCGGTTCTTCGGCTTTGCCTTCCACCGATGCCTGCTCCGCTCCCTTGTGTTGGTCCATCACGCGTTTCAGCAATTCTTTTTGCTGGTCAGAGAGGTTGTTCACCCTGTCCGATACCGAGCCGTTGCTTTCCTGCTCTGTGTGCTCTTCAGACATAACTGCTCCGTTGGGGTTTGACCATTTTGTACATGAGGTATTGTTGCTGCCCTGTATCAGCGGAAATCGGAGTCCGGTTGATTCTGGTTAAGGAATTGCTCAGGGTTTGATTGCTCGAAGAATTCCATGGATTCATCCTATCACATGATTTCTGGTTGGGTATCGACTGTTAGCCGGCGTTTCTCACGCCGCTGTGCTCTTGCTCGTTTCAGCATTGCGCCTCGGCGTGCGTGGATCTCAGGCGCTCGCCCCTCCAACTTGTCAAGCGGGGCGACATAGCCAATGGGTTACACGAAGGGTTACACGAAGCAGCTAGATCTAAAATCCCGCTCATGGAACCCATGGCGCCGGCCGGCATTCTTTTTGCTCCTCTTGTGTTGGGGGAAATGCTATGAACGGCATGATTGAACCCAAACAAGACTCGCTTTATCGGGAATTCGCGGAGCTTTCGCTGCCTTGGAAGACCTGGCAACGGTCTCGCGGTCCGATTCGAGCGGAACCTCTTCCCCCGACTCTCGGTTGTCGGTGTACCTCCGAGACCACTTACCGCGCGTGCGGGGATCGGTCAAACCGTGCCGGCACGCCCGAGGAGAGAAATACCGATGTGCGGACTTTTGCCCTAGACCGTGGAATACTCCTCCCTTTCCGTGGTGAGGTCAGCTTCAGCGCCGCGCGTCCCAATCCATCATGACCTTTCTTGGCAGAAGGGGCGCCGCAAAAGGGAGTCCCACATGACTGAAAGGGAAGAAAAAAAGCCGGCAAAAAAAATCAGCAGAAGAAGGCTGTTCAAGCTTCTCTACAACCCCATGAGCCTGTTGGGCCTGGCCCTCTGCGGTTTCAGTTTGGGAATGATGATTATTTTTTCGTCTATCGATTATATTGTCGGCGGAAGTACGCCCTATTTGGGTTTGATCACCTTTCTCATCCTGCCGCCTTTCCTGTTTGTAGGCATGCTCCTCCTGCCTGCCGGCGCTATTCGTTTCCACAGACGCTTGAACAAGCTGGGATTCGAGCCCAGGTCTCACTTCACGCTCGACTTGAACAAGGCCCATCATCGCAAGAACTTCGTCCTGTTCCTGTTCGTGACCTTCGTGTCCATTTGTATGATCGGCACAATGAGCTACCACGGTTATCATTACACCGAGTCGACCCGGTTCTGTGGTTCGTGCCACAGTGTCATGGAGCCGCAGTTCTCCACCCACCAGAACTCGCCTCATGCTCGTGTGAAATGTGCGGCCTGTCATGTGGGTTCGGGGGCCAGTTGGTACGTTAAATCCAAATTGTCCGGGCTTTACCAGGTGTATTCGGTGCTCAGAAATAAATATCCCCGGCCCATTCCCACTCCCATTCAGAACTTGCGCCCGGCCCGTGATACCTGCGAGAGGTGCCATTGGCCCAAGTTTTTTATCGAGAATAAGATGATGACCAAAAACTATTTCCTGACCGACGAGGAAAACACGGCCGGCGCCATCACCCTGATGATGATTATCGGCGGCCAGCCCGACTACGGAATCCCCTCCGGCATTCATTGGCACATTGTCAACAAGGTCGTCTACATCGCTACCGACGAGGCTAATGACCAGATCCCCTGGGTGCAGGTGGACTACGGCGCCGGCCAGGTCGAAGTTTTCCAATCCCTCGACAACCCGTTGACCGAAGAGCAGGTGGCTACCTTGCCGAGACATACCATGGATTGCATGGATTGCCATAACCGGCCCGCTCATATTTTCGGATCACCCGCGGAATTGATGAACAAGCTTTTGTTCACCAGGAAGGTGGATCCGAACCTACCCAATATCCGCCGGATCGGAGCTCAGGCCCTCGCCAGGGAGTACCGAAGCATGGCGGAGGCCGAAAAGGGGATCGGCCGCTACATTCTCAAAGCCTATGAGGACCAGGAACTGACCACCGATAAAAAGCGGGATGTCCTGAATGCGATCGAGTCCATTACCGATGTCTACAAAAAGAATTTCTTTCCAACCATGAAAACCCGCTGGGATGTCCATTCCTCCAATATCGGGCACAAGACCAGCCCGGGCTGTTTCCGCTGCCATGACGGGAACCATAAAAGTGAAGAAGGGAAGGTGATCGAAAAGGACTGCAACTTATGCCACATCATCGTGGCCCAGGGCGAACAACGCGCCCAGGTTCTCTACGACCCGCACGGTTTGGAATTCGTCCATCCCGATGGAGACGACGAGTTTTGGAGAGACGACTATTGCAGCGATTGCCATACCGGCGAGGAATAGAAAGCTGAAAACAGGGGGGAGGCATCGTTATTGAACCGCGGCTTGTCTTCCGGGCGTCAACCATGTGACAATAGGCTCCACTCGAATTGTAAAGGAGAGCAGCATGAGATCCGAACCGTTGACCATGGGTGTTTTCGGCACCTCCCTCAAGGAAAACGAGGCGCGTTTGCCCATTCATCCCAAGCACTTGAACCAGATCGATCCCGAACTGCGCAAGCGCATGTTTCTGGAGGTAGGCTACGGTTCCCGCTTCGGTCCCGCCGCACCCAAGCCGGAGGGCTTTGCCGGTTTTTTGGAGCGCGATCAGCTTTTCGAACGTTGCGACATCCTGCTGCTTCCCAAACCGTGCGAGGGTGATTACAAACGCTTCCAAGATCACCAGATTCTATGGGGCTGGCCGCATTGCGTTCAGGGTCCGGGCATTACCCAGGCCGGCATCGATCGCAAGATGACCTATATCGCCTGGGAAGAAATGCATCAATGGCGCGGAAACGAGGACCAGGCGGAGTGGGTGGTTCACACCTTCCACAAAAACAACGAGTTGGCCGGCTATTGTTCGGCCATGCATGCGCTGCAATTACAAGGCTACACGGGTCATTACGGCATCCCCCGCAAGGCCGCCGTCATCAGTTTCGGTTCTACCGCTCAAGGGGCCTGTTACGCGCTGCAATCCATGGGCGTACACGATATTACCGTCTTCAAGCAACGTCCCGCCGCCAATCTGGCCTACCAGATCCCCACCCTGAATTATCGCCAGTTCAAACCCGTGGAACCGAGAAGCCGCAAGGTTATTGCCGAAAACGATACCGGCGAGGCGGCGCCCATGATCGATGTGCTCAGTGAATACGACATCGTGATCAACTGTATCCTCCAAGACACCGACCGCCCGCTGGACTTCGTCTACGGGGATGACGAGATCGCCCGCATGAAAACAGGGGCCCTGATCATCGATGTCAGTTGCGATACCGGGATGGGCTTCTCCTTCGCCAAACCGACCGGGTTCGAGAACCCCATGTTCACCGTCAACGATCACTTGACCTGTTACGCGGTGGACCACTCTCCGTCCTTTCTCTGGAATTCCGCAACTCACGAGATTTCTACTGCTTTGCTGCCCTATTTGCCGATCATTATGGCCGGTCCCGAGGCCTGGCGGCAGAATCTGACCATTGCCCGGTCTATTGAGATCATGGACGGCCGCATTCAAAACAAGAAGATTCTCTCTTTTCAAAAACGAGAGGAAAGCTACCCCCATGCCGTCATCGGCTAACCGGAAAATCATCCGCGGCCACTTCTGAATTTGGAATAATCGCTTGACAATGAAAAGTGATCGGGCAGGGAAAAGTTTATTTAACGGTTGGCAAAAGATCGTAGCGACGATATATTGAAGTAGAAACCATCAGGAAGCGTGGTCTATGAACGAAATCCAAACCCCAAGTCTCTTGGTCTCCATGCCCAATCTCAACGACCCCTTCTTCCAGAAGTCCGTGATCATGCTTTGCGACTATACGCCCGAAACCGCGTTCGGGATGGTTATCAACCGGCCGTCCTCTTTACAAATCCGCGATATCCTGGTGGACAAGGATGCTTTCAGCGGTGAAATGGACGATCCCATCCTGGTGGGCGGACCGGTACAGCCCGAGTTGCTTTGGGCCATTCACACGCCCGATTTCAGCGATGAAACCACGACTCGTGTGGACCCCACGGTGTATATGAGTTCGGTTCAGGAAGTGCTGCGAAGCGTTTCCAGCGGCGTTGGACCCACCAAATATCATCTGGGCAGCGGTTACGCGGGCTGGGGTCCCGGTCAGTTGGACGGCGAGATCAGCGACGGCGCCTGGTGGGTGGCGCCCCTGAGCGCCGATCTGGTTTTGAATATGCCTTTCGAGGATCGTTGGACCTCGGTGCTTGCCGAGATCGGCATCGACCCCTTGACCACCAGCTTTTTCACCACGGGCGAGGCCTGACCCGGCTTGGAGAAAGGCCTTCCACTATACTGTTGCAGGTAACCTATGACGACCATCCACCTGGGTCATTTGGCCCATATGAAGGATAACCCTTTTGAAACCGGGAACCCGCCCGAGATTGTAACGCAAGGCGCTCTGGCCGTTGCGGATGACGGTACCATTCAAAACGCCGGTCCTGCCGAGGACATCCTGAATACCTACCCGAAGGCCGTGCGTTGCGACCACGGCGATGCCTGGTTGATACCCGGTCTGGTCGACGGTCACATCCATTTCCCCCAATTCGATGTGACCGCCGCACGCGGTGAACAATTGCTGGATTGGCTGGAGGGCTCCATCTTTCCTGCCGAAGCCCGTTTTCAGAGTCAAGAATTTGCCGAGGGCGCGGCACGCGCCTTCACCCAAAAACTGCTGAGCTGCGGTACCACCTGTGCGCTGGTTTTCGGTTCGCAATTCCCCGGCGCCACCCAGGCCCTGTTCCGTGCAGCCAGGAGCAACGGGCCCAGATTGATCGCGGGCATGACCCTGATGGATCGGGGCGCGCCCGAGGTGTTGTTCACTCCGGCCGATGTTACCTACCGGCAAAACGAAAAGCTGATCCGGGAAGTTGCCGCGGAACCTCTTTTAGACTACGCGGTTACCCCGCGTTTCGCATTATCGTGCTCGGAGGCATTGCTGGAAGTTTGCGCTGCCCTGGTCAAAGCCTATCCGGACTGTCGCATACAAACCCATATCAATGAAAACCACGATGAAATCGCCGCCACCCGCGCCACCTTCCCCAAACAAGAGCATTATCTGGATGTCTACGCCCGCTTCGGCCTGGTGGGTCCGCGTACCGTTTTGGCGCACAATATTCACCCCTGCGACGACCAACTGGACCGCATGGCGGAGTTGAGCTGCGCCGTATGCCATTGCCCCGCCAGCAATATGTACCTGGGCAGCGGCTTGTTTCCGTTGCGAAGTCATATCGAGCGCAATATTCCGGTACTGGTGGGCAGCGATATCGGCGCCGGCCGCAATTTCTGCATTTTAGAGGAGCTTGCGGCGGCATTCCAGGTATCCCAGTTACAGCGTCTGCGTTTGAATGTCGCCCGTCTTCTTTATTTAGGAACCCTGGCCGGAGCCCGCGCGCTTCATCTGGATAACCGGATCGGTAATTTCAAACCCGGCAAGGATGCGGATTTTGTGGTCCTACATCCGGGCGATGACCCCTATTTGACCCGTCGTTGGGCGGCGTGCGACAGCCCGGAAGAACAACTGTTCGTAACCATCATGATGGGCCGCGAAACCCACATCCGACAGACCTGGCTTCAAGGGCGTCGGGTTTACGGAAACGACTGAGCGCGAAGCGCTCAAAACTTCATCCAACTCGCGAACGAGCTGGATGAAGCTATGAGTGTTATTAAGAATCGCACGTATTTTAAACCGGATGCCGCGGAACGGAAAGTCTTTTTTGAGGTGGATTTCCGATTGGTATCCCGTTCAGGCATGAAATGCCCATAGAAATCGACCCGTTCCGCACTTTTTTTGAAAAAAAGTGAGATAAACAGCCCGTTTCCTTCACTGAAGTTAGGGATGAACCAGTATATGCATCTCGGCACTTGCCGAGAGACCAAAATCGAAACCTTGGGAAGGGGCCCCAACTAAGAAGGAGAAGAGGTCATGAGGAAACTCGTTGTATGTCTCGTCGCTTTCGGGTTCGTGCTTCCTCCTGTCTGGTCCCAATCCTTTACGGCTGACCTCTATGCTAAAAACCCGGCCTACGTGGTAGTTACCGTCAGTACGGACGGGTTGCTGAGAGGCGAATACCTGCGGGATGTGGTGATCAAAGTACGGTTTGTCGATCAGGAGGGTGAAGAACTGGGCACCTTCCGCATGGCGTTTACCGATGAAGAACGCTGGACTCTTGACCGGAACAGAGTCTACCGTCGGTATTTCCTGCATGGTCAGAACCCCGACGGGTTGCAAGTCGGGGCCAGATGCCAGGCGGTAAAAGCGGTGACTGTAGGCAGTAAGTCTGCTGTTACCAACGCGCACGGGGTGGTGATCTACCCGGCCTACAAGCCGTCTCTTTTCGAAGCTCGGGCGATCGTCATCGGCGATGTGCCGGATGCACGAACGACAAGTATTCTTCCCAACAACTGAAAGGCTGCTGTTACGCCCTTATCGGCGGTTGCCCAATCGCTTGAGCGCTTCGGCGAATTCTTGGGCGATTGGATCGTAATCCCTGTGTCTGCCTCGTTCGGTCACCCATTCACCGCCAATCATGGTGCCGAGAATGGTCGAGGGATCACTCGCGTAAATGATAGCGGCCAACTTGCGTTCAGCGGCGCATTGGTCAAGCAACGGCCGGGCGCCGTTGAAAATAACCGCGTCGAAAGGACCGCCGACGGGGAAGTAGCGAGCTTCCCCATGACCCATGGCTCGCCGCCCGCCGAGAAGACTTTTTCCGTAGGCGATGGCTCCGCTGTCCTGACCGGCTCTCATACACAAGACATTGCGCTTGCGGTTGAATAGACGACGACCGTAATCCAACCAGCGCAGCTCCTCCATGGGGCTGAGGCCGATGTGACTGTCGGTGCCGATGGAGAAGGAGCCGCCCTCGGCCAGATAGGTCGGCAGGTTGAAGAAACCGTCGCCCAGGTTGCCCTCGGTAGATGGACAGAGCACCACCGAGGCGCCGGAGCGGGCAACGGCTCGGGTTTCCTCTTCAGTCATGTGGGTGGCGTGCACCAGGTGAAAGGTATCATCCAGGTCGACATGTTCCATCAACCATTCTACCGGGCGTTTTCCCAGAACCTTCAGGCAGGTGTCTACTTCTTTGGTTTGTTCGGCAATATGGATGTGCTTGGGCGCCCCTTGCGGAACGGCCTCGAAAATGGCGGCAACATCCTCGGGCCGTGCGGCGCGAAGTGAATGCAGGCCGCCGCCCAATGCGGCATTCGGACTCCGGGCCGTGACCGCGGCAGACGCTTCCAGATGACCGCGCCAGGCGTCCAGATCCGGGAAGATAAAGCGGCGTTGCTCCGGCAAGGCGGGTTTGCCGAAATCGCCGGTCTGGTAGAACACGGGAACCAGCGTCAAGCGAATCCCCGCACGCTCGGCAGCGGCGACCAGGCGCGCGCCCATCTCCGCGGGGTCCGCGTAAGGCTTTCCGTCCGGGGCGTGATGCAGGTAGTGGAACTCAGCTACCGAAGTATAGCCGTGGCGCACCATTTCCGCGTAGAGCATGGCGGCAATGGCTTCCATGTCATCCGGGTCGATTGACAGGGCCAGGCGATACATGGCCTCTCGCCAACTCCAGAAGTCATCGTCAGGTGCGGTTAAATGTTCGGCTATACCGGCCATGGCGTATTGAAAGGCATGGCTGTGGGCATTTTGGAAACCGGGAAGGGCGTAGCCGGCAATCCGATGCGCGTCTTCCGGCGCCTCGCCCTGACCGACGGCCAGGATGTTGCCGGTATCATCCAACTGGACCCACCCCGGCAGTAACCAGCCTGTCTCGGTCAAAATACCTTGAAATTGCCACGTCTTCATTCATTCCCCCGGATTCTTCTACGGCAGACCTACGCAAACTAACACGAATCCGGTCTCACACCAAGACATGAAACCAGGGTGGGATCGGCCGGCTACAGCCCGGCCGCGTCCTCCGGTTATAATCACGTGGTCACGCTCTTTTAGAATAGGACAACGTTGACTTCATTCACGGTCAGGTTTCGCCGTCAATTCCCGAGTTCTCATTACATCGCGGATAGAGTTACAGAGGTGACGCTCTGATGTTAGAATGAGCGAGCATTTCAATTGACGGGGCCATGGGTGCCTTTCAGCGGTCCCGGATCTTTTTCTTTGGTGGAAAACATGGGAAATCAGAGAAAGAAAAAGAATTATAAGGCTGTCGGTCCCTATTTGCGCAAATTGCTGTGGGTCATTTTCGGCCTGTTTGCACTGTTGGTGGTCAACTCCGTTTACCTGGTGAGCATTACCGTCGCCGGGCCGGAATATCAGAACTGGTTCTATTTGAACATGTTCCTGTTGCACCTGATCCTGGGCCTGCTGATTGTGGTGCCAGTCATTGCCTTCGGCATCGGCCATATTCGCAATACCCGCAATCGCAAGAACCGGCGCGCCGTGCGCGTGGGTTATGCGCTGTTCTCCGTCGCCATTATCCTGTTCCTCTCGGGAGTGATGCTGACGCGCGTCGATCTGCCCGGATTCCGCTTGGATTTGCAGCATCCGGCGACTCGTTCGATTGCCTACTGGGTGCATGTTCTGGCGCCCGTTGCCGCGGTGTGGTTGTTTGTCATTCACCGTTTGGTCGGTCCCAAGATCCGTTGGCGGGTAGGTGCCACCTGGGCCGGTGTGGCCGCGGTGTTTGCCATCGGCATGGTCATCTGGCAGCGTCAGGACCCGCGTGCCTGGAATCGAGAAGGACCTGAATCCGGCGCCCAATACTTCGAGCCTTCTCTTGCACGCACCTCCAGCGGCGATTTCATTCCCGCCGGCACCATGCAAAACGACGCCTATTGTAAAGAGTGCCATCACGAGGTGCATGAAACCTGGTCCGACAGCGCCCATAAGTTCAGTTCGTTCAACAACCCGGTGTACGCCTTCAGTGTGAAGGAGACTCGCGCCGTCTTAATGGAGCGCGACGGGAATGTGCGCGCATCCCGGTTCTGCGCGGGTTGTCATGACCCGGTTCCTTTTTTCAGCGGCGCTTTCGACGATCCCAAGTTCGACGATCCCGATTACGACCTCAGCAAAGACCCCATGGCCCAAGCCGGGATTACCTGCACCGCATGCCACGCGATCAGCCATGTCAACAGCGTGCGGGGCAATGCCGACTACACCATCGACGAACCCATGCACTACCCGTTTTTCGACAGTAAAAACGAGACTTTGGCCTGGCTTAACCGACAATTGATTAAAGCCAAACCGGAATTCCACAAGGCTACCTTCCTCAAACCGCTGCACCGCGAACCGGAATTCTGCGGCAGCTGCCATAAGGTCCATTTACCCGAGGAGTTGAACAACTACAAATGGTTGCGAGGCCAGAATCACTTCGACAGCTTCTGGCTGAGCGGCGTGTCGGGACAAGGCATCGCCAGTTTCTACTACCCGGAAAAGGCCGAGGAAAACTGCAACGGCTGTCACATGCCCGCCGTTCCCCTGGGGCCCGAGGTCAACTTTGCCGCGAGCGTGGTCGAAGACGGGGTCACCAAAACGCTCGATCACACCTTCCTTTCCGCCAACACGGCCATGCCGCACCTGCTTCCCGACCAGTTCCGCGACCCGGAGGCCGTGATTGCCGCCCATCAGGCATTCAACGAGGGCGTGATGCGAGTCGACCTGTTCGGCATCAAGGAAGGCGGCGCCATCGACGACCCGCTCATGGCTCCGCTACGCCCCGTGATTCCGGCCTTGAAGACGGGCGAGGCCTATCTCATGGAAGTGGTGGTGCGCACCCTGAAAATGGGCCACCTGTTCACCCAGGGTACCGCCGATTCGAACCAGGTCTGGCTGGATGTGGTCGTGCGCGGCGACCAGGGCATTCTGGGCCGCAGCGGTGGTATGGACGCCGCCGGCCGGGTGGACCCGTGGGCGCATTTTGTGAATTCGTTCGTGATCGATCGCGAGGGCAATCGAATCGATCGGCGCAACGCCCAGGACATTTTCGTCTCGCTTTACAATCACCAGATTCCACCCGGTGCGGCCGACGTGATTCACTACGCGCTGAAAGTCCCCGCCGGTTACCGGGGCTCCGTGACCGTGGAGGCGACCTTGCGGTATCGCAAGTTCGACAGTACCCTGATGCAGCACGTCACCGGTGACGAAGCCTATGTCAACGACCTGCCCGTCATGACCCTGGCTCACGACACCATTACCCTCCAGGTCGGCAGCGCCCAAGAGGTGGACGACGTAGACTTCCCGCTCTGGCAGCGCTGGAACGATTACGGCATCGCTCTCTTGCGGAAGGGTCAGTTGGGCGAACTACGCCAGGCCGCGGAAGCCTTCGCCAGGGTAGAGGCGCTGGGCCGCCCGGACGGACCGTTGAACCTGGCGCGTCTTTATATCAAGGAAGGTCTGGTGCAAACCGAGGCCCCGCGCGCCTTGCAACGGGCGGACAAACTGGGCGCCAACCAGTGGTCGCTGCTGTGGTTCGGTGCGGAAGTGGCGCAACGCAACGGTGATTACGCTCGTGCGATAACGAACCTGAAGGAAATCATGCGCGGCGGTTTCACTCAGGCCGTTGGGCGCGGTTTCGACTTTTCCAAGGACTACCGCGTGCTCAATGCGCTTGGCAACGCGCTCTACCAAACCGCCTTGGGGTTGATGGACGCGGAGCGCGACAAGGTGATGCAAGAGGCGCTGGAAGCCTACGAACAAGCCCTGGCCTACGACCCTGAAAACCTGAGCGCCCATTGGGGATTGCACCGAATTCACAAGGACCGGGGCAATGTGGAAACGGCGAAAAAGCACGCCGAACTGCACGCCCGTTACAAACCCGACGACAATGCACGGGACAAGGCAGTTGCCCTGGCTCGTCAAAAATACCCGGCTGCCAACAAGGCCGCGGAAGCAGTGGTCATTTACGACCTGCACCGGCCCGGAGCCCCCTTGGAGGATTCACCCCATGACCGACCATGATGATCAGTTCCCGAATGAAACGGATGACGCCGTCATCGGTGTGGCGTTGAAACGCTCCGCCCTGGTAATTCTGGCGGCGGTTGTGTTGGGAATTATCGGTTACCTGGTGTTGCGCAAGGGTCCCGAGCAGGAGGAAGTGATCGAGCGCGCCGAGATTGCCGCGCCGGAGGAATTGGACCAACGCGCGCCGGAGCGGCCCGCGGTCACTTTTCAACTGATGGACACCGGCGCATCCTTTACCCATCAAAACGGCGCTCAGGGTGAAAAGCTGCTGCCGGAAACCATGGGCGGCGGCGTGGCGGTGTTTGACTATAACGGCGACGGCCACCAGGATATTTTGTTTGTTAACAGCCGCTCCTGGAAACAGGAAAAAACACCGGCGACTCATGCCATGTACCGCAACGACGGCAAGGGCAATTTCACCGATGTCACCGAAGCCTCGGGCCTGGCTTTGAGCGACTACGGTATGGGCGTTGCCTGCGCCGATGTGGACGGGGACGGTGACACGGATCTCTTCCTAAGCAACCTGGGCCCGAACCGTTTCCTGATCAATCGGGACGGGCGTTTCGAGGACGAGACAGATGCCTGGGGCCTGGCCGGTGAACAAACGGCATGGAGCACCAGCGCCGGTTTTTTCGACTACGACAACGACGGCGACTTGGATCTGTTCGTGTGCAACTACGTCACCTGGAACCGCGAGATCGACCTGGAACTGAACTTCACGCTCAACGGCAAAGACCGCGCCTACGGGCCGCCCATACAGTATCCGGGCACCCATAACTACCTGTACCGCAACGACGGCGGCAAGTTCACCGACGTGTCCGCCGAGGCGGGTATTCAAATCGACAACGACAGTACCGGCCAACCCATGGGCAAAGCGCTGGCCGTGACCTTCGCGGACCCGGATCGCGACGGCTTGATGGATATTTTCGTAGCCAACGACACGGTGGAAAACTTTGTCTTCCGCAACGAGGGCAACGGCCGCTTCACTGAGGAGGGAACCCTCACCGGCATTGCCTTCGACGACATGGGCGCGGCCACCGGCGCCATGGGCATGGACGCGGCCTATTTTGCGGGCGATCAGCGCCTGGCGGTTTCCATCGCCAACTTCGCCACGGAGGCGACCTCCTTCTTCGTGCAACAGGGCGCGGATCCCTGGCAGTTCGCCGATATGACCAACAGCATGGGCGTCGGTTCTCCCAGCCGGCTCAGTCTCAGCTTCGGTTTGTTTTTCTTCGATTACGATTTGGACGGACGCCTGGACCTGCTGCAAGTCAACGGTCACCTGGAAGAAGAGATCAACACGCTCCAGTCATCGCAACACTACCGCCAGGCGCCGCAATTATTTTGGAACACGGGCCTGAACCGAGGGTTTCGTTACGTGGTTACGCCCTACGAAGAAACCGGCGACTTGAGCTATAAGATCGTGGGTCGCGGCTCCGCCTACGGCGATTTCGACGCTGACGGCGATCTGGACGTGGTGCTGATGGAAAACGGCGGCCCCGCCCGCCTGTTGCGCAACGCTCAATCACTGAACAACCACTGGCTGCGCCTGACCCTACGCGGCAAAGGAAACAACACCGACGCCATCGGCGCCCTGGTCAAACTGACGACGAAAGACGGAGAGACCCAACAACGGGTCATGCCCACGCGAAGCTATCTCTCTCAGGTAGAACTCCCGCTGACCTTCGGCTTGGGCGCATCGGACCAGATCGCGCAACTGACCATCACCTGGCCGGACGGTCAGACCCAGGAAGTCCAGGCGCCGGAAATTGACACTCATATGATTATCGAGCAACAATGACCTTACAGTGTTGCCTACCAGTCTGCGGCTCCTGGTTTCAAGAAAGAAACATTCCGCCGCAGCCGGGATTTGAGCCCGTCGAATTGTATTGATGAAGACTCTTTGAGTTGAGCTTATGTTGATCGTATTCCCCGGTTCGTTGTTTTGGAGCGCGGAATCTTGTATCCCCAACCCTTTGGACGAGGTTTACACGTTGGATGTGATGAGTTCGGCCGGCGCTCACGGCAAGACCTTGTTCCTGGGGGTGGAGCGGGACGGACTCCGCTCGACGGGCGTGCCTTATCTTTTCGATTTCAGGCGTGAAGAGCTTTGCCGGATCGTAGATGACCGCTTCGGGATCTCGGTTCGTTCGTCCGATCCAGGTCCTGGCCTTCATCGACATCAAAAAACAACTCCAAGCCGGCTTGTCGGGGGACACACTTTTTTTGTTCTACAGCGAGCAACCCATCGGCGAGGTGAACATCGAACGCCTCAAAGAAGCAGACATCCTCTATGCGAACCACACAACCTTCAACTGGTAGTCCGTGTCCGGAAACAGTCAATGCCTTAACAACCCGGTGTTCGCGTCCATCGGCAGACACTGAATGGGGGTAAATGGCCGCAGCCGGCGTAGGTCCAACCGACCCTTGGTTTGGATGACCGAGGGTCTATCTCCGGCTTTGGTGAGGCGGAACCGCTGATCAATGGGCGGTATGTTGTGGTATGGTACATTTTGTAGTTGATCCTGTGGAGGCTCCTGTGGCGGGCAAATCATTTAGACCTGATGAGATCCCCTATTTCAGTTATGATCGCGAACTGACGACGGCATCCATCATCGACCGTCTTCAACAACCAGGGTCGTCCAAGTGGATCGAAACCGCGGCTTGGATCATGAGAGAAGCCACCTTCCCGGATGTCTGGTCGTTTTTGACGCCCGAAGACGTGGGGCGGCATCTTGAAGCACTCGCGCCGCGTCTGGGCAAGAAGCAGGATTTCTGGCGGTATATTATTGGAGCATGGCGTGAGTTGGGAAAACTCGAAAGTTCTGACGCCGCTTAAGCGGGATTTCCTGAAGTTGTTCTTCGAGCAGGAGACCGGCTTTTTTCTCAGTGGCGGGTCCGCACTTGGTGTTTTCTACTTGGACCACCGGCGTTCTTACGATTTGGATTTCTTCTCGATGCAGGAAGTTCATTGGCAGACCTTGAAAACCCAAGTGGAAAAGGTCGCGACCGGCATTGGCGCAACATTGGATACGCTGAGTGCTTCGCCCTACTTCCAACGAATGAAGTTGACCAGGGACGACGAAACCGAAATTCTTGATTTCGTCATCGAGTTGGTGCCCCAGGTTTTTCCCGAGAAGCGTCGCTTTGGAAAGATCGTCGTTGACCCCCTGGTTGAGATCGGCATCAACAAGATCTGCACTCTGGTGCACCGATCAGAGCTCAAAGATTTGATCGACCTGTACTTCTTACAACGCGACGCGGGCTTTGACATCCTTGCTCATTGGGAACAAGCACGCACTAAAGAGGCAGGGTTGGAACCGGCCATGGTTTCCTACCTGCTTTCCCAAATCGATGTTGAAGAAATACCGCACTATCTTGAGAAGGAACTAACTATCGGGCAACTGCGGGCCTTCATCGATGAACTTCGTAAAAAGCTTGCAGATATGGCTTCTCCTTGATGCCTGGATGGTATGTAAACTCTTTGGATTAGAAGCGAGAAGCGCATTCCGGTAGACCACTTATAAGTTTGACTTATTTGTATCATGTTTAATTTTAGGCTTTTGGATCTAGCTGCCTCGTGTAACCTTCCTCGTGTAACCTTAATTTTAGGCTTTTGGATCTAGCTGCCTCGTGTAACCCTTTTCAAGTGGATTTTCACTCGGCCTCGGGCCGATCAATCATTGCTCGGTTATTTATAGAATGGACTTTTGCATTCTGAAGAAACAGGAGTGGTGTTCATGCTAAGGTTAAAGAGCTTTTCTGTATAAAAGGAGGCAAAATGGACCTGAGTAATGTTACACCTGAGATCGCCGCAGGGCTCAAGAGCCTATACAGGATCATTGATAAAACCCCGGTGGCGCCTTCCAAACTGGATCAATCCATAAACCTGGCTACATGGAATATTCGGCACTTTGGGATGAAACCGCGTAGTGAAACTTCTATCTACTATATTGCGGCCATCCTCAACGAGTTTGACCTGATCTCCATTACCGAGCTCAACAAGGATCTGGGGGATTTGCACCGTGTTATGAGAGTACTGGGACCGCATTGGCGTGTTGTCTTTTCCGATTTCGACCTGGACGATGCCGGAAACGACGAGCGCATGGGTTATCTTTACGATGAGCGTATGGTCCAATTTACCGGTCTGGCTGCGGAGGCGGGGGAACCGCGTATTAAGGGAGAAGACGGATTTTATAAAGCCGATTTTACTTGGTGGCGCTCGCCCTATATGGCCTCGTTTAAGGCCGGTGTTTTTGATTTTGTGCTACTGACTGCTCATATCCGTTGGGGAGGTAGTAGCCAGGCCAAACGACTAAAGCCCATTAAAGAACTTGCCGCCTGGGTAGATACGAGAGTGAAAAGCGAGTCGGTTATTGATCGCGACTTCATTGTATTGGGCGACTTTAATATCCCCAGCTTGACCAGTAAGCTGTATAAGGCGGTGAGCAAGCATGGTTTGCGTATGGCCGAGGCTATTGCCCGGGTGAAGATCGGTTCGAATCTCTCCAAAAAGGCCCGGTACGATCAGATACTTCACTATCCGCATTTTACCAACACGTTTTCCAATACTGGCGGCGTCCTGGATTTCGTTGGTGACGATCTCAAGCAGACCATTGAGGCCCTATATCCGGGTCAAGGTTTGAGCGTGGGCTTGTTCAAATCGCAGTTGTCGGATCACCTGCCCATCTGGATCCAGTTACAAACGGATGTTGTGGAGGAACAATTGGATAATATCATCAATTCGGTTTAAGAGTAGGCCGAGGGGGTGAAACCGAGGAGCACCAACTAATTGAGGAATAATGAAGAGTCAACGCTGTTGCGTGGTTTGGTCTAAAACTTGGTGATGTTGAGGATGGTATCAATTTCAAGTCACTAGCCCTCAGACAATCTATACGCCGCCATCAGCCTACCTACCTGACTTCGCTAAAATATATTTCGTTCAAAATTTCCGCATCACCCAAAGTCAACACCAAGGGACACTTTTCTACAATAGGTACTCAATTAAAACCTTTGAGAACTGTCAATGCCGTTTCGAACGAGCCGCTTGGGATTGCATCAGGAACCGCCGGGCCTTAGGGGTTTTGGGAAGGGCGTGTAATGGTCAATCCCGGACATACCTTGACCACGTGGGCTTTGCCGCCTGCTAATTCTATGGCTTTGGCTACTTCTTCCGGGTTGTCGGGGGCGTAGGCGAACATGCATCCGCCGCCGCCGGAGCCGTTGATTTTTCCGCCCAGGGCGCCGGCTTCTCGCGCTGCTTGTAGCATGCGTTCTATTTTGGCCGTGGAGATGCGTTTTTTGTGGCTGAGGTTGCGGTGATGTTCGTCCAACAGGCGGCCCAGGTGTTCGTGGCTCATGTTGGGTCGGGTCAGCAGGATGCGGGCCTGGGTCAACAGGTCCCGGTCGGAGATGTTGGCTTCCATGACCACGCGTTCGCGATCCGTGAGTTTGCGTAGGTGATGGTAGATGTCGGTCGAGGTGCTGCGGCGTAGGTCGAAACGCGGCCAGGCCTTTTTCAGCTTGCGGACGCCCTCTTGGGCTGTCGCCTTGACGCTGCCCAGGATGCCCTGGGTGTCCTTGGGTTCGCCGCTGTCGCCCAATACGAAGGCGCCCAGGTAGTTGGGCATTCGTGACGGGATCGGTCTCATGGGATCCAGGTAAATCAGTTCGCCGACGGCGCAGGCGTATTGGTCCATCATGCCGCCGTGTCCGCCGAAGGTCTCTACCTCGGCGCGATATGCCAGATGGGCGATATACTCGGGATCTTCCGCGCGATCGTCCTCCGCCGCGGCCAATAGGGCGGCGGTCCAACTGAGCACCAGGGCGGAAGAGCTGGAGGCGCCGGCCCTGACGGGAATGCGGCTGGTGACGGAACACCGCAAGCCGTGCTTCCAGCTGACGCCCTCTTCCAGCAGCAGGTTGTACACGGCGCGCAAGTAATCGCGCTTGTTCTCGTAGGCTTGGGGCGTACCGGTGTGTTGGAGGGTGAATTCAGCGCCCAGGTCGGGCATGTCCAATTCGAAGCGATCGGGTAGCTCGGCTTCCACGGTCACATCGAGACGGAGGTCAATCGCCGCGGCAATCACGGGCAGGCCCAAATAGTCCTGGTGTTCACCGAACAAACAAATACGGCCGGGTGTCGAGACGCGAAATAACATAAGTCCTCCGATCGATGATACCGGGGCATCTTAACCAAAGCCATGTCCGCGAGCAAGAAAA
>JAAUYB010056638.1_pt1 | contig 52433 bp, 24 predicted proteins | sample 7278071 | NCBI WGS metagenome assembly JAAUYB01 (sample SAMN14350121, study PRJNA611818) | marine sediment metagenome | isolation source: surface marine sediment (1.8m) | place: French Polynesia: Moorea | collected 2018-08
CCTTCCAGACGGATTGGGTGGCAAAGCTGACCGTGGCCAGGGGGACGTAGTTCTCGGGGGGGGAGGCGGTATTGTAGGCGGATTCGAAATCGATGAGTTTGATATCGTAGGTATCCATGTCGATCAACACGTTTTGAGGCGCCAGGTCTCCGATGACGACACCGGCGTCGTGCACGGCCTGAACCGCGTTTTTCATATTGCTGAAGATGGTGATCAGGGCGTTGCAATAGTCCTCGACATCCTGCTCGCCGAAACTGCTCTTCAAAGTAATGTTGAAGTCGAGTGAGGACGGAAAGACGTTGAGGGGAATGCCCCGGACCTTTTCGGTTACCAGGAAGTAGTGCTGCCAGGATTTGAAAAAATCGACGGGCTTTGGAACAAACCCGGTGTCCCGGATCACTTGAAGGATTTGGTACTCGTTGTGGATGGCGTCTACCGTGTCATGAGGGAAGGCGAAGCTTTTACCGATAAAGGGCCGGGCTTCCTTGACGATGACTTCCCGGTCGGTTTTGGTGTCGATGGCGTTATAGACGCCGCCCTTACTGGATTGGGTGATGACCGAGGTGATCTTGAAACGGTCGTTCAACAGCAGTTCGGTCGGGTACTCGCGCACCTCACCGAGAGGATCTTCAACGCCTTCGGGTAAAGAGAAGAGAGGCTGACGGTCGTCAGAAACCCAGTTTCCCTCGTGATCCTGATAAAGCATCTCCTTGTCCCCGTAGACACTGAGCTTGGAGATGGGCTTGAACCCACCGTAGCGATAGAAAAGAACGCTACTGTCTTTATAAGCTTTGTCGGTGAGGATATAGGGGCCTTTGAGATGCCGGGTCGCCTCGTAGAGCTTTTCCGCGATGGACTTGAAGTGCTCGACATCTCTGGGGTAAACCGTGATGAATTTGCCGGAACTGGAGCGCGAAAATTCACGGGAGTTGGCGTAGATCAACATGATCTTGTCGTTGAGAAATTTAAAGGCGACTTTTTCTTCTTCGAGAATGGGAACAACCAGTTCGAGGGTCTCTTCCGCTTTGTGGATGTCGGAGGAGACATGTATTTTGAAACCCTGGTTGGGAATTTCACATTCAGAACTGTTGACCATTACCCAAAAACCTTCCGGCGGAGCAACTTCCCAGGTGTCAGGCAGCAGGTTCCGGACAAATTCCCGATAGGTGCCGTGGGTCGGGCGGTGGTGATCCAGTGTACTGTAATATGGGCTGTCCATAAAGGTAAACTGGAAGGTTCCTTTAAATGCGCGTCTTTCGATATTTCCCATGAACCTCTCGCTTTCTACAAATAACCGGTGTTAAAAATTCGTTCCGTCTACATTGGAAGGACCGACAGAGACATGACCCGCGATCATGTTCCTGCCGGCCCTTTAAAAAGTTACGTTTAAAGGGTTCACATTGAAAGTGTCAGTCTACATCCGGCCGGTAAAGCCTGCCGGATGTGAGGTGAGGCCGTTGGCTTCAGGTTTTGTCTGCTTCGATCTTGATGATGCCGCAAGTGCCGGAGCAGAACAGCGAGATGGAAGAACGGCAGTTGACCTCAACCGTGGGGGCTTCTTCTTGAGCAGCTTGAAGTGCGAGTACAGTCAACATATGTAAAATCTCCAATGATGATAATACGAGGGGCAAGGCCCGCAAGATAAAGGGTTCACATTGAAAGTGTCAGTCTACATCCGGCCGGTAAAGCCTGCCGGATGTGAGATGAGGCCGTTGGCTTCAGGTTCTGTCTGCTTCGATCTTGGCGACGCAAGTGCCGGAGCAGAACAGCGAGATGGAAGAACGGCAGTTAATTTCAACCGTGGGGGCTTCTTCTTGAGCAGCTTGAAGTGCAAGTACAGTCAACATATGTAAAATCTCCAATGATAATACGAGGGGCAAGGCCCGCAAGATAAAGGGTTCACATTGAGAGCGTCAGTCTGCATCCGGCCGGTAAAGCCTGCCGGATGTGAGATGAGGCCGCAGGCTTCAGGTTTTGTCTGCTTCGATCTTGATGCCGCAAGTGCCGGAGCAGAACAGCGAGATGGAAGAACGGCAGTTGATTTCAACCGTGGGGGCTTCTTCTTGAGCAGCTTGAAGTGCAAGTACGGTCAACATATGTAAAATCTCCAATGATGATAATACGAGGGGCAAGGCCCACAAGATAAAGGGTTCACGTTGAAGGCGTCAGTCTACATCCGGCCGGTTAAGCCTGCCGGATGTGAGATGAGGCCGTTAGTTCCAGGCGCTGTCTACCGGGACTTGATGACGCAGGTTCCGGAGCAGAACAGCGAGATGGAAGGACGGGGGTTGGCGCCACACTCAGCTTCGGTAGCTTCGGCGGCTTGAAGTGCTCATACAGTCAACACTGTATAACCTTCAGTGGTTCGTAAAAAAACGAACTAATTCTTTACACAGAAGCCCAAATGATTACCGTGCAGAGGGCGATTAGCGTGGTAATACCTCCATAGCAATGTTTGTAGAAACCTATTGTAGTATCTACTTCGCATTTGAGACGACCTACTGACTGAGATACTATCCTTCATGGATATACGTTGTCAGATTTTGTCGCACCCTTTTGCTCAGCCTCTTGTTTGAGGATAGCTATAATTTACTTTTTGCTTTTCCAAAAATCAAGTGGAAAATTCATTTAATATTTTATTTTTTTCTTGTAAACACCTCCAGTGGTATGTATCAATGCCTCTTTTGTTCAAGACAAAACTTACCTGTGAATACCTTCGTATCGGGCGTTTATAATACTGCTTTTGTACGTACACAATAGTGACGTGACATTCTAAGCAAAATGTTTTAATTTCTGGGGATGATTATTTGCAGGCAGCATTGGATAGAGCTGTCGCAGGGTGACCGCTTTTGTAGCCCGGCATCTCTTCCGGGTACATCACGGAAAGCAGTCCGTCCGACAACATATTTTGGAGACAAAGGCGCGGATGCGGAGACATCGCGACCCGGGAGCGCTTCAATGCGGGTCTATCTTATTGGTTGTGATGTTAATCAGGGGTGATCTGGTGGTCGGTACCTGAATCTGTTTTTGATGTAGAAAGGCCCCGGCGTGAGATGTTCCGGGGCTATGAATTCCGGTCCGGTCGTGTGCTTCCGGCTTGAGTGCAAAGAGAGTTTTCGTGTGTTGTCTTGTAAACGTGTCTGGGTCGACATTTCTGCCGATCGCATGGAGTTTTCAGAGCACAATGCCCACGCGGAGGTCGTCTCGGATGGGTTGCGTTCAGCAATGATCCGAGCATCTGAATCACGTGATCTTCAGCTCAATGAGAGCAACAAAACTGCTTTGGCGATTGCGCTCGGCTTAGCCTCCAGTTTTTTAGTTGTTTCTTTGAGTAGTCTTGGACTCTGTCTGTCCAGTTTTCACTTGTCATCGGTTTTCGTTCAGGAAGTAGGATGTTGAGGGCGAGGTAACGGAAATTTTTTGAAGATTGTGTGGCGTTACTTTCTATCTTCGCACCCAGGTTGCTGGCTCCCCAACCAGTGTGTTGGGAAGAATTCTCTCACAGTGTAAGGCTTTTGTATAGGGTAAAATTCAAAAAGACGACTTTTTTATCGCTGCAAGTGTCATGTTCTATGGGGGATGGCTGTGACGATTAAGGCTCCGTTGATTTATAAATTACTGTTGCCGGCTTCGTATCATTGCGATCGAGGAAATGAGACACTTGGAAGAGCTTGATGGTTTTCTAATGCCGAAAGGGCTCCCCGACCGGACGCTGCCGCTTGCCACGCGACCTGGTGGTGACGGGTAGGAACAAGCGCTCCCCGAGGGCTGCTTACCCGCTCGGTCGATCATCGCCGCGAACGTTTACGTCGGTTCCATTCCCGGCGACATAACCGGGTTGAAAATGGAAGGGGGGTTCCGTTCTCGGGCAGTGGCATTGTCAAAATAAAAAATACAACGCGACGACCGGGGGTCGAACTTTTTATACTTGAAAAAGGAGTTAAGCGCCCGAAAACCGGATGACGAGAATTCGCGAAGCCGTATCTTTTCCCGAAATTAGCTCCATGAGTCGTCGATTTCACAACTACATCCCTGGTTTGGGGCTTCCTTGGTCGAGAGCCTCGGACGCATTTCCGCAAAAAACAACCCGGGTTGAGGTTTCGTTGGGCCCTTTTCCGGGATTGGAAGCACCTCCGGGTCGTTCAGGTAGAACCAATCCCGGGAACGGAGCCGGTCTTCGACCCCGAACATGGTCCTGTTCCCGAGAACGGAACCACTCCGACGCGTGTCAACCGGTCCCGTTCTCGGGCAAAAGACCGCTCGGCGTCGATACAAGGGGTCTTTTTGACGAAAAAGTTGATGGTTTTTAGCCCACACCTTGATAATACAATCCAAGGGGGCGATTTTTTCCAAAAACAATGTACCCGTGGTCATCCCGGTCAGCTCACGGATCATTGTGCGCGGAGACGCGGGGTTTGCTCGTGAAGCCGTCATGAGTTGGTGCGAGACCAACGAGGTATATTGCGTCTTTGGACTCGCCGGGAACGCCCGCCTATGGTGCCTTTTAGATAAGCCGATGGAGAAAGCGCGTCGAAGTTTTCAACGGACAGGGGCTTCCGCCACTGTTGGTTATGGTATTCTATCCAATGGGAAACAACAGATTTGTTGATCGGGGGAACTGGTGATCGATTACAATGAGGATTTTCAATTTCCCGTTCAAGACGAATTCGACGCCATGGAAGTGACTGAACTCGAGTTCGAGATTTCTCCCGATGAAAACAGAGCTTATGTCAATCTGGATGTAATACGGGGTACCGCCTATCGGGAAAAATTACTGAAGATTTTCCATATTCGCAACGATCAGTTGGCGAAACCCACCCGCACTTATAAGAAGTTTCTGTTTTCCGGCCACCCCGGATGCGGCAAGACTCTGGAGCTAAGACGTCTGCATGACTATATCGACCATGAAGACCGCTACACCTCTATCCTCATCGAGTTGGAACAAGACCTCGAAATCGGCACCTTCAAGGCCGAGGATTTCTATATATTGCTTATCTCCGCGCTGGCGGGCCGCATGGCCGATCACCAATTTGTCAGTGAGGAATTGAACAAAATCGGCCGAGACTGGTTGAAAGATGAAGAAATCATCAAAGAACTGAAACAGAACTATAAAATGGAGGTGGGCGCCGAGACTCAGGCGGGCGCGGGCTTCTTCGGTTTGTTGAAATTGAAAAGCAAGCTGAAGACACTGTTTTCTTATGATTCAATTACCTCGCGCAAGCTGCGGGAAAAAGTGCGGGATAATCCCATGGACCTCATTCGCCGTTTCAACCTGGTCTTGAGTGAGGCGCGCCGGGTCGTGGGAGATGAGCTTGGTCGCGACCTTCTTTTCATTATGGACGGCAGCGAAAAGATTATCTACGACGTCTACCAGAAACTCTTCGTTCGCGACGCCCACCTGTTGCGTGCGCTGGAAGCCAATGCCATCTTTTCGATCCCCATCCACGCCTATTTCGACATCACAAATACGCCCCACACCCATTTTTTCGATTACGACACGCTGCCCATGATTGCGATTAACGACCGGAGCCGGGGGAAACTGGGCGAAATCATAACCAAAAGAATCGATGGAGAGACCTTTTTCACAGACGGCGTATTGGACTATTGCGTCAACATGTCGGGTGGGTGCCCCCGCCAATTGTTGCGTATCGTCAACCGTTGTCTGGTGGCCAAAACCTCGGAACAGATCACCATGAATCAGGCAGAGCTCGCTTGTAGGGATTTGGGTCAACAAATGCGAGACTTGTTGCGATCGGAGCATTTGGACATTCTACGAAACGGCCGGTTTGACACCGCCGATCCCATGGTCTTGGATATGCTCTACCAACTCGTTATTTTGAAGTATAACGGCAAGCGGAAGATCAACCCGTTGATCGACAGGCCCGAGTTTCTCTGATGACCCGCTCTTGGACCGAAGCCCAGGAAGACCAGTTCCGTCAGTTGAGCAAGGTTCTTAACGAGCGCCGGAAGAAACCCACGGTCGTGTTCATCGAGTTCGATAATCCGGACACTCGCTCTCGGGTCTATTCGCGATTGGAGCGCGATCTGGCATGGCATAGCCACCACATTATCGACCTGGGCTCTGAAATGGTCGTCTCTCCTGTGAAGTCGATTTCCGAGCGGCTGAAGCAACCCTTGCCCGACAACAGCCTGGTTCATGTATTCGGTTTGGAAAACAGTATGTTCACCTTACTTTACGACAAGTTCACCAATCATGAACTGACGGGACAGATCAACTTCGAGCGCGGCAAGTATTGGAAATTTCCGTTCAGCATCCTCATTTGGACAGACCAGCACACCATCAAACAAATCAAGCTACATGCCGTGGACTTTTGGAGTTGGATCACTTACTTTTTCAGCTTTACGGGTTCAGAACCAACCTATCTCCCGGCAGCAGATCTCTTCCAAAATCGGGATTTCGGTTGGGGAGCGAACCCCTATACCATGCAAAGAGTGCGCAGTCTCGAAGCCTTTGCCGCCCAATTGGAAGAAGACCATCACGATCAATGGACCGATCGTTCGCTGCTGACCAAGGTGAACACCTTGATTTTGCTGGGTGAAGCCTATGCCTCAATCGATATGGGTGATGCGGCTGTCAGGAAACTCGAAGAGGCCGGCCGTATTTTAGACCGGAATTCTCTACATGCCCCGATCACACGATTTTCCTACCATGCCACCTATGGACGCATTTTGAGGAGTATTGGAGAGAGGGAGCGAGCCACCGCTTTTCTGGAGGTCGCAGCAACCGAGGCTCAAGAACTCAATATTCGAGAGGAGGTTGCCAAAATCAACCTGGAGCTCGCCCGGCAAGCCATGCAAAACGGGGATGTAGAAAAAGCGACTTCTTTTATGACCGTGGTCGGACCTGAAGACAAGCAAAAGTTCAGCGAGGAGTCGCATTATCTGGATGCTTGGATTTCGGTTGCCCGGGGAAGGTACTCAGAAGCGATCGAACATCTTCGGAAAATGTTGGACGTGGTAGGCGATAACTCTGTCACCAGGCTATGGGTGCTCAATTCCCTGGCCATATCCTATACCGCCTTGGAGCGTTTTCGCGATGCAGAAGACTTTATGATTCAAGCGCTTGACGTCGCCGAACAGCTATCTGATGGTGATGTTGCCAGGCAGCACCTGACTTTAGGTCTCTACTTTGAGGAGAGAAAAGACCTGAATAAGGCGCGAACCCATTTGGAAAAAGCCCGGTCCGGCTTGATGAACCAGGGAGATTCGGAGGACCTGACGTCGGCCACAGAAGCCATCGAGCGGTTGGACAAGGAGTTGGGCCAATAGCTAAATGGACCTACCCCGATTTACCGGACAGCGAGCTAAGCAACGTTTGCCTGCGGAATTCTCTCGTATTCGGTCGGTATCCCCTAGCCGATGCTTGAGTGGCGTTCGTACCTTCCTTTTTGAGGGATCAACTTGCGGTATTTTCCACCGCTCAATACGAACCAGTCCAGGATACGATCGTCCTGCGGGTCCGGGTAGATCAGCAGGAACTCGGGAATACCGTGGAGCTCATTGAGTTGAAACATCTTGACGGTATCTTTTTCCATCTTGGCCCTACTGGTGCCGGAGACGATTTCTCCTACAAGGACCACTTCTTGAAATACGGCGGCGGCGGGGTTCTTTGACTTCAAGATGGTGATATCGGGTAAGTAGACTTTTTTCTTGGTATTAACCTTCTCCCAATAACAAACGGGGCAGTCGGAAAGAAGTTTATAACCGGCCTTTTCGGCCATGTGCCCGATTAAATACAGCTGATTGTAAACCGTTTCGAAATGGGTTTCCCCCTGGGGTACATCTAACTCCTCATCGTAATAGGGGATATATAATTCAGCAAAATCTTTATGGATTACCGGCTCGATGGGCGGCAGGGAATAGCCGGAATCGATTTGCAATAGGGAAGAACTCAAGTGCCGCCTCCTGAAATCATCATCAGCCGATGGAAACCCATTTGTCAATCGATAACAAGGCGAGGAAAACCTTCCCCGCCTTGTCCTAAGGTTTTTATTCGCAGCACCTAGAGAGGCCAAAGTCGGTGACGCAATCACGCCAGGCGGTGTTGCTATTGTTGCCTCCGCCGTTGACAACCTCACCTCGGGTTAGGAAGCTCTTGATCTTCAGGTCGTTTAACTTAAGTCGCTCTTTCATGAATCCTCCATGGATGAAATGTTCTGTTGTGTGCAACAGTGACCTCAAGATAGCGCGAGCGCCGAAACAAGTCAATCCACGGGAGTGCGGCAGGCCGAACGCGGAAAAGCCGTTGGAGTACGGCCCTGTAACTCCAACGGCTTCCCTTCGCGTTTACCTCCGCGTGTAGGGTTAATTGTCGTCGCAAGCCTCCAGCCAGTTGACCGCATGGCTCGCCAGATCCTGCCGGGTAGTTGCCGCGCCGGAATTGATCATGGTGATCAGGTCTTGGATCCCGGCAACACCGTCGCCGTTAACGTCGATATCGCAGATGCCGACCACGGTTGCCCCGAAGACCGTGAAGCTGAAGACCGGACTGATCGCCAGGCCGTTGGGAGCGTTGTCGTCTTCCACATACCAGCGACCGAACCATTGGCCGGACATTGTAGAGGGAATAGCCAGGTTAACCGATGCATAACCTTCGCCCTGGCCGGCGCCCTGCAGGCTCACCGTTTCACGGGCGAAGCCGGCTTGGGTGGGAATGGTCTCGCCGATGCCGGGGTCGGCGCTGTCGATCACCAGTACGGCGTTTGCCAAGCCCAGGCCGTCGTAGACGCCTACCGTGAAACTTGGGTTTCCGGCCAGGGGGGGTTCTACGGCGATGACTTGGGGAACGAATCCACCGCTTCCCGCCTCACCTTCACTACTGACCACGGGAACCCGGTTGGATTCGGCATATAGCGTGGGGCGGTCGAAGGGCGGCAGTTCTGCCGCGGCGCGAGGGTCCGTCATGGGGCGGCTCATAAAGGCTACCAGGGCGGCGCGTTCCTGCGGGTTCAAGTTCAGGTTTTGGATGTTGTTATTTTTATTGGGGGCGTTGAAATCACCGCCGCGATTGTAGAAATCGACGACTTCTTCCAGCGTTTCGAAGCGACCGTTGCGCATGAAGGAAGTACGCAGGGCCACGTTCCGCAGGCCGGGCGTGCGCATGCGGCCGCGATCGGCATTGTTGCCGGTTTCCTCGAACCGACCCAAATCCTCATTTTGGGGACGGACGCCGATGTAATGGTAGTTGTTATCCGAAAGCACCGGACCCTCGTGGCAGTTGACGCAGTTGCGGTTGATGAACAGTTGACGACCCTGTTCTTCCTGGGCGGTCAGGGCGTTATTATCGCCGCGCAGGAAATCGTCCAGCGGTGTCTGGTCGGAAATCAGGGTGCGTTCGTAGGTCGCGATGGCCATGGCGATGCGCACCGGGGTGACTTCTTCATCGCCGAATGCTTCGTTGAAGAGTTCCGGGTAGCCGCGGTCGTCGATCCAGGTCTCCAGGGCGTCCGGCATGTCGGGTACAAGCGCCAGGGGTTTGGAGGCGGCAATGCGGGCGGCCACGTCGTTCCAGTCGCGGTCGATGTGGCTCATCTCAGCGGTGCTGACGGGCGGGCCCAAGACCTGGGATTCCAGGGCGGCGCCGTTGGGGAGGATGATTTCCCCGGTCAAGGGATCTTCAAAGGTATCCACGGCGCGACCGTCCCAAAACAGTTCCTGAGAATAGGCGGCATCGGTTGCCGGGGGCGCTTTCCGGCCCGTTATCTGTTCAAGCAGACCGAAATCGACGGACCAGCCGTAGGTACCGTCGTCGAAATTCAACGGCACGCCGGGAGAACCGGTGATGTCGTCCGCGTTACCGAAGATGCCGTCCGGTCCGGGATTGGTGGTGAAACCCTCCAGGCTGCGACCGTCGCCGCCGCCGGACCCGGGCAGGTGGCAGGTGCCGCAGGAAACCGTACGCGTGGACGACATCTGTTCATCCCAAAACAAAACCTTGCCCAGGTTGACCTTCGCTTCCGTGATGGGATTGCCCTGGGGTACCGGCGGAGGGTCTAGAGGCGCCAGTTGATTATTGCCTCCGCCGCCGCCACCACCGCCGGGCCCTCCGCCCCCGGGTCCGCCGCCGCCCCCGGGTCCGCCCTGTGCAAGCAACATGTTGGTAGCCATCAAAAAGAAAGTAAGGATTACGGCAATCTTACGCATGTCTTCTATTCCTCCCCAAAGTATTCCGGAGCTTCCGATTCATTTAGGTTCCGGCCGCTTCACTACAAAGATTAAGGCCACATTGTGGTGAAAATATGGAGGGCGCGGGCTGAGGCCGGTTTTGATGATGCAGCTCACAAAAAGGGCGGCATGGTTTTGCGGTTGCGCCAAACAAAAAAGCGGGCAACCGGAAAACCGGCGCCCGCTCCGTTTCAGTTTTTGATATGCTGTTGTCAGGCGTCCTGGTAACGCGCCTTCAAATCGGCGGCAACGCGAACCTCGTTCCAGAAGATGTTCCAGCGGTTCATATCGCGAACACGGCCCTCGTCATCGGTCAGGGCCGCCATATCGCGGAGGAACCATTCGCGTTGAGAGGCGGAAAATAATTGGTCGCGGATATCCTCGGCCTGTTTGCGGAACCGCTGCTGCTCTTCCTCGTCACGCAGGTGCGGCAGGAAGGTGTGGATTCGCTTCAACATTTCGGCGTGGTGGCGCAGGAAGGTAGGATAATCGGCCTTCACTCCCGTTTCGCGATCGCTGATATCCGATTCCGGTAGGCAGAAGAACACGCCGCCCGTGGTGAATTGAACTTTGTTTTCGTATAAATCGTAAATGCGCGAGTCCCCGGTGATATCGCCGTTGTGATCGTAGGAGCCGTACATATGCAGGGAACAGAACGGCGCCTGGTCCACATTGCCCATTTGGTGGATCAGGTCGTGGGTCACGGGGTTGACGGTTCCCGGGCTGAAGGCATTGCGAACCCTGGTTACCAGGGTGTCGTTTTTGAATTCAAATACCGCGTGTTCGGCATTACCGAAGCTTTTGACGGCGCCCCACTGGGCGGTGCCGTGGTCATGGATGGAACTGAAATCGCCCACGGTCCAACTCATGACCATGATTTCAAAGAACCCGCCGTCATAGGCCGGCTTACGGCCGTACCCGTCGCGTGCGGGATGACCGAAGTCGGCCCAAGGCATCACATCCTCGGTTTGAACATTGGCTTCAATCACGAAATCTCTGGCTCGTTCCGGCGTAATATCGGTTCGTTGACTCTCCACCAGGCGAACCAGACGCTGGATTCCCGGAGGAAGATGATTGATCTTCTCAGGGTTGATGCTCATAACGTCGCTCCTCACTGCAGCTCTGAACAGAGTGCCTTGCACAATAATTGGTTTGGACAGCTCATATGGTTTGTATGGCTCTCGGCTTGAAAAGCTGTCAAAATTCTTTGTCCTCTAAGGGAATGAATGCATCACAATGATCCGGGACTTCCTATTATAACAAAGTTCTGCCGGCGCTTGCAGCCCTAACCCAACTCGGGCTTGTAGGGGGGGACATCGTCCAGGATTAGTTGCATGATCACAACATCTTGCCACTTGCCGTCACGAAAACCGATTTCCCGCTGCCTGCCTACTACCTCGTACCCAAGCCGTTCGTTGTAGGCAATGCTGGCTTCATTGACCGCGAAGATCTTGGCGACCAGGTGATGATAGCCCAGTTGCTTGCAACGGTCGATCAGGGCCAGTTTCATGCGGGTTCCGTAACCCCTGCGCACCTGGCCGCCCCTCAGGTAAACCGAGGTTTCGCAACAGACCCGATAGCCGATGCGGTCGCTGTAGCGCTTGATGATTCCCCAACCCAGAATACCGTTGTTGTCTTCCAATACAAGAATCGTCTCGCGGTCGTTGAATCCGCGGATCAGGTTTTCGATTCCTGCCGTGGTTTTCAGTTCCGTGTCCATGGTGCTGCCGCCGGAGCGGATGTGTTCGTTGTAGATCTCGGCGATCGCCGCCGCATCATCGATGGTACAGTCCCTGATGACCGAAGTGTCAACGCTCCGGCCGGATGACTTTGCCGCATGTGTCATCGGTGATCACCCCGTCCCTTATGGCGCGCCTGCCGTTGATCCACAGGTGGGCGACGCCCTCAGAAAACCGTCTCGGATTCTGGTAAGTGGCATTATCCGCGAAACGATCCGGGTCCATCAACAAAATATCGGCCCAATAGCCCTCTTCGATGCGGCCCCGATGCTTTAGTCCCATAAAGTCAGCGGGTTGAGAAGTGATTTTTTTCACGGCATCGCCGTAGGACAGCATGCCGCCGGTAAACACGTAACGGTCCAGGAAACGGCTGAAGGCGCCGTAGGTTCTGGGATGAGGATTGCCGATATCGGTGGCGGCGTTGATGGGGTAGCTCCAGGAGTCGGAGCAAATGATTGCGTCTTCCCACATGACGGCCGTATCCATATCGTCATCCGAGATGCAATGGTAGACCATCCAGAGTTCGGGGAACCGGCGCACCAGTTCGCAGGCGGCCTCTTGGGGCGTCATTTGCCACATGGCGGCGATTTCGGTCACTGTTTTGCCGCAAGTGCCGGGGATGTCTTCCGAGATGACCATCATCTCATCCAGGCCGGTCTGGCGGTCGAGCATCCACTGAATCGATTTTTGACGCCAGGCCTCGGTTTCCAGCTTTTGGGAAATGGCCGCGATGCCGTCGGCGGTGATGTCCTTGGGCAGGAAGGTGCGCATCTTGGTCGAAACGGCGGTGTAGGGGTAAACATCTACGATGGCCTTGACGCCGTGTTCCTCGCGATAAGCCTCGATATGGCGAATCATGCCGGGAATCTTGCCCCAGTTAATTTTATCCGCGGCTTTCAGATGGCTGATCAGCACGGGAATACCCGAGCCGCGGCCTATTTCCAAGGCCTCGTCTACCGCTTCTTTCAGGTGGGTGCGTTCGTCGCGGATGTGCGAGGCGTAAAAGCCGCCGTGTTTGGCAACCACCTTGCCCAGTTCAATCAATTCGGAGGTTTCGGCAAAGCAACCCGGCGGGTAGACCAGCCCGCTGGACAGGCCGAAGGAACCCTCGCTCATGGCCTCGTCCAGGGAGGTCTTCATCTGTTCCAATTCGTCGTCGCTGAGGGCTTCCCAATCTTCCAGGCTGCCGTGGCGCAGAGTACTGTGTCCCACCAGGGTGGCCAGGTTGATGGGTAAGCCGAAATCTTCGACTCGGGTGAAGTAGTTATTCAGTGAACGCCAGTCGAAGTTGAAGCCGATTTTCTCACCCTGCTTGTGCATGACCTCCACCAGATGATCGCCGACGGGCGCGGTAGAGGTGCCGCAATTACCGATCAATTCAAAGCTGACGCCCTGGTACAACTTGTTATCGGCGGCGCCTTTGCGTGTATAGCTCAATCCGGTCGAGGCGTGGGAGTCGATAAAGCCGGGACTGAGCCACAAGCCCCCGGCGTCCACGGTTTCCTTCGCGGCATCGGCGCCCGGCCTTTCACCCACGTAGGCGATGCGATCGTCTTTGATGCCCACGGCCATACGCCTGGGTTCGCCGCCGTTTCCATCGTAGACCTCGGCGCCGGTAATCAGGGTATCCAACATGATCTAAATCCTTTTGATAATTTGTTTTTGCAGAAAACGCGTCAGGGCGTCCTCATCAACGGTTACGGGCGCATCGGGACGGGCGACGAAGCCCCGGTCGTCCATGGAGACGGGTCGAGTCACCAGATCCTCCTGGAAATAGCGTTTCGAGGGGCTGAGATCGTGCGCCCTGGCGTCGGGGAAACAAGCAGCCAGCCTAAGGTTGGAAGAGCGGCCGATGCTGGTTTCGAACATGCCGCCGATCCAAACGGGCACGGCGTGCGCCTCGCAAATTTCCGCCATTTCAATGGCAACGGGAATGCCGCCCACGCGCCCGGGCTTGATATTCAGCTCATCCAAGGCGCCCATGTGCAGGGCCGCGATCAGGTGACCCGGCTCGCTGACGCCCTCGTCCAGGCAGATGACCAGGCCGGGCGCCCTCTTTTTGAGCGCCGCGCAGAGATCCAACCGGTCAGGACTGAAGGGCTGCTCCAAATTGGCAAGGCCCAGGTCCTGCATGGCAACCAACTGTTCAATGGAGTCTTCATCGAACGAGCCGTTGGCGTCGCAACCCAGGTATAAATCCGGGAATGCACGGCGAACCGCGGCCAGGTAATCTTGGGGCAATCCCGGTTTGATTTTCAGCTTGATGCGATGGTAGCCCTCTTCCACGGAGCGGCCTACCTTGTCCAGCAACGCTTCGGTAGAGGAGTAGAGACCTAGTGAAATGCCGACCGGTATCTTCTCCAGACGCGGGCGTTCCCAGGCATCCAGGGGGTCTGTTTGCCCGTTGCGACGCCAAAGATCGTGAACGGCATCCAGTACGACGGCTCTGGCGAAGCCCCAGCCGCGAATCCTGGCGAGTTGGGCGGTCAGGTCGCCGTAAGTTCGGCAGTCCTTCAGGTTTTCGAACAGGAAATCGCCGATCACGGTAGCCACGCCGTCAAGATACTCGTGAGAGAAGTAGGGATCGGGCCGGCACGAACATTCGCCGATGCCCCAACGACCGTCCGCATCATACCAGCGCAACAACAAAGCCTGGCGAGAGTGACGTTTGCCGACAGCCGATTGAAAAGACTCGATTTGAGGCACATCGACAATCAGAATTTCAAGGCGGGAAAGCGTCAGTTCGCGTTCTGAAAAATTAACCATGGAACTCCTAATATCCGCCGACAGCCGCCCGCCGTCTGAGATTGTGTTTATCATAACGCGGAACCCGAAATTTGCCAAATCGGTCAAGTCGACCACGACGAAAGACGAGTATCGAAGCGCCGAGGGATCTCGCTTGCGAAGCGTCTGTCGTCCTGCTAGACTGATGTTGTTGCGCACATCACGTGCGGTTCCCATGACGAAAGCCACCTCTTCAGGTGGCTTTTGTCGTTTTTGGAATTGCATTCGCGAATAAAAATTATCGAGGTAACCATGACCAGTGAATCCGAAGCGGTCAGTCGCAATCACGACGGGCTGACCAAATGGCTGATCCGGCTCTTCTACAAGGATTTCTTTGCTTACTTCTACAACATAACCGACCCTGGGGAGGTGACATTCCTGGACAAGGAATTGATCACCAAGTACCCGGGCCTCAAGGACAGCCTGGAAGCGGACATGTTTCTAAGCATGATGCTTACCATCGACGGCGAACGGCGGCCGGCCGTTGTGGTGATTGAGCACAAAGACAAGAAAAAGGACGCTCGGGAACAGCTTTTCGAGTATTTCTGCTACGGTTGGCTGCTTTGGAAGAAACCCATTTGGGCCATTGCCGTCTACACGGACAAGGCGAGAAGTTGGCGCGTCGATGTTCCACGGGATCTGGTCGTCGGCTACACCCATGAACACGGACCGATCACGTTCAGCCATGATACAATCAAGGTGAGTCATTCGAAGAGCGCCGACCTGATCGCCGAGGGCAGTCTCTTCTGTTGCTTGTTGGCGCTCCGAGCTGATGACCGGAACCTGAAAGACCGGGCCGAACTGATTCGGGCTATCTTCCGAGCGGCAAAGGCCATGGGCCCCCGTTTGACGCGTGACCACAAATTACTGATCGCACAATATCTGTTAGCTTATGGAAAGGTAACCAAACGAACCGTAGAAGAAATCGAGGAGGAGCAAGACATGGGCTATCCGGCAGAAACAGTGACAGAGTATTTCGAGAACATTGAAAAACGTGCCGAGAGACACGGGAAGATCAAAGGAGCCCTTGAAAAATTGGAAGAACTCCGGGACCGAGGCATTCTGACCGAAGAAATGTTCGAGGCTGAATCCGCGCCGCTTCGCCGGGAGCTTGAACGCCTGCAAGACTGAGCGATTTTTTAGTTCCCACCGACCCGATCGAGAACAACAGCCCTCGGAACACAATGACGGTGAGGTTCTGGAGTTAATAAGGAGCAAGACGTGGGCTACCCGCCGGAAACCCTGACAGAGTATTTCGAGAATATTGAAAAACGTGCTGAGAAGCGCGGTGAGATACGCGGAAAGAAACGCGGCGAGAAACGCGGGAAGATCAAAGGAGCCCTTAAAATATTGAAAGAACTGCGAGACCGAGGCATTCTGACCGAAGAAATATTCGAGGCTGAATCCGCGTCGCTTCGCCGGGAGCTTGGACGCCTGCAAGCCTAAACCGTTTCCAAGTCACCGTCGGCTGATGTCGAAATCAAATTGCCCCATGCCTGGGAAGAACAACCGTGAATGAGGTTTGATCCTCATTACTCGATAAATCGATCTCGCCGTTATTCCTCTCTACTACCAGGCTGTAACAGATGGCTAAACCCATGCCCACATGACCTTTCGTCGATGATTTGGTCGTAAACAATGGATCGAAGATGCGTCCCCGTATGGATTCCGGTATCCCCACCCCGTTATCGACCACATGCAGTTCCAGCTTGGAACCGTGGTCTTTGGTGGCAATACGCCAGCGCGGTTGAAAGGCCCGGCCGTCTCGCTCGCCGCGTATCTCCATGGATTCGACCGCGTTGTTGAACAGGCTGGTGCAAATGCGGCCCAAGTGGTTGATATTGAAGTCCAGTTTGCCGATTTTAGGGTCCAGGGCAACGTTCGGTTCCATACCGTTAACCCCTTTGCTTGCGAGTGACATGTCGAGAAAGGTCCGTACAAGCTTGTTGAAATCGATCGGCTCAGTTCGATTGTTGATATTGCCCCTGTCGGAAAGCGCCGTCATGGTGCTCGTGAGATTGCTCAAACGTTTTGCATGTTTTTGAATGGTTTGGTGGTTTCTTTTTAAATCCCGGACGGCCTCTTCAAAAAAAGATCGCGAAGCTGCACCCAGGTCACCACCCTCTTGTTGAAGGAATTCTTCCACCTCTTCGACCAACTCATCGGAGGACAGGTTTTCGATGAAGTTGAGAGGGTTCCGAATTTCATGGGCAAGCCCCGAAAGCATTCGCCCCAGGGAGGCCGTTTTCTCCTGAACGATCAGCTTCTCCTGAGAGGATAAGATGGCGGCATTTTTTTCCTTCAACTCTGCATTGATCCGAGCCAACTCCTTTGTTCTTTGCTTTTCCCTGTCCTCCAGTTCCTTTCTCTTCGAGATATCGATATACATGCCGAGTAAACCGACAACGTCACCTCGGGCATCCCTTAGCGGCACTTTGCTGGTCAGTAAGGTTGCCTGCTTGCCGTCTGCTTGTTGTTGCGGCTCTTCGATATTCACCAGGGGGACCCCCGAATCCATAACCTGCCGGTCACAGGTTCGGAAGAATTCTGCTTCCTCATCTTTCCAGGCAAAATCGAAATCCGTTTTGCCTACCAATTCATCAGCATGGTTCAGGCCGGCTTCCCTGGCAAAATTCATGTTACCGCCTTGATAGACCGAATTCCTATCCTTCCAAAAAACGGAATGAGGCAGGTTTCCGATAATGTTCTCCAGCAGTTCCTTGGTGGTCCTCAGATATGTGGTTCGCTCCTCAACCCGTTCCTCCAGGTTCCTGTTCGCCTCTTCCAGCGCTTTCAAAGCCTGAGATTGATGGAGACGGAATTGGTTGATCCGCCGGCCCAATACAAAGGATAGGAAAACCGCTCCAAGGGTGGTGCTCAGCATCAACCCGTGGTTCAGTTGCATGGAATTGGAAAATACTCCGAATAATCCCAAGGACTGAATGCCGATGAACAAGAGACAACTTCCCCAGCCCAACAAAAGGAACAAAGCGGTCTTCGACCCCTGGAAACACCGGAGCACCAGGCATATCAGAGAAATCATAACGTAGGTCAGCAACAGGACCAAAGCAAGGCGATGTCCCATGGAATAGGAAAGAAGGGGATGAAACAAAAGCAAAGCGAAAAGAAAGGTATATGAAATCCTGACCGGCACCATGGCTTTCGGAAGGTACCTGTCAAGCTGAAGCGAATCTACCAGGAACAAAAAAGCAAGCCAAAGAGTAACCAAAAGGCTGTACATCAAACATTGATTCGCCCAGTTCGGATGGTTCGGCCATAGGTGGACGAATGCCCAACCATCTCGAATCAAAAGGGTCGCCGCGAAGAAAAAAGTGGTCACGACGAAGTAAAAGAAAAGCCGTTCTCGAACCATCAACCCCACAAGGAAATTGTAAACGACCATGCCGATCATCAGGCCGATAAAGCCGCCGATGATAAGTTGGTCTCGCTTATTTCGGCTCTGCCTCCCTTCTCGGGTATAGAGGGTCAGCGGCGCACTGATGCTGCTTTCACTTTTGACCTTGACCAGGATGGTTTTGGTTTCGAACGCGGAAAAATGGATCGGAAGAACAAAATGACGGTGGGGCACCGGCCTGGTAGATACGGGATAGCGATCACCGGTGGTAACTTTCCGTAGAACCCTTGTCGTCGGGCCGGGACGACCCTCCAATTCGAGGAAGGTAACGTAATCCAGCCTTGGATCTTCAAGCACCAGAATATATTCCCGTGCCTTATCCGCGGCGTTCTCCAGGATGATTTGGAACCACCATGCAGCGGTCGAATAACCGATCGAGGAACTTGGCCGGACCTCGGCCAGGCTGTCCCGGTAGGCGCCCTCGATCACGTGATTGTCAGGTATTTTATTGCGGCTGTCTTTCATGACACCGGTATAAGGCAGCAGATTGACAACAGCCTCATCGGTGAGCACAAACTTAAAATCTCCGTTTGTCTGAAAGGTAACCAGTAGAGCCAGGACAAGTGACAAGTCAGCCATCCAGCGTAGAAACGTTCGTTACCATACCTAATCTGTAACGGTAGATAGAAAAATATGAAAAGATGTAAACTTGTCTCCTGGGTAAAAAACCTTAGAGATTGTATTTTAGTTAAGTCGGTTGTACGGGTGTGCAATTGACTTCAGCCGGCGGCTTGACTGCATTGCGCAGGTGCGCAATCGACTCAAGCCGGCGGCTTGACTGCATTGCGCAGGTGTGCAATTGACTTCAGCCGGCGGCTTGACTGCATTGCGCAGGTGCGCAATCGACCCAAGCCGGCGGCTTGACTGCATTGCGCAGGTGCGCAATCGACTCAAGCCGGCGGATTGGCTCGATTGCGCAGGTGTGCAATCGACCCAAGACGGCGGATTGACTCGATTGCGCAGGTGTGCAATCGACTTAAGACACCGGATTGACTTGATTGCGCAGGTGTGCAATCGACTTAAGCCGGCGGCTTGACTCCATTGCACACATGTCTTTTTAACCCGGAAATTTTTATTTTTTTTCTCGTAAACTATTCTTAGATAGCAGGCTACCGGGGTACATCATAGGATTTGCAAACGTAATCCTTACAAAAATTTCTGCATAACATGCACACAAAGCAACCGAAATGCGGCTAAACCTATCAAAATATGCAGTTACCCATGCCGATCAATCAGTTCGTGACTCATTTTTTCCACGATCGCGGAAGTGACACTGTTAAATTCAAAATATTAATACCCTCTGAATCCACAAGATACAGACCCGATTTTTCATTTTTCCACGATCGTGGAAAAAGTTGACAATTTTTTCCACGAACGTGGAAAAATTCGAACCCTTCGGAACACCCGCATAAAGACGCCAGGGCGTGCATATTTCCCTGAGCCGGACCTCCGACGTCCGTTTGATAGAAATTCCGTTTGACTTTGGGAGATCGGAGGACATCCGGAACATCCACGGTCACGGACTAAAAAGACGATCATGAAAGTTAAACCGGGATTTTCGATTCTTTGGGATCACTCATAACTTCGAGGAGTCCCCGGATCGCGATAAACGTCACCTACACCAATTGACGGTCCTGTGGTAGCATTTCCGAGGGTATCATTGCCTCTATTTCGATGATCTGATTTTTCCATTCGATGCCTTCCCTTTTCCCCTGATTTCAACATCCGGAGCTGTTCATGCATCCCCTTTTGGATGACCCGTCCTCTTCCCCGGCGAGCCTGCCGGGCCTGCTGGCGGAACGTGCCTTAAAACAACCGGAAAAGGTCGGTTATACCTTCCTCGATTTCCGCCGGGAAACCGAGATCGCGCTTACCTATCGCCAATTGGACGGTCGCGCCCGCGCCCTTGCCGCGCGCCTTGAAGGTTGTCGCCGCGAGAATATTCTGCTGCTTTTCCCACCCGGCCTGCCTTATCTGGAAGCCTTTTTCGGTTGCCTTTACGCCGGCGCGACCGCCGTGCCCGCCTATCCGCCCAATGTGGTGCGGGTGCACCGCTCCCTGACTCGTCTGGAAGGCATGATTGCCGACGCCCGTATTCGCACCGTTCTCACCACGCCGGCCATTCGCGATGCCTGCCTGGCCGTTTCGAATCTGCCGCCCGCCTTTGCGAATCTGCAATGGTTGGCCGTGGAACAGGAACAGACGGAAATCGCCGACTTCCCCGTGGTCGATGTCTCGCCGGACGACACCGCTTTCCTACAATATACTTCCGGGTCGACCGGCAATCCAAAGGGCGTGGTGGTCAGCCATGGCAACCTGATGCACAACCAACGGCTCATTCAGCGCGGCTTCGGCACCGGACCCGCTGACAACATCGTCAGTTGGCTGCCGCTCTACCACGACATGGGCCTCATCGGTGCGGTCTTGCACCCGCTTTTTTTAGGCGCGTCCTGCACCTTTCTGGCGCCCATGGACTTTTTGCGGCGCCCCTTCCGCTGGTTACAGACGATCTCCCAGTACGGCGGCACGGTCAGCGGCGCCCCCAACTTTGCCTACGACCTGTGCGTACGCAAGATCGGCGATGAAGAAAAGACGCTCCTGGACCTGAGTCGTTGGCAGGTGGCCTTCAACGGCGCCGAGCCGGTTCGGCCCGGCACCCTGGCTGCTTTCAGCGAAGCCTTCGGCCCATGCGGCTTTGACGCTCGCGCTTTTTATCCCTGTTACGGGCTGGCCGAGGCTACCCTGTTCGTATCCGGCGGCGATCGCAAAACGGCGCCGTCAACCCTGACCCTGGACGCCGGCGATTTGGAACAAGGCCTGGTTTCAGACACCACGGACACCGAACGCACCGTGACCTTGACCGGGAACGGCGCACTTTTCCAAGAAACCCTGATCGTAGACCCGGAACAGCGCGTCACTCTGGGTGAAGGAAAAGTCGGCGAGATCTGGCTGCAATCGGAATCGGTCGCCGGCGGCTACTTCGGCAAAACCGAGCAGACCGGGATCACCTTCAACGGCCGGTTGCAAAACGGCGACGGACCCTTCCTGCGCACCGGCGACCTGGGCTTTCTGCATCAGGGCGAACTCTACCTTACGGGACGGGCCAAGGACCTGATCATCATTCGCGGTCGCAACCTCTATCCGCAAGACATCGAACTGACCGTGGAGAACAGCAGCCGCGACCTGATCCCCGGCGCCGGGGCGGCATTCTCGGTAGAAGACGACTCGGGCGAAAACCTGATCATTGTTTGGGAGGTTGTCCGCAAGCCCGCCGGTGACCTCCAGGAGTTGATCGACACCGTTCGCGAAGCTGTTGTCCTGGCTCATGAGGTTCAAGCCGCCGATGTGGTCCTGATTCGTTCGGCCACCGTTCCCAAGACCTCCAGCGGAAAAATCCGCCGCCGCGAGTGCCGGAGACTCTATCTGGAGGGCGGTCTGCGCGTTGTCAGGCACGGTCGGGGCGTCACTGACGACGTGATTCCGCCTGCTGATGTGCAGACTGAATCCGGGCAAAGCGGAGCCGCGCTGGTCGCCCTGCTGCGTGAGCGCGTGGCCGATGTACTGATGATGCCGGTGGAACAAATCGCCGTCGATAAAAGTCTGACCGTTCTGGGACTCGATTCCCTGAATACGGTCGAACTGCAGCACCGCCTGGAGGAAGATTTCGGCCGTCCCCTGGACGACGGTCAGCTCATGGACGGGCCCACTATCGAGGAACTGGCCGCGACCCTAGGCGGCGAGTCGAACATGGATGACATACCCGTGGTCTCGGCCGGGAGCCCCCTGGGTCGCCATCCGCTGACACACGGGCAGCGGGCGCTCTGGTTCCTGTCCCGGTTGCGTCCCGACAGCACCGCCTACCACATAGCCAGAGCGGTTCGACTGCCGGAAGATATCGATATGGAAGCCCTGCGGTTGGCCTTCATCTTCAGCAGAAGGCGCCACCCTCTCTTACGGGCGACCCTGGGCATGCACGAGGGCGAGCCCTTCCAACAGGTCCATATCCGCGCGGCGTTGCCGCTGACCATGGTCGACGCCACCGACTGGGATGAAGAAGAATTGAAACGGCGCCTGGAGGAGAAAGCGAGCGAACCCTTCGGTGAAGGACTGCAATGGCGGATCGTTATCTACTATCATATGGGCGGTCCGGTGCTGCTGCTCACCCTGCACCATGCGATCGCCGATTTCTGGTCGCTTTCCGTCCTGCTGCGCGAACTGCCCGTGTTTTACCAGGTGGCCCTTGAAGACCGCGAACCGGCCCTGGAGCCGCTGCCCCTGCGCTACACCGACTATGTTCATTGGCAGGACGAAGTGTTGGCAGGAGCCAGAGGCGAACAAATGTTGGAATGGTGGCGGAAAGCCCTGCCCAACAACCTGGAAGCGCTGCATCTGCCCACGGACAAACCGCGCCCCAAGGAACAAACGGAAAACGGCTTCGAAGTCTCCCTGACCCTACCCGGCTTCCTCATGTCCGGCATCCGAGGCCTGGCCCTACAGCATGGCGTCACCACCTTCACTCTTTTACTGGCGGCCTGGCAGGTCTTGCTGCATCGCTACAGCGATCAGGACGATGTCATCACCGGCACGCCCGCCATGGGTCGTTCCAGGTCCGGCTTTGCCAACCTCTTCGGCTATTTCGTCAACCCTCTGCCCATCTACGGTTACCTGGGCGACAACCCTGCCTTCAGCCGCTTTCTGGAAGACACCCGCCGCAAGGTAGTCGGCGCATTCGCCCACCAGGATTTTCCTTTCCCCCTGCTTGTTGAACGCCTTCAACCGAACAGGGATCCCAGTTATTCGCCGGTCTTCCAGGTCATGTTCGTCTTCCAAAACATTCCACCTCAGTCAGACGAGGGCATCGGTGCGCTTGCATTGGGCGAACAGGATGCGGCTGTCGACCTGGGCGGCCTGCAATTAACCTCGCTGCACCTGGACCGGCATGCCACCCAATTCGATCTGACCCTTAATGCGGCCGAACGCGCTGACGGTAGTCTGGCCCTGGCCTTGGAATACAACACGGACCTGTTCGAGCACGAATCCGTTGCCCGCATGGCGGGTCATTACAGCATGCTGCTCGCCGGTATTCTCAACGAAATCAACGCGTCGGTGCAGGCGGTTCCTCTGCTCTCCGATATGGAGAAACAGCAGATTCTGCAACACTGGAACCGCACCGACACGGCTTTCAGCGGCGAACCCCTGATCCACCGCCGCTTCGAGAGACAGGCTGCCGAAACGCCCGACGCCGTTGCCGTCAATCACCGGGGCGCGGTGCTTACCTACAAGGGCCTTGACCAGAAGGCCAACCAGTTGGCCCATGTCCTGAGGCAAAACGGGGTGGTTCAAGAAGCGCCGGTGGGCATTTGCATGGATCGCGGCCTGCACATGATCGTGGCGATCCTGGGCGTGCTCAAGTCGGGCGGTGGTTATATTCCGCTGGACCCCACCCATCCGGCCGAGCGCAAGCAATACATCGCCAGGGACGCTCGTACAAGCGTTCTGCTGGTGGACGAGGCCGCGGCGACGGACTGGCGGGGAAGCGGGTTCCATCTCGTCGATGTGGAAAAAGAGGATTTCTCGGCCTTCCCCGTGCATAGTCCCGAAGCGCCGGGCACGGGCTTGGATACCGCCTACCTCATTTATACTTCCGGCTCCACCGGCAAACCCAAGGGCGTGGCCGTGGCTCACGCCGCGCTGCTCAACACCATCGACGCCATGGTTCCCAACCCCGGTATCGCCGCCGATGACCGCCTGTTGGCCGTCATTACCCTGGCCTTCGACATGGCCGCCTTCGAAATCTACCTGCCGCTGCTGCACGGAGCCTCTCTGGTGATTGCGCCGCACGAGGCTATGGTGGACGGAGTTCTGCTGGGTCGAACCCTGGAACAAAACCACATCACCATCATGCAGGCGACACCGGCCACGTGGCAGATGTTATTCGCCTCGGGTTGGCAGGGTCGGTCGGATATGCGCGCCGTGACCGGCGGCGAAGCACTGAGCGTGGATCTGGCCCGCAAGATGGTCGCCTCCTGCCAAGAAGTATGGGACCAGTACGGCCCCACCGAGGCGGCAATCTACGCAACCCGTTGCCGCGTGATCGATCCCGAGGACCTGACCATCGGCTTCCCCATCGGCAACGTGCGCGCCTATGTTTTGGATCGCCTGGGCAATCCCTCGCCCATCGGCGTGCCGGGCGAGCTTTGGCTCGGCGGCGCCGGGGTCGCTCGCGGCTATTGGGCGCGACCCGGACAAACCGCCGGTGTCTTTCGACCCGACCCGTTCGGACCGCATGCCGGCGGCAGGTTGTACCGCACCGGCGACCTGGTCCGTTACCGCACCAATGCGCGCATTCAATACCTTGGCCGTTTGGACCATCAGGTCAAAATCCGCGGTTACCGCATCGAGTTGGGCGAGATCGAGGCCGAGCTGGCCGAGGCGCCGGGCGTGGCGGAATGCGTGGTTACCGCACACGATTCCGGTGTCGGCGGCATGCGCCTGATCGCCTATGTGGTTCCCGCCGATGACTATGATGAAGCCATGGTCCTGGCTCGCTTACGGGACCAACTGCCCGAATACATGGTGCCCTCCGTCTTCATCGATTTGGAGCGCCTGCCCTTGACGCCCAACGGCAAGGTGGATCGGCGCGCCCTTCCCGTGCCCGATTCCACGGCTGCCGCCGGCAAGGGCTTCATCGCCCCGCGCACAAACCTGGAGGCGCGGCTGGCCGCGATCTGGCGTGAGGTACTGGACCTGGAACAGGTCAGCATTGACGCCGGCTTTTTCGATCTGGGCGGTCACTCGCTGCTCGCGACGCGCATGGTTTCCAGAATCCGCGATCATTTGGGCCTGGAACTATCCCTGAGGCATTTGTTCACCGCACCCACCATTGCCGCCCTGGCGAGGACCATCGAAAAACATCTACAGGAACAAGGCGCGACGCATCTACCGGTAACCCGGGCGCCCGTTGACGAAGCACCCGTGATGTCTATCGCCCAGGAACGCCTTTGGTTCATGGACCGCATCGACGACGGTTCCGAATCGACGGACATTCACGCCGGCTCGGCCTACATCATGGCGCGCGCCTTCCGCCTCCACGGCCCCTTGAACGTTACCGCGCTTGAAAAAGCCTACCTGGCCGTCATCGATCGGCACGAGGCCTTGCGGACGGCCTTCCCGGAGGACGCCGATACTCCGGTGGTCCGGCTTCTGCCCACGGCCTCTTTCCGCCTGCGGGTGGATGACCTGAGCGCTGCCGTATCGCCGCGGGAACAGGCAATGCAAGCCGCTGCCGAGGACGCCCGGCAACCGTTCGACCTGACCGCCGGCCCGCTGGTGCGCGCGCGCTTGATCCGCCTCGCAGATCCCCGAGACAACATCTTGTCGGTGGCCATGCACCATATCGTCGCCGACGGTTGGTCGCTGGACGTCATGGTTCGCGAACTGTGCGCTTTTTTCGCCGGACACGGACCGACAACGCCTCCAACCCTCCAATACCGGGACTTTGCCGCCTGGCAACGCCGTCAATTGGCCATGGACACCTGGGCTGACCAACTGCGCTGGTGGGTGGATCACCTGGAAGGCGCGCCCACCGTGCTGGACCTGCCCACCGACCGACCGCGACCGGCCGTGCAAACCTTCAACGGCGGTCAGGAACGCTGCCGCATGGATAGTGAAACGGTGAACGCCTTGACCCTTTTCGCCGGCGAGCACGACGCAAGCCTTTACATGGCGTTGCTAACCGGCTTTGCGGCGCTGTTGTGGCGTTATAGCGGCCAGGATGGTTTTCTGATCGGCTCACCGACGGCAGGCCGACGCGGATCTGAATTGGAAGGCGTGATCGGCTTCTTCGTCAACAATCTGGTGATGCGTTGCGACCTGAGCGCCGAGCCCTCCTTCCGCGAACTCCTCAAGCAGATACGCACTGATTCCCTGGCTGCATTCGAGCGTCAGGACGTGCCGTTCGATCGCCTGGTAGAAGCCCTGAAGCCTGAGCGGAGCCTGGACAGAACGCCGCTCTTCCAAGTGGTCTTCACCCTCCAGGAAAACGATGTTACCGAATTCCACCTGGGACCCGATGTCAGGGCGTCCGCATTGGAAACCGAGGCGCTTACGGCCAAGTTCGACATCAGCCTGTTCATGATCCGTGACGAGGACCAATTGGACGCCGTCTGGGAATACAACAGCGATCTGTTCGACCGCGAAACCATCACCCGCATGGCCTACCAATTGAACCTGTTCTTCAACCGCGCCGCGGCCTCCCCGGATGTACCCATCGCGGATTTCGACCTTATGAGCAGCGGCGAGCGTCGCCTGGTGCTGAATACATGGAACGAAACCCATGCGGCGGAAATACCCGGCCGGTGCATCCACCACATCGTGGAGCAACGCGCGGACGAGACCCCGGACGAAACCGCTGTATTCTTCACCGCCGACTCGGAAAGTTTAACCTACGCCCAACTGGAACGCCGCGCCAACCGTTTGGCCCGTCATCTTCTGGAGTTGGGACTGTCGCCCGATACGCCGGCGGCGGTGTGCATGGACCGCTCCTCGGATATGGTGGTCGCTATTCTGGCCGTATTGAAGACGGGCGGCGCCTACCTGCCGCTGGACCCCAACCTGCCCGGTGACCGCATTGCCTTTATGTTGGAAGACGCCGGGGTCCCCATGATCCTGACCTCCCGGGACACGGCCGACCGGCTGCCGTTACAAGACCGCCTGGTTGTTTGGATGGACGACCCCGAAGCTCTCGGCGACCTTCCCGATACCCGGCCGCATTCGCCGGTCACTCAGAACAACCTGGCCTACATCATCTATACCTCGGGCTCCACGGGCCGGCCCAAGGGAACCGAACTCACCCACTACGGCCTGGTCAACCTGGTTCAAGAGCTGATCCGCATCATGGAAGTGGACGCGGAGAGCAGGGTCTTGCAATTCGCCGCATTCAGCTTCGACGCCTCGGTCTGGGAAATGTTCAAGGCGCTGTGCGCGGGCGCAACCCTGTACCTGGGCAGGCGCGAAGATCTGATGCCCGGTCCGCCGCTGCAGGATTTCCTGACGCGCCATCACATCACCCACGCTCTTCTTTCCCCGACGGCCCTGGCCAATTTGTCGCCGCCGGAACTGCCGGAGTTGAGTTCTCTGGCGGTCGGTGGAGAAGCCTGTACCGCCGCTCTGGCCGATCGCTGGGCGCGCGGACGTCGCCTGATCAATGCCTACGGACCCACCGAGGGTACGGTGGCCGCAACCATGGCGCCGCTGATCGGCGACGGCCGAACGCCGCCCATCGGCGGCCCCATCGGCAACGTGAAAACCTATATCCTGGACCGCAAGCTGCGCCCGGTCCCCATCGGTACGCCCGGCGAATTGTTGCTGGCCGGGGCGGGCCTGGCCCGGGGTTACCTTCGCAAACCCGGGCTTACCGCCGAACGCTTCGTACCCAATCCGTTTGACGATCACGGCGGCTCGCGCCTCTACCACACCGGCGACCTGGTGCGCCTGCGCATGCGCGACGACACGCCGGAGCTTGTTTTCCTGGGCCGCATCGACCAGCAGGTCAAGCTGCGCGGTTTCCGCATCGAATTGACCGAGATCCAACACGCCCTGGAAAGCGCGCCGGAGGTCAGTCAGGCCGCTGTCATCCTGCGCGAGCGGGACAACGGCGAGAAGATCCTCGCGGCCTACGCGGTCCCGCGTGAACCCGGCGAGGCCCCGGAACACGAATTGCGCGACCGCCTGCGCGCCCATCTTCGCGACCGCCTGCCCGATTACATGATTCCGACTGCTGTCGTCATCCTGCAGGGCCTGCCCCTGACTCCGACGGGCAAGGTGGACCGCCGGGCCCTGCCCGCGCCCGAACTGGTGGATTCCGAGGCCGTCCCGGTGGCGCCCAGAACCCCCGTGGAGGAACAACTGGCGCTGATTTTCAGCGAGTTGCTGGGCCTGGAACGCGTCAGCATCCACGCCAACTTCTTCGAGACGGGCGGCCACTCGCTCATGGCGGCGCGTCTGGTCTCGCGGGTGCGTCACTACTTCGGGGTAGACCTGCCCCTGCGCCTGCTCTTCGCCAAACCTACCATTGAATTGCTTGCCGTTGAAATCGAAGCCCTGCGCGAAAAGCAGACAGCGCCCGAGTTACCGCCGATCACACCGCTGGAAAAGACCGATCCCTCCTTGCTTTCCTACGCCCAGGAGCGGCTGTGGTTCCTGGACCGCATGACGGCGCAGCAGGGGAGGAGAGACGATCCCGCCCGTGTGGCCTACAACATGCCCGGGGCCTTGCGTCTCCGCGGAAAACTGGACGTGCGCGCGATGGAACGGGTGTTGTCGCATATCCGCGAACGCCACGCCTCGCTACGGACGCGTTTTCCCGAGCCGGCAGGCGAACCGAGCCAGGTGGTCGACCCCCCGAGCGCGACCGCATTGAACACGGTCGACCTCTCGGCCTTTTCTTTCGAGGAACGGGAGTCGACCGCCTCCTTCCTGGCTCGAACGGAAGCCGCTACGCCGTTCCACCTGACTGTCGGGCCCTTGTTTCGCGTCACACTCATGCGCCTGACCGCCGGGGAATGGCTGCTGCTGCTGAATATGCACCACATCATTTCCGACGGTTGGTCCATGGGCGTGCTCATCCGCGAGGTGGTCGGTCTTTACGAGGCCGCGATCACCCATCCCGAGGCCTCTCCCGCTAGATTGGATCACGAGGCGGTGCTGCCCGGCCTGCCCGTGCAGTATACCGATTTCGCGGCCTGGCAACGCGGCAGGTTACAGACCGAGGCCATGCAAACCCGCCTGGACTGGTGGCGCACGCACCTGGAAGGCGCGCCCGAAATGTCCACCCTACCCACGGACCGCCCGCGTCCGGCCGTCCAATCCTACGCGGGTGATGTCCTGCGCTTCAAGCTGGAGCCGTCCCTAACCGAAGGTCTTAAAAAAATCGCCCGAGACAACGGGGCCACCCCCTTCATGGTTCTGGAAGCGATCTTCGCGCTGTTGTTGTCGCGTTACACCGGTGAGGAAGACATACTGGTAGGCACGCCCAACGCCAACCGCAACCACCGCGAGATCGAATCCCTGATCGGCTTCTTCGTCAACACCCTGGTATTGCGTCATGACCTGAGCGGAGACATGAATTTCGAGCAACTACTGGCCCGCGTGCGCCGCACCGCCCTGGACGCCTACACCCACGGCGACGTGCCCTTCGAGCGCGTCGTGGAGGCTGTCAACCCGGACCGCGATCTCAGCCGGTCGCCCTTGTTCCAGGTCATGTTCATCCTGCAAAACGCACCCGAAGGCCAGTTGCAACTGCCCGGCCTTTCCATTACTCGGCAGGACCCGGAACGAACCGTCGCCAAATTCGATTTGACCCTGGAGATTACCGAGGGCCGGCAAGGCCTGAACGCGCTGTTTGAATACAACACCGATCTGTTCGACCGAGAAACCCTGGTGCGTATGGCTGATCACTATCTCACCCTGTCGGCCTCCATCCTCTCAAAACCGGAGAGAGATGTGCGCGATTTGGACATGATGAGTGTCGACGAGCGCATCATGATGCTCTACGGCTTCAACGAAACCGAGCAAAAATACCGCGATGGCCAAAAACCGCTGCACTTACACTTCCTGGACCGCGCCGCGGCGACGCCGGACGTCATCGCGGTCCGCATGGCCGGCGGCCAATCCATGTCCTACGCCCAACTGGAACGCCGCACCGCAAACCTGGCGGCGCATCTCCAAAACCTGGGCGTGGGACCGGAAACCGTCGTCGGCCTGTGCATGGAGCGTTCCCTGGAAATGGTCGCGGGCATGCTTGCCGTCTTGCGCGCCGGAGCCGCCTACCTGCCGCTGGACCCGGAGTATCCCGCCGACCGCCTGGCCTTTATGGCCGAAGACGCCGGCGCGACCCTTGTGTCGGCCCATGAACCCACCCGGGAGATCGTGGAAGCCCTGCCCCTGGAAGCGGTGTTTTTGGAATCGGACTTTCCGCCGGCATCGCCGGCGCCTGTACCGTTACATCCGGAAAACATCGCCTATGTCATCTACACTTCCGGCTCCACCGGCAAACCCAAGGGCGTGCCCAACACCCATCGCGGCATCGTCAACCGCTTGCTGTGGATGCAGGAAGCTTTTTCGCTGAACGACACCGATCGCATCCTGCAAAAAACGCCCTACAGTTTCGACGTATCCGTGTGGGAATTCTTCTGGCCCTACATCGGCGGCGCCCGCCTGGTCATCGCCCCTCCCGGCGAGCACAAGGAACCGGTCGCCCTGGCCCGAACCATGGTGACCGAGAGCATTACCACGGTCCACTTCGTACCCTCCATGTTGGCGGCTTTCCTGGACGCGGAGCCGCTGGACCTGGGCGCCCTGAAGCGAGTCATTTGCAGCGGCGAGGCCCTGCCGGCCGGCCTGGTTCGCGATTTCTACAAGCAACGAGCCGCGGTTAAAGCCGACGCCGAAGTATTCAACCTCTACGGGCCCACTGAGGCCGCTGTCGACGTGACCTGGCAGCCCTGTCCGGCGGGTCGGCGGAGGACGGACATTCCCATCGGCACGCCGATCGCCAATATGATGACCTATATTATCGATCGACGCGGCCGGCCCGTACCCGTGGGCGTCCCGGGCGAACTCTGTCTGGCCGGAATCGGTCTGGCGCGCGGTTACCTGAACCGACCGGCCTTGACCGCGGAACGGTTCCAGCCGGACCGTTTTGCCCTCAGCGGCGGCGAACGCTTGTATCGCACCGGCGATCTGGCCAGGTTCCGCCCGGACGGCGCGATCCAATACCTGGGGCGTATCGACTTCCAGGTCAAGCTACGCGGTTTGCGCATCGAGCTGGGCGAGATCGAAGCGGCCCTTGCCGATCAGCCCCAAATCAACCAGGCGGCCGTTACCCTGCACAAGGGTCAATTCCTGGTTGCCTATCTCACCCTTGCGGAACCCGGCGACCTCTACGAGAAAAGCACGCGAGAAGCCCTGGCGAAACGCCTGCCCGACTACATGGTGCCCATGCATTTCACGGTCCTGGAAGCTTTTCCCCAAAATGCCGCCGGCAAATTGGACCGGCGGCGACTGCCCGCGCCGGAACTCGGCGATCGTACGGGCGTCTATGTCGCACCGCGCAATTCCACCGAGGAGGTTTTGGCGCAACTATGGGTAGACGTGCTGAACGTGGAGCGCGTGGGCATTCACGACAATTTCTTCGACCTGGGCGGCCATTCCCTGCTGGCGACACGGGTTACCTCTCGCGTCTCGCGTATCTTCGGTATGGAACTGCCCCTCGCCCGCCTCTTCGCCGCGCCTACCGTGGCTCAACTGGCGGCCTACATTGAAGCCGGCGGCTCGGAGGGCCTGGAATTGCCCCCCCTGGTTCCGGTTCACCGCGAAAGTGACCGCCTGCCGCTGTCTTTTGCTCAACGCAGGCTGTGGTTCCTGGACGAGTTGGAGGAAGAAGGCAGCGCCTTCTACAACATGGCGGCCGACATGCGCCTGCGCGGTCCGTTGGACCTGCAACTGGTGCAACGCTGCCTGGCCGAAATCTACCACCGCCACGAGAGCCTGCGCGCCAACTTCATCTCGGAAAACGGCGAACCGGCCGTGGTCATCCAACCGCCCCGTGCGCCGGCGCTGCTCGCCTTCGATCTCAGCGCCCTGCCGGAGGACGAGCGCCTGGAGCGGGGTTACGCGATTGCCGCCGCCCGCCTGGCCGAACCCTTCAACCTGAGCAGCGGCGCCTTGATGCGCACTGCCGTGGTTCGTTTGGATCGGGACGATCACCTGATCCTGATCACCACCCACCACATCGTCTCCGACGGTTGGTCCAGCGGCGTCATCACCCGCGAGTTTTCCTCGCTATACGAGGCATGGGTTCAGGGAGAACCTTCCTCGTTGACGCCGCTGCCCGTTCAGTATTCCGACTTCGCCGTGTGGCAGCAACAATGGCTGCGCGGCGCCGAGTTGGATCGCCAGGTGAATTGGTGGAAAGAGAAACTGAAAGGTTACGGCCAGGTGCTGGAACTGCCCACCGACAGGCCGCGTCCGGCGGTGGAAACCTTCAAGGGCAGCAATATTCCCGGCGCCTTCAGCCCTGAACTAAGTGCCTCGCTCCACGAGCTCGCCAAACGGGAACACGCCTCGCTGTTCATGACCATCATGAGCGCCTTCAACATGGTTCTGGGTCGCTATGCTCGCCAGGACGATATTGCCGTGGGAACGCCCATCGCCAACCGCAAGACGGAGGTTCTGGAGCAACTGATCGGCTTCTTCGCCAACACCCTGGTCATGCGTACGGACCTCAGCGGCGCGCCTACCTTCCGGCAGTTGATCGGCCGCGTCAAGCAAACCGCCCTGGAAGCCTACGCCCATCAAGACCTGCCGTTCGAAACCCTGGTCGAGGCCATGGAAGTCCGTCGCGACATGAGCCGAAGCCCCCTGTTCCAGGTCATGTTCGCCATGCAGAACCTACCGCGCGTCACCACGCTTGCCCGCATGGTGGACGCCGAATTGATCACAGCGGACGCGGGCATCGCCAAGTTCGACCTGACCCTGTTCGCCTGGGAACACGGCGACCGTATCGAATACGCCTTGGAATACAACACCGACCTGTTCGACAGATCCACGGCCGGGCGCTTTATCGGCCACCTGGAAAACATGCTGCATGCGGTCACCGCCGATCCTGACCTGCCGATCACCGCCTACGACATGGTCAGCGATGAAGAACGCGCCCTGATTCTGGGCGAGTGGAACGATACCGCCGATCCCTATCCGTTAGAACCCGGCTTCAAACAGATCATGGAGGCAACCGCCGCCGAAATCCCCACCGAGATTGCGGTGCGCGTGGGCGAAAAAACCTGGACCTACCGCCAATTGACCCGAGACGCCAACCGGCTGGCCCACTATTTGATCGCCCACGGCGTCGGCCCGGAAGTGGTCGTAGGCGTCATGCTGGAGCGCTCCTACGATATGGCCGTCGCCTTTCTGGCCGTGGTCAAAGCCGGCGCCGCCGTGGTCGCGCTGGACCCGGGTTACCCGCCCGAACGCCTGGCTTATGTGATTCGCGACGCCGCCCTGCCCGTTCTGCTGACCCAGCCGCGCTACCGGCACCTGGCTCCGGAAGAGGGCATCACCGTGCTGGACATGGAAACCGACCGGGATACGCTCAGCGATTTTTCGGCGGAGAACCCGGAGGCGCGTGTCCTGCCGGATAACCTGCTCTACGTTATCTACACCTCCGGTTCTACCGGCATGCCCAAGGGCGTGGGCGTTTCGCAACGGGCGCTGCTGAACCTGCTGACCTGGCAGAACCGGGCGACCACGCTTTCGGGCAAGGACTGCACCCTGCAATTCGCGGCTTTCGGCTTCTGCGTCAGCTTCCAGGAAATGCTGTCCACCTGGATGTCCGGCGGTCAACTGGTCATCGCTACCGAGGCGGAACGCCAGGATATGGAACTGCTGCTGGACTATGTGGCGGATACGGGTATCGAGCGGCTGCACCTGCCGTTTGCGGCCCTGAAACAGCTGTCCATGCAAGCCCTGGACACCGATCGCCTGCCGGCTGACCTGCGCGAGGTAATCACCGCCGGCGAGCAGCTTCAGGTAACCGACGCGGTTCGGTCCCTGTTCCACCGCCTGGACGGCTGCCGCCTGCACAACCAATACGGTTCTTCCGAAACCCACGTCGTCACCGCGCTCACCCTGGAAGGCAACCCGGACCTCTGGCCCAAACTACCCTCGGCCGGCTTTCCCGTGGCCAACGCCCGGATCTATTTGCTGGACGACCAATTGCGTCCGACGCCCGTGGGCGTGCCGGGTGAACTGTACGCGAGCGGTTGGTGCAATGCCCGGGGTTATATCAATCGCCCGGTCATGACCGCCGAGAAACTGATCCCCGATCCCTTCAGCGGGAACCCGGGTGAACGCCTCTATCGAACCGGCGACCTTGCCCGTTGGTTGGCCGACGGCCAGGTGCAGTACATGGGCCGCGCCGATGAAATGGTGAAGGTGCGCGGCTATCGGGTGGAGCCGGGTGAAATCGAAACCACGCTACGATTGCATCCGACAGTGCGTGACACGGCTGTTTTGGCCCTGAAAGACGAAACCGGCGCCCATTACCTGGTTGCCTACGTGGTGGGCGAGGGCGCGGAGCCGGATTTCCGCGAACTGCGCAACTATCTGAAGGAGAAACTGCCGCCCTTCATGGTGCCCCAGGTCTTCATGGCCATGGACGTACTGCCCATCAACACCAACGGAAAACTGAACCGCGACGCCCTGCCGAAACCCAAGCCGAGCCGGGAATCGACCGGCGCGGACTACGTCGCGCCTCAAACGCAAGCCGAGCGCGGTTTAACAAATATTATTGCCGAGATCCTGGGCTTGGAAAAGGTAGGCCGCCACGACGATTTCTTCGAATTGGGTGGGCACTCCCTTCTGGCCACCCAGGTGGTCAGCCGCATCCGCGACAAGTTCCGCTGCGAGTTGCCGCTCCGTGCGCTGTTCGAAGACAGTGAGATGGTGGCGTTGGCCCGACGTATCGAGGTGCTTGCCGGTCAGGACCCGCAAGACAAGGTTCCCCTGATTCCTCGGGAAGAGCCGCCCGTGTTGTCCTTCTCGCAACAGCGCATGTGGTTCGTGGATCGCCTGGTTCAGGACAAGGCGCTGTACAACATGCCCGCCACCCTGCACGTGGCGGGCCGACCCGATATGGCGTTGTTGGAGCGGGCCGTGACCTTGCTTTCCGAGCGGCATGCGGTGCTGCGCACCACCTTCGAAGAGGTCGACGGCGCGGCCGTGCCGAAAATCGGCGACCGGGCGTTGGCGCTCTTCCAAGTGGTCGACCTGTCCGGCATGAACCTGGTCGAAGATACCCTCTCGGACTTGTTGGAACTGGAAGCCGCCCGCGATTTCGACCTGAAGACGGGCCCGCTGCTGCGCGTCGTCTATTTCCGTCTCGGCGAAGAACGCGGCGTCTTGCAGATCACCATGCACCACATCATTTCGGACGGTTGGTCCGTCGGCATCTTCATCCGCGAGTTGACGGCCGCCTATCGCCGAATGGCCGGTGGTGCGACCCCGGAGGAAACTCGCGTTTCGCTGCCGGCTCTGCCGATTCAGTATACCGACTACGCCGCATGGCAGCGGGATCACCTGAACGAGGGTTTGCTTGAAACCCAGTTGGCATTCTGGAAGGAGCGCCTGGCCGGCATCTCCGGTCCTTTGGAATTGCCCACCGATCGTCCGCGCCCGGCGGTGCAGACCTATTCCGGCCGCCGCTTGTTCTTCAACTGGAGTCGCGCCTGGGTCGGCGAATTGGAAGACCTGGCGAAAAGCCGGGGCGTGTCTATGTTCATGCTGCTGCAAACAGGTCTCGTTGCCCTGCTTTCCCGTTATACCGGCGCTGACGATATCCCGCTGGGAAGCCCGGTCGCCGGCAGGAACCGCGCCGAACTGGAAGACCTGATCGGCGTCTTCATCAATACCCTGGTCTTGCGCAACGATGTCTCAGGCGATCCCACCTTCGCCGAGCTGCTGGATCGCGTGCGGCATACCGATTTGGACGCCTTCGCCAACCAGGACATTCCTTTCGAACTGTTGGTGGACCGGCTCCACCCCGAGCGCAATCTCAGCGTGACGCCTTTCTTCCAGGTCATGCTCTCCATGGAAAACACCCCCGCGGAAGGCTTCCAGCTGCCCGGACTTACGATGACGCCCGACGCTACGGAGAAACAGGCCGCCCTGTTCGACCTGACCTTCATGTTGGCGGACCGGGCGGACGGCCTGTTCGGCACCATCACCTATAATCGCGACCTGTTCAACGAGGACACCGTCCAACGCATGGCCGATCACTGGCGCATCTTGTTGAACGGGGCCCTTGACGAGGCCGACCGGCGGGTTTCGCAGCTGCCCCTGATGTCCGCCGAAGAACGAGCCGCCGCTTTGCAAATGGGCCGGCCCGAAGCCGCTGCCTATCCGGCCGAAGCAACCGTCCAGCAACTGTTCGGCAAGCAGGCGGCGCTAACGCCCGATCGGCCGGCGGTGGTATGGCCCGGTCAAGATGATGTGACCTATGCGACATTGGAACGGGACGCCAATCGCCTGGCGAACCTGTTGGCGGCACACGGCGTCATCGCCGATGAACTGGTGGCCGTCTCTATTCCGCGCTCGCCGGCCCTGATTACAGCTCTGACGGGCATCCTGAAAGCCGGCGGCGCCTACCTGCCGATCGATCACACCTACCCCGAGGAACGCATCGGCTTCATGTTGGAGGACGCGGCGGCAACCAAGCTGGTCACCACGCCGGACATCCTGGCAAAACTGCCCGAGGCGGTCATCCGCAAACTGACGGTCGTCGAACTCACCGAGGCGGTCCCGGCTGATCAGCCCGAAACCATGCCCGTTACTCGGGTCAATGCCGACAACCTGGTTTATGTCAACTACACCTCCGGGTCCACGGGCAAGCCCAAGGGCGTGGCCACGGTGCATCGCGGCGTGACCCGACTTCTGTTCGGCCAGGACTTTGTGACCCTGAATGAAGACAGCGCCGTATTACAAGCGTCCACCGTTTCTTTCGACGGGGCTACCTTCGAAATATGGGGCCCCCTGCTGCACGGCGGCCGAACCGTGCTTTCCCCCGAAGACTTTCCCACGACTGAGGGTTTAAGGCAGACCATTGCGTCGGCGGGCGTCAACACCATCTTTATGACCACATCCCTTTTCAATCAGGTCATCGATGAAGATCCGACCGTGTTTTCGGGTGTCGGCCAATTGATGGTGGGCGGTGAGGCGGCAAGCATCGAACGCTTTGCAGCCGCCCGGGAGAAATTGCCGAACCTGCGCCTCTCCAACGCCTACGGGCCTACCGAATCGACCACATTCGCTGTTTGTTATCCGCGGCCGGAGGCTGAACCGCCCAGACCCATGCCCATCGGTAACGTACTTAAAAACACCACCGCTTTTGTGTTGGACCGCAATTTGGCCCCACAACCGAGGGGCGTTCCGGGCATCCTCTACCTGGGCGGCGCCGGCCTGGCTCGCGGTTACCTCGATCGTCCGGGCCTGACCGCGGATCGTTTCGTGCCCAACCCGTTCGGCGACGGCGATCGACTCTACAACACCGGCGACCTGGTGCGCTTCTTGAAGGACGGCAGCATTCAATTCCTGGGCAGGGTAGATCATCAGGTCAAGATTCGCGGACACCGTATCGAGTTGGGAGAAATCGAGGTCGCCCTCACTCGCGCAAGTTTTGTCACCGGGGCCGTGGTTCTGGCACGCCGCCTGGATCAGGTGGGCAAGGTACTGGTGGCCTACCTCACGCTGAAGAGCAACGCACCCGAGGATACGCCGACCGCCCTCAAAGATTTCCTGGGGAAAAACCTGCCGGCGTACATGGTGCCCAACATCATGATTCCGGTCGATCACTTCCCCTTGACCCCCAACGGCAAACTGGATACCCGCGCGTTACCGGAACCGGGTCGTGAAAACAGCACCGAAACCTATATCGAACCGGTCACGCCCCTGGAAAAAGCCCTGGCCGACATCTGGTCGCAAGTGCTGGGCCTGGACCGCATCGGGGTCATGGATAATTTCTTCGATCTGGGCGGTCATTCGCTGCTCGCTACCCGGGTCGTTGCCATGATTGAACGCCGCCTGAACCGCACCGTACCGGTACAAACCGTTTTCGAGGCCGGAACCCTGGCCGAACTGGCGCAAACCCTGGAGAGCGAGGACCTGCCGGAAATCAAACTGCCGCCCGTCCAAGCGGCCGAACCGGAAGAGCGCGGTCGCCTCTCGTTTGCCCAACAACGCTTGTGGTTCCTGGACGCCATGCAGGGCAGCGGCCAAAAACAACTGGGTCCTGCCTACAATATTCCGGCAGCCCTCACCTTGACCGGCCCGCTGCGCCTGGACCTGTTGGAAGCCGCCCTTTCCGCCGTGCAACAACGCCAGGAATCTTTGCGCACGGGTTTCACCATGGAAAACGGACAACCCAAACAGGTGATCAGTCCGCACTTACCCTGGACCTTGCCCCTGGTGGATCTATCCGGTCACGGCGTGGAGAAAGCGAGAGACCTCGCCCTTCAAGACGCAACCACCGTCTTCCAATTGACCCGCTCGAACCTATGGCGTGCCGCCCTGCTGCGCTTAACCCCCTGGAAACACTGTCTGCTGTTGAACCTGCATCACATCATCGCCGACGGCTGGTCGGTCGATGTGTTGGTTGCCGAACTTGGCGCCATGTACAATGATTTCGTTACCCATGAGCGGGTGGACGAGGCTGCCATGGTCGCCGCATTACCGCCGCTGTCAGTGCATTACGCCGATTATTCAGCCTGGCAGCATCGTTGGTTGGAAGACCGTATCTTCCCGCGTCAGCTGGCCTATTGGACGCGGCAACTGGCGGGCTTCTCGGAACTGTTGAACCTGCCGACCTACCGGCCCCGACCCGCGGTACAGACCTTTGTGGGCGACATCTGCCGTTTCACCCTGGATGACCAAGATTCCGCCGCCTTCCCGGCCTATTGCAAGGCGCAAAACGCCACCGTCTTCATGGGCCTGCAAGCTCTGTTCGCCGCTTTGCTGGGCCGTTACGCTCGCATGGACGACGTGCTGGTGGGGACGCCGGTGGCCAACCGCAACCGTCCCGAGGTCGAGGGTTTGATCGGCTACTTTGCCAACACCCTGGTGCTGCGCAACGACCTGTCGGACAAGCCCGACTTCCGAACATTTCTCTCGCGGGTCAGGGACACGGTTCTGGCCGCTACCTCCAACCAGGATCTGCCCTTCGAACACCTGGTCAGCGCGCTTGATGTGCAGCGCTCGTTAAGCCACGCTCCGGTCATCCAGGTCATGTTCTCCTGCCGCATGGACGCCCCGCACCTGACCGGCTTGAGAGGCATCACCGTTGACGAATTGCCGGTTGCCAACGGCACCAGTAAGTTCGACCTGACCTTGAACCTGACCGTGGTGGACAATCGCATTCAGGGTGTCTTCGAATTCAATACCGACCTGTTCGAAGCAAGCTTCATCCAACGCATGGCTCGTCACTACCAGGTCCTCCTGGCCGCCGCGATCGAAGCACCCGAAAAACCCCTGGCTGCGCACATCCTCCTGGATGAAGACGAACGAACCCTGCTCCTGGAAACATTCGGCCGAGGCCCGAGGATCGAAACACCCGCGCTCTTCCTGCAACGGTTTGCCGATCGGGTGCAGGCGAGCCCGGACGCAACGGCCCTGGTTTTCGATCGGAACGGCGCAACCCAAAGCTTGACGTACAGCTGTCTCGACGAGGCCGCCGGTCGCCTGGCCGGGCGTTTGTCGGTGCTTGGCATCGGCCCGGAGTCCCTGGTGGGCATCCACCTGAAACGCGGGTCGGAAATGGTCACCGCGATGTTGGGCGCGATGATGGCTGGCGCCGCCTACCTGCCCTTGGATCCTTCCTACCCAGAAGACCGCATTGCCTACATGGTTCAAGACTCCGAGGCCGCGCTGGTCGTTACTGTATCCGACCTGGCGGATTCTCTGCCCAAAAACAAAGTGCTGTGCCTGGACCAACCCTCGGTTGAAAGCCGCGAACGACCCACGCCAAACCTCCACGCCGAAAACCTTGCCTATGTCATTTACACTTCCGGGTCCACCGGGAAACCCAAGGGCACGCAACTCACCCACGGCGGTCTGGCCAATATGATCCACCTGAACCCGATGGGTCTGAGCCCCGGGGACCGCATGCTCCAGTTCGCCGCTTATAGTTTCGACGCCAGCGTTTGGGACTTCTTCACGGCCCTCACCCACGGCGCGGCCCTGGTTCTCGCTCCCAAAGACCGTCTTCTGCCCGGGCCGACCCTGCAAGACCTGTTGCAACGGCAGTATATCCGCCATGCTTTGATCCTGCCGACCGCCCTGGCTTTATTGAATCCCGACGAATTGCCGGGTCTGAAAAACCTGGCCACCGGCGGCGAGGCCGTCTCGCGGGGTCTGGCCGCGACCTGGATGAAGAACCGCCGCTTCTTCAACTACTACGGGCCTACCGAGAACACGGTCATATCCAACACCATGCACTTGACTCGGGAGAATGTGACGCCGCCCATCGGCCCGCCCGTCGGCGACGCGGTCACCTATGCCTTGGACGAGGCCGGGCAGCCGACCCCCCTGGGCATGCCGGGCGAGCTTTATATCGGCGGGGCCGGTCTGTCGCGAGGTTACCTGAAGCGACCGGCGCTCACCGCCGAACGCTTTGTGCCCAACCCGTTTGCAACCGCCGACGAGGCCGGTTCCAGGCTCTATCGCAGTGGTGATCTGGTCCGCCACAACGGCGACCCGCATCAACCCGGTTTCGTCTTCATGGGCCGCATCGATTCCCAGGTCAAACTGCGCGGCTTCCGCATCGAATTGGGCGAAATCGAAGCAGCCCTGGACAGCCATCCCAAGGTGAACCAGGCCACGGTCATCCTGAGACAGGAACCCGAGCCCATGTTGTTCGCCGCCGTCGCGCCCAAGGACGGCACCGAACCGGAAGAACTTTCCGAGGCCGGCTTGAAGATCTGGCTGAAAGCAAAAATGCCGGTATTCATGGTACCCGGCGCCATTCACCTGATGGAGCGACTGCCCCTAACCCCGGGCGGTAAGGTGGACCGTCGAGCCCTGGCCAAAATCCCCCTCACCGCCCAAGACGCGAATATCGCCTTCAGCCTGCCGCGAACCCCGGGTGAAAAGGCCCTGGCCGTTATCTGGTCCGAGGTGCTGGGCCGCGACCGGGTGGACCGCCACGATAACTTCTTCGACCTGGGCGGGCACTCCCTCTCGGCCACCCGCGTGGTTTCCCGTATCGAACGCGACCTGAACCTCACGTTACCCGTTCAGGCCCTCTTCGAAGCGAAGACCCTGGCCGAACTTGCCGAGAACCTGGAAGGCGGCGCCCTGGAACGGCCGCTGTTGCCGCCCGTACAACCCGCAACGGGCGATGAGCGCACCCGTCTGTCCTTTGCCCAGCAGCGTTTGTGGTTCCTGGACCGCATGGAAAGCGACGGCAACAAACAGTTGGGACCCGCCTACAATATTCCCGCCGCCATGAGCCTGACCGGTCCCCTGCGCCTGGACCTGCTTGAAGCCGCCCTGTCCGCGGTGCAGCAGCGCCACGAGTCCCTGCGCACCGGCTTCGCCGTGCTTCGGGGACAACCCCGACAAATGATCAGCCCCCACAAGGGCTTTGCCCTGCGTGTGGTCGATTTGTCCGACATCGGAGAGGAGGAGAGCGCTTTCCTGGTCCACGCCCTGGCCCGAGACGATGCCGCCGCCGTGTTCCAACTGGATCGACCCAATCTCTGGCGCGCAACCCTGGTGCGCTCGGCCCCGCAAAAACACCATCTGTTGCTGAACTTCCACCACATCATCGCCGACGGCTGGTCGGTGGATGTGTTGATTGCCGAACTGAGCGCCATGTACAGCGGTTTCGTCACTCAAAAACGCGACGATGCCGCGGACCTGACCGCAACCCTGGCTCCCTTGCCGGTTCAATACGCCGATTACGGCGCCTGGCAGCGTCTCCGCCAGGAGGAACGGGTCTTCCCGCAACAGATGACTTACTGGACGGAAGAACTCGCGGACATCCCGGAACTGCTGACCCTGCCCACCAACCGGCCGCGTCCCTCCCTGCAAACCTTCAGCGGCGATGTCTGCACCTTCACCATCGACAGCGAGACCGCGCGTCCCTTCCTGGCCTGGTGCCGCGACCGGAACGCCACGCCCTTCATGGGTCTACAGGCGCTTTACGCGTCACTGCTGGGCCGCTATGCCCGCATGGATGATGTCCTGGTAGGAACGCCGGTGGCCAACCGTAACCGCGCCGAGGTGGAGGGGTTGATCGGTTACTTCTCCAACACGCTGGTCCTGCGCACTGATTTGTCGGACCGGCCCGGCTTTGCGGACCTGTTGGCGCGAACGCGAACCAAGGTGTTGGCGGCGACGACGCACCAGGACCTGCCCTTCGAACGCCTGGTCGGCGCGCTACCCATCCAACGTTCCTTGAGCCATGCCCCGGTATTCCAGGTCATGTTCTCCTGCCGCGTGGGCGAGCCGCATCTGGAGGGCCTGACCGGCGTTTCCATAGAACCCATTGACGCGGCTAACGGCACCGCCAAGTTCGACCTGACCCTGAACCTGACCGTCGGCGGCCGCGGGCTGTTGGGGGTTTTCGAATACAACAACGACCTGTTCGACCAGGCCTACATCCAACGCATGATCGGCCATTACCGCCGCTTACTGGAAGCGGTCACCCGAACCCCGGAGAAACCGCTTGCCGAACACGACCTGCTGGATGATGCGGAACGTCAAGAGCTGTTGCAGAACCTGAGTCGCGGCGCGGTGACGGAGACGCCGGACCTCTTCCTGGAGTGCTTTACCGGTTGGGTTCAAACGCAACCCGACGCGTCGGCAGTGGTCTTCGATAACGGCACGACCGTACGCACCCTCACCTATGCTCAGTTGGACCGGTCGGCCGCAAGCATCGCGAGCCGACTGCAAGCTCGAGGTATCGGCCGCGAATCCCTGGTGGGCATCTACCTGCGACGGAGCCCCGAGATGGCGGCGGCCATGCTGGGGACCCTCATGGCCGGCGGCGCCTACGTGCCGCTGGATGTCAACTACCCGATCGACCGCATCGAATATATGATCGAGGATTCGGGCCTGGAACTGGTCACCACCAATTCGCAATGGTTGTCCAACCTACCGGATACGCCCGCCTTGTGCCTGGATCAAATGCCGCCGACCGAGGGCATACGTCCGGCACGTCATATCCACCGGGAAAACCTGGCCTATGTCATCTACACCTCGGGTTCCACGGGCAAGCCCAAGGGTACGCAACTGACCCACGGCGGTCTGGCCAACCTGATCAACCTGCCCTTGATGAACATGGCGCCCGGGGCCAGGACCTTACAATTCTCGGCATTCAGCTTCGATGCGAGTGTGTGGGACTTCTTCAAAACCCTGGGTTCCGGGGCGACCCTGATCCTGGCTCCTAAGGAAGAACTGATGCCCGGCCTGCCGCTCCAGGACCTCTTAGCCCGACAAGCCGTCAGCCATGCCCTGATCCTGCCCACGGGTCTGGCCGCGCTCGACCCGACCCGTCTGCCGCTGCTGGAAGAGTTGTCCACGGGCGGCGAAGCCATTTCGCCGGGTTTGGCGGCCGCCTGGTCCGTCAACCGCCGCCTCTACAACTTCTACGGACCCACGGAAAACACCGTGCTGGCCAACACCATGCCCCTGACCGGCGGCGATAGCATACCGCCGATCGGGACGCCCGTGGAGAACGCGGTTACCTACGTGCTGGATGATGCCGGGCACCCGACCCCGGTCGGCATGCCGGGCGAACTGTTCATCGGCGGCGCGGGCCTTTCCAGGGGTTACCTGAACCGACCCGCCCTGACGGCCGAACGCTTCGTGCCCAACCCATTCGCAGACGAAATCCAAGCGAGCTCCAGGCTATACCGCAGCGGCGACCTGGTGCGCCACAACGGCGACCGCGAACAACCGGGCTTCGTCTTCATGGGCCGCATCGACCATCAGGTCAAACTCCGAGGATTCCGCATCGAGCTGGGCGAAATAGAAGCGGCCCTGACCGCTATGCCGCAGGTCGCCGAGGCCGTGGTCCTGCTCAGAAAAGACCTTTCCACCGGCGACGCGCTGACGGCCTATGTCCGACCGACGGAACAAGCCGATGAGAACGAAACCGTCGACCGCCTTCGCAAGGGATTGACGAACCGCATGCCGCAATACATGGTGCCGTCCTTCTTCATCCTGATGGAAAGCATGCCGATCACCCCGGGCGGAAAACTGGACCGCCGCGCCCTCCCCAAACCGACAGCGGGCGAAAAGGCCGAATACAAGGCCCCGGACACCAACCTGGAACGCCAGATAGAATCGATCTGGCGGGAGCTGCTGCAAAGAGGCAGAGTGGGGATTGAAGAAAACTTCTTCGAAATAGGCGGCCACAGCATGCTGGTAGCCCAACTCTACGAAAAGCTGACGACAGAACTAAAGCGAAACTTCCCCCTGGTCAAATTATTCGAATTCCCAACCGTCGCCGCTCAGGCAAGATACCTGGAATCAGCGGGAGAAGAAAAAGAAAACAAGGAAGCGGTTAATAGAGGCAAAGCCCGCCGAGAAGCAAGAACCCGCAGAAAACGCCGCAGGTAAGGCGAAGTGCGCCAAGGTGGGGCGTTCATGAGATTACTATCTGGAGTTTTTACACTGACACCAAATTTAACAGGATGAATTAACTGCTACCTCGATCAGCCGGCGCCTTTCGCGAATAAATTCGATAAAGGCTTTAGACTTCGAGGGTAGGTATTTCCGATTGATATAGACTAGGTTCAATTCCCGATCCGCCGGAATCCAATCATCCAATAAAGAGACCAGCTTTCCTTCATCCAACTGTTTTTTAATAAGTTTAAACGGTAAATAAGCGACTCCAAGTCCTTTTAACACGAATTGCGCGGAAACACGTAAATCGTTGGACAAAATGAAATTATCAATGTCGAAACTGAAGGTTTCTTTTTCACGTGCAAAATGCCAGGGATAGAGCAAGCCGTCAATATGGCTGCGTATACACGGCCAATTGACCAAATCACTCGGATGCGTCAACGTGGGGCGACTTTGTGCAAAGTGTTTTTCCGCGACTAATGCATATCGCAGTGGGGCAATAGGGATCGAAATCAATGAAGAATCGATTAACGGGCCTAAGCGAAAGGCAAAATCAATACCATGTTTGGCGAGATCCACGTTGCGGCTCGCGCTTTCTAAATTAAAGGAGATATTTGGGTATTGCTTTACGAAATCGACTAAAAACGGCGCCACTTTCTCCAGCACCGTTGTGCTGGAAGTGATGTGAAGCCTACCTGTAGGCGTGCCGGCATGCGTTTCTACCTCCCTCCGCATTTCTTGAGTGGTTTCGATAATGAGTTTCGCTTTGGGCAACAATCGCTCACCCATTTCAGTTAAAGACAGAGATCTTGTGGTTCGATGGAAGAGTTTAGTATTAAGTTCAGATTCTAGCTGCTGGATTTTGCGACTAATCGTTGTGGTTGGTTGATTCATCCATCGAGCAGCTTCCGAGAAACTACCTCGGCGAGCCACTTCCAAAAACAATAAAAGACCATCAATCTCTTTCATGGCGACCCTTGTCTAGCGTCAACAACTTCCCAAGTTTCTTGATCTTCTCTTTGGCCGGCACTTTCACCGCCTTCCACCGCTCCATTTTCTACTGAAGTGTTCGCAGTTGTCCTTTTCGGAATTTCACAGGGTTTTTCCGGCACAAGTAATCAAAGATCGTTGTCATCGGAAGCGATTCATCGGTAATGAGCATTTGCTCGATTTCCGGCCAAACCACTTCGAAGGGAGCCTTCCGGGTCCGCCAGGTCCGTTCCTCTTTCATCCGGCTTGAAAGATTCAGGTATTTCCACGCGGTATTCTCGCACATTCCGGCCTTGGCCGCCGCTGGTTCCTTCAAACCCTTTATCTCGCGTAACCTCTTGGTTTGACTATTTGTTACCAACCACAACTCCTTCATTTGCGAGTGAATGGTTGATCTTGGCAGATTCTGATCTAAACCGGTATTTCTGATTGTCGCCCAACAGACCCTACCTCGACCAATCAATTATCCCGTTTTTCGGGATAGTCAATGATAACATGGGTTATTTATCCAGTATATGAAATTGTTTATCATGGTTTACGTATTGGCGAAGTTCAGATCATAAAGGAAAGAGGACACACATCATGATAAGATTCACCACATCCTTAATCAATCTATTTACTTTACTCAGCCTTTTTGCATTAGCGGGATTTGCCCAGGCAACAGAAGGATCGAGCAAAGGAAAAATATTAATGGTGGCTTCAAGCCCGGCCACGGCTTTGAACGGCTGGTCAGTTGGCGCATGGATCGCGGAAATCAGCCATCCCTACGATGAACTAACCCATGCCGGCTACGATGTTGAAATCGTCAGCACCAACGGTGGGAAAATTGAGATAGATACTTATTCCGACCCACGACACGAAAGTGGTTATTCAGCTAAAGATATCGTGAGCCTTGGGTTTCTGCTCAGCCCTTTAACCAGCAAAAAGCTAGAAAACACACCATCAATATCGGACGTGAACCCCAATAATTACCAAGCAATCGTCTTGGCCGGTGGTTTAGCCCCCATGTTCACTTATCGAGAGAACAAAAAGTTGCAAGATCTTATCATGAATTTCTACGATAGTGGGAAACCGACGGCACTTCTGTGTCACGGTGTTGCTGCGCTAGTCGATATCAAACTGCCAAATGGTAAGTACTTTGTAGAAGGCAAAAGGGTAACTGGTTTTTCACTTTATGAAGATAAAGAAGTTGAAAAAGCGACTAACAGCAAGATGTTCGATTGGTATGTAGAGGAGGCTTTGACAAAGCGTGGAGCTAAATATATGGAAAATGGACCGGGCGCCGATTTTGCAATTCAAGACGGCAACTTAATTACCGGCCAACAACAATACAGTGGACGCAGCGCAGCACGGCTTGTATTGCAGCAGTTGTCAAATTGAAGCCGTTATTTCGTTCAGTAGACGCTTCAACAAATAGAAGTAGGAAAGTTCACGTACTATGTTTAAAACGACGGCATTTAGAGCCTAATTAGAAAATAGGAGTTCCACTTTGCGCGAAGAATCAGTTTACAAACCTCCTAAGGTTTGGAAATGGGAGCAGGGAGACAGCGGTTCTTTTTCCAACAGCTTCAACAGACCTACCGCCGGTGCTACCCACGAGAAGAAACTGCCGGCCGGAAAACATACTTTTCAAGTCTATTCAATGGCAACCCCAAACGGCATAAAAATCGCTATCATGTTTGAAGAACTGTTGACACTGGGGCACACCGGCGCAGAATATGACGCCTACATGATTAAGATTGGCGAGGGAGATCAATTCGGCAGTGACTTTGTTGGTATCAACCCCAACTCAAAAATTCCGGCCATGATCGATAACAGTACGTCCCCGCCGCTTCGTCTTTTCGAATCGGGCTCGATGCTCCTATATCTTGCCGACAAATTCAACGCCCTTATCCCAGTTGATCCGGCAAAACGTGCGGAATGCCTGAACTGGGTATTTTGGCAAGTCGGCAGCGCGCCCTATGTTGGTGGTGGTTTTGGTCATTTCTATGCATATGCCCCGGTGAAAATGAAATATCCCATTGACCGGTTTACCACAGAGGTGAAGCGTCAACTGGATGTGCTGGATCGTCATCTCGCCGATAAAAATTTTATTTGTGGTGATGAATATACGATTGCAGACATCATGATTTGGCCTTGGTATGGACAACTGGTTCTCAACATTCTTTACGAAGCGGCAGAGTTTTTGGACACGGCGCTCTACAAAAACGTGAATCGATGGGCACAACACATTTCTTCAAGAGACGCGGTAAAACGCGGTCGTATGGTGAATCGTGCCTGGGGTCCACTTGATGGGCAACTACATGAACGCCACGATGCCGGTGATTTTCAAGCAAAGACACAGGACAAAATCGGCTAAAATTCAACAGCCGACGTGCAATAAGGATTTAACGATGAAAACAGCGTTGGTAACCGGCGCCTACAAAGGTTTAGGGCTTGAATGGTGCAGGCAACTGGGTAAAAAAGGCTACACTGTTATATTAACGGCTCGTCGCTTGGGCAAAGCACAAGCAGCCGCAGACGAATTAGTCAAAGAAGGTTTAACGATCCTCCCCAAGGCAGTTGATGTTGCAAAGGAAGCTCAAATAACCAACCTGGCTGCCGAAGTAGGAAAAGAATTTGGACATCTCGACGTATTGGTGAACAACGCCGGTATCAACTCAAAGGATAACCCGGACGAACTTGTCGTAAGAAAAAGCACCTTCCTGTCTGAATTAGATCCGGAAGAAATTCTCAAACATATCAGCATCAATAGTATCTCGCCAATTTTGATGGTGAAACATTTTAGAAAGCTTTTGAATAAGTCTGACAGACCCATGGTCGTCAGTATTTCATCATGGCTGGGCAGTATTACAACTAAAGATTCAATGCGTGGACATTATAGCTATTGCACATCGAAGACAGCACTGAACATGATGAATCGCGCAATGTCCATCGAGCTGAGAGAGGAAGGCATCATATCCATTGTTGTCAACCCCGGTTGGGTGCAAACCGATATGGGCGGGCAAAAAGCCGACTTAACACCTGAGCAATCCGTTGGCGGGTTGATAGAAAACGTTCTTGAAAAAATAACAATCGAAGATACCGGTAGTTTTTATCAGTGGAATGGAACAAAGCACCCCTGGTAGGCGCCCAGCAGCTGATCTTTTTCTGATAAGCTGCTCATCATTCGTCAATTTTCGGAGAATCATCCGGCTCGAGGAAGAAATGTTTATCGTTCAAGTCTACATCAAGGTAAAACCAGATTGCATTGAAGCATTTAAACAAGCGTCCATTGAGAACGCGCATGACAGTATTGAAGAGCCCGGAATCGATCGCTTCGAGTTGATTCAATCTGAGACAGACCACACTGCATTTGTACTGACAGAGATTTATGGCAGTATCGAAGATCAAGCCAAACACAAGGAAACCGCGCATTTTAAAAACTGGCAAACGGCGGTAGATTCGATGATGGCTGAACCTCGGTATGCGGTGAAGTATCAGCGTGTATTCCCCACCTAAGATGGTTGATGCCAAAAGGTGGGCCGCGCTCGATGTTCAGAGCCGACGTTGCGTAGCCAAAATTGCTTTCAGAATGTCATGCGAGCGTCGCTGTCCGTGCCTTTGTCCGTAAGCCCGTGACATGACGGACACCACCAGGCCGAATTCAGGAATCACATAAATTTTGTTGCCGCCGTTACCGGAAGCAAAAGACACTTCGATGGGGCGATCGTCCAATGAGTATACTTGATGATACCAATAATAGCCGTATCCGCTCGCATAGGGATCACTATCGGAAATATCGAACCGAGGCTTCAGGCTTTCGTCGATCCACTCGCTGCTCACCACCCGGCGACCGTTATATGTTCCGCCATTCAGGACCAGCTCGCCGATGCGCGCAAAACCTGGAGCGGTCAGGAATAGGTTGCCCTGCCCTTTGGTCTGTCCTGCCCGGTCTTCCTGCCAGTCCCATCGTTCGATCTTCAGCGGTTCAAAGAGGTTGGCGCGCGCAAAATCTTCCAGGCCGCTGACGACGGCGCGTTCGATCACGATGCCGGCGATGTAAGCTGCCAGGGAATTGTAGCGATACCGCGTGCCCGGTTCCTCCGCGCCGGGAACCGACATTGCGAAAGAGAGCGGGTCGTCCGCCGCGTCCAGGTTATCCTCATATCCGGGAGATTCCGGATCATTACCGTCCGCGGCCAGTCCGGTACGCATGGTCAGCACGTCCGCAAGGCGAACCGGGCCGATGGCGCTCCCTCCGGCGTCGGGCCAGTATTTCGAGACAGGATCGTCGAGACTTTCAATCGCTCCCTGATCGAGGGCAATTCCAAAAAGCAGTGAAGTCACACTTTTACCCGCCGACCTTACGTCAACCAGAGTCCGTCGATCACCGCCGTTATAATATCGCTCTACGACCGGTACACCATTTTGGATGACGATGATGGAATGCAGATCGCCGTGCTCATCGTTTTCGAAGGCGGTCAATACAGACCGTAGGTCGGAGTTTACACGATCTTCGACCGGACCACATGAAGCACAAACGGTGATCGCTGCTACGACGGCAATTCGAAAAGTGTTCAATGGGCTACTCCCGCGAATTCCAGGTTGAATGGTGACAAAAGCGATAACGTCGGACGGCGAGGGTTTGTTTCTTAAATTCGTCATTTTTCATTCACGATCGTGCGAGGCCCGCTTCGTTTTCTCTGAGTTGGAGTGCCAAAGCTTTCATCTGGAATGCCGGGGATCGGGTTCCTAAACTATGTTGGAGCCCCTCTCAAGCCTGTCGATAGCAAACAAACCAAGCACAAGAAGAGATAAGGTCTGCACCCCAACCTTGTCAGCAGGTCTATTCGAAATTCCTATTAGGAAATCCTATGATAAGGCATTATATTTAGAGATAATGGGTGAAGGCGAGGGTATGATGGCCAATACGATCAGTGTCCATTTCAACGACAGTGAGAAAACGGAATTAGACGAGTTGGATAAACTCGCACAAGCGTTCGGTATGTCGCGAAGCCAGGTGATCAAGCAAGGTATCTCTTTAGTTGTAAAGCGGTTGAAAACCCGTCAGTGGCGGGAATCCATGCTTGCCTTATCCGGTAGCATTGCTGAAGACGAGCTGGATATCGGACGCAATGACGAGATTGTGCGATGACCCGGCGATTCCTTTTGGATACGGATGTCATTTCGCTCTATCTGAAGGGACACATGCCGCGACTCTCCGACTTGATAAAAAAGCTCGGCTATGGACAGCTATACACCACAAGTATCAACGTTCATGAACTGTGGCGAGGATTATTCAAACGAAAAGGCAGCAACACATCGCCTTTGGCCCTCTTCCTCGAAGGTGTTATCATACTCCCCCTGAGTGGATATAGCGCCCGATCGGCAGCTCGGATTACGCAGGATTTACGGGATCATGGGAAGCCTGTCGGTTCAGGAGGTTTTCCCGGCGAAGCGGACTGTTTGATCGCCGCAATTGCCTTGGAACACGAGTGCACCCTGGTAACGCGGAATGAGAAACACTTTCGGCCCATTCCCAACCTGCCCCTTGAAATTTGGTAACCAATTTTTTCCCACTCCTCATGGCAAGAGGTTGGGCCTTGCCCTATGAGTTCGATATTCCCCTCGGTGATTAGGCTACCCGCTATTCGGGTGGATGATGTCTTTTTCCGATTTTCAAGACTTGGTGCTTGGTAGATATACTACTTTTTTAACAAAAACAATCTTATGGATTGTTGAGTGACGAGCTGCCTCGTAAGTGATCAACTTTTGTGCCCAAAAGCCCTGTTTTTGACCGGCAATGGGGAACTTTTCCCGGGAACAGGTATCCTCGAGCGTCGCGATACCGGTTCCGTTCTTGGGAACGGGACTGGTTTCAGACCCACAAGGTGGTCCTGTTCCCGGGGTTGGTGCTACCCTGCCGGCGGTGAGGTGGTTCCAATCCCGGAAATGGGCTCAATGAATTGCCAACCCCGGTTGTTTTTCTGAGAATGGGACCTTTCGGTTGCCTACCGCCGGGGTCTTTTTCGGGCGGCAAGTTGTGAAAATTTCCAGGTTCAGTTCTTATCTCGGGGTTTGATACACCCTTTTCGGGTTTACCCTGCCTTAATTTTGTCCGGAAAATGTCGGTTTAGACATTTTCAGGCGGGATATTTGGGTTGGACGTTGTGTTTTGGAATTCTACAATACCGGTGCTCGGAAATGGTGCTCCATTTGCTGACGTGGGTAGTCCTTTATCCGGGAATGGAGGCGGGTTACCCGGAGCGTTGCCTCTCGGAGAATTGAACTGAGGCCGGGCCGGAACCAGGTCGCAAAGATGAACGGAGTCTTGGGGCCGTCTTTGTCCTCGGAGATATCGCCCGCCCCTACCCGCTCGGGTGGTGGTAAGGCGCATGCCCGTAACGGGTGGATTGCCCTCTCCAGCGCCGTTAGGTTTCGCATGGTTTGCATGGAAGTAACTTGCTGTCGCGCAATAAAATATGGTACCATTCAGGGAATTTAAACAAATTGAGTCCGCACGCTTTCTCTGCCGGAAACGGTGGTGCGCGTCCAGAAAAACGGAGGAGGTTGGGACATGGGCTTCAAACTACCCACTGCCAAAAAATGGGACAAACACGACAAGGAAAAAAAGAAGAAACTTTTCGATGATCTGGCCAAATTGCTCCCTGACGGCACCATGACCAAGACCGGCGCTCTGGTCACCGGCGCACTTGCAGAAGTCTGCAATCCGCTGCAAACCCCCGACACGGAACGGGGTACGTTTTGGCGCCCGTACCGGGACGGCGTGAAAAAGTTACATCATTTCTTCGCCAAATGGCTGGAGTACAACCCAGGTCCGGCCAATCCCGGTTTATACATCGAGTACTGGGACTACCTGGCGAACACACACTCGGGTCTCGAGCTGACCAACGCGGATCGGAAATTCAAAAAGTGGTTCGTCCGCTTCCTCAACCTGCGGGGCGTCTGGCTCAGCAGCACGTCGTCCACAACCACGCTTGCCCAATGGGGGGCCTACAAGGGCACTGCCGAGCATCCCTTCAACATCAACGACTACATTATCCCGAAAGGTGGGTTCAAGTCCTTCAATCAATTTTTTCTTCGCAATGTGAAACCGACTCTCCGGCCCCTGTGCGCTCACAAAAGCGAAACGAATGTCG
>JAAUYB010048043.1_pt1 | contig 52388 bp, 50 predicted proteins | sample 7278071 | NCBI WGS metagenome assembly JAAUYB01 (sample SAMN14350121, study PRJNA611818) | marine sediment metagenome | isolation source: surface marine sediment (1.8m) | place: French Polynesia: Moorea | collected 2018-08
CCCAGATCGCCCACCGTGCGCAAAAGCGAGCCTTCCTGCGTGGCGGCGTCTTTTTCGCCCCCTTGCAGCCGTTCCAACAATGCGCGGAAGGCGGCGCCAAAGACGCCGTGATCGGCGATTTCGTCGACCAACTCGTCCAGAGCCTCAAGATCAACCTGATCGGCATCGCCGTTGAGGTGGCGTTTGTGGCGGATCAGCTGTGCATCGATATAGCGGTCGAGCGGCAGGCGGAGGTTGTTGCTCAGCACCAGCCGGATCACCCCCAAAGCGGCGCGGCGCAGGGCGTAGGGGTCCTTTGACCCCGTTGGCTTTTCATCGATGGCCCAAAAGCCGGTCAGCGTGTCGAGCTTGTCGGCGAGCGCCACCGCCACCGACACTGGCGCGGAGGGTACATCGTCAGAGGGTCCAAGCGGGGCGTAGTGGTGCTCACAGGCCGCGGCCACTTCGGCCGGCAGCCCGGCGGCCTCGGCGTAATAGCGGCCCATAAGCCCTTGAAGTTCGGGGAATTCATAAACCATCTCGGACGACAAATCCGCCTTGACCACCAAGGTCGCCTGATGCGCCAAGTCTGGATCAGCCCCTACCGCCGGGGCAATGTCGCGGGCCAAGGCTGCGATCCGGTTGATCCGGTCCAGCTGTGAGCCCAGCTTGTTGTGGAAGGTCACATTGCCCAGCCGATCGGTCCAGGCGGTCAGCCCCTCGGTCTTGGCCAGGCGCAGATCGTTTTCCCAGAAGAACTTGGCGTCCGACAACCGCGCCGCCAGCACTTTTTGATTGCCCGCCAGGATCGTCGCGCCGTGATCGGCGGTTTCGATATTGGCCACGGTCACAAATTTCTCGATCCGGCCAGAGCCGGGGTTGCGCACCGAAAAGAACTTCTGGTGCTCTTTCATCGAGCTTTGCAGCACCTCGGGCGGCAGGTTGAGAAATTCGGCCCCGATCTCGCCCATCAGCACGACGGGCCATTCCACCAGACCGGCAACTTCGCGCAAAAGGCCCTTATCCTCAACCACTTCCAGCCCCAAAGCAAAGGCCTGGTTGCTGGCGTCATGCCAGATCGCTTCGGCCCGTTCGTCGGCCGACAGGATGACCCGGGCGCGCTTGAGCCGGGTTTCGTAATCCTCGAACGAGGTGACGGCAAAAGCGTCCGGCGCCATGAAACGGTGGCCCTCGGTGACCTGCCCCGAAACGATGCCGTCGACATTCATTTCCACCACGTGGTCGCCGGTCTCGTCGGTCAGAAGGCACAGGATACGGTGCAAGGGCCGCACCCAGCGCAGGCTGCTGGATCCCCAGCGCATGGATTTTGGCCACGGGAAGTGGCGGATCGTGTGTTCCAGCACCTCGGCGACGATCTCGGTCGCCGGGCGGCCGGGCTTTTCGATCCGCGCGAGGTAAAACGTGCCTTTCTTTTCCTCAACGGTTTCAAGCGCTTCGCGCGCCACACCGGCGCCGCGCAGGAACCCCTCAATCGCCTTCTCCGGCGCGTCGACCCGCGGACCACGGCGTTCTTCGCGCGTGGTGGGCGAGGCGGCCAGCAGGCCTTGCACCGTCAGTGTCAGACGCCGCGGCGTGGAAAACGCCGCCGCGCCGGCATAGGTCAGACCCGCCTCGACCAGCCCATCGGTCATCAGCTTTTTCAGATCATCCGCCGCGCGGGTTTGCATGCGCGCGGGGATTTCCTCGGAAAAGAGTTCGATCAGAAGATCGGGCATCAGTTTTCTCCGTCTCGGGGCGGGCAGTCTTTGCCCAGCGGGCTGCCGTCATAGGCCTTGTCCCCGCATTCGTTCACTTCGTGCCAGACATAACCGCGGCCATCCTCGGTGATGGCGACCACGCGGTCGATCCCATATTCGAAATTGCGTTGCCCGACAAAGACTTGCGCGGTGCCATTGGCGATCTCGGCGCCGATGGCTTCGGCGTCAAAACAGTCAAACCAGCCGGGCGCCACACGTGGGACCGCGCCGGCATAGGCCTCGTAGGTGTCGGCAAAGGCCTGCAACGTCGTAGGCGTTGTGAAACAGGCGCGATAGCGGATCGGCGAGCTTTCGGAATCGATGGCGACGTAGTCCTGGTAAAGGATCGTCTCGGGTACCTCGGCCGCCTTGGCGGTCAGCTGCACATCAGTGCTGCCATTCGGCACGACCTCTTCGTAGAACGCGTAGATCTGCAGGTAGTACATGCCGATCCCGGCGCCAACGCCGCAGAGCACAAGCACAATGGCGAGGAACTTGCCCATCAGTCGGCATCCTGTCCAAAGCAGAGCCGGTTGCCGGCGGGGTCCAGCACCTCGATTTCGCGCATGCCGTAGACCGTGTCGCGCGGGCCGGTATCGACCAGCGGCCCGAGTTCCGCGGCCAAAGCGTCGACATCGTCACAATGGAAATAGGCGCGCCAATTTGGGGCAGGGGCCGCGTCGGCGCCTTGCCAGGCATCGACAAAAACCGTGGCCTTGTCCTTGTGAAAGATGCCAAAGCGGGGCGGATCACCGCCCTCTTCGCCAATGGTGAACCCCATCGGACCGGTCCAGAAATCGCGCGCCGCCGGGTAATCCGCCACACGCAGCACCGGGATGGACGAGGTCAGGGTCATACCGTGTAGCCCCCGGCCTCGGTCTGCACAAAGGCGTCAGCGCACATCTTTGTCAGGTGCCGCACCCGCCCGATATAGGCTTGCCGCTCGGTGACCGAGATCACACCCCGCGCGTCCAGAAGGTTGAAGATATGGCTGGCCTTGATGCACTGGTCATAGGCCGGATGCGCCATGACGATGCGCTTGCCGGTCTTGGGGTCTTTATGCTCGGCCGCGAGGATTTCGGCGCATTCGGCTTCGGCATCCTCAAAATGCCGTAGCAAGAGCGCGGTGTCGGCCACATCGAAATTCCAGCGGCTGTATTCCTCTTCGGTCTGGCGAAAGACGTCACCATAAGTCAGCGGAATGGCGGTTTGCGGATCGTTGAACGGCATGTCCATGACGTGATCGACACCCAGCACGTACATCGCCAGACGTTCCAGCCCATAGGTCAGCTCCCCCGAAACCGGGTGGCAGTCATGCCCGCCGACCTGCTGGAAATAGGTGAACTGGCTGACCTCCATCCCGTCACACCAGACCTCCCATCCCAGGCCCCAGGCGCCCAGGGTCGGGCTTTCCCAGTCATCCTCGACAAAGCGCACGTCATGCAGGCCCATATCGATCCCGATCGCCTCAAGGCTGCCGAGATAGAGCGCCTGCAGATCCGGCGGCGACGGTTTGATGATCACCTGAAATTGATAATAGTGCTGCAGGCGGTTCGGGTTCTCGCCATAGCGCCCATCGGTGGGCCGGCGCGAGGGCTGGACATAGGCCGCGGTCCACGGCCTGGTGCCCAGGGCGCGCAGGGTGGTGGCCGGGTGAAACGTACCTGCGCCAACCTCAAGGTCATAGGGTTGCAGCACCGCACAGCCCTGCGCGGCCCAATAGCTTTGCAGGCGCAGGATGATCTCCTGAAAGCTGGTGGGTTTTGCGATTGTTTCAGGCATGTGGATGGCCCCCGATTGACGCTCGCGCCTGCTTAGGCCCGGCGGCGGCAAGGGTCAATCAACCCGGCGGGCAATTTTCGGGTGCACGGGCAAAAGCTTCTGCTAAGAATAACGTCAGATTAATCTATTCAGGACGATCAAAGGGCCAATGGCAGGTATGAGCAAACGTTTTTGGGCAAGCGCGGTCACCGGGGTTTTCATGTTGCAGGCTGTCGCCGCGCAGGCGCAGGACGAGGCGGTGTATATCCAGCTGCTGTCACGGTCTTCGCTGGCATCCGCGCAGCAAAGCGTGCGGGATTACACCGGCACGTTTGACAATGTGAATGGCTTTGCTGCTGGCAATGGCTGGTATGTTGTTGCCCTTGGTCCCTACAACCGGGCCGAGGCGGTGAACGTGTTGGCGGGCCTGCGCGGCACCGGCCAAATCCCGGGTGATGCCTATGTCGAAGAGGCGTCGGATTACGGCCAGCAATTCTGGCCGGTCGGCGCACAGGCCGCGCGTGCGGCGAACGAAGCACAGGCCGCGGGGGCGGCGCCGCAAGTAGCCCAGGCGCCGGCGGCGGACCCGCAACCACAGCCCGCGCCCGTCATTCGTGACGAAACCCCGCGTGAGGCACGCGCCAGCGAACGGCTGCTCACCCGCGCCGAACGCGACGGGTTGCAGATCGCGTTGCAATGGGCGGGGTTTTACACCGCCGCCATCGACGGCGCCTTTGGCCCCGGCACCCGCCGCGCCATGGGGGAATGGCAGGTGGCAAATGGCTTTGACGTGACCGGCGTTCTGACCACGATGCAGCGGGCCGAGCTTTTGCGGCAGTACAATGCCGTGCTCGACGGGCTCGACATGCAGGTCTATGCCGATGCGCAGGCTGGGATTTCGATGCAGATGCCGATGGGGGCCGTGCAATTCGCCAGCTACGAGGCGCCGTTTGCGATTTTTGAGCCCTCCAGTGATCCGGCCGCGCGGGTGCTGCTGATCAGCCAGCCGGGCGACCGCCAGCGCATGAACGGCCTTTACGAGATCATGCAGACGCTGGAGATTGTCCCGCTCGAAGGTGAACGCCGCCGCGACCGCGACCGTTTCCTGCTGACCGGTGCCAATGACCGCATTGTCAGCCATACCGAGGTGTCCCTGCGCAACGGCGAGATCAAGGGCTTTTCGCTGATCTGGCCTGCCGGCGATGAAGAGCGTCGGAGCCGGGTTCTTGCGCTGATGCAGCAGAGCTTCGAGCGGCAGCCGGGTGTGCTCGACCCTGCGTCGGTCTCGGATAATGGCCAGGCGGTGGACCTCGTGTCGGGCCTGAAGGTGCGTAAACCGCGCGAAAACGGCTCGGGCTTTTTCATCGACCGGGCGGGTCATGTGATGACCAGCGCCGCGCTGGTGGAAAACTGTGCGCGGGTGACGTTGAACGGGGTCTACGAGATGGGCGTGCAAGCCATCGATGGCGCGCTCGGCGTGGCCGTGCTGCGCCCCGAAACCGCGCTTGCTCCGCAGCAAGTCGCGGCGTTCCAGTCCCAAACCCCGCGCCTGCAATCCGATGTGGCGGTGGCGGGCTATTCCTTTGGCGGGCGTCTCAGCGCGCCGACGATGACCTTTGGCACACTCGAAGACCTGCAGGGCCTGGGCGGCGAAGATCAGTTCAAACGCCTTGCCCTGTCGAGCCTTCCGGGTGATGCCGGCGGGCCGGTGCTGGATGCCGGCGGCGGTGTCGTGGGTATGCTCTTGCCGCGCGACACCAGCGGCAGCCGGCAATTGCCCGACAGCGTCAGCTTTGCCGCCAAGGCCGAAGGGATCCAGGCGTTCCTGCGGTCGCAGGGCATCGTGACCGTGGCCACGCCTGCCAGTGCCACGCTTGCGCCCGAGGATCTGACCGCCAAGGCCACCGCCATGACCGTGTTGGTGAACTGCTGGGATTGACGCCGCCCGCGCGGCCGACACCACGACAGACGAAAAGACAGGCCGGGCGCGTCAGCACCCGGCCTGTCTTTTCGTCAGAGCAACACCGTCACATGATGTCGATGGCGTCAGCCAGCCCATCGGTGTTGAAGACATTGCGCAGCAGGATCGTGTCGGTGCCGAATGTCATCAACATGCCGTCCGGCGTGATCTGCGCATCGGCCGCGATCTGTTCGGCGGTCCGGCCACCGGCCATGCCCGCGGTTATGTGGATCACGTCTTCGTCGGCATCGAAATCCATGATGGTATCCTGACCGTCGCCGGATCCAAACTTGAACTCGTCTTCGCCGCCGCCGCCGCGCAACGTGTCGTTGCCGGTGCCTCCAGTGATCTCGTCATCACCGCCGCCGCCATCAACCGAGTCGTTGCCCGAACCGCCATCCAGCGTGTCTTCGCCCTTGTTGCCATCGACCTTGTCGTTGCCGGTGCCGCCGCTCAGGCTGTCTTCACCCTTGCCGCCCTTGACGGTGTCGTTGCCGGTGCCGCCATCGACGGTGTCGTCGCCTTTGCCACCCTTGAGGCTGTCATCGCCAGCGCCACCGCTGATCGAATCGTCGCCCTTGCCGCCATTTTCGTTGTCGTTCCCAGGGGTGCCAGGGATGGTATCGTTATTGCCGTTGCCGCCGCCATTGCCGCCGCCGCCGCCATTGCCGTTCCCATTGCCACCGCCGCCACCAAACAGCAGGTCGTTGAGCGTGTCGATGAATTCTTCGTCAATTGAATCTTCATCCAGTAGTTCCTGCAGCGGGTCATTGGCGCCAATATCGATGCCAAGCAGGTCTTCCAACAGGCCGGCCAGCGGATTGTCGGCTACTGTATCGCCATTGTCACCCCCATCCGTGGTGTCTTCGCCATCACCCCCATCCGTGGTGTCCTCGCCGTCACCGCCATCCGTGGTATCCTCACCGTCACCGCCATCGGTGGTATCCTCACCGTCACCGCCGTCGGTGGTGTCTTCACCGTCGCCGCCATCGGTGGTGTCTTCGCCATCGCCGCCGTCCGTGGTGTCTTCACCGTCGCCACCGTCTGTGGTGTCTTCACCGTCACCACCATCCGTGGTGTCGTTCCCATCGTCCGTAGGCGTGTAAGGCTCATTGTTCAGAACGGTTGCCTCGGCCATCATCTCGTCAAAGCCGTAGGTCCCATCCAGCACTTCCTGCAGCGTCGGGCCGTCCGTGCCGATATACGTCGTGCGGATGACCAGCTGGGTGCCATCCGATTGCTCAAAGGTGAACACCAACAGCGTCGTCAGGGTCGACAGATCCAGGTCTGCCGTCGCAATCGGAGCGTCCGCGCCGCTGGCCGTGACCGTACCTTCGCGGTTGCCGTCGGAAATCGCCACCGTGACCGAGCCCGTATGGGTCAGGGTCTCATTGGTGATCGGATTGAAGAACGGAAATTCAAGTTCCGGGTTAATTTGCTCAACCGCGCCGGCCTCACCGGCAATATCGAATGTTTCAGCGGTTGTCGGATCGACGAGGGTTACAGTGTTACCATCCACAATGGACGCTTCTACACGAACAGTCATTCTTGGAATCACTCCGTTTTGGCTCAATGCGCGCACGATGCGGGCGCGTTAACCCTTGGTCAAGTAAGGCTATCCATAGCTGACGAGATAATCCGCGAAACTGTGTCCGCATAATCCACTTGCCGGCGGATTGACCTTTGGAGGGGTTTTGTGAATGCCCATTTATTGGGCGCCTCGCCCGGTATTTCATCAGGCAACCCGCGCTTCGGCCGAAGAGCCGGTCCCGGGGTTGCCAGCCCGCCACAGAGCCATAGCCTGACCGCGCATGTTGCTCAGGGAGGCCGCCATGGACGCGTTTTTCATTCTACCGATCTTCATCCTGCTGGTTCTGCTTGGCTGGTGCGTTCTGCAGCTCAAGGACGACTTCTAAACGAAAAAAGGGCCCGGTGACCGGGCCCGTTGATCTTTGCGCCTATGGCAGAGGTCAGTTGCGTTCCTTGTCGACCATCTTGCCAGCAGAAATCCATGGCATCATGCCGCGCAGCTTTTCGCCCACTTCTTCGATCTGGTGCGCGTCGTTCATGCGTCGGGTGCCCTTGAAGAACGGCTGACCGACGGCGTTTTCCTGCATGAAGTCACGCACGAATTTGCCGGTCTGGATGTCGCGCAGGATCGCCTTCATCTCGGCTTTGGTCTGGTCGTAGGGCAGGACCCGTGGACCGCTGACATACTCACCATACTCGGCAGTGTTCGAGATCGAGTAGTTCATGTTGGCGATGCCGCCTTCATAGATCAGGTCGACGATCAGCTTCACCTCGTGCAGGCATTCGAAATAGGCCATTTCGGGTGCGTATCCGGCCTCGACCAGCGTCTCAAAGCCCATGCGGATCAGCTCAACCAGACCACCGCAGAGCACCGCCTGCTCACCAAAGAGGTCGGTCTCACATTCCTCGCGGAAGTTGGTCTCGATGATGCCCGAGCGGCCGCCACCGATGGCCGAGCAGTAGGAAAGGCCGATTTCCAAAGCGCGGCCCGAAGCGTCGTTGTGAACAGCCACCAGGCAGGGCACGCCGCCGCCCTTGGTGTATTCGCCGCGCACCGTGTGACCGGGGCCCTTAGGCGCCATCATGATGACGTCGACGCCGGGCTTGGGCTCGATCAGGCCGAAATGCACGTTGAGGCCATGGGCAAAGGCAATCGCCGCCCCGTCGCGCAGGTTGTCATGTACGTATTTTTTGTAGGTCTCGGCCTGCAGCTCATCGGGCATGGTGAACATGATCAGGTCGGCCCAGGCGGCCGCTTCGGCGACGCCCATGGTCTTGAGGCCTTCGCCTTCGGCCTTCTTGATCGAGGCCGAGCCTTCGCGCAGGGCAACGACGACGTTCTTGGCGCCGCTATCGCGCAGGTTCAGCGCGTGGGCGTGGCCCTGGCTGCCATAGCCCAGGATGGCCACCTTCATGTCTTTGATCAGGTTGATGTCGCAATCGCGGTCATAGTAAACGCGCATGGAAGGCTCCCCTTTGTTTCCATCATTTGACTGCCGCGCACCATAATGATGGCGCGGCAAAGGCGATTGCGTTTTGCGCAGAGAATTGCGAAATGATGGCAGAGGTATTCTTGGTTTGGCTATGATGCGGGGAATTCATGCTAGATGACACCGACCGGCGCATCCTGCGTTACATGCAATCCGACCCGGATGCACCGGCGGCCGAGCTGGCCGATCGGGCCGGGGTGACGCCCACCACGCTGTCGCGGCGGTTGGAGCGGTTGCGCCATGGCGGTATCCTGCGCGGGGTGCGCGGCGTCGTGCATTGGCCGGCGCTGGGATACGAAGTCGAGGTGTCGCTGCGGGTCACCCTCGACAAGACCCAGCCGCGCGCCTTTGACGACTTCATCGCCGCGGCACGCGAGGTGCCAGAGGTGATCGAGATCCAGACCTTCCTCGGGTCAGTCGATGCGCGCCTGTCGGTGATTGCCCGCGACATGGCGCACTACCAGGGCCTTTATCGCGACAAGCTGCTGACCCTGCCGCACATCGCCGATATCGAGGCGCTGATGCATGTGGCACAGGTGAAATCCGACGAAAGGCTGCCGCTGTGATCGCGCTGGATGATCTGGATCGGGCGCTGCTGCGCGCCTTGTCGGCAGACCTGACCGCCAGCGCCGGTGCGTTGGGGCGCGAGTTGGGTCTCTCGCAACCCGCCTGCTGGCGACGGATCAAGCGGCTGCGCGACGCAGGGGTGTTTTCCGGTGCGCGGCTCGACCTCGATGCCGCCGCCCTCGGTTATGGCGTGACCGTGTTTCTGGGCATCAAGCTCGCCACCAAGGGCCGTGTCAGCCTCGAGGATTTCGAACGCGCCGTCTCTGCCATCCCCGAGGTGCAGACCGTCGAACACGTATTGGGCCTCTACGATTACCGCCTGCGCGTCGTGGCGCGCGACATTTCCGATTTCGAACGCGTCCTACGCCGCCGGATCATGATGCTGCCCGGGGTCGGCAATGTCGAAGCCAATGTGCTTTTGTCCGAGGAACGCCGCCCGGGACCGCTCTAGCCGTCCCTGCGGCAAATCGGATTTTGCCTCACACGCCGGTCAGCGGTATTCCTGAGCCAAACGGAGGAGGATCCCGATGGCTGCGTTGCTTGACACAATCGACCCTGAAGGCCTTGAGGAGTTTTCGGTGGTTTTCACCGACCGGTCGCTCAATCACATGTCGGCGGCGTTCCAGCAGGTGATGCGCGATATCTCGGAGATGTTGCGCGAGGTCTATCACGCCGACGCGGTGGCTTTGGTGCCCGGGGGCGGGTCTTATGGGATGGAGGCGGTGGCCCGGCAATTCGGTCAGGGTGCGCGGGTGTTGGTGGTGCGCAATGGCTGGTTTTCCTACCGTTGGAGCCAGATTTTCGAGGCCGGCGATTTTGCCGACGACACCCATGTTATCAAGGCGCGCCAGACCGGCAACGCGTTGGACGCCCCCTTTGCCCCGGCGCCGATCGAAGAGGTCGAGGCGCAGATCCGTGAGGTCAAGCCGGACATTGTCTTTGCCCCGCATGTGGAAACTTCGGCCGGGATCATCCTGCCGGATGATTACCTCAAACGGCTGGCGGCCGCGGCACATGAGGTGGGGGCCTTGATGGTGCTCGATTGCATCGCCTCGGGCTGCGCTTGGGTCGATATGGCCGAGACCGGTGTCGACGTGCTGATCTCGGCGCCGCAAAAGGGTTGGTCTTCAACCCCTTGCGCGGGGTTGGTGATGTTGTCCCAGCGGGCGCTGGATCGGATGGAGGACACCAGTTCGAACAGCTTTGCCGTCGATCTCAAGAAATGGCGGCAGATCATGGAGGCCTATGAAAACGGCGGCCATGCCTATCACGCGACCATGCCCACCGACGGGTTGCGCGCCTTTCGCGACACCATGCGGGAGACGCGGGAGTTCGGGTTTGACCGGCTGAAAGACGCGCAATGGGCGTTGGGTCAGGCGGTGCGCGACATGATGGCCGAGAAGGGCATCAAATCGGTCGCGGCCGAGGGCTTTGGCGCGCCGGGGGTGGTGGTCAGCTACACCGCCGACCCCGAAGTGCAGTCCGGCCGCGCCTTTGCCGCCAAGGGCATGCAGATCGCCGCCGGGGTGCCGCTGCAATGTGACGAACCGGCCGGGTTTTCGACCTTCCGCCTGGGGCTGTTTGGGCTGGACAAGCTATATGACGTGGACGGCACGGTCGCGCGGCTGCGCCGGGTGGTGGATCAGGTCCTGTAACGGCTACGGCTTGGCCGGTCTGCCGGCCCCCAGACCCAATTGCATCAGCGTCTGGCGCACCGGTTTCAGCGTATACAGCGCCTCAAGCCCCATTGCCCGCGCGTCCCGCCACAGCGTGCCCGAGACTTGCGAGGCCTTGTTCAGCGCGGTGATCCCAGCTACGCGCAGGCGGATGTCATTCATCCGCGCAGCGCTGTAATCGGCCAGCATTTTGGCATCACCCAACCCCTCGGGCCGTGCCACAGCCAGATCACGCAAGACCCGCAGATCGGCCAGGCTCATGTTCAGCCCCTGCGCGCCGATGGGCGGCACCACATGCGCGGCCTCGGCCATCAGCGCCAAGCGCTGGCCGTCGAGCCGCTCCGCCTCTTGCGCGATGATCGGCCAGATCGTCCGGCGCGAGGCGAGCTTGAGCGGACCGAACATCATGCAGGACCGTTCCGACATCGCCGCTTCAAAGGCCTCATCCTCCATCTCGTAGAGCGCCTGCGCCTTCGGGCCATCCTCCATCCAGACAATCGCAGAAGACGGCCGGCCCTCATGATCGGGCAGGGGCACCAGCGTAAACGGCCCGCCAGTGCGGTGGATCTCGGTTGAGACGTTTTCATGCGGGATCGGGTGCGTGACGGCGAAGGCCAAAGCCTTTTGGCCAAAGCGGGTGGTCTTCACGTCTATGCCAGCCGCCTGCCGCATCGGTGAGCCGCGCCCATCGGCGGCGATTACCAGACGGCAGGTCACCCGGCTGCCATCCGACAGCCCAACACGGGCGGAGGCATCGCGGGTGAAAAGCGACGTGGTTGCCGTGCCGGGGCGGTAGGTGACATTGGCCAGCGCCTCCAGATGCGCGGCAAATTCGCGGCGCAGCAGCCAGTTGGGCAGGTTCCAGCCAAAAGGTTTGTCCGAGATGTCGGCGGCGTCGAAATTCTTGATTACACGCGGCTCGGGGGCGGCCCCGCCCGCATCGACAATGCGCATCACCTGCAGCGGCATGGCATGATCGGCCAGTCGCGGCCACAGGCCGATATCGTCCAGAAGGCCTTGAGCGGGCTGCAAAAACGCGGTGGAACGCAAGTCCGCGCCCTGCGCGTCCCGCTCTGTCACCGGTTTGGCCGGATCGACGCAGAGCACGTCAACCCCGGCCGCACCAAACGCCGCTGCCGCCGCCAGCCCGGCAATGCCGCCGCCGGAAATGACGATATCATGATCCATGACCGCTCTCCCTTTACGCCATAGCCTATCGCGGCCACGCGCGGACAGCCATGCGGCTTACTTGCCGACGGTGATCAGCACCAGAACCGTCATCACCAAAGGCACCAGCGCCAAGGCAGTCATCGCCAAAGCGGGCAGGCCCCAAGTGATCACCGCGGTAACAACCATTGTCAGGAACACGGCGACGGACAGGTAGAGCGCGCGCTCCAGATCGAGGTCGGTTTTTGCGGTTTTTGCGGCCGCGGGGGCGGCGCTGGTGGCCATGGTCATGGAAACTCTCCGAAACTGGGGTGGTTATAGTTCGGGAGCTATGACTTGCTGCCCGATTTCCCACGCGCAAAATGTCACATCTTGGAAGTATCTTTACGCTAGAGGTCAGAGCCGCGACAGAAAGCCGTTGAGATCATCAGTATGGTGGTGAATGTGGTCAGCCGGCGTTGGCTCCGGCGCCACATGAACGGTGCGCAGGCCCATGGCGTGGGGCTCTTTCAGGTTACGCGGTTCATCTTCGAACATCGCCGCGGTGGCGCCGTCCACACCATCGCGCGCAAACACTGTCTCAAAGGCCGTGCGATCCGGTTTCGGGTGGTAATCCGCATGCTCGACGCCATAAATCGCATCAAACGACGCCTCGAGACCACGGGCGCGCAGTACCTCGGCGGCGTAAGGCGCGCTGCCATTGGTGTAGATGATCTTGCGCCCCGGCAGCTGGGCAATCAGCTCGGCCAGATGCGGATCTGGGGTCAGCGCATCGAACGAGATGTCGTGCACGTCATGCAGGTAATCCTCCGGGTCGATATCGTGTTCCCGCATCAGCCCGGCCAGCGTGGTGCCGTGCTCTCGCCAGTATTTCACCCGCAGGTGGTTGGCATGGTCCCGGTCCACCCCCAGCGCCTGCATGACATAGGCCGTCATGCGGGTTTCGATCTGATCGAAAAGCCGCACGGCAGGGTCATATAGCGTGTTGTCCAGATCAAAGACCCAGTGCCGGACATGTGCAAAATCAAGCTTGGCCATGCGCGCAAGCTAGGGCAGTTGCCCGGGCCCGGCAATGGGTGTGCTTGATCGTCTGGCCAAGGCAAGGCTATCGTGGCGCAACTTGTCCAAAGGAAGGCCGGAATGACCGATACACGAAGCTCGCAAAAAGATGCCTATACGTTGATCCTCGAGGCGATCGACAATGGCACATACCGGCCCGGCGACCGCCTTGTGGAAAGCGAACTGGCCGAACGGTTCGGTGTGTCTCGAACGCCAATTCGTGAGGCTTTGCAACGGCTTGAGACGCAATCCTTACTTGCCCGCGATGGCCGTTCGCTGATTGTGGCGTCGCTTGATCACAACCAGATGGCCGAGCTGTACGTGGTGCGGACCGAGCTTGAGGGGCTGGCGGCACGTCTCGCCGCCCGGCACGCCACTAACGAGGAAATCCAGGTCTTGCAAGAGATGATCGACGAGGATCGCGCGTTGCTCAGCGATCCCTCGGCGCTTGCGCGGGCCAATCGGCGGTTTCACAAGATGATCCATCTCTCGTCGCACAACCGGTATCTGGTGCAGCAGCTGGACCTTGTGCACCGGTCGATGGCGCTGATGGCCACCACCTCTTTGGCCGCGCAGGGTCGGGGAGAGATTGCGATGGCCGAACACCAGGCCATCGTTGATGCGATCAAGCGGCGCGACGAGGATGCGGCCTATACCGCCCTGCGTGATCACATTTCGGTGGCCTTCGTGACGCGGCTGAAGCTGGACGCGCAGGCGCAGATCTGACGCGGCACGCGCTGCGCTATTCCTCTGCAAGATCCGCACCGGGTTTGTCTGGCGCAGAGCGGCCATGTGAGGTCTTGTCCCAGTAGAACGGGTTGGTGATCGTTTCCCACAGCGCCTTGTAGATCGCCGCCGTGCCCAGAGGGAAATAGGCGATCAGCGTCGGCACCCAGGGAACCAGTGACCGGTGCGGGCTGCGCGCCACCGCAGCAACGCCGACCACAAGTGAGATCGCCTCGGCACTCAGGAAGACGGCGATCAGGGCCATCGTCATGGGGTTGTCCATCATCCCGGACAAGGGATGTGGCAGACCGAAGAGGATCAGCCAGAACGACCACAGCACCGGCGCAAAGATGAACTGCACCAGTGTTGTCAGGAACAACAATTGCATCCCCAGGAACCGCCACGGCCCCAGATCCCGCCAAAGCCGGCGCGGGTTGCGCGAATGCACCCACCAGGTGATGCCGTAGCCTTTCAGCCAGCGCGAGCGTTGCTTGATCCAGGGCCAGAACAGGTTGTTCGCTTCTTCGCGCGTGACACTGGGAACCAGCCGCGTGACATAGCCGTAGCGCGCCAGCCGAATGCCCAGATCGGCGTCTTCGGTGACGTTATGCGCGTCCCAGCCGCCGACATGTTCTAGCGCCTTGCGCCGGAAAAAGATCGTCGTGCCGCCCAGCGGAATCGCAAAGCCAAGCCGCGCCATCCCGGGCAACAGCACACGAAACCAGCTGGCATATTCAATCGCAAAACACCGCGACAGCCAGTTGGCGCGCGGGTTGTAAAAGTCGAGAATCCCTTGCAGGCAAGCGACATGCGGCGGGGCGCGGGCAAACTCGGCGACCACGCGGTCAATCTGGTTGGTGGCGGGCGCGTCCTCGGCATCGTAGACGCCAATGATGTCGCCCGACGAAAAGCCAAGGGCATAGTTCAGCGCCCGCGGTTTGGTCTTGATACTGCCCGGCGGCACTTCGACAAGCCGCATCCAGGGCGGCAGCGTGGTCCCGGCCAGGGCGGCCTGGGTTTGTGTATCGTCTGCCTCAAGCACCAAAAGCACCTCGAGCAGTGATTTGGGATAGCTGAGCCGGCTTAACCGCGCGACCAGCGTGTCGGCGATTTCCTTTTCGCGAAAGAGCGGTACAAGGATCGACACGGGTGTTGACGGTGATTGCGAGAGGGCTGCACGCGCGGGCGCGGGGCGGCCCGATGCCAGCAGGGCGGCGAGTTTCAAACCCTGCGCCAGCAGCAACGAGGTCACGGCCAACGCAAGCGCCACGGCAAAGAAGAGCTGCGGCGCAAGGGCAAGCGTGGCCAGGCCCAGCAGCGCAAACACGGCCCCGGCCCAGAGCCCGCGTGTTGAGGCCACGTTGATGTCGCGGCAGCTTTCGTCTTGCGGCACACGCGCTTCCGCCCGCTGCGCCAGGGCGGCGCCAAAACGGCTGGCGATTTCCGCGTGGATGTCAGTTTCCAGCGCCACCGCCATCATCACCGGGCCAAAATCCCCGGGCAGATGCGCCAACAAAGCGTCGAACTGGTCGGGGCGGGAGGTGGCCAGCACCACCGTCTCGCCAATCCGCATCCAGGGCAACACGCCGTGCTGCAGACAAAACTCCGGATCAAGCAGACCCGACAGCGCCGGATCAGGCGGCACGTCGGTCCGGCCAACAACCAAGGCGCCCCAATGATCGGCCTGCGCGTGCAGAATATCCTCACGCGAGGCCAGGGATTCGGCCTCCAACACACGCACCAGGGGGGCGTTCAGCCGCTCGCTTTCGGCCAGGGCGCCAAGCATGCTGCGCGGGGCGACCTGCCCGTCATCGATCAGCAGACGACTGATCGGCTGGCCGCGGCGGGATTGCGCCTGCGCCAGAACCGTCTCTCGGCTACGGATGTTGTGCGTGTTCATAACCTCGTCCCATTGGCTTGGAACGAGACCTCCCACACAATTCTTTAAGGCGAGGTTAATCGTCTCTTAAACCAGCGCGCGCCTCAGGCGGCCGCCATCGAGCTGGCAAAGCGTTCGAAGAGGTAAAAGCTGTCTTGTGGCCCGGGGCTCGCCTCGGGGTGGTGCTGGACCGAAAAAACCGGTCGGTCGGCCATGCGGATGCCGCAGTTCGAGCCGTCAAAGAGGCTAACATGGGTTTCCAGAACGCCTGTTGGCAAGGATTGACTATCGACCGCAAAGCCATGATTCATCGACGTAATCTCGACCTTGCCGGTCTCGACTTCCTTGACCGGATGGTTGGCGCCGTGATGGCCGTGATTCATCTTGATGGTCTTGCCACCCAGCGCCAGCGCCAGCATCTGGTGACCAAGGCAAATGCCAAAGATCGGCAGGCTGGTCTGGTCCAGTAGCGTCTGGATCATCGGCACGGCATAGGTGCCGGTGGCGGCCGGGTCGCCAGGGCCGTTGGAGAGAAACACACCGTCTGGTTCGTGCGCCAGTATGTCCTCGGCCGTCGCCGTGGCGGGCAGAACGGTGACGTCACAACCGGCGCTGGCGAGGCAGCGCAGGATGTTGCGTTTGGCGCCATAATCAATTGCGACCACCTTGTGCTGGGGCGCGGTCTGGCGGCTATAGCCATCCGGCCAGGCCCAACGCATCTCATCCCAGCGATAGCTTTGCGCGCAGGTGACATCCTTGGCCAAATCCAGCCCCTCTAGGCCGGGAAACGCCCGCGCGGCCTTGACCAGCGCGTCGATATCAAACTGGCCGTCGGGATTATGCGCCATCGCCACATGCGGCGCGCCCTGCTGGCGGATCGCCCGGGTCAGGCGGCGCGTGTCGACCCCGCCGATGGCAATCCTCCCGCGTGAGGCCAGCCACGCCGAAAGTTCCTGCGTCGCGCGCCAGTTCGAGCTTTGGGTCGGCATCCATTTCACCACCATGCCCGCGGCCACCGGATCGCCGGTTTCATCATCGTCGGGGTTGATGCCGACATTGCCGATATGCGGAAAGGTGAAGGTGACAATCTGCCCGGCGTAAGACGGGTCTGTCATGATCTCTTGGTAGCCCGACATCGCGGTGTTGAAGCAGAGCTCTGCCTCGGTCTGCCCGGTGGCGCCAAAGCCCTGTCCGTAAAACAGCGTTCCGTCGGCAAGCGCCAGGCAAGCGGTGGGGTGATCCGGGGCAAGGGACATGGCGGCGACTCCGGTGACAGGCAAATTGCGCGGAACCTAAGGTGTGTGACGGGTCCGGTCAAGGGGGTCAGCGTTTTTGGAATGTGTATGTATTTCATGGGGTTATGGCATTCGGCTTTGCTTGCGTGCCGGCCCGCGATTGGGTAGGTTCGGGTTTCGTCAAACACTTTGGGATGAGGGTTTCGATGGATTTGCGTGCGCGTGTCACTACGGCGGTGAAACAGGCTATGAAAGACAAGGCGCAACAGCGCTTGTCGACCCTGCGGCTGATCAATGCCGCCATCAAGGACCGCGATATAGCGGCCCGGGCCGATGGCAATGAAAACGGCGTCGATGAGGCCGAAGTGCTTGCCATCCTTGGCAAAATGGTCAAGCAGCGCCGCGAAAGCGCGCGCACCTATGAGGAAGGCGGCCGGCTGGACCTGGCGGAGCGTGAGCTGGGTGAGATCGAGGTGATCGAGGAATTCCTGCCCAAGGCGCTCAGCGATGATGAGGTCGCCAAGGCGGTCGAGACCGCTGTTGCCAAGGTCGGCGCCGAGTCGATCCGCGATATGGGCCGCGTGATGGGGGAGCTGAAGGCCAACTACACCGGCCAGATGGACTTCGGTGCCGTCGGGCCAATGGTCAAGCAGCGCCTGTCAGCGGCGGCAGGCTAAGGCTGCGTAAAGTCGCGGTTGATCTCGGCGAGGGTGGCGGGATCATCGATGCGAAAGCGTTCGACAAAGCGGGTCTTGAACCCGACCCGCCCGCGCCGCGCGCCGAAATTCTCGCCATGGTTCAGCACGTAGAGCACCGAGGGCCGTGACAGAGGCGTCAGCCTTTGCCCCATCAGCGTGGCGAGATAGGGGAACATGCGGTGCTCGTGCTGGGTCATTTCGCGCAGCGCCGCGGTGGATTGCGGCAGGTCGGGCGCATGGTAGAGCGCCGCACAGCTGCCGCAGAGCTTCCAGAACGGCTTGTTGAGGGGCTGGCGTAGGCCGGGGCGGTCGGCGAGCGCTGCGACACCCGTGGCGTGGTCCAGCACGTAACCGGACTGCACTAGGTAACCACCGCGCGCCTGGCGGCTGAGCATCTCGGCCACCGTGCCCTGGCGCAGCAGATCATCGGCGTCAAAGCTCATGGCATAGCCTGGGGCCTGCGCCACCTGGGGCAGGTGATCGTAAAGCGCGGCCAGCTTGCGCCACTTGTCATTGCCCGGAGTGGGATCGTCGAAGGGCAGGAAGTGTAACCGCGGGTCATCGGGCAGGGTGGGGCGTTCCTGACAGCAGATCACCGCCTGCCAATGCGCGTTGTCCTGCGCCAGCAGGCTTTGCAGCGTGGTTTGCAGCCGGTCGGTCACCGCCCTCCAATCCGTAACATGCCCAGGTCCCACCAAAGGGATCAGAAAAGTGACCTGTTCCGCTGGGCGCCATTCCCGCCCCTTGGCCGCCAAACGCAACTGCAAAGCGGTCCGTTCCGACGGCAGCAGGGCCGCACCCCCTGACGCGATCCGTGGCCCGACCACGGCGGTAGCGGCCCTTAGGGCGGCGCGTTTCAGCTTGGGGGCGGCGGGGGCCTGCGCCATAAGTCCAGGGCCTTTCGGTGGCTCAGCCGGCGGAGTGGCGCCGCAGGTGATCCTGCAGCTCGGCAAACAGCGCCTTGCGCTCATCCTCACTGAGGAAGGCGCCAATCTCGACCTCGCGGCCATTGCCCGACAGGGTCACGTAAAAGGGCACCGGCCCGCCGTTTTCGTGCAGGGCAACCTTGACCCAGTAGGTGTTGCTTTGCCAGTCCTGCACGTCGCCCTTTGGGTTGCGGCGCATAAGGCGGGTCTCATCCGGGGTGACGGTCAGGACCTCGAGGATCTGGCGGTCCCGCTCATTGCGACGCAGCGCATAGTAAAGCCCGGCCGTGGCCGCCAGCATGAAGGGCAGCAACCCCCAAAGCAGCACCGTGCCCAGCATCGCGTAAAGTGGGATCGAGGCGAACAGGAAAAAGCCCAGGATCATCGCGGCAAAGCCCTGCGGCGGCAGGGAGTTGTGCGGCCAAAGATGCAGCTCGGCGCGGGTGTCGGTGGTTTCGGTCCAGGAATGCGGCATGGCGGGCAAAATAGAGGCTTGGGCCCAGATGTTAAGAGGGAAATCCGCGCAGGTTTCATGGACCACTCGTTTGCGCCGGAAAGCGGTATCGGGTTGTGGCATGTCAAGGCGCCTTCCGTCCCGACCGGGTAGCGTGTGGCGCATCAGGCGGAGGGAAGATCGTGGCGAACCTAGAGGGCAAAGTGGCGCTGGTCACCGGTGGCACGCGCAGCGTGGGTAAGGGGATTGCCACGGGGCTCTGCGAAGCCGGGGCCACGGTTTACGCAACCGGCCGCAGTGTGACGGACCGCAAACTGGCCGAGGTGGCCAAGGCCGGTGGGGAGGCCATCGCGCTGCCTTGCGATCATGCCGACGATGCGGCGGTTGAGGCCGCGTTCCAGCAGATCGAAGCCGAGCAAGGCCGGCTGGACATCCTCGTTAACAACGCGTGGGGCGGCTATGCGCGGCTGCGCAACCGGTCGGCCAACAAGGGGTTTAAGTGGAAAGCACCGTTCTGGCAGCAGCCATACGCGCTCTGGGACGAGATGAACATCGTTGGCGTGCGATCAAACTACGTCGCGACTGCCTGCGCCGCGCCGCTGATGATCGGGCAGGGCAACGGGCTGATCGTCAACATCTCATTCTACGCGGCGCGGCGCTATTACGGCAACATGCTCTATGGCGCGGCAAAGGCGTCGGTGGATGCCATGAGCCGCGACATGGCGCATGAGCTAAAGCCGCACGGGGTCAGCGTCGTGTCGCTCTATCCCGGGCACGTGATCGACCGCAAACCCAAGCCCAACCCAAAACGCGAAACGGCGCAGTTTATCGGCCGGGTGATCGCGGCGCTGGCTCTGGATCCGGACCTGCAAACGCTGAGCGGCGCGGTGCTGGAAACCGCGCGGCTGGCGCAAACCTATGGCGTGCTCGACACAGACGGCACGCAGCCCATCCCCTACGATACCCTCTAACGCAAAAAGCCCCGGATCGCTCCGGGGCTTTTCAAATCTATGGTCACACAACGCTTAGTGCGCGTGGCCCTTGTCCCAGTCTTCCTGCTTGGGCAACTGCTCGAACGTGTGTTCGGGCGGCGGCGAGGGCAAGGTCCATTCCAGCGTGTCCGCGTATTCGTTCCACGGGTTGTTCTGGGTGACGCGGGCGCCGCGGAGCAGGGTCCAGAGGATCACGCCGAAGAAGAACAGGAACGACGCGAACGAGATGAACGCCCCCCAGCTGGAAACATAGTTCCAGTAGGCAAACGCCTCGGGGTAGTCGATGTAGCGCCGCGGCATGCCCTGACGGCCCAGGAAGTGCTGGGGGAAGAAGGTCAGGTTAGAGCCGACGAACATCGCCCAGAAGTGCAGCTTGCCCGCCCATTCGGGATACATCCTGCCCGACATCTTGGGCAGGTAGAAGTAGATCCCGGCAAAGATCGCAAACACGGCCCCCAGCGACATCACGTAGTGGAAGTGTGCAACCACATAGTAGGTGTCGTGGTAAGCGCGGTCGACGCCCGCCTGGCTGAGCACGATGCCCGTCACACCACCGACGGTGAAGAGAAACAGGAAGCCAAACGCCCAGAGCATCGGCGTCTTGAACTCGATCGAGCCGCCCCACATCGTGGCGATCCAGCTGAACACCTTCACACCTGTTGGCACCGCGATGACCATGGTGGCGAGCATGAAGTAGCTCTGCTGCGTCAGGCTCATCCCCACGGTGTACATGTGGTGCGCCCAGACGACAAAGCCCAGGGCACCGATGGCGATGATCGCCCAGACCATCGGCAGGTAGCCAAAGACCGGCTTGCGGCTGAAGGTGGCGATCACGTGGCTGATGATGCCGAACCCGGGCAGGATGATGATGTAGACCTCGGGGTGGCCAAAGAACCACAGGATGTGCTGGTAAAGCACCGGGTCACCGCCACCGGCCGGATCAAAGAATGTCGTGCCAAAGTTGCGGTCGGTCAGCAGCATGGTGATCGCGCCCGCCAGCACTGGCAGCGCCAGAAGGATCAGCCACGCGGTGACAAAGATCGACCACGAGAACAGCGGCACTTTGAAGAGCGTCATGCCCGGGGCACGCATGTTCAGGAAGGTGGTGATCATGTTGATCGCACCCAGGATCGAAGACGCACCCGAGACGTGCACCGCAAAGATCGCCAGGTCCATCGACATGCCGCCTTCGTTGGTCGAGAGCGGCGGGTAAAGCACCCAGCCCACACCCGATCCAAGCTGGCCATTCCCGCCCGGCGCCAGCACCGAACAGACCGCCAGAGTGGTGCCGGTCACGTAAAGCCAGAATGACAGGTTGTTCATCCGCGGGAACGCCATGTCCGGCGCGCCGATCTGCAACGGCATGAAATAGTTGCCAAAACCGCCAAACAGGGCCGGGATCACAACAAAGAACATCATCAGGATGCCGTGTGCGGTGATCAACACGTTCCACAAATGCCCGTTGGGCGTACAGTCGGCAACCGCTGCAGCGGTAAAGCGCGCGCCCTCGGCGCACATGTACTGCACCCCGGGCTCCATGAGCTCCATGCGCATGTAAACGGTGAAAGCCACCGCGATGAAACCCACGATGGCCGAGGTGATCAGGTAGAGAATCCCGATATCCTTGTGGTTCGTCGACATGAACCAACGGGTGAAGAAGCCCCGTTCGTCTTCATGTTCGTGGCCGTGAATGGCGGCGTCTGCCATGTCTGCCTCCTGCTGGTGATACACGAAGGGCGCAAGGAGGGAATCCGCCCGCGCCCCGATGTCTGATGCATGTTCTAGAATGCGTCACCTTTACGAGCAATGGATGGATTTGACGCAGATCAAACAATATTGTCGCAGGTTGGGGTCTGGGCTTGAAATCCTGGGGGCGATGACCGGGCGGGGTGGCGTGGGTGCCTGTTTTTCCGGCAGTGCCGTTCCCGGGCGTGTCGTTGGCCGTGCCGGTCGGTCTTTGGTCAAGGGTCAGGCTTTCCAGACTTACGCGATGTCGGCCGATGGCGCATTCTGGCGTCATCTGCTTTTGCTGCCTTTCGGAGCCTGACATGGCCTATTTCGACCCAAGTTTTGTTTCTGACCGCCCCACTCTGCGCAAGCGGTTTGCCCGCCTTTTTGACACGCCCTTTGATCGCCGCAGCCGCCGCATGGCGGCGCGGATCAAGACGTTGCGCGCCCTTTCCGACGCTGAACTGGCCAAGCTGGGCATCGGCCGTGACGACATTGTGGTGCACGTCTTTACCGGAACGATCCGCTGACAGCCGTTTAGCGCGGCTTGCGCCGGCCGGTGCCAAAGGGTTTGGCGGGTTCCTCGTCAAATGCCAAAGGCAGGTCGTCGAAAAGCCCGCCGGATGGGGCATACCGTGCCATCCAGGGCAGGGGCGGGGAAAAATCCACGGCTCTTTGCCATTCGAAATAGCCCAAAGTGCCGCGCGCCGGGATCGGCGCGATGGCTTTCGGGTCGGCCAGCGTCAGACCGGCCTCGCCGCCAAACCACTCACTCTCACTTTCGGTAATGATTCCGGTAACTTCCACGGTGCCGATGATCCCGCCGCGGATCAGGTCACTCGGCGACGGGCAGCGCACGCCGTGGCGCTCGAGCCGCCAGTATCCCCAACGAGATTCCTTTTCCGTCATGCCTGCGGCGGCGTGGATGCAAATCCGCCCCGGTGTCATGCCACCAGACCGGATCGCCCCAAGTGAACGGTTCTCGATCACCTTGCCGCCAAAAATGATCGCCCAGGCCCAGGGCTGGCGGACGGAGAGGGCGAGGGTGGGCAGGGCGGTCATGTCAGGGAGCCTAGCGCGGCGAAGCGCTCGGCACCCGAAAAAACGGGACCGCCCAAAGGCGGCCCCAAAACAGGTGCTCAAAAAGGGCTTGGAAAAAATCCCGTGCCGGTCAGCCCACCGGCGCGTTGTCGTCACGCTTGACCGCGATGACCGAGGACCGCGGCAGGCCTTCGCCATCGGGCCAGGAGCCGCCGGGGTGCTGGATGCCGACAAACATGGTGCGCCGGTCCGCCGACCAGCACAGCCCGGTGACCTCGGACCCGTTCGGCCCGGTCAGGAAACGCGCAATCTCACCCGTGACCGGATCACCCACCAGCATCTGGTTGTTGCCCATGCCGGCAAAGTCACCTTCGTTGTCATCGTCGCCATCAGTCTGGATCCACACCAGACCGGTGCTGTCGATCGCCATCCCGTCCGGCGCGTTGAACATATTGCCGGGTGTGATGTTGGGCGATCCGGCGTAAGCATCCTCATGCACCGCGGGGTTGCCGGCCATGACATAGAGATCCCAGGCAAAGCTGTCGCTGGCGTGGTCGTCATTGTCGGGCTTCCACCGCACGATCTGGCCATAGTGGTTGACCTCACGCGGGTTGGGCCCATTGGCAGGCGTTTCATCGCCACCCGCATTGGGCTTGACGCCGCGGTTCTTGTTGTTGGTCAGACAGCAATAGGCCTCGACCGCGTTTGGGTTGGTGGCAATCCACTCGGGGCGGTCCATCGTGGTGGCGCCCACGGCCGAGCCGGCCTTGCGGGCAAAGATCAGCACCTCGGCGAGGCTCGCCATGCCGGAGGTCTCCGGGGTCAAAGCCAGCCATTCGCCGGTCTGGTTATCGTTGAACTTGGCCACATAAAGCGTGCCGTCATCCAACAGCCCCTCGGTCGAGCCACCCGGCTGGTAGGTGCCGTTCGACACGAAGCGATAGATAAACTCACCGCGCTCATCATCCCCCATATAGACCACCACGCGGCCATCAGGGGCCAGCACCACCTCGGCATTCTCATGTTTGAAGCGGCCAAGGCCGGTATGTTTGACCGGCGTGCTTTCGGGATCGGTCGGGTCGATTTCCACAATCCAGCCGGCGCGGTGCGGTTCATGGGGGTTCTTGGCGGTGTCAAACCGCGGGTCCCACTTGTGGTAATCATAGCCCCAGCCATCAGTGCCGATGCCATAGCGCGCATAACCGGCGTCCAGCTGCACCGGCTTCTGGTCCTGGCTTTCCTCGGTGGAGCCGAAGTAGCCGTTGAAGTTTTCCTCGCAGGTCAGGTAGGTGCCCCAGGGCGTCTTGCCCGACCCGCAATTGTTGAAGGTGCCCAGGCTTTGAGTGCCCGTCGGGTCGGCCTCGGTCTTCAAGAGGTCATGCCCGGCCGCGGGGCCGGCAATCGTCATCGGGCTGTTGTGGTGAATGCGGCGGTTGAAGGGGCTGTCGGTCACCACCTCCCAACCGGCATCGGTTTCGCGGATCTCCATCACCGACACACCCTGCAGGTTCTGCAGCTTGAGCACGTCACCGGCATTTGCGGGCGTGCCCTCCTGTGCCGCCGGCAGATTGGTCCGGCGATTGGTGTATTCGTGGTTCACGGCGATCAGCTCATGACCCTGGTAGAAAAACGACTCCATCCCGTCGGTATTTTCACCAAACACCATGTCCGAACCCTCGACCGGGCCGCCTTCGGTGATGTCATATCCCGCGGCCGCAGGCGCCAAAGGATCACCCCAGCGCGCCAGCACCTTCCAGCTGTAGCCCTCTGGCACATGCACGTCGAAATCGGTCTGGATATCGATCGGCGTAAACGGGAATCGGCCCGCGCTTTGCGCCTGGACCACGGTCGAAGACAGCAGACCGGTCCCCATGGCTGCTGCGCCCGACCCAAAGGCCAGCACACCGCCCAAGAATCCGCGGCGCGAAATTGCACGCTCGACCACGCCATCAAAGTCGTTTTCTTCTGCGCGCGGGAATGTCAGCTCATCCCAATCGTCGGCAGACAGGGTGACCTTGTCGATGTCTTTCATTGTGCGTCTCCTGTGGAACATGACTCGGGCCAGTTCAGGGCCCCGCACTCACGTAGTCAGCCTACATGACGGATTGACTGCCGCTGGATGAAGAATTTGTGACGGCGTCAGTCCGCGCAAGCGGGGCGTGGGGTGGCCATCACCGCCTCGAAACTGCGGCGCAGGGCGACATCCACGTCGTCCATCGTCACCGGCAGGCCCAGATCTACCAGCGAGGTCACGCCGTAATCGGTAATCCCGCAGGGGACGATGCCGTCAAAATGGCTCAGATCCGGTTCGACATTGATCGAGAGGCCGTGAAAGCTCACCCATTTGCGCAGCCGAATGCCGAGTGCGGCGATCTTGTCCTCGGCCATCCCGCCCGCAGGCAGGCGCGGCTTGTCGGGGCGTTCGATCCACACGCCGACGCGGCCGTCGCGGATATGGCCGGTGAGGTTGAACTCCGCCAACGTAGCGATCACCCAGGCTTCGAGATCGCGCACAAAGCAGCGTACATCACGCCCGCGCTTGCCCACGTCCAGCATCACATAGACGACCCGCTGGCCGGGCCCGTGATAGGTGTACTGCCCGCCGCGCTTGGTGGGGTAGACGGGAAAGCGGTCAGGGTCTTTCAGATCCTCGCGCTTGGCAGAGGTGCCCGCGGTATACATCGGCGGATGCTCAAGCAGCCAGACACACTCCTCTGCCTCCCCAACCTCAATCGCCGCCACCCGCGCCTCCATAAACGCCACAGCCTCGTCGTAATCGGTCAGCCCGTCTGTCGTGATCCATTCCACCATGTCGTCCGGATACCCCGAATCCGCGGCGGCTTGAAGCCAATTGGCCGAAAAGCGGGGCGGGGATCAAAAGGTGCGGCGACCATGGTCAGAGCCGAGCGCTTTTCGCCTTGCACACAACCAACCATTTTGTCCTTGAGGTAACGCCGGGCTTGGTCTAGAGACCGGCGCACCAAGTCACAGACAGTGCGGTCGTGGCGGAATTGGTAGACGCGCAGCGTTGAGGTCGCTGTGGGGTAACTCCCGTGGAGGTTCGAGTCCTCTCGACCGCACCATTTCTTAGATTGACCTCTGAGAGCGCCCCTAACATCCTGAACGGGAACGATAATTCCGGGGTTCTAGACCCTTGATTTCGGTCGTGTGCAATTCGCTCAGCAAAGGCCGATTTCAGAACCGCTCGGCGTGCAAAAATGATACACTTTCCCATCCTTTCAATGGGTTAGATAGGAATTGCAGCGGGGGTTCTAGCTGCTCTTCGATGGTTCCGGATGGCACGCTCTGAGCGTCGCGTTTTTCGGCCATGAGGGCTTTTTTGCGTTCAAGGCCGGTCAGCTTGGCCGCATAGGCAGCGATCACGTGGGTGTTCGTGGCGTTCATGATCCTGTCGAGCAAGGTGGAGGGTTCATTTTCGATTGCCTTGATTTGACGTGCTGCGGCGGTGCGGATGTCTTTGGCTTGACCGTAATGCGCGTCCCATGCCTTGCGGAACAGCGCGGGCCAATATGCGTCCAGCTTAGGCCGTACAATTCTAACGCGCTGCGAACGCGCGGGGTGCGGGCTCTTGGTCATAGAACTCATACCCGCCGCGGCCTTGGTTTTTGACGCGATAGAGCGCGGAATCGGCGTTTCTCATGATGGTGTCGACTTCGAAATCGTCGGCCGGTGACGCGTGCACTCCGATGCTTACCCCGATCGCCGTGATGTTGCCATCAATCTCAAAGGGGCGTTGCATTCTTTGGATCACTGACAAAGCGATCTCTTCGGCGAGTTCATATGTTTCGCTTTGGTCGCATTCGATGACGATGGCAAATTCGTCCCCGCCCAAACGGGCCACGAGATCGCTTTTCCGCGCACAATCCCGTAACCGTCTTGCCGCGCATGCCAATAGGGCGTCGCCGGCCAAATGGCCGAAACTGTCATTGGCGTCTTTGAAATTGTCCAGGTCCAGCATCATCAGGACCAGGCTTTGGTTCTTGGGATTGCGCTTGGTCTTGATCGCGTCCAACCGCGCGTTGAACGCCAATCGGTTTGGCAAACCGGTCAGTGGGTCATGGCGCGAGGCATATTCAATGCGTTCGGCTTCCAGAACTTGGGCGGTGACGTCGGAATGTGTTCCAACCCAGCCGCCGCCCGGCAAAGGAGCGTGGGTTGAGTTGATGATCTTTCCGGACGTGGTGCGAAACTGGCACTCGACCGAGCGACCCTGTCCAAGTTGGTGATAGAGATTGCCAAGATGTGCGTCGATGTCGCCTGGGAAATCGCCACGGGTTTTTTCGAACTCCAGCAATCGGCGCAAAGGCACACCTGCGCGCACTTCGCCCGGGGTTTTGTCAAATATATCAATGTATTTCTGGTTCCAGACGATCAGGTTTGACGCAGCGTCGAAGACGCTTACACCTTCTTCCATCGTATCAAGGATCGTACGCAGTTCTTGTGACCGGGCATGTGCGGCGGCTTCCGACTCCCTGATCCGCGTTTCGTTGCGCCGACGCTCAGTTATGTCCTGAAAGGCGCCAATGAGACTGACCATCGAGCCGTTCTTATAGGTCGGGCTGCCGACCGCGCGAACCCAGATATCGCGCCCTTCGGCGGTGACCATTGGCAGCTCAAGATCCCAGCTCGATCCGCTTTTCATGGCCTCCTCAACTGCGGCGGTGATCACCGGGCGCGCATCGGGTCCGTAAAACTCGATGGCTTGGTCCAGTTTCGGCTCAAAGTCCAAGGCGACGTCATGAATTCTCTTGGTCTCATTCGTCCATGTCAGGGCCCGTGGCTCAAGCTCCAGCTCCCAACCTCCGACGCCGGAAAGCTTTGTCACCTGCTCAAGCAAAGACGCTGTGCGCGCCAGCTCGCGCGCTTTTTCGGTTTCGCGCTCCCTGGCGCGTTCGGCCTGCTGTCTGCTTGTGTAGGCGCGAAGCAAGCCCTCGGCTGTTCGTGCCAAGCTGTGCAGTCGCTTCATCTGCAAAGCGGTCATTTGCCTGGGTTGGGTATCGATAACACAGAGCGTGCCGAGATTGTGCACACCGTCGATTGAGAGCGGCGCGCCCGCGTAAAACACCACTTTGGGATCGCCACAAACCAGCGGGTTTTCTTTGAAGCGGTCATCTTCCCGGGCATCGTTCACGATCAAAGGGTCGCGACCCAGAATTGTGTAGTTGCAAAACGCGACTTGGCGGGGCGACATTTCCGTATCAAGGCCACATTTTGCCTTGAACCATTGTTCATCCTCACCAAGGAGCGAGAAAAGCGCAATCGGGCATTCAAGAACATCTGCAGCCAAACTGGCAACGGCGTCAAACTCGGGTGAGCCCGTCGAATCCTGCAGCCCAAGGTCAAAGAGCGACTTGAGCCGCTCGGGTTCGTTCTCGGGAACGGGAAAGGACGATCTGAGCCCCAAAAATCCCACCTCAACTTAAACGCGTATCATGAAAGTGCTATTATGCCGTTAAATGCTAACAATCCGCTAACTCGGGCTGCGCAGACCTTTTGGCACCGCGTTATGCCTGTGTGACGACTGTGCGGCCAAAGCCGCTAAGGCAAAGCAGCAACCTGTCCAGTTCGTCCTTATCTGACACCTCCTGTCTCGCGATCCGTGCCGCGAGACAATTTCACTTTGGAAACAGACTGTTCACGAAACGCCTTTCTATGCGTCACATCTTGACCTGAAACCCAAGGTTGTTACGCTCGAATTCGAGATTGTTTTTCGCGTTAGGAAATTTTCGATGGGGGATACGGTCACGGATCGGTTGGCCGCTGAGCTGGCGGCGATGCGCGCGGCGCAAGGCTGGACCCTGGATCAATTGGCCGAACGCAGCGGTGTGAGCCGCGCGGCGCTCTCCCGTCTCGAACATGCCGAAGTCAGCCCTTCTGCCGATGTATTGGCGCGGCTTTGCGCGGCGCATGGCCTGCCGCTGTCGCGTTTGATGGCGCAGGTGGAGACTGGCTTTGACGCGGTGGTGCCGGTATCCGATCAGCCGCAATGGCGGGATCCGGACCGGCCGGTGAACCGGCGGGTGATGTCTCCGGCCGCCCAGGGCCTGTCGGGTGAGGTGCAGGAATGCCGGTTTGGCCCGGGCACGGTGCTGGATCTGCCGGCGCCGGCGCAGCCCGGTCAGGAACACCACATGATCATGATGCAGGGCCAGCTGCGAGTGACTCTGAATGATGAGACCCATGAGATCGAAAACGGCGACGCGCTGCGCTTTCACCTGATCGGGCCCATGCGCCAAGAGGTGCTGGGCGACAAGGGTGTGCGTTACTTCCTGTTCCAGACGCGCTGACGCGCGCGGACCGCATCAACAGTTGGGGATATTGACCGCCAGCCCGCCCAGCGACGTTTCCTTGTATTTCTCGCTCATATCGGCGCCGGTCTGGCGCATGGTTTCGATACAGGCATCGAGCGGCACCAGATGCGTACCATCGCCGCGCAGGGACAGCGACGCCGCCGACACCGCTTTGATTGCGCCCAGCCCGTTGCGCTCGATACAGGGCACCTGTACCAGCCCCTTGACCGGGTCGCAGGTCATGCCCAGGTGATGCTCCAGCGCGATTTCGGCCGCGTTTTCAACCTGTTCCGGCGTGCCGCCCATCACTGCGCAAAGCCCCGCCGCCGCCATGGCCGAGGCGCTGCCGACCTCGGCCTGACAGCCCGCCTCGGCACCGCTGATCGAGGCGTTGAACTTCACCAGCCCGCCGATCGCCGCGGCGGTCAGCAGAAATTCCGGGATCGCCTTGCGCGAGGTGCCGGGCACGTGATCCAGCCAATAGCGGATCGTTGCGGGCACCACGCCCGCGGCGCCATTGGTGGGGGCAGTCACCACCTGCCCGCCGGCGGCGTTTTCTTCGTTCACCGCCATGGCATAGACGCTCATCCAATCGTTGATGGTGTGCGGCGCGGTCAGGTTCATGCCGCGCTCGGCCAGCAGCGCGTCGTGGATGCCCTTGGCGCGGCGTTTCACCCCCAGCCCGCCGGGCAGGATGCCTTCGGTGGTCAGGCCACGGTCGATACAATCCTCCATCACCTGCCAGAGCCGCGCGACGCCCTTTTCCAGGCTGTCGGCACAGCCGCGGGCCACCTCGTTGGCGTGTTTCATCTGGGCGATGCTTTTGCCGGACCTCTGCGCCATCTCGAGCATTTCAAGGGCGCTTTTGAACGGGTAGGGGACGGGCGCGCCTTCGTCGGTGGCCTTGCCGGCGGCAAGCTCGTCCTCGGTCATCACAAAACCGCCGCCGATGGAGTAATAGGTCTCTTGCAAGATGACATCCCCTTGCGCGTCCATGGCCATCAGGATCATGCCATTGGCGTGGCCGGGCAGGTTGGGGCCGAAATCGAATTTCAGGTCTTGGCGGGGATCAAAGGCTAGGGGCGTCAAGCCTTCGGGGCAAACCTGATCGGTCTCGCGGATCGTGGCCAATGCCGCCTCGGCCGCGTCATGGTCGTAGCTGTCGGGCGAAAACCCGGCCAGACCGAGGATCGTGGCGCGGTCGGTGGCGTGCCCGATCCCGGTAAAGGCCAAGGAGCCGTGCAATGACGCCCGTAGCCCATGCGCGCGGAAAGGTGCCGCGCGCAGTTTGTCCAAGAACCGCGCCGCGGCCACCATCGGCCCCATCGTGTGCGACGAGGATGGGCCGATGCCGACCTTGAACATGTCGAAAACCGAAAGGAACATGGCCACTCCACGCTGATTGCCTCACAGATAGGGCCTATCCGCTCCGTCTGCACCCAATGAATGCGACGCAACGCACTGGGGATGCGTCTCAGGTGGCGCTGCCCTCGGGCGGTTGGGCGTGGCGCGGGAAGGTGAAAGGCGTGGGGCCCAACCCTTCGGCCTCTTGCACGGCGCGGACCGCCGGGCGCTGTTCGAGGTCGGCTGCAATGTCCTCGAGCGCTGGGTATGCGTTGATGTCAAACCAAGCGGTGTGGCCTTTGGGATAAAGCGCACACCAGCGTAGAAGCGACGCGATATAGTAGTCGAGCACCGTCGGCTTGGTCAGAGGCGCGTCGCCTGTCCGGGCGAAGGCCTCATCCAAAAGGGCCAGGGCGCCGGGCAAGGTAATGTGATCTGGGCTCGCCCGTTGTAGGTGCGTGCGCAAGGCGGTTTGCACGGTTTCCTCCGGCCCAACATATTTCTCAGGATAAAAGCTCATGCGCAGCTGCGCGTGCAGCGTGTTCGAGGTGAATAACAGCCATTTCAGGAAATCCGCGCGCGCTGGGTCGTCCGGACGCGGCGCCATGGCGCCCTGCCGGTCGGCCAGCCACAACAGGATCGCGGCGGTTTCAAAGATCACGCCCTCTGGCGTCTCCAGCGCCGGGATCAGACCGGCGGGATTGATGGCGCGATAGGCGCTGCCCCATTGTTCGCACGCGGCACGGTCCACCAGCCGCGTGCGGTAGGGCAGGCGCAACTCCTCCAGCACCAGCCGCACGATCAGTGAGGCATTGTCCGGGGCGTAATGCAGGATGAGATCACTCATGCCCCGGCTTTACCGGCATCCCGCCGCGGCAGATGGTTCGAAACCGTCATGGCAGGGCGAAAAACCGCAGCCTCGGCAGATTGACATGACGCTTGCACGCGTCAATGCTGCGCACAGCTAGAAGATGAGGGTTTTCAATGATTTCATTCCCGTTTCGCGCGGTGCTTGCAGCTGCAACTGTTATCCTGGGTACCGCGCCAGCACAGGCGCACGACTCGCCATCGCATGGCTCAGCGGCGCATCAGCACCGGTTCGAAGTGCCGGTGACCAAGAGTTTCCAAGAGTCCCAAATGACTTGGAACGAATCGCTTGGTGCCATGATCATGCGCTGGGACGTTCTTGTGTTGAACGGCACAGTCGTGGTGTGTGGCGCAATCACCAACGACAATGGCCGTATGCGCCGCCACAACAAAGCCGTGCTGAACAAGCTCTGGGTCAAGGTTGACGGCCAGAAACGCCTGCGCAACCTGAGCTATTTCACGGTCTACCCGGTAGGCCAAGACCTGATTGGTGTTGCGTCCAATTGCAAACCGCTGCCGGGGCCGGTGAAGTCCAACTCGTCCATCGAAATGGGCGCGGACACCATTCGGGTTCGCGACTGATTGCCGGCCCGTTTGCAGGGATTGTGTGTAAATGAGCCTCGCACTGCTGGCGCGCGCGTCTTATAACGGCGGCGCCAGGCAAAGGGGATCACCATGACCGGAGAACTGTCACCCATCGACAAGGCCAAGTTTGTGGCCGCCAAACGGGCCGCCGACTTTGTCGAGGATGGCATGCGCGTGGGGCTGGGCACAGGCTCGACCGCGGCATGGCTGGTGCGCTGCCTTGGTGAAAAGGTGCGTGACGAGGGGCTGCGCTTTCGCGGCATTCCCACCTCGACCCGCACCGCGCAGCTGGCGCGCGAAATGGGGATCGAGGTGATCTCGCTTGATGAGGCCAAGTGGCTGGACGTCACCATCGATGGCGCTGATGAGTTTGATGCCGATCTCAACCTGATCAAGGGCGGCGGTGGCGCTTTGCTGCAGGAAAAGATCGTCGCCACGGCGTCTGACCAGATGGTTGTGATCGCTGATGCCGCCAAAGAGGTCGAACATCTGGGCGCCTTCCCGCTGCCGATCGAGGTGATCCCGTTTGGCTGGCAGACCACTCAGGCGCTGGTCGAGGAAACGCTGGTGGCGCTGGATGTGATGGGGCGCAAGGCCACGCTGCGGATGAATGGCGACGCCCCCTTTGTGACCGATGAGGGCAATCACATCCTCGACCTGCATCTCGGCCGGATCGGCAATGCGCGGCAAGTGGCGATGGTGATCAACCAGATTCCCGGCGTGGTGGAAAACGGCCTTTTTATCGACATCTGCGATCAGGTGGTGATCGGCTTTGGCGACGGCCGGGTCGAAGTGCGCGACATCAACGCCGGCACGGTCAGCGAAGACCAGATCGAATTCGCCGATGATGAGAACATGTTTCAGGATCTTTGATCACCAGGCGATCACCTTTGTGACGCCAGACCGCTCTGCTCTGGCCATCCCGGAAAGCTTGTGAAATACCGATGCGCGACAGAACCGGGGATGGGTCATGAGCGATTTTGATTACGATCTTTTTGTCATCGGCGGCGGCTCGGGCGGGGTGCGGGCGGCGCGCGTCGCGGCGGGTGAGGCCGGGGCCAAGGTCGCCTTGGCTGAGGCGGATAGGTATGGCGGCACCTGTGTGATCCGCGGCTGTGTGCCGAAAAAGCTGATGGTCTTTGCCTCGGAATACGCCCACATGCCCGATGCGGCGCGGGCCTATGGCTGGGACATCCCGGATGGCAGCTTTGACTGGCAGGCGTTTTGCGGCCACCTGAATACCGAGCTTGACCGCCTTGAAGGGATCTACCGCAACCTGCTGTCGGGCTCGGGGGTCGAGACTTTTGACACCCGCGCGCGTATCAAGGATGCGCATACGGTTGAGCTTGCCAGCGGCGAGACCAAGACCGCCAAACATATCCTCGTGGCCACGGGCGGCCACCCGGTGCGTCCCGATATGCCAGGGGCCGAGCTGGGGATCGTGTCGGATGACATCTTTCACCTGCCGGAACTGCCGAAATCCATCCTGATTGTCGGCGGCGGCTATATCGCCTGCGAGTTTGCCTGCATCCTGCACGGGCTTGGCGTCGAGGTGACGCAATATTATCGCGGCGCCCAGATCCTGCGTGGCTTTGATGACGAGGCGCGCGGGCTGATCGCCGATGCCATGCGCGAGCGCGGCATCGACCTGCATACCGGCACCAATATCGTCGAGATGCGCGCCGCCACGGATGAGGACATGGTGGCAGGGGACGTAACGCTGGCCACCGCACCGGTCGAGGCGCGGCAGATCGGCGCCAAGGACAGTGCCCAGGGTAAACCCGGCAGCGGCCCGGTCTGGACCAAGGCCACCAACGGCAAGACCCGGGTGTTCGACATGGTGCTCTTTGCTACCGGGCGCAAACCAAACACGGCCGATATGGGCCTGGAAGAGATCGGTGTGAAGCTCGGCCGCCACGGCCAGATCGCGGTGGATGAGTACAGCCAGACCGGTGTGCCCTCGGTCTACGCCATCGGGGATGTGACCGACCGGGTCAACCTGACCCCGGTGGCGATCCGCGAAGGCATGGCCTTTGTCGAAACCGTGTTCAAGGCCAACCCGACCCCAGTGGATCACGATCTGATCCCCTCGGCGGTCTTCACCCAGCCGGAATATGGCAGCGTGGGCCTGACCGAAGAGCAGGCGCGTGATTTGGAAGAAGTTGAAATCTATTGCACCTCGTTCCGGCCGATGCACACGGCCTTTGCCGGCAAACCCGACCGCGTGTTGATGAAGCTGATCGTCTCCAAGGCCAGCCGCAAGGTGCTGGGCTGCCACATCGTGGCCCCCGGCGCGGGTGAGATGATCCAACTGGCCGGGGTGGCGATCAAGATGGGCGCCACCAAGGAAGATTTTGACCGCACGGTTGCGGTTCACCCGACAATGTCCGAAGAGATCGTGACCATGCGCAATCCGATCCGGACCGCTTGAATTTCGCGCAAAGGCGCACAGGTAGAATGGCGACGCGTGATTGACGCCAGATACGACGAAAAGGGAAACGATAGATGGCAGGAAACAGCGGCGGCCCATGGGGCGGCGGTGGCTCGGGTCAGGGCGGCGGCGGGAATGGCCGCGGCCCCGAAGGCGGTGGTGGCGGCGGACGGCGTCCGGACGATCGCGACCCGCAAATCCCCGAGATCGACGAACTGATGAAAAAGGGCCAGGAGCGGCTCAAGGTGCTGATGGGCGGCCGCGGCGGCTCGGGCGGCAGCGGTGGCTCCGGCGGCGATGGCGGCCCGGCCTTTACCCGCGGGACGGTGCTGATGGGTCTGATCGGCCTACTGGGCCTGTGGCTTTTTGCCAGCTTCTACACGGTGCGGCCCGAAGAACAGTCGGTTGAGCTTTTCCTGGGCGAATACAGCGCCACCGGCCAGCCCGGTCTGAACTTTGCCCCCTGGCCGGTGATCACCTATGAGGTCGTCAATGTGACCTCGGAACGGACCGAAAATATCGGCACCGGGCGGGGCACCGGCGACGGCCTGATGCTGACCACCGATGCCAACATCGTCGATATCGACTTTCAGGTGGTGTGGAACATCAACGATCCGGCCAAACTGCTCTTTAACATCCGCGATCCGCAGCTGACGGTGCAGGCGGTGTCGGAATCGGTGATGCGTGAGATCATCGCCGCATCGAACCTCGCCCCCATCCTCAACCGTGACCGGGGTATCATCGCTGATGCCGCGCGCGAAGGGATCCAGGCGACTCTGGATGAGTACGAGAGCGGCGTGACGGTTGTCCGGGTCAACCTCGACACCGCCGACCCGCCGCGCGAGGTGATCGACGCGTTCCGCGAAGTGCAGGCCGCCGAACAGGAACGTGACCGGCTGGAACGCCAGGCCGACGCCTATGCCAACCGCGTTGTGGCTGAGGCCCGCGGTGAAGCGGCACAGATCCGCGAAGAGGCCGAAGGGTATCGCGCCCGCGTCGTGAACGAGGCTGTCGGTGAAGCCAGCCGCTTCTCCGCCGTTCTGGAGGAATACTCCAAGGCCGAAGAGGTCACCCGCCGGCGTCTCTATCTGGAAACCATGGAACGGGTTCTGGGCAGCGTCGACAAGATGATCCTCGATGAATCCATCGCTGGTGGCGACGGGGCAGGGGGCGGCGTGGTGCCGTACCTACCGCTGAACGAATTGAACCGCCCACGCACAGGGGGTAACTGAGCATGAGACGCACAACCTATCTTTTGCCGATCCTGGTGATCGCCGTCGTGGGCGCCTTGTCGTCGATCTTCGTGGTCGATGAACGCGAAAAGGCGCTGGTGCTGCAGTTTGGTCAGATCCGTGCGGTCAAGCAGGAACCGGGCCTCGCCTTCAAGATCCCGGTGATCCAGGAGGTCGTGCGCTATGACGACCGGATCCTGTCGCTTGATACCGACACGATCGAGGTGACACCCTCGGACGACCGCCGCTTGGTCGTCGACGCCTTTGCGCGCTACCGGATTTCCGACGTGGTGCAGTTCCGTCAGGCCGTCGGCGTCGGTGGTGTGCGCGCCGCCGAGGACCGCTTGTCTTCGATCCTCAACGCGCAGATCCGAGAGGTGCTGGGTGCCGATCAGGTGACTTCGGACACCATCCTGTCGGAAGACCGGCGTGTTCTGATGAACCGCATCCGGGACCAATCCCGCCGCGAGGCGCGGTCACTTGGGCTCGACGTGGTCGACGTGCGGTTGAAGCAGACCAACCTGCCGGCGCAGAACCTCGAGGCGACCTTTGCCCGGATGCGCGCCGAACGGGAACGGGAGGCGGCCGACGAGATCGCCCGCGGTAACGAGGCGGCGCAACGCGTGCGCGCTCTGGCAGACCGAACCGTGGTCGAGACCCTCTCCGAAGCCAACCGGGACGCCAATGTGATCCGCGGTGAGGCCGATGCGGAACGCAACTCGATCTTTGCCCAAGCCTTTGGAGCCGATCCGGAGTTCTTCGCCTTTTACCGGTCGCTGCAGGCCTATGAAGCTTCGCTCCAGGGCGGCAACTCGACCATGGTGATGACGCCCGACAGCCAGTTCTTTGACTACTTCAAGAGCGAGCGGGCGGAGCCGGCTCAGCCGTGACCGGAACGGACATACTGACAGGGATCGCCATGGTCCTGATCATCGAGGGGCTGGTGTACGCACTGGCCCCTTCGCTTGTCGAACGCCTGCTGGAGGCGCTGCGCACCATGCCGATCGAGACGCGCCGCAACCTCGGGCTGGTCACAGTGGCGACTGGATTTCTCTTACTCTGGCTTGCTCGCGGTTAATTCTGCTCGGCTCGCCACTCATCAACCTTTTCGCAATCGCAACTGTCCCAGTTGCAGATGTCGGCGGGGGGAAGCAGGTCAGGCCGGCTTGAAACCTCAGATGCCAGTTTTTCTACGGTGTCGCCGGCCGCATTCTGCCCAATCAACGTAATCGCCCTGAGCGTATCTACTGGCGGGTAGCTCTGCCCACCAGCTTCCAGCCAGGCCCGCCAAGCACCGTGAAATTCGATAAGTCCAAGGCGCGCGCGCGGCCAATGGCAAGGCCGCAGCGCGCCAGGAGGCAGACGAACCGTGGCATCTCCAAAGCTGTTGCGGAACACCGGCACCCAGCGTTCGGTGTGAAAATCGGCGAGGTCGGCGGCCCACGGCGTGGCGACCCGTGACAAATCCACAAAGTGTAGCGCTGTTCCGCTGAGTCGGGCTGTTCGTCCGTTCGGCAAATGTGTGTTGCCATCGTGAGACTCTTCGAACCCAAGCAGATTGGCACCTGCAAACACCGCCGGGTCACTTCCCGCCGAAACATAGCTGTTTTCGATGCGCGTGTTTGTCAAATCCGCTCTTCGAAATGACATCGGCGCATCGAAATCGTCTTCGAAATGCCCTGTTATTGTTCCGCCTAACCTGGCATCGGTCAGAAGCGCCCCGCGAAAGTCTACGTTTCTCAAGGTGCCAAGTTGTAGTGTTGCACCGTAGGCCTGAATACTTCGAAAACCGCTGGAATAGGCTTCTGCGTCTGCCGATTTAATGATCGCATTGCGCACATCAGCTCGGTCAAAGCTGACACCGGCAATTTGTACGTCGGTCAGATCGGCGCTTTCCAAGACGGCGTCGCTGAGATCGGCGCCCGACAAGTCAGCGTCACGAAAGGACATGCCCGTAGCATTCACACTGCGCAGATCCGCCCCGCGCAAGTCTTTGTCTGCGAAGCTGGGCTTCTTCATCTGCGCAATCAGCGCACGACGGTGTTCAAGAAACTCGGCTTGGAAATCATCGCTTAGCAGGAAGCCACGTGCAGCATCGACGTCTTCACCACAATAGGTTTCGGGGCGCCGGCAATAGCTGGCGAAGTATTGCCGCATCGCGATATCGCGATCCTGCCAACCCACCGGAACCTGCGTGAGCTGTGCCCCGGCAAGATTGGCGGAGCGGAGCAACTTGAGAGAACTGCTTGAGGATCCCGAAGACCCTTCCGACCCGGTGCGATCCAGTGTTGCCATAGCTATCCACACCGTAAGGCCGGCGAATCCCAAGAACGATAACAGCCAGAACAGGCCGGATCCCCAAGCATATTCGCTGCGCCCCCCGAATGTGAAATTGCCGTCCTCCGGCGGTACATCAGCTTTTTTCGGCATGTACTTGGGCGCTTTAAGGGGGGTCGACTTGATCACCATCTGCGCTACTCCGCTGACCACATGACGCGTAGTAGCGTGGTTATGCTGAACCAAAACACCACAAGGCAAAACAGGAACACGCCACCGAGAACGGCGCTAAAAAAGGTATCATGCATCACCATGGAACGCAGCCAGAACCATCCTGTCACCATAGGGGCGGCTAACCAGACCATGAACACAGTGGCGGCAATTCCGAAATACCCCAAAAGGCTGGTGCGCACCGGTGGATTGTCAGAGCGATTGAACAGATGACGCAAGAGCAAGGCCGCCTCGATCAAGAGCCACACCGGCAGCTGGGAAATAATGGGTTTTCCGTCCGGTCCAGTGCGTTCGATCTTTGCCAGGTCGTCCCAAAGCTGTTCGATCAATCCGTGAAGGTAGGCATAGATGACCGCGATCAGAGCCGGGGCAAAAATCATGAAATTCAGAAGGTTGACTGGGAAATTCAGCACAGGCAGCGTTGTTGTCTTGTCCGTGGTGAAAAAATCCACATCCTTGACGCCCATCAGAGTGATGGCCGCGTAGGCCAGAATTCCGAAAAACCAGAACCAGTTGCTGCGCGCCGCGGTCGAAACCTTTTCGATGCGTTTGATCGCATCCTTTGTGGTGGTGTCTTCCTTTTCAGGAGTTTTGGAGAGTTTCTCAAGTATGTCGGCAAGTGTTTGCCGGAATTTCTCATCATCCATCGAACAATGCTTTCACGAAATGCGGAGGAACTTCGGTCTGAATTTCCGATGAAGTCTACCCAAAGCTTCAATTTTCTCAAGAAAAACAACGGGCCCAGCATTCAAGGAATCGCCCAAGGCTTGTTTTTGCTCGCCGGCTCGTAGTCACGATCCCTTGAGAATGGTGATTTCAGCCTTTGGTGTTGCCGCTGCGCACCTATGTCTGTTCTACTGGAAAGAGGCAGGGAAAGCGCCCTATAAGGTGATCCCGGCAGAGACAAGGAGTTCCAATTGAAACCGCAATCCTTCGCATTGACACAAGATCGCGCGACGCCGCTTCGGCTGTTCTGGCTGGGTACGCTGTCGATGATCCTCATTGTGTCGCAATCGCTGATGGCGCAGGCCCGTGGCGTTCCTGAAAGCTTTGCCGATCTGGCGGAACGGATCAGCCCGTCGGTGGTCAACATCACCACCTCGACCACGGTTGCCGGTCGCACCGGCCCGCAGGGTATCGTGCCCGAAGGCTCGCCCTTCGAGGACTTTTTCCGCGAGTTCCAGGACCGCAACGGCCCTGACGGCCGGCCACGCCGGTCTTCGGCGCTGGGCTCGGGTTTTGTGATCTCCGAAGACGGCTTCATCGTCACCAACAACCACGTGATCGATGGCGCGGACGAGGTGCTGATCGAGTTTTTCTCGGGTGAAGAGCTGCCGGCTGAGATCATCGGCAAGGACCCCAACACCGACATCGCGCTTTTGAAGGTCGAATCCGACGAACCGCTGCCCTTTGTCAGCTTTGGCGACAGCGATACCGCGCGCGTGGGCGACTGGGTCATGGCCATGGGCAACCCGCTGGGGCAGGGCTTTTCGGTCTCGGCGGGGATCGTGTCGGCGCGCAACCGCTCGCTCAGCGGCAGCTATGACGATTACATCCAGACCGACGCGGCGATCAACCGGGGCAATTCGGGTGGCCCGCTCTTTAACATGGATGGCGAAGTGATCGGCGTGAACACCGCGATCCTGTCGCCCAACGGTGGCTCGATCGGCATCGGCTTTTCCATGGCGTCGAACGTTGTGACCCGCGTGGTCGACCAGCTGGAAGAGTTTGGTGAGACTCGCCGCGGCTGGCTGGGTGTGCGCATTCAGGACGTGACCGAAGACGTGGCCGAAGCGCTGGGGCTGGAAGCGGCCAAAGGCGCGCTGGTCTCGGACGTGCCGGATGGCCCGGCGAAGGACGCCGGGATGCTTGCCGGTGACGTGATCGTCAGCTTTGACGGTGCCGAGGTCGAAGACACTCGCGGCTTGGTGCGCCAGGTCGGCAACACCTCGGTCGGCAAGACCGTCCGGGTGGTGGTGAACCGCGAAGGCGAGACGCAGACGCTGCGCGTGACCCTGGGCCGCCGCGAAGAGGCCGAAGCCGCGGTGCCCGCCTCGCAAACGGTCGAGCCGGATGAGCCGTCGAGCATGGACCTGATGGGCCTGACCCTGACGCCGCTGACCGATGAGCTGCGCGAACAGCTCGAGTTGCCTGACGGGTTTGAAGGCCTGGCGGTGATGGATGTGGACCCGACCTCGGAGGCCTACGAAAAAGGCCTGCGCGCCGGCGACGTGATCACCGAAGCAGGCCAGACCGCCGTGACCACGCTGAAAGACCTGGAAGAGATGGTCGAGACGGCGCGGGATGCCGGCCGCAAGTCGATCCTGCTGCTGGTGCGCCGTGGCGGGGATCCGCGCTTTGTGGCGCTGAGCCTTGAGGATAGCTGACGTCTCCAGACACTTACGGACAACAGCTGTGAAGGGCGCCTTTCGGGGCGCCCTTTTTCCTTGGCGTCGTCAGAGATGGATCAGCCGGCTGGCCTGTCGACGGCGACAAGCCCCAGCGCACGGGCGGTTTCCAAAGACACCTGGCTGCTGTCGAGCCCGCGTTCTTTTTGATAGCGCCGGATTGCGTCCTGGGTGGCGGGGTCGCGGATGCCGGTGATGAGGCCGGCGTAATAGCCACGCGCGGTGAGGGCGCGCTGGACCGAAGCGATGAAATCCGGGGTCATTTGGGCAGCACAAGGCGCCTCGAACCGCAACTCGCTGCGGGGGCGGACGATGCGGGGGACCAGGCCCTTGCGAAAGATCGGCGGGCGGATCACGCGGCCATCCGCGTCCGTCTCGGCCTGCACGACCTGCACTTCACCCATGACCTGTTCATAGACCGCCGGTGTGACTTCGCGGGCCCAGCAGGTGCCTTCGTAATCGGTTTCGATCGGCGGCTGGGTGTCGATGACCATGTCGCCCAGATCGTCCCGGCTGACCGTGTCCATATGCGTGCAGGACACGGCAAGCGCCAGCACGGCCAATGGGGCAAATCGGGATACGGTCACTGCTCTGGCCTCTTTTGCGAGCCTTATGGCGCGCAATCTAGCCGGTTTTCTCTTTTGAGGAAAGGGTTTGCGTCGGGATGAGCAATTGATCGAGCATCGCAGAGATATCCTCGATCTCTTCGGCCAGCACATGGGTGACGCCGGCGTCGCGCTGCAAGCGGCCGGTGACGCGGAGCATCCGGCCGGCGATCACCGCGCGGCGAAAGCGTTCATACATGTTGCGCCAGACGATGATATTGACCACGCCGGTCTCATCCTCGAGCGTGAGAAAGATCACCCCTTTGGCGGTGCCCGGGCGCTGGCGCAGGATCACCAGCCCGGCCACGGTGATGCGCGCGCCTTGCGGCGGTTCGGTCAATTGCCGGGCTTGCAGCGCCGATGGCGGGCGCGGCCAGGAGGGGTGAGCAGCGGTCATGAGAACGAATATAGAACATTTGCGAAATTGTGCAATCCGGCGTCGCAAAAGGGACTGGCAGGCCCCGTCCTGCGCCACTAGGTAGAGCGGAAAGAGTTTTGCGAGGAGACGACCCGACGATGGCAAAGATCACCTATATCGAGCATGGCGGCAAAGAGCACGTGGTTGACGTGGCCAACGGGCTGACCGTGATGGAAGGCGCGCGCGACAACAACATCCCCGGCATCGAGGCCGATTGCGGCGGCGCCTGCGCCTGTTCGACCTGCCATGTCTATGTGCATCCCGACTGGGTGGCCAAGCTGCCGCCGAAGGAGGACATGGAAGAAGACATGCTCGACTTTGCCTATGAGCCCGACTCCGAACGCTCGCGCCTGACGTGCCAGCTGAAAGTCAGCGATGCGCTGGACGGGCTGGTTGTGCAGATGCCCGAGAAGCAGATCTGAACCATGCCGTGTGAGGCGCCGCGTCTGCTGTGGCGCTTCTGGCGCGCGCCCGCCCGCGGCGCGTGGCTGGTGTTGTGTTTTTGGCTGCTGTTGCTGGGCGCGGGTGGGGCTGTTGCGCAGCAGATTGTGGCGGCGTCTTACGACGGGCCGACCACGCGGTATCCGCATGGCGTTTTGGGCGATGACGTCGAATACTCCGCTTTGGAGGTGACTTTGAGCGATGGGCGGCGGTTGCGGGTGACGCTGGATACCACTTTGGTGTTTGAGGACATTGCGCCGCGTCTGGCGGATGTGGATGGCGATGGCCTGCCGGAGATTGTCACGGTGGAAAGCCATGAGGCTTTGGGCGCGCGGCTGACCGTTTGGCGTTACGGTTCTGCGGGGTTGCGCCGCGTCGCCTCGACACCACATATCGGCACGCGGTTTCGCTGGCTGGCGCCGGTGGGGGTGGCGGATCTGGATGGCGATGGGGCCATCGAGATTGCCTATATCGACCGGCCGCATCTGGCCAAGACCTTGCGGGTTTGGCGGTTTGAGGATGGCAGCTTGCGGCAGATCGCCGACCTGCCGGGGCTCAGCAACCATCGTATCGGCTGGGACTATATCGAGGGTGGTTTACGGCGCTGCGGCGCAGGGCCTGAGATGGTGATGGCGGATGGGGCGTGGCGCAACGTGATGCTGGTGCGCCTTTCGGGGGATGGTTTGCAGGCCGAGGCGGTGGCGCCGTATTCGGCATCCGCGGTGGCGCAGGTCTTGGCCTGCGGATAGGCGGCGCTGCCCCCCGCCCCCCGAGGTATATGAAAACCGAAGAAGCGAAGGATCGCGAAATACGCCTTTGCATTTGCCGCGCCGCGCACTACGCCTTTCACTCATGAGAACGCTGTTTCTAGGGGATGTCATGGGCCGGGCCGGGCGGGCCGCTGTGACCGACAGGCTTGGTCCTTTGCGCACTGCGTGGAAGGTGGATTTTGTCGTGATCAACGGCGAGAACGCCTCAAACGGGGCGGGGATCACCGCGGCGCATGCCAAGCAGCTACTCGAGGCGGGCGCCGATGTGATCACGCTCGGCGATCACGCCTTTGACCAGAAGGACATGCTGCAATTCATCGAAACCGAGCCGCGCATCCTGCGCCCAGCGAATTACGCCAAGCAGGCGCCGGGGCGGGGGCATGGGCTTTTTAGCGATGCGCGGGGGCGCAAGGTGCTGGTGGTGCAGGTGCTCGGGCAGGTGTTTATGAAACGCGCCTTTGACGATCCGTTTTCGGCCCTGGACGCCGTCTTGCGCGCGCACCCCTTGGGCGGGCAGGCGCAGAGCATTCTGGTGGACATCCATTGTGAGGCGACGTCGGAAAAGATGGCTGTCGGGCATTTCTGCGATGGTCGGGCGAGCCTTGTCGTGGGCACCCATACCCACGTGCCAACCGGCGATGCGCAGATCCTGCCGGGGGGGACTGGCTATCTGACCGACGCGGGCATGTGTGGCGATTACAATTCGGTCATCGGGATGGACAAGGCCGAACCGATGCGCCGCTTTGTGACCGGCATGGGCAAGACGCGGTTTCAGCCGGCCTTGGGCGAGGCGACGCTGTCGGGTGTGCTGGTGGAGACCGACGATCGCAGCGGTAAGGCCACGGCCATCCACATGGTCCGCGACGGCGGGCGCTTGCAACAGGCCGGGCCATGACGCGCTGGCTGCCGGTTGCCATTCTTGTGGTCATCGGGGCGGCCTGGGGGGCCACGCAGCCGCTGGCCAAGCTGGCGGTGAGTGAAGGCTACCGCCATTTTGGGCTGATCTTCTGGCAGATGGTGATCGGGGCGACGGTGCTGGGCACGCTGACGATGCTGCGCGGGCGGCCGCTGACCTGGGCGCGCGGGCATCTGGGGCTCTACACGGTGATTGCGCTGATTGGCACGGTGCTGCCGGGCATCGCGTCCTACTCCGCGGCGGTGCATCTTCCGGCGGGGGTGTTGTCGATCCTGCTCAGCAGCGTGCCGATGCTGGCCTTTCCGATTGCCCTGGCGCTGGGGGTGGATGATTTCCGCTGGCGGCGCCTCGCGGGGCTGAGCCTGGGCATGCTGGGAGTCGCCTTACTCGTGCTGCCGAAGAGCAGCCTGCCGGACCCGGCGGCCTCGATCTGGATCCCGATCGCGCTGATCGCCTCGGGGTTTTACGCGTTTGAGGGCAACTACGTGGCGCGTTGGGGCACGCAAGGGCTGGGCCCGGTGCAGGTGCTGGCCGGCGCCTCGATCGTTGGGGCAACAATCACCTTGCCTCTGGCGTTGCTCAGCGGCCAGTTCATCGACCCGCGCGGGCCCTGGAGCACACCGGACTATGCGCTGGTGGCGAGCTCCTTGCTGCATGCCGGCGCCTATAGCGGCTATGTCTTTCTGGTGGGCCAAGCTGGCGCGGTCTTTGCCGCGCAGGTCGGGTATCTGGTCACGCTCTTCGGGGTGACCTGGGCGATGGTCTTCCTTGGCGAAAGCTATTCGACGTTTTTCTGGGCAGCATTGGGCCTGCTGATGGCCGGGATGACGTTGGTGACGCCGCGCCCGCGCGGCGGGCTTGTGCCGGCGCCCACCCTCCGCCAAGATGTGGCGGGTTAAGGCAGGGCAACGGCGCCAGACATGCAGTGGATCGAGCTGAGCCAGAACGGGCAGGCCATCTTGGCCCTCGTCACCGTCGTGGTGATGTTCACGCTGTTTCTGCGCGAAACCTATCCGACCGAGGTGGTGGCTTTGGGGGGCGTCGCGACCCTGCTGGTCTTTGGCGTGTTGCCCTATGATGCGGGGCGTGAGGTGCTGTCGAACCCCGCCCCTTGGACGATTGCGGCAATGTTCATCGTCATGGGGGCGCTGGTGCGCACCGGGGCGCTCGATGCTTTCACCACCTTTGCCCAGGGCCAGATCAGCGTCCGGCCCAAACTGGCGATGCTGGGGATCATGGTGGTGGTGGTGATCGCCTCGGCCTTTATGAACAACACGCCCGTGGTGGTGGTGATGCTGCCGATCTTTGTGCAGATCGCCAAGACGCTGGGGGTGCCGGCATCTAAGCTATTGATTCCACTCAGTTATGTGGCGATCCTGGGTGGCACCACCACGCTGATTGGCACCTCGACCAACCTGCTGGTTGACGGCGTGGCACGCTCGCAAGGGCTTGAGGCATTCACGATTTTCGAGGTCACGCCGCTGGCGCTGATCCTGGTGGTCTGGGGCGCGTTTTACCTGGTGGTGGTCGGGCCCTACCTTTTGCCCGACCGGACCTCGATGGCCGACATGCTGTCGGACCGGTCGCGGATGAAATTCTTTACCGAAGCCGTGATCCCCCCCGACAGCAACCTCATCGGGCGTGAGGCGCTGGATGTGCAGCTCTTCAAACGCGAAGGCGTGCGGTTGATCGACGTGATCCGCGGCGATGAGTCTTTGCGACGCAACCTCAAGGGCGTGACCCTGCAAGTGGGTGACCGGGTGGTGCTGCGCACCCAGATGACCGAGCTCTTGAGCCTGCAGAGCAACAAGTCGCTGAAGCGCGTTGATCAGGTCTCCGCCACCGAAACCACCACGGTCGAGGTGCTGATCACCCCGGGCTGCAAGATGGTCGGCCGCGCGCTGGGTGCGCTGCGCCTACGCCGGCGCTACGGTGTCTATCCGCTGGCGGTGCACCGGCGAAACCAGAATATCGGCCGTCAGCTTGATCAGCTGGTGGTGAGGGTAGGCGACACACTGCTTTTGGAAGGCGCGCCGGATGACATCAAACGGCTGGCCGACGATATGGACCTCGTCGACGTTTCGCACCCCAGCGCGCGGGCCTACCGCCGCGGCCACGCCCCGGTCGCGCTGGCGGCGCTGTCGGGCATCGTGATCCTGTCGGCGCTGGGTGTGGCACCGATCCTGGCGCTGGCGGTCATCGCGGTGGCCGTGGTGCTGCTCGCCCGCTGCATCGACGCCGATGAGGCGTTTTCCTTCATCGAAGGGCGCCTTTTGGCGCTGATCTTTGCCATGCTGGCCATTGGTGCGGCCTTGCAGGCCTCGGGTGCGGTTGAGCTGATCGTCAACGCCATCGCCCCCTATATGGCGCTTTTGCCGCCCGTCCTGCTGATCTGGGCGGTCTACCTGCTGACCTCGGTCCTGACCGAGGCGGTCAGCAACAACGCCGTCGCCGTCGTCGTCACCCCGATCGCCATCAGCCTCGCACAGGCCCTGGGCGTCGATCCCCGGCCGCTGGTGGTCGCCGTCATGGTCGCCGCCTCCTGCAGTTTTGCCACGCCCATCGGCTATCAGACCAACACGCTGGTTTACGGGCCGGGTGGCTACAAATTCTCGGATTTCCTCCGCGTCGGCGTACCGCTCAACCTCAGCGTTGGCCTGCTCTCAGCCCTGCTGATCCCGTATATCTGGCCACTCTAAGGCAACCCGCCTACCGATAGCGCTGCACAAACCGTTCCAGGATCTTTTCCGGCCAGCGCACATCGGCAGCGTTGAACATGTCGATCAGCGTCTGCGCCTCTTCGGGCTTGAAATATCCATAGTTCTTATAGACATGCACCCGCGTCTCAAAGACCGCGGCATCGGCCTCGGGGTGGAACTGCGTGGCATAGACATTCTCGCGGTAGCGGATCATCTGATAGGGGCACTGGGCCGAGGCCATCAGATGCACAGCCCCCTTTGGCAGGGCCTGCACCGCCTCTTTATGCCCCACGAGGATCTCGAATTGCGCGGGCAGACCCGCCAGCAGGGCGTCTTCTTTGCCGTCCTCGGTCAGCATGCCGGTGACGGCGCTCACAGGCTCGCCAAAGCGCTCCTTCGACACTTCGGCGCCCAAGTGATGCGCCAGGATTCCAATGCCATAACAACAGCCCATGAACGGCACGTCATGCCCAGTGATCACCGGCATCAGCGACAGGCAGGCCGCCTCCATCTGCGCGTCGAGCTTTGATTTCTGCTCCGGCGGGTCCGACACGCAGCCCGGCCCACCGCCGACGATCACCCCGGCATAATCACGCGGATCCAGCGCCTTGGGCAGGCCGTCCTGGTCCAGCCGGATACGCTGGGTCTGCGCGGCATCCAGCCCGCTTTTCTCGAGGATCGCCTCGTATTCATTGTCGCTGGCCTCGGTTTCAGGGCGCAGCTGAAGGATCAGAAATCGGCTCATATCCCGCACTTACCCTGCCGCGGAGGCGGTGCCAAGACGGCCCTTGCAAGGCTTGGCTTATGCCCGGCCTTGGCCTATAGAACCCGCGTCGGATCAGGCAGGCAGATGAGGGTGACATGGCCGGACATTCCAAATGGGCAAATATCCAGCACCGCAAGGGACGTCAGGACGCGGTCCGCGCAAAGCTTTTTTCCAAGCTCTCCAAGGAAATCACAGTCGCCGCCAAGATGGGCGACCCCGATCCCGAAAAGAACCCGCGCCTGCGCCTTGCTGTGAAAGAGGCGAAATCCCAGTCCATGCCCAAGGACAATATCGAACGCGCGATCAAGAAGGCCTCGGGCGGCGAGGGCGATAACTACGAGGAAATCCGCTATGAGGGCTATGGCCCCAATGGCGTGGCGGTGATCGTCGAGGCGATGACGGATAATCGCAACCGCACCGCCTCGACCGTGCGGTCGACTTTTTCCAAGAATGGCGGGAGCTTAGGCGAGACCGGCTCGGTCGCCTTCATGTTCGACCGCAAGGGTGAAGTGGTCTATCCCGCCGATGCCGGCGACGCCGACACGGTGATGATGGCCGCGATCGAGGCCGGGGCGGAGGACGTCGAAAGCGGCGAGGACGGGCACACGATCTGGTGCGCGGACACCGATCTGAATGACGTCTCAACCGCGCTGGAGGCCGAGCTGGGCGAGTCCGAGACCGCCAAGCTGGTCTGGCGCCCGAGCACGACAACCGAGCTTGATCTCGATGGCATGCAATCGCTGATGCGGCTGGTGGATGCGCTGGAAGACGACGACGACGTGCAGCGGGTGACGACGAACTTTGAGGCCTCCGACGAGGTCATGGCGCAGCTTTGATCCGGGTGGGTTAACGCCCCGGACGTGTCGTTGATTGCGGCATTTGCCCGAGTCGCCGCGCATCAATACGTCCTGAACAGGTCGATTTCAGTACGGATTGCCCCCCGTCAGCCACGCCCCTTTCTGCGCCGCAGCAGATCAATCCGTCCGATTCGGGCCGATTTCAGGACGTATTGCTGAGCACCCTTGCGGGACACGTTAACGGGCCTAAAGTGACGCTGCGTTTTTCGAGGTTTTTTGGCCAAGTCGACTTTGCGGCCAATCCCCACATACGCTTTAGCTCAGCCGAATGCTGGTTTTGGACGGAAGGGCAAAAAGGTCGTTTTCGCCGATGACAGAAACGTATGAGTTTTGGCAAGACTAGACAACTGACAGACAAGTGATTTGAATAGACTAAATGGTGACATGTCTCACGAAGGCTAGGCGTGTTGTGTCCCTTGGCCCTAGGCCAGTATGCGAGGTCTTCTGCCTTTTTACCTGGTTATGCCATCAACCACTCCTCATATAGTGTCAGAAGGAGGCAGATCGCATTATTTTTTGTCTCCAGCGTGATGATCTACCATCGCGACCTCAAGGATTCTAAGTCGTTCTTTATTGCCAAACATGCCTACTTACAAATTCAGCCCCAGATACACACCCCTCAATACCATTCAATCCCAACCGCGCCTCAATCTTCTGAATTAATTGGTCTTTTTCCCCTTCCTTGACTAAACCGAACGTCATTACGATGTCACCGGCAGCCGAATTGTAGATGTCAGAATTGATATCCATGAATTCGCCGCCTCCTAGCTGTGAGAGTCCCATATGTCGGGTAAGCATGGCTTGAGTTTCATCGACACGACGATGAACGAGGTAACAAGAACCGGGCTCGGCTTCGAACTCACCAAGTTCTTTATCCGGCTGATCTTGGGTCACAACATTCCATCGCGTGCATTCCGTTCCTTTTCGGCCAGCGTCATAGCAATCCCATTCACCTTCGATAAGGTCCCGAAGAAGAATCCTCTCGACAGTTGCGGGCGTTGTTTTCTCCATTAGGAATTTAAACCAAGTATCTAAATTCCTTATAGTATACTTCGCGAGCGTCTCTGCTGCCCACAGTGTTCCAGACTCGTCGCAAATGTCTTTACCAGGAATATATGCACAGTGAAAAAGTAGCTCGGTACCTCTAAAACGAGCGCCGGCACCTTCAACAAATCTCACTGTATTACGGGCTCCTAGAGATATAATGGTGGCAGCGCTTGCAGCAGGGCCATTAACTTGAACCTCAATGCCGCTATCGTAAATTATCCCAGCCATTTTAATACCTTCCATCAGCACCCCACCTGGGCTTTTACCGATGATCAGTTGTTCCGCATCAGGGTTTCTCTCGATTAACGTTCGCAGTTTTTCTCCATCACCTCGTTCTACAGGTCCACTCAAGAATATTGTGGCGGGGTTGTTATTCATTCGGCCTTCACCAGTCGTGGCAGACCAATACTCCATATCCATTGCGCACGCCGCGAAAGCGGTGGAAAGCCACAAACCAATTGCGACGAATGTTTCTTTGTTCAACTTCCAAACTCCATAATCCAACGGTCCTGACTGAGCCGATTTTTTCTACGATTCCTTTGGCCAGAATCCGGTTTTTTCACACCGTGTCCGAGTGTCACTTTGTACCAACTGTCGAGGTCGACTTCGGCGCTTTCTATCATTTAGAACTCATTAGGACTGCGACTGACAAGAGCGAAACGGCGGAGGTCATGACCATACCCATGCCTTGGGGGTTGAGGCAATAGAATGAAGGCATTCACTTGGACACCTAAAAGAGCAATCGCTACGGCGCTTTCCAGTGATCTGGACGTACCCTAGTTTGACAAAAACCCATGGACTAAACCTTCTAGTCAAAAACGGTCGTATTTGTCACTGTGCGCGGTTCTGTGAAGATCATTGAGAAATTTCGTACCACAAACCGTTGGCAAAACCCGCAGGAGTTTTGGCACGTTTATGGCAGCCGGAAACTGGACCTTCGAGCACGTGGCAGCGCTCGGTGGTTTGGGCTTTGAGCAGACGCAGGTACAAGCGCAGATACTGGTTGCAAGGCTTTCTGGGGGGCGGGACGGGCGGCCGGAAGCAGAATTGTGTGAGAGACAGGTGGTGCGAGTTCTTCTGCTCCCGTGCTGGTGAGAGGGGTGGCCGCATTCAGGACAAGGCTGGCGAGCACCTTGCCACGGCTCTGGCGCTGAGCGCTAAGTACGTCGAGCTGTGCGTCCGGGGAGGCAAGCTTATGGCGCAGCTGTCGGTCTCAGCCTGTGACACCGCCCCTAGTCGGCGATGCCAAAGACAATCATCAGCAAGATCACGTAGAAGACCGAATTGAAGATCGCGTGCATGATGATCACCAGCCACATGTTCTTGGTCTTTTGGAAAAGGTACGACAGAATAAGGGCTTGCGGCAGGCCGGAGATCAGGAACCAGGGGTAGAACGGCAAGTGAAAGAGGTACCACATAAAGCCGTGAACCAGCCAGGTTCGTTTGCCGTAAAGCTGCTCCTGCCGCGGCCAAATGGCGCCACGCCATAGCAGTTCTTCACCAACGATGTTCAAGATGAAAAGAACCACAATCGCGACGGCCCACGGCCAGTAGCCAGCGGCGTCAGGACCCATCCATTGGGCGGAGCCGTCGATCAGCTCATCTGTTGCGCTGCCAGGGATTTGAAGCGGGTGAAAGACCTCACCAGGCTGGAGCCAGGGCGAAAGACCGGTGATCCAGGTCTGTGTCGGGCTTGCCAGGAGCGTCGCGGCGTAGGCCAGAACCGTCAGGCCGATCATGAGCGCGAAGTGACGTGCTTTGAAGCGCCGGAACCCAAGGCGTTGGGCCAGCGATGCCGACCCGAACGTATGACCCTCCTGCTTTAGAAAAACAAAGGTCAGCGGCAGAAAGGGCAATAACCCAAGGATGAAGCCGGCCAAATAGGCACTGAACTGGTGCATGCCTTGGTCAACGAGGAAGGGAATGACGTTGTAGATGCAGACGCGCATCCAAATCCCCAGACCAAGGAAGAGCGCCAGAGCGGGCAGGAAGGTCAGCGGCTTTGGCTGCGCGGCGTCTGGGCCTTTAGTTGCTGGCTTGGGGGTGTTCATTTCGATCTCCGACCTCCGGAACCCATTGCGCTGCGATGAAGCCGCTGGCGGTGTCTTTGCCGGTGAGCCCAAAGAAACCTGGGGCTTTGAACCCTCGCGACCTGCTCCCCATGGATAATCCGGGCAAGCGCCCGGTCCCAATGACACATATCAAAGGGCAGGCATTGCGTGATCACATCGAAAGTCGGCGGGACGCCCGTCGGTCATGCGCTGTGGCGGGGCCGTCTGCCCGGGTGGACGCGTGCAAAGTGCAGTTGTCGGTTTCAGCCAAACCCGGATTGGCGGTTCACGCAATACGTGCATCATCTGCCGTCAACTCCCGCTAGAGTCACAACCTTTCCACGCGGGCACCGGATATGCTACAATGCGAATATTAAACGATACATCTTGCCAAGCGGTCATTCACATCGTGTTTTTCGCAGCTTTCGGCGGCTTTGGTGAGAGCGTCAAAACGGGAGGATCTCTCATGTCACGAATTTCTTTGAACAGCAGGGCCAAGTTGGCAACTGCCATTGGGGCGCTTTGCCTGATGACCACCGGCGCACAGGCGCAGGATCTTGTTGTCGATGGCAGCCTCTGCGTCGGGTTTGATTGCCCGGCCAACCCGGGTTTTGGCTTTGACACAATCCGGCTGCAGGAAAACAACCTGCGGATTCATTTCGACGATACCTCGGTCGCCGCGGCCTTCCCGCGCAACGACTGGGGGTTCCAGGCCAATGACAGCGCCAATGGCGGCGATTCATATATGGCGATTCTCGACCGTACGGCCAACCGTCAGGTGCTCCGTGTCGACGCCGGCACGCGGTCAAACTCGCTGTATATCGACAGCGCGGGCGACGTGGGTTTTGGCACCTCGACGCCCGTGGTCGAGCTGCACGCCGTGCGCGGCGACACCCCGACCCTGCGGCTGGAGCAGGATGGCTCGTCCGGCTTTACCCCGCAGACCTGGGATGTGGCCGGCAACGAGGCCAACTTCTTCATCCGCGACGTCACCAATGGTTCGGCCCTGCCGATCCGGATCCAGCCCGGCACCGCATCGAACACGCTGTATCTCGACAATGACGAACTGATCGGCATTAGAACATCGAGCCCGTCAGTGCCCTTGCACCTAGTCGTCAGTGGCACGGCCCAGGCCGCGCCGAATGCCGGCGACGACGTCATCATTCAGGATGACGGCGCGGTTCGTTTCGCGCTGATCAACACCAGCCCTGTGGGTGGGACAAACGAGATCTGGACCTTCACCAACAACAACACGATGCGCTTGTCGGCCGGAACAGATGATCCCGAGTTCGTACTGGACGACAGTGGCAACCTCACCATCCTGGGCGCTTTGACCGAGTTCTCGGACAAGCACGCCAAGATGGCGATTGAGCCGGTGTCGCCGGATGAAATCCTTGCCAAGGTCACCGCGCTGCCGATTGCGGAATGGACCTACAAGCACGATGCCGAGGCCGGGACCCGTCATATCGGTCCGATGGCGCAGGATTTCTATGCCGCCTTCGGCACC